>Ga0157374_10000228_pt1 | contig 52018 bp, 48 predicted proteins | sample M25metaG_FD_115308 | JGI IMG/M metagenome (GOLD analysis project Ga0157374, IMG submission 115308) | Miscanthus rhizosphere microbial communities from Kellogg Biological Station, Michigan, USA - M2-5 metaG | ecosystem: Host-associated > Plants > Roots > Rhizosphere > Soil | place: USA: Michigan...
ACGCTGTGCCGCATGGCGCGATGAATGGCCGCGGGGCGCACGTCGGCCGCGGGTAGAAGGCGCTCCAAGGCTGCGTCTGTGATTTTTCGTCCTTCTTCTAGCGTTTCCTTGAGCACGGAGGTGAGTATAACAAGCGCCATGCACCCGTTCCTGACCCTCCCATGCATTGGGGCTCCGAGGACTTGCGGCCGTCACTGACCATGCCGCTAACCTTCAAGAAGAGCAAGACTTGAGAACCTCAGACCCAAGCTGAAGACGGATAACCACCTCGAATGCTAGGAGATAGATCCTCTGCCGATCTCGCCTAAGCGCCGCCTCGCGTTCCCCGGGGGACCGTTCCGACCCAGAACCGGGGAAGATGTCGGTGCCTTTCTCCAATCAAAGTGCCGTCGGTACCCGGGAGGGCATTTCAGGGAGACGAGAGCCATGGAAATTAATTTCATACTCCTTTAATAATCTCCCGCTACAGTTCCAGATTGAGATTCGAGGGGAGGGCCTGGCTTATACTAGGAAGGCCGCTGGCGCTCTCTGTCGCCTGCGATGCCCGGCATTCTCCGCCAATCCCGTCATGGCTCGCGCTTCCGTTGACAATCCGGCGTATTACATCAACCGGGAACTTTCGTGGCTGCAATTCAACCGGCGTGTGCTCGAGGAAGCCCAGGATGGGTCGAATCCACTCCTCGAGCGGCTGAAATTCCTTTCCATTAGTGCCAGCAATTTGGACGAATTCTTCGAGGTGCGAGTCGCCGGTTTGGTGCAGCAGATTGAAGATGGCTACAGTGAGGCAGGGCCGGACGGTCTGACGCTGACCGAAGAGCGCGATGCGATTTCTGATGAAGTGCACAATTTCGTCGCCGACCAGTATCAGTGCTGGAATGAACAGGTCAGGCCGCAGCTTTCGGAGAAGGGAATTCGCGTCCTCGGGCTCGATGAGCTCGATGAAAATGCTCGGGCGTTTGTTGAGGAGTATTGTGACCGCGAACTCGACCTGTTGCTGACGCCTGTGACGGTCGATCCGGCGCACCCGTTTCCGCGCGTGATCAATAAAGCTCTGTGTGTGGCCTTTTTGCTCCGGCGCCGCCGGCGTTCCTCGCTCACCTACACCGGAGTTGTGACCGTGCCAAGGTCTTTGCCGCGACTGGTCCGGCTGCCCTCAGAAGGCACGATTGACTTCATTTTCCTCCATGATCTGGTCGCGTTTCACGCCGGGCGAATGTATAACGGCTACGACATTGTTTCCTCGGCTGCTTTTCGCGTGACGCGAAACAGTAATCTTTATTTGGCCGAAGAAGAGTCGCGAAGTTTACTGGAATCCGTACGTACGGAGTTGCACAATCGCCGCAAGGGGGATGCCGTACGGCTGGAGATTGAGGCCACAGCCGATCCCGAGATCATCGAGCGGTTACGCACGAATTTCGGGCTCGAACCCTGGCAGGTGTTTCATGCCGATGGTCCGGTAAATCTGCCGCGCTTATTCAACATCTACGAGCAAACAGATCGTCCGGATTTGAAGTTCAAGCCATTTGCACCGCGCGAACTTCGGCTTACGGCGAAGTCCCAGGATCTGTTTGAAGAGCTGCGGCGGCATGATGTGCTGTTGCATCATCCCTATGATTCCTTCGACGCCGTCCTGTCGTTCATCGAGGCATCGGCCGAAGATCCAAATGTGTTGTCGATTAAACAGACGCTCTACCGCACGGGCGAGAATTCAATGATCGTTCGCTCGCTGATTGATGCGGCAGCGAAAAATAAGGAAGTGACCGCAGTGGTCGAGCTTAAGGCGCGGTTTGATGAAGCTTCAAACATCCGCTGGGCCCGCGCTCTGGAAGATGCAGGAGTGCAGGTTTTTCACGGGCTGGTTGGGCTGAAGACTCATTGCAAGCTGTCGCTGCTGGTGCGCAAAGATCCGGACGGGGTGTCGCGCCGGTATGCCCACCTGGGCACGGGGAACTACAATGCGACCACCGCGCGCTTCTACACCGATCTGAGCCTGATGACCGCCGATCCGGAGATCACGGGTGCGGTCCACGATGTATTCAGCTTCTTGACCGCCTACTCGGAGCATTCCAGCTATGCCCCGCTGATGGTCTCGCCCGTAAACATCGCCGAGCACAGCCTGGATCTGATCGCGCGCGAGAGCGATCACGCTCGCCTGGGACGCCCGGCGCGCATCGTCGCCAAGATGAATGCGCTGCTCGACAAGAACATCATTGCGGCCCTCTATCGCGCATCGCAGGCGGGAGTGGAAATTGATCTTCTGGTGCGGGGAATGTGCGCGCTGCGCCCCGGGGTGCGCGGGATCAGCGACCGCATCCGCGTGCGCAGCATTGTCGGCCGGTTTCTCGAGCACAGCCGAATCTTCTATTTCGCCAATGGTGGGCAGGACGAAGTGTACCTGTCGAGTGCTGACTGGATGCCGCGCAATTTATACGAGCGCGTCGAGGTTATGTTCCCGGTGAAGGACCCGATGCTGCGGAACCGAGTCACGCACGAGATCCTCAGCGCATACCTCGCGGATAGCATCAAAGCGCGTGTGCTGCGAAAAGACGGCAGTTATGTGCGCGCCTGGCGGGCGGCAGGGAAGCACAAGCCCCCCGTACCGGGGTTCAGCGCGCAGGAGTTCCAGATTGCGATAGCGGAAGGCAAGCAGACCATCGAAGCGATTCCGTCGATGGAGGAACCGAAGCCACGGCGCAGGCTGGCACGAAGGGAACGTAAGCTCTCATGATCATCTATTTTGTTCGGCACGCCAGTGCCGGCGAGCATTTGAACAACCCAAAGAAGGACGAGAAGCGGCCGCTCGACGCCGACGGAATTGAGCAGTGCGGGCTTATCGGCCGCGCGCTTGCTGCCCTGAACATTCAACCCGACGTAATTATTTCGAGCCCGTTGAAGCGAGCCACGCAGACTGCAGCCTTGATTGGCAACGAGATCGGTTACGAGTCGAAACTGCCACTCGAGGCGGCGCTGCGCCCAGAAGCCTCGTTTGCCGATTTTCGGCGCATGCTCGATAGGTATGCGAAACAGGAAGCCATCATGGTGGTGGGCCACAATCCTAGCATTACAGATTTCCTGGCCAAAATAATCGCGAAATCCGGATGCGAGGCGATGATCGACTTCAAGAAAGGCGCAGTGGCGCGAGTCGAAACCGAGCGACGCGCAGCCATCCTCCACTGGTTCATCACCCCCAAAATGGCCCGCGAGATTCAGGCGGCGGCAAGCGCTGCGAAGTCGCATCCGAAAACTTCGCGGAAGTAGGCGCGCTCCTTTTCTACGGCCCACAATTCAAGGTCCACACTCAACGGGAGCCTGGGGACGAGCACAAGCTCGACCGAAGTTGAATGGATCCGTACGCGGAATTTCTTGAGCGCACCGCTTCGCCCCAGGTTGAGGGCTGACGCCAGGCGCAGAATGAGCGACGCTTTAGGGATGTTTTTCTGATCCGACGCCGCCAAGGGCTGGATCGGGCCATCGCCAGGCGAAGGGCGCGACTTGCCTAGATACCGTGCAATCGCTCCGATGATGCGGCGCTGCTGTGGTGTGTAGCCCAGGATTTCCGAGTGGGAAATGATGTAGTAGGTATGGCGGTGTCGTCCATTGCGGTTGACGTAGTCTCCCACCTCGCAAAGCATGGCTGCCGCCGAGATCCACTCGTTGTATTCGTAGGGCAGGCGGTGGATCCGGCGCAACGCCTTCACCAACTGCAGCGCCGTATCTCGCACCCGCATGGCATGGTCCTCGTCGACATGGTAGTGCTCGAGTGCGGCGCGAATCGAGTCCTGGCGTTCGGATTCAATCTGTCGCCCGGAACGGGTGGCACGATCGAAATCCGCAGCCATCTGCGCCAAAAGGCCGTCACGCAGGCCAAGAGGCGAGAAACGGAATCCTCCGAGCTTGCAGCGGTCGAGGAGCTCTGCGAAAACCGCGGCTCCAGCGATGATGATTTCCGCACGGCGAACACCGATGCCATGAATCTTGCGGCGCTCATCCACCGTGAGACGCGTGAGCATTTTCGCAATCTTGCGCATCTGCAGGTGGGTGACGGTCATGTAGCGCTGGCTGCGGTTTCGGTACAGGGTATGGCAAACCGTTGCCAGAGCTTCGGCGGTCCCAGAGGTAGCGATGACAACCTTGGGTCTGGCGTGCATGATGCGTGGAGCAATGCGGCCGACTTCACGAGCGATCAATCCTCGCAGTTGGCGTATTTCGGATTTGCGCGGGGGGTCATGATGCATGAAATCATTAGTCAGACGAACCGCGCCGAGAGGCACACTGACGGTCTCCTCGATATGTCCCTTGCGGGAGATGGTCAGCTCGCAACTGCCGCCGCCCAGGTCCATCATCAACACAGGAGAGGGATTCACTCGCTGAGCCGACGTTAGGCCGAGGTGAATCAAGCGCGCTTCTTCCAGCCCTGAAATGACTTCAACCGTCCAGCCGGTCGCCGATCGTACCCACTCGAGAAAAGCACGGGAATTGCGGGCATCGCGCAGAGCGCTCGTGGCCACCGCGCGAACCGAATCGGCGCCATAGCGCTGGCAGTCGCGGTGAAAGCGGCGGAGAACTTTCACGGTCAAGGCGATCGCTTCCGGGGACAGAAAACCGCTGCGGAAAACAGATTCCCCAAGCCGAGTGACTTCGCGATCTTCATGAATTTCAACTAAACGGTGAGCGGTCAGGCGCGAGATTTTCAGGCGAACGGAATTGGATCCAATGTCAACTGCGGCGAAAGTCGGCATTCAGGAACAGTGTATCGGGAATCGGTTGAGGAAGTAGATGAACACATCACGAAAAGGCACGAAACGCTTGCCAGCCCTCAGGCGACCGCGTTTTGTTGCAGCTCTCGAACCGGAGCGGGTGCCACGTTGCGAGGAGGGGTGGGCTCGGAAGCCTTTTTGGCTTTAGACACTACCGAAATGGCGGTGACCAGCGCAGTGGTGGCGCGCCGAAACTTGGCCCGGCTGACGTTTTGCAGCACAGAAACCAAGGCAGAATCGCTGACGCCGCCAAATAAATGTTCGGCCCGCTCTTTGAGCTTCATGATATCGTGCCATTCCCCAACGGCATCCTGCGCCCTCTTGAGTTCCTCGAGGAACTGCAAGGATTCCGAGGATTTGGGCGCGAGCTCTGCCAGATAGCGGGCTTTCTTGGCTTCAACGCGATAGGTGTGCAGCATCTTCTCGCTCAATGGAGCTGTACCGGGGTCGGGCAGACGCCGGTGCGCAAGCTTCAATGGATCGATTCCGTCGAGTTCGATCTCGCCTTGCACGCGACGCAAGCGCCTGCGGAGTTCAGCCGCGGTTTCGGCATTCATTACCTTCTCGAGCTTCCTCTTGCGGCGAGATTGTTCTGCTCCAAGCCACGCGAGCAGCTGAGCCCTGTGAGTCTGGCGATCGGGAACTTTGAGTTCTCTCAGAAACGCGATCTGCACGTCCAGATCCCGCACCTTCCCGGCTTTCTTGCGCAATTTTGCAAGCAGCTTAAGCAGTTTTTTCTGGTTGCCGTTTTCTGGGGCTAGCTCAGCGACTACGGCTTCGATTCGACGGCTGCTGGTGCGGAACCTGTGAACATTGTCGACGGTTGCGGACTTAATCAGCTTTCCGATTTGCCGGCCCATGCGTTGGAATACGAGCCGCGATTGTTTTTCAAACGGCGAACCTGCCGAAGCATGAATTCCATTGGACATAGGTTCGACTTTTGGCTGCTGCCCAGGGAGTAAGGCGGTGATTAACCAAGGAGCAGCACAATTCTAACATTCGATTCATATTTGATCGAGAGTAGTTGTCCCTGAGCCCACAAGGGGTTAGGGTCTCGATCCATTCAAGTATTACTTCAGGGTATTCGAGGCACTCCCTTGAGCTACAGGTTGATCCGCAAAGGAAAACTCGTCTGAGATATTGAGATATGGCTGGTCCGCGACCTCAACATAGGGATAGACAAAGTAGTTCAGGGGTTCACCGGCTTGGGGCGGATTGAGCCTCAGATCGCGTCCCATGGTGAACTGAATACGCTCGGTGTCGTGGGCGCCAAAGAAGTAATCCTTCTTCACAGGATGCTTCCAGGCTTCGGAGATGTCGACAGGCACCCATCCCAGCTGAGGGTCGAAGAAATCAGCCCAGCAGTGATAGCCCGCAATCTCAGAAGAGTGCTTGTCAGCGGGAAGGGGGAAGCCGATTTCGAAACGCGACGGAATGCCTTGGGAGCGTGCCATGGCGATAAAGAGCGAATGAAAGTCGGTGCAGTTGCCCTTTTTGGCGTTGCAGGCATAGAGCACATCACCCTGTCCCCAGCCGCTGCCGGTCTTGTCGTAACGCATATTGTCGAAGACGTAGTCGTAAATGGCGCGAGCCTTCTCACGCGTCAAGGGTCTTCCGGCAGTGACCTTCCTTGCAAGCTCGGCCGGAATTCCGGTGGTCGGAACCAGCTTGTCGGAAGCGAGGTCTTGTTGGACTTCCTTCTTGCTCAGAGTGGCATTCTGAAGCCGGGGGCGGCTCACCCCGATGGTGAGGCGCTCCCGGCGAACCACGTCGTAATCCACGGAGAAATGCAGGTCGCCAGGCTTCGACTTTGAAGTTTCACCGTAGTAGATCTCGTTCCCGAAACGCGATTCCTTGGTGCGCTTCAGCGGCAAGTCGCCCTTAATTGCGGTCACTTTGATGTCCTGGAAATCGTCTGAGCGTGCCGCAGGGAACCAGACGCGAATTTTCTGACCTTGGGGTACGTTCTTCACCGTGAAGGCGTAGTGAAACGTGAAAGAACGGGACGACTGGGCTGAGAGGGCACAAGAGATCAGTAGTAAAGCAATCGAAAGGCAATGCAATTTGCGCGGCATGGTTCTTCTCCTGAGAAAAGTAAGCGGTGAGGACACACACGGTGTTCAGGAGTGAACCGTCAGGTGAAGCCACGTAGGCGGAGCGACATGCGACCTATAGATTACGCGTTCGATGCGGACGATTTCCACAGCTCAGGAAAAAATGTCACTGCAGGAGAGATCCACCTCTACCCCCTCGCCGGTGAGGCAAGGCTTAACTAGGCCCCGTGTTTCACGCCGGGAGAGAGTTTGCTCGAGGACATTTTTCTGATGTTTGTGAATTCGCACGATCCCATCCGGAACTCCGGTAAAATACTGCGATGCCCGCCGCCATTGAATGCCGCGATCTGCGCAAAACTTACGACGGCAAAGTCGAGGCCGTCCGCGGGTTAAGCCTCACCATTCAACCGGGGGAGTGCTTTGGCCTGCTCGGGCCGAATGGTGCAGGGAAAACAACCACCATTGAGATTCTCGAGGGGCTGTTAGAACCGACTTCCGGGGAAGTCTCAATTCTCGGGCGGACCTGGAAAGCCCAGGCGCGGGAACTACGCGAGTACATCGGTATCTCGCTGCAGGAAACTCGGCTTTCGGAAAAGCTGACGGTCCGTGAGACCATTGAGCTGTTTGCCAGTTTCTACACCCAGCCGCGCAGCGCGGATGAAGTGCTCGGCGCGCTGCAGTTGAAAGAAAAATCGGATGCGCTGGTCGGGAAGCTTTCGGGCGGGCAGAAACAAAGACTCGCGGTTGCGACAGCGCTGGTTGCCTCGCCGAAAGTGTTGTTCCTCGACGAGCCCACCACAGGTCTTGATCCGCAGAGCCGCCGCCAGCTTTGGGATATTATCCGCGCCTTCCAGCACAATGGCGGCACCGTGCTGCTGACGACCCATTACATGGATGAAGCGGAAAGACTGTGTGATCGCCTGGTGATTGTTGATCACGGCCAGGTCATTGCTGAGGGTACGCCGGCGGATCTGATTGAAAGGCTTGGCGGACATCACGTAGTCGAGTTCGCGTTGTTGGGAAATGGGAATGGGGATACCTCGGCGTGGCAGTCGCTGCCGAGCGTAGATTCTGTGCGCAGCGAGGATGGCATTATTTGCCTGAATGTGCGGGAGCCGCATCGCACAATTCCTGCACTTCTGGAGCGAGTTGATCAGCAGTCGGCACAGTTGCAAAGGTTGAACACGCGCCAAGCCAGCCTGGAAGATGTGTTCGTGAATTTGACCGGCAGACATTTGAGGGACGAGTAGTCATTCAATTTCTTAGTGATCGGATGTTTGAGTCATGACCGTAGCCCAGCAAACACCATCGCAGCACGACATTCAGAAGAGCGCGGCTCCGCCAAGGAACGGACGCTGGTCGGGGTTCCGGCACCTGCTCGGGGCCCGCATGCTAGAGCTTGTGCGCGAAAAAGAAGTTGTGTTCTGGGTGTTTGTGTTTCCTTTATTGCTCGCGCTCGGGTTGGGATTTGCCTTTCGCAATAAGCCTGCAGATCGAACAACCATAGCAATTCTCGCCGGCCCCAGTGCGGTTCACATTCAGGAATTGATTCAGTCTTCGCCGCAGAAGAACGCGATCCATGCTGAGATTGTGGACGATGCCCAAGCAGCGAAGGGTCTTCGTCTGGGCAAATACGATCTGATCGTTGTCCCTATTTCCGCCAGCCAGGTGCAGTACCATTACGATCCCGCTCGTCCAGAGAGCGTTCAATCTCATGTTGAGGTGGACAGTGCGCTGGAGAGCGCGGCGGGCCGCAAGGATGTATTGGCTACCAGCGTGGTGGTTTCTTCTGAGCCCGGCTCACGCTACATCGACTTTCTCATTCCCGGCCTGCTTGGCATGAATCTGATGAACTCGGGCATGTGGGGAATCGGGTTTGCTCTGGTCGACATGCGCCAGCGCAAGCTCCTCAAACGCTTTGTAGCCACGCCGATGCGACGCACGGATTTTTTGATGGCGCTGGCCAGTAGTCGATTGATCCTGATGGTCGTCGAAGTCGGCCTGCTGCTGGGTTTCGGAATCCTGATGTTCCACATGCGGGTGCTGGGATCGTTTTTCACCATCCTTCTGATCGGAGCGCTTGGGGCGGTCTCGTTCGGAGGACTCGGACTGCTCACCGCCAGCCGCGCCCAGAAGATCGAGAGCGTGAGTGGGTTGATCAACATCGTGATGATGCCCATGTGGATTCTTTCCGGCGTGTTCTTTTCCTATGAACGCTTCCCCGCGACCGTGCAGACGTTCATCAAGCTGCTGCCTTTGACCGCATTGAATGACGCCCTGCGGGCAACGATCCTGGAAGGTTCAAGTCTTGTCTCGCAAACCGGACGCCTCTCGGTGCTGGTGGTTTGGGGCGGCCTGTCGTTCATTCTGGCGTTGCGCTGGTTCCGCTGGACCTAAACAGGGAACCTGTGTGTTCAAAGTCAACCAACACATGTACTTCCAGGTGCATCAGAGTTGGTTGCCCATGCTAGACTCGTCCGTGATTTGGCGTTAAAGCTTGGGGCTAACGCCCGATCCAATGCAGCCCGTGTCAATTGTGCTCGCCTTGGTTGCCGGCGCTGCAACGTCTCGCGCTTCAGGGTGGACCCGTTTTCTTCGCAATGCTGAAGTCGCGCCATGAAAGTTGCCGAACAATGCGATGCCTGTGTGCCGTTCTTTGCGGGATTGCGCCAGGCGTCTGCCCGCCTGCTCATGCTCGACTATGACGGGACTCTTGCTCCATTCACGCCCGACCGTATGCGAGCGTTCCCATATCGAGATATCCCCGAACTGATCTCGAAGATTATGAAGGCGAACACGCGGGTGGTGCTGATCAGCGGGCGTTCCGCGCGCGAGTTGCTGTTTTTAAGCGGAATTCATCCTCAACCGGAGATATGGGGAAGCCACGGGGCCGAGCGATTATTTGCCGACGGCAGGTATGAAGTCGACACGCCCGATGCTCAGCACCGGCTTGCCCTGCAGACTGCACGTCGCGCGTTCATTTCCGGTGGACTCAGTGAACGCATGGAGACAAAGCCGGGAGCCATTGCCATCCATTGGCGCGGGTTGGCGCCCTCTCAACAGCAAGCCACCGAGGTGGAGGTCCGGCGTATCGGTGGGTCCCTGGTCGAGCAGCACGGCTTGGAACTGCTGGCTTTTGATGGTGGATTGGAGCTTCGCGCCCCAGGAAAGAACAAAGGAGATGCCGTTTGCACGATTCTGGCCGAGGCCAGCCGACAGGTGGCAGCTGCCTATCTTGGGGACGACAGGACTGACGAAAACGCCTTTCATGCCATCAAAGGACGGGGTCTTGCAGTTTTGGTTCGGCCCGAGCGGCGTCCGACGATCGCCGATACTTGGCTCCGGCCCCCCGACGAACTCCTGGATTTCCTGCGAAAGTGGCTTCAAGCCTGCGGAGCAGAACGATGAAGTTAGAAGGAAGACTCATCGTAGTTTCAAACCGTCTACCGGTGGAGATCAAGCACCGGGGCGGAGGTCCTCGCCTGTCTCGCAGCGCAGGAGGGCTGGCGACCGCGCTGGATAGCATCTGGCGCTTTACCCATGGCTCCTGGGTAGGGTGGGCCGGGGCGGCCGATTCGCCCAAGGCAAATGAGTTGTTGAAGAAGGCATCTCGGGGCCGTTCTTACGGCTTTAAGCCAGTTCCACTCTCGCGCGAGGAAATCTCGAAGTTTTATTCCGGATTTGCCAACGAGATCATCTGGCCCTTGTTTCACGATATGCCGTCGCGCTGCAACTTTGACCCGGAATATTGGGAGGTGTATCAGCGAGTCAATCGGCGTTTTGCTCAGGCGGCCGCGGAAGTGGCCAACGACAAAGACGTGATCTGGGCGCACGACTATCACTTGATGCTGATGGGGCGCTATCTGCGGGAGGTGGGGAAGGCCACACCCGCCGGCTTCTTTCTTCACATTCCGTTTCCCGCGCCGGACATCTTCGAGAAACTTCCCTGGCGCAAGACCATTCTGAAATCTTTGTTGCATTACGACATGCTCGGCTTCCAGACGGACCGCGATCGCTGGAATTTTATTAGCTGTCTCGAGCGGATCGTTCCCGAGGCGCAGGCCCTGCGAGAAGGTCAGTTCAGTTCGGTTGTACTCGATGGCCGCCAAACCCGCGTGGGAACATTCCCCATCAGCATTGCATTTGAGGAATTCGCGAATCACGCGGCGAGCCGCGACGTCGAAGAATTGTCCCGGCAGTTTCGGTACGAACTGTCGAACAAGTTTCTTGTGCTCGGAGTGGATCGTCTCGACTACACCAAGGGAATTCCGGAAAGACTGCGGGCCTTTCGTATTCTGCTGCGACGGTATCCGGAACTGCGGCACAGGGTGACTTTGCTGCAGGTTGTCGTTCCCAGCCGCGAGGAAATCCCCAACTATAAGGACCTGCGGCGCGAAGTGGAACTCTTGGTGAGTCAGATTAACGGAGAGTTCACCGAAGGTGGCTGGGTACCGATCCACTACATGCACCGGAATCTCACCCGCAAGCAGTTGCTCACCTACTACCGTGCGGCAGATATCGCCCTGGTGACGTCGCTCAAAGATGGAATGAATCTGGTGGCGAAAGAGTTTTGCGCTGCCCAGGTCGACGAATTGGGAGTGGTGGTCATCAGCGAATTCGCGGGTGCCAGTGCGGAATTGCAGCATGGTGCCTTGGTCGTCAACCCCAACGATCTCGCCGGTATCGCTGAGGCCGTCTACAAAGCCTGTGTCATGCCCGTCGAAGAGAAGCGTTCCCGCATGCGTTTGCTGCGCGACATCGTCCGTACCTATAGTGTGCAAAATTGGGCCGAGGCATTCCTCACGGCAGCAATGGATGCCCCATCGCTGACAGGCGAGACCCGCCAGTCCATCCCTCTAGCAACGCCAGAAACTCGCGAACAGAAGATCGCCTAGCCTTCTTTGGCGTACGCTGGTCCTAATCGCGGTGCTCATACTGAATCAAGGCGACCATGCCCTTGCCCGAAAAGAGGGTTTCGGGATCAGGCGTCGGCTTAGCTGCGGCTCTTCTTGATTTGTTTGCCCGACGGAGAAGGGCTGGCTCGCTTTCGGTCCGCATAAAGGGTCCCCCGACAGTGCCGTGCTCGGCAATAACAGTGAGCAGGGTCATCCGGGTCGCCGTCGTAGAGGTTGTAGTCGTAGGAGAGTTCTTCTCCGGCAGCGATGTTGCGAACGGCGCGGATGAAGACCCGGCCATCGATTTCGTCCGCTTCACAATTTGGACCACACGAGTGATTGATAAAGGCGGCAATGTTGTCGCCGTCAATCGCATGTTCACCGTCAGTCAAGCCAAACAAGTAGGTGCGCGGAGAGTGCTCGTAAATTGCATCGGCTTGGTCGTTTGTCAGGCGCGGCCCGGTGTACTCGACAACAATGTGCTTCGCTCTGATTGGGGTTGTGGTGTAAACCCCATCAGCGTGAATTCTGGATCGCCGGATAGTCAGGGCCATAAGAACGGTGCAAACGGCAGAACTATGGTCAATATATCAATGCTTCCTCGGAACCGAGTAGTTCTTCTCGTAGCCAGAATCGCCTTTGGGCTTGCCAGGAAGCACGGAACGAAGGAATGGAGCGGGAGACCGGGATCGAACCGGCGACATCCAGCTTGGGAAGCTGGCGTTCTACCGCTGAACTACTCCCGCTCAAATCGGCAGTAAGCTCATGATAACACCAGAGTTCCGAACTTTGTCCACGGTCACCTACGCTAATGCTTGTACCCGCAATGGTACCCGCAATGTTTGCGCTGGGACGATGTGTTGAGCGTAATTGTCGAGCGCAGCCCGTTTTTGTTTCTTCGACGAGTGCGCATAGTAAAGCGTCATGTCCATTTGCGAATGACGCATGATCGCCTGAACGACTGCTGGGTTTGCCTGTTCATCCATCAGGAAACTCGCGAGGCTGTGTCGCCCCAAATTGTGAAAGCCGAAGCGGCTCAACCGGTCTCCTTCCTTGCTGAACAGTTCACCCTTCTTTTCGATCAAAATGCCCGCCCTTATCGCAGCAGGCCGAATATAATCCTGCACCAGTATCGTTCCGGTGCGAGGCTTTTTTCCAGCCAGTTTGATCGAAGGAAAGACGTAATCATCTTCGGCGCCGTACATAGTCTCGCGTTTCCAGGCGGCAAGAACGCTCAGTGCGAGATGAGGCACTTCCACCCGGCTTCGGCTGAGCCGAGTTTTCGCGCCCTCCTGCACTGTGCTGTGGACATAGGTCTGGCGGATTCGAGCGTAACCTTTGTCCCAAACGATGTCTCGCCATTGCAGGCCTAGGGCTTCCGAGATTCGGAAACCGCAGGTCGCAACCAGCAACGCGATTTCGTATTCCCCATTTTTGCCCTTGATCTCCGATAGCAGCTTGAACGTGTCCTCGACTTCGAGCGTTAGAGCCTCATAGTCGCTCTCCTGCGAGAACTCCGGTCCTTTTACCCGTGTACACGGGTTCGAGGAAACGATGCCGTTCATCCCCTGAACGAACTCGGGAATTAGCTCTTCGGACTTTGCCCATTCGTACACGTGTGACATCCTGGATCGATACTTGCCACGGGTACAGTCGCTGACATCAAGACGCAGAAGCCAAGATTTCAAATCTGAGGATTTGATGTTGATCGCCACTGCATCTGTCCATTTGGGCATGAGCACGTTCCGGATCACTTGCTCGTAGAGGTCTTTGGTTGATTTTTTGTTGAAGGGGTACTTGGCGAGATATTTCTCGGCAAGCTCCCCAAAGGTGATGCTGCAGGAATCGGTGTTCGCAAGCTGTTTGTCTAGTCCGAGTTCACCGATCTTGGCCCATGCGGTTTTGTCGTCCATTTCTGAGGAGCCGATAACACGGGTCTTCTCCGTCCCCTCCCCATCGCGCCAGCAAAACAAGGTTGCGGCTCTCTTGCGTCGCAACCATCCTTTACCACTCCCTTTGACCATCGATTCATCCTCTCCGGTCTTGGGGTTGCCGGTGTTCATTATGACGCGAAGGGATGGTGAAACCAAGTGCTTCTTCGGCTGTTGGCGTTCGCGAAAGCATGTCGTCAATTTCGCTCAGCCTGTAGCGATAAATCTTCCTTGTGGCAGTCGGGTCGATGGCATGGGCAGGCAGCTTTGCCGCGCGAGTCAATTTCAGGACTTCACGCCGGGTAAGGCTCAGATGTTCCGCCACCCTCTGGGCATCGACGTAGGGTTCTTGCGAGGCAGCTCTCCGGAGAGAATTACGTACAGGGAGAGTTGCCTCGGTGTTCGAGGTCAGAGGCGCGGACTCTCCAAAGCTACGCTCATAATCCTGTGTGTTTTGGGCTGGCTTCTTGGGAATCGCTGACATCTACGTCCTCCTGAAACAAAACAGCCCTGATGGGACCGTTTTCGCGTATTGTGCGTAACCCGGCAAATTGCTGTTGAGAAACCGCTCTTCAAACTTGGCTCTCTCGAAAATCACGACGATGAACGCGGCAGCAGGAATCAGGGCGAGCCATGAGCCGATTGCAACGGCAGCAGCCGGCACAGAAATGCACATGGCGAAATATCCGGGATGCCTCATGAGTCGGTAGGGGCCGGAGTCAATGAGCTTGTGGCCGCGGTCAGCCTGGATGCGAACCACAGGCGAGAAGAATGGGTTCGCAATCATCGCCCAGGTTTGCAAGGAACTGCTGCATGTGAAGATCGCAAGCGCTATCCAGCGGAACGCCGTTGGTGCGACGAGAGTATGAGTACGACCCACGAGGAATGATGCTGATATCAGGGTCAAGAGAAAAAAGACTCCAGAGACGGCGCGCAGATGCGATGTACTTGAATCCGGGCCGGGTTGCGAACGCTCACGCGCGAGTTGGGGATCAACAGCGAGCATTGTGACCAGCAACACGAGAGAGAAGGAGGCGAGATACGCGCGCAGTGAAGTCAGCTGTGTTGTGCCGGCCATCAGAAAAAGAAGCGCAGAGAGCGCGGTCGAGATAGCTGCCCAGCGCCCGATTGTCCGTACCGCATATAGGAAGGACCGCCTCATGATTCCTCCTCACCCGCAATTTGCTCGAACGCATAACGGTCATTTTCCAGGTCGTATCCGACGATCTTCAGTACTCCTGAGACACAGCGACGTCCCGGCCGGCGGTCGATATGAACGAGCAGATTCAGACAATCGGCGATGTTGCTCTTGATTGCTCGATACGGCAGCTCGATGTTGCTTTGCAGGATGCAGCTTGTGAATCTGCTAAGCGCCTGCTGCGCAGAGTTGGCATGGTTGATAGAGACTCCCTTGAGAAGAACATTCAGACACTCTTGTCCGAAAAATAGGTTGAACCTTGTCGAACCCCAATCGTGCTTCGCGGAGGTCGAGCGCCATGATCGGCGGGCCGGCGGCCGCTAACTGGTAGAATGCACTTCCAAATGGCAGACGCACCTGTAAGAAAATCCATGGCAACAACCGCTCCCGCACCCCAGGCCTCCACCATGGCGGTGCTCGCGCCAGCAATCGGTTGGCTCATTCCCGGCGCCGGACATATGATCCAGAAACGCTGGATTCGCGGCCTACTGCTGATGGTTTCCGTCGTTGCCATGTTCGTGCTTGGCCTGCTGATGCAAGGCCGCATTTACAAGCCGAACGGCGGGAACATACTGGACATTTTGCGTTCCATCGGTGATATGGGCGCGGGAGGAATGTACATTGTGTGTCGCGCGCTCGATCTCGGCAATGGTGTGGTCGCGCATGCTACCGCGGACTATGGCACAAACTTCATCGTTGTTTCCGGCCTGCTGAACTTCATCAGCGTCGCCGACGCGTATCACATCGCAATTGGGAAAAAGCAGTGATGTGCAGAATTCCTACATTTAGGCACGAGGTAACGTAGGCCCTACTCTCAACTTTCGGATATTGCGATCTGTTCACTTGTTCGCGACAGAACGGTAGGCCCAGTGGGCATTTTATTTGCGAGATAACAAGTGTTATTCCCACTGTCAGCATGAACATCCACCAATGCGAAGCCGTAATCGGCCAGGATACGTTGGTAGCTGGGCACGCTGTAAGAGAAATACCGGAACGTCACGCCGTTCATCTTGCCCTCTTTGGCATCGAATCCATCCACATTCCCGGACGAGAACAGCAACGGCGCGCCGTTCTTAAGCGCGCGCGAAATATTTGCGAACACCCGAATCGTGTCCTCAGGATTCAGGTGGAACATGACACCCCAGGCGACTGCAGCATCGAACACTCCGTCAGCGAACGGGAATGCCTGAGCAATTCCTCTAACGGCAAACGCTTCAGGACAGTTCTGCCTAAAGCGTGCAAGCATCGCACTCGCCCCATCTAGGCCGACAACTCGGTGGCCCCCGCCGAGCAGCGCACGGGTGATCGGTATGCCGTTGCCACAACCGATATCAAGTACAAGCGAGCCACGTGGAATGGATGATGCCAGTGCCGTGGTTTCGGGCACCCCTGTCTGAGCATCGCGTTCCGATGCATACCAATCCGCAATTAGGTCGTACTCGCGCAAATCAAACCTCTGAATTTGTATACACCCTCAATTGAAGATTGTCGTGACCGCAGTGATACACTCCCGCACTATGCATAAGATCTGGCTTGCACTTCTCGCGGCCCTACTTGTGTCGGTGCACTCCGCCATTCCCTTATCTGCACAGAGTGCCTCTCTAAAAGCTGCGATTCAGAATTCTCGATTCGATATCGATGTCCGTGACGGGGCTCTCGTGGGCCCAGGTGCCGTAACACTTCAAGATGCCACATTTCGGACCTGCTACGTGTTCCTTGGTGAGGATCATGGCATCGCTGAAGTGCCGGAATTTTCAGGCGCCCTTCTAAGCGACCTCGTGAAGCATGGAACTAATACTCTTGCTCTGGAGGTCAGCCCCAGTATTGCCAATCAGCTATCGTTAGAACTTGCCAGCCCAAATCCAAACCGGACGACTGCCGCTTTTCTTCGACAGTACCCGATGACCGTTCCGTTCTACAACACAACGGAGGAGTTTGAATTCTTAAAGCATGCAAAGGCTCGCATCGGTGCATCCTTCAGATTGATCGGCTTCGACCAAGAATTCTTCGGGGCGTCCAAATTCCTGCTGAAGCAGGTCGGCCAGGAGGCTCTCACGGATGATTTGCGCGAAGAACTTAGCGAACTCCAGAAGGAGGAGCAACAGGCGTACTCGAAAGCGGAACAGAGCGGAAAGTTCGAAGATTTGTTCTTGTTAAGTGCGGACGAAGCCAAGCTTCAAGCGTTTGCAACACGATTGAGGTCTAACGGCTTCAATAGCACTCCTTTCGATGACCTGCTTGCAAGTCGTCGGGTTTATGACATGTTCGCCAAGGACAACTACCGATCGAATGAGATGCGCGATCTCCTTATGAAACGCAATTTTGTTCGAATGCATAGAGAGGCGCCACCTTGCGGCATTCTCTTCAAAGCTGGAAGCAATCACGGATTCCGAGGTGTCGGCCCCTTGTATACCCGCGAACTGGGGAATTTCTTGACGGAGACTGCAGACGCGTATTCAAATGGCGGCGTCCACATCCTGATCGTCGGTGGGACAGGTGAGTCGCTGCAATTCCAAGCCGTGGCAGCCCCGATGAAAGCGACACCTTATGACGCGCTGTCGGACGGGCAATTACAGCCATTGAAGCCCTTCTTGGAAATGGCGTTAGCACGAAAAACCTGGTCTCTCTTTGATCTTAAGGCGTTGAGGCATTTTTCGGAGGCCAGCCCAGATTTGCAGCGATATATTTATGGCTACGATTTCTTGATTGTTATTCCTCATCCGACCGCATCGCACGAAATTCAGGACCGGAAATAGATCGCGGCTGAACTAGGAAAAACGATATCTGCTGAGAATGCGATTCTGGAAAGGTATGAGAGTAGAGGACATTTCCGAGGTAATCGGTGTTTCCTATTCAGCGACTGCCGTTCGGCTCTTTCGAATCTTGAGTCGGCTACGGGAGGCGATGGGGCGATAAACCCTGTATTTGCAGCAAAATACCAGAGGTCGATGTAATATTTTTTGATTGCGACGTCTTTATAGTGTAGAGAAAACAGAAGGAGTACTCAGGGGAATACGCAATTGAAACAGCCTGTTGGCTTTAATTTGGATGCAGTGGTCGAACAGATCAAGCGCGAGTGGCGGAACGAGTTTCGCCGCTTTGTAGATTCCGGCGACGCTTCGGACGAGTTCTTGGCCTATCTCGATTCGAGCGAGGAAGGTAAGAAGGCCGTTGAACTGGCGTTCAATGCGCAGGCGGATGCGCTGACAGGTCTCGCAGACGCGCTGCGAAGCCTACAAACCGAGAATGTCGGGACCGAGCTAGCGAAGCCCGCCGAAGCTGCTTCGATAAAGGTAACGGAAGCGGTCGAGGGGTTGTTGCAACTGCCGCCAGAGCAAGGCAAACAGGCAGTGGCAAAAGCAGCCAGCGCGCTCGGCGCGTCGTTGCGACAAGACCAGCATCCACAACTTCAGTCGGTAGCGCAAACGTTAAACGAGGCACTTACCAACGTTGCGGCAAACGGATAGAGAAAAACTTCGCTTTCAATCGCCGTTTGCCTCAGACGTGCTCTAATTCAGTGCCTCGCGTTGTATCTTCTCCGTTTCGTCGTTTCCCCAACATTTGGTGATCAGGTTAGCGGATTTAGAAGGGAACGCTTTCCGCCATTTCCGCCACTACTGGCGGCGATGGCGGGAACGGCTCCGGCGCTGGTGCCTCGCTTTCCGTTTCCGGCGTCGGTTCTGGTCTTGGGCTGATCGCTCCGAGAATGACGGCAGCGGTACGCTGGACAACTTCAAGGCTCTCTTGCAAGAGCTTGGCATCTCCATTCCATAGCCGGATGTAGTCGGAAAATGCACTTCCCGTTTCAAGGCCAATCGACTGGCAAACCACAAAAGCCACGGCCTCGGCTTCGGTCTCGCGCACTTCTTTGGTGGTCAGAGTGCGGCGTTCGGCCTTGTGCAGCATCTCGTGCGCGGTCTCGTGGACAAGGGTTGAGAACTCCTCGGCTGGTTCCATCCCGGTAAGCAAGGTAATCTTCCCGCCGTAGGACATGCCTTTTGCGGGGGCGATTTTCTCCGAGTAGTTGAGCTTAATGTTCCGGCTCTCGACGTACTCAACCAGCCGTTCGCGGCAGCCGCTGACATCTCCCTGAACTTCGGTGAGCACAGGCAGCTCCTTGCCTTCGGTCTGGTTGACATCGAACACGTATACGGCACGGAAACCGTAAAGCTGCGGTTCGCGCTTGCGTTCGTCGGCTGCGTTACTGCTCGGAATTTCCGTCGCAACCGCATCTTTCGCTTGTTTGCGATACCCGACCATCGGAGCCAGAATCACAATGCCTTTTTCCCCGCGCTTAACGAAGCGGCCAAGCGAGTTCCAAGTGCGGATTCCGGCAACCTGAGTTGCCGTCGGCCTCTGGCGAGCAATCAGCATGATGTTTCCGAAGCTGTAGTTGTGAAACCGCGCCATCGCGTTCAAATACTCGGTCAATACCTCACTGTCTCCGGCTTCCAGAGCCTTCACCAGATAGCTGACGGCCTCGTTGGTTTTGTTGTTGATCTCTTCTACTTTCATGATTTTTCCTTTCGCGCCGTTTCCGGCTTGTGTTTTTCTTCACTTGAGCGCCAGCGGAAAAAACAGCCGGAACGGGGCCAAAGGAACAAACGGAGCCGGAGGAGGGTGGCAGGGCGCGAGGGGCGGCGCGATGAGTGCCAAACGCGTTTAGGTTTTGTTTGGCGCGAAATCGGCGCATGAGCCCGAGCGACCGCCCGAGCCCTGGCCAAAGGGCGTCCACCGACGAGGCAGAGTAGAAAAGACGCGAAGCTACCTAACTATATGAAGGATAAGAATTATGTTTACGCTTTAGGGGTAACGCCGTTCGGGGTAATCGGCTAGGCGGCTTTGGCATGAATCCAACAGGAAGAAGTGGATCAAGGAAGAAAATATTTCTTCCGTGGTAGCGATCCATAGTGTCTTGCGAGTAGAGGGATTGAAGGGCCTTTGAGCAATGAGTGCGAGCGTTGGCGAGCATCGTTGCGATTGCTATCAAGAGGGGACCCACATTACGAAAGAAGGTGTGGGTAGTCGGCAGGGCGGGCGTGATGATGGAATGGCGATAGTGCTGCTTGTGCCGATGTTGACGATGATGATCATGATCGTGATTGCGATAGTTATCATCATTTGGAGTTGTGGTGTTGTTGCCGGTAATACGTTCGGCTCGTCGCGGGAAGCCGTTAAGACCCTTGATAAAGGACGGGTTCGATGGCCTTGTTTATAGAGGGGGCAAAATTGTGCTGGTATAAAGCGGGGCGCCTTCTGCTGCTTTGCCATCAATATTCTATTCTGGATTAGCGTCTCAAATTAGGGCGGACTTAAAACCGGACATTAATGCGGACATAATTTACCTTGAAATAATGTAAAGTCCATGTTATGAATAATTTGTGGTAGATATTATGTGGACATATTAGCGGACATGAAAGCGGACAAAAACAAGGTAATCGAAGATCGTGGCGAGGCTGTTTCCGTGATGGAGCCGCTGCTCATTGTGGAAGGCTCCCGTCATCGTGGGAGGCTGACCGAATTAGCGTTCGAATTGGGCCAAAAGTCCACCGGCTTTCGAAGAAGCCTCCCGGAGAGCCTGCTGACATCCCTCGCCGATTTGGTTCGCGCGATGAATTGCTACTACAGCAACCTGATCGAGGGGCATGACACGCATCCAGTCGATATCGAGCGCGCCCTGAAAAACGATTACAGCGCAGACGCTCGCAAGCGCGATCTCCAGCTCGAAGCGAAGGCGCATATCAGTGTTCAGAAGTGGATTGACGGTGGTGGTCTTGCGGGGCGCGCGCTCTCGAGTGATGGCATTCGTGAAACTCACGCGCGCTTTTGTAGAGAACTGCCCGAGGATTTGCTGTGGGTGGAAGATCCTGCGACGAAAGAGCGCGTCCGCGTAGTGCCCGGTGAATTCCGGGAAAGGGATGTGATGGTAGGGCGTCACGTGGCAGTAAGTCCCGGCGCAGTGCCGCGCTTTTTGAAGCGCTTTGAAGAAGTTTACGGTGCCCTAAACAAAGCTGACGCGGTTCTGGCCTCGGCAGCGGCCCACCATCGGCTCGCCTGGATTCACCCATTCATTGACGGGAACGGGCGTGTGGCGCGGCTCATGTCGCACGCGATATTTTTTGAGATTCTCGATACTGGCGCGGTTTGGTCGGTAGCGCGTGGATTGGCGCGGAATGTCGATGCCTATAAGGGACACCTTGCCGCCGCTGACTCAGCTCGACGCAATGATCTCGATGGCAGGGGCAATCTGAGTGAAGAGGCTCTCGCTGAATTCACGGAGTTCTTTTTGAGGACGTGCATCGATCAAGTGACTTTCATGGAGGGTCTGATGCAGCCGAACCAACTGCGCGCCCGCATACTTCTGTGGGCCGAGGAGGAGAGTCGGCTGGATGGCCTGCCACCGAAGTCTGGGAACGTGCTCGAAGCCATTTTGTATCGGGGAGAGTTGCCGCGCGCGGACATCGCCGGAATAGTGGGAGCGACAGAGCGCCACGGGCGGCGAATCGTTGCAGCCTTGATGGAAAAAGGTGTGCTTGCATCCGATAGCCCTCGTGCTCCGCTGCGGCTCGTTTTCCCCGCTACTCTCGCGTCCCGCTGGATGCCGGGACTGTTTCCGGAAAAGACAAGCACGGGCGGAGCGGCATAATTTGAGATTTGGAGAACAAGCTATAGCTTCGATCAGCGCGTGGTGGTGTTCTGATGATGGTAATGAACGATGCCGGAGCGGTGTTGTATGCGCGCTGCGGGCACGGTAACCGTTCTGACGGGAGAGAAGGCAGTTGAACGCTGTTGAGATAGAACAGGCGATTTCGGAATTGGCGGAGCAACCGTTTGACGCCAAGAATTTTCCCTTTGCGTTTCTCGAAGCTTTCGGCAACAAGGAAACAACGATCAAGCGGCTGCGCGCCGGTGCCTCGAACAAATCCGATCTTGGCGGCGTTCTTCAAACCAACAACATTCATGTTGCCACATGCGGCGCGGGAGAGGTCACAAGAACGCTCACTGCTCTGAGAGCTAGCCCCGCGACTGCGAAAGCGAAAGCGAAGTTCATCCTGGCGACGGACGGGGTGAATTTAGAGGCCGAGAACCTGGTGAATGGCGAGACAGTCGCCTGCGAGTACAACGATTTCCCCAATCATTTCGGCTTCTTCCTGCCGCTCGCCGGCATCACGACCGTCGAGCAGATCACAGAGAACGCCTTCGATATCAGAGCCACCAGCCGCCTGAACCGGCTTTATGTTGAGCTTCTTAAGGACAATCCCGACTGGGGCACCGCGGAGCGTCGCCATGACATGAACCATTTCATGGCGCGGTTGATCTTCTGCTTCTTCGCCGAGGATACCGGTATTTTCAGCACCAAGAGTTTGTTCACCGATACCGTTGCGCAGATGAGTGCGAGGAATTCTTCTAACACCCATGAGGTTGTCAGAGAGCTGTTCCGGGCCATGAATACAAGAGTCGAGGACTGGAGGCAGGCCGGTCTTCCTAGATGGACAAACTCATTTCCTTACGTTAATGGCGGGTTGTTCTCCGGGAAGATGGATGTGCCACGCTTCAGCAGAATTGCCCGCTCCTATTTGCTCCACATCGGCAATCTCGACTGGACGAAGATCAACCCTGACATCTTTGGGTCGATGATCCAGGCCGTGGCGGAGGACGATGAGCGTGGCGCGCTCGGCATGCACTAACTATACGAGTGTGCCGAACATTCTCAAGGTGCTGAACCCGCTTTTTCTTGATGAACTGCGTGCGAAACAATGCTCGCAGCTTGCTTAACCTTCGCAAACGCATGGCGAAGATCAGGGTGTTCGATCCCGCCTGTGGTTCGGGCAACTTTCTTGTCATCGCCTACAAAGAAATGCGCGCGATCGAGGCCGAAATTAACAGGCGGCGGTGCGAAACAGATCTTCGCAGCGAAATCCCGCTCACGAACTTCAGAGGGATCGAATTGCGCGACTTCCCGGCCGAGATCGCACGTCTCGCGCTCGTCATCGCCGAGTATCAGTGCGATGTTTTGTATCGTGGGCAGAAACTGGCACTTGCCGAATTCTTACCACTCCGGGCAGACAATTGGATAACCTGCGGCAACGCGTTGCGACTTGATTGGTTGAGCATTTGCCCGCCGACGGGAACTGGTGTGAAATTTCGTGCTGATGATCTCTTCGGCACTGCCTTGGATCAACCGCAGATCGATTTCGAGAACGAAGGTGGCGAGACCTACATCTGCGGAAATCCGCCTTACTACGGGAGCCGGAAGCAGGCAAAGCATCAAAAGGATGACCTTTTGCAATTGTGTGGAACGCAGATATCGAAGTGGAAGTCTCTGGACTATGTCGCAGGCTGGTTCGTAAAAGGTAAAGACTATATCGAAAGGCAACCAGCAACATTTGCGTTCGTATGTACAAGTTCGAATTGCGAAGGACTCCAGGTATCAGTCCTTTGGAAAGAGCTTCTGAAAGACGGCATTTACATTACGTTCGCGTATCGGCCTTTCAAGTGGGCTAATCTCGCTGCCCACAACGCTGGCGTTACGGTAAACATTGTCGGTGTCTCGAACATAATGTCCCGAGCCGATAGGAGAATTTTTGAAAGCGATCAGGTGCGATCAGTCCCAAATATCAGTCCGTACCTTCTCGCCACCCCCAACATCTTTGTGGATACGGCTCCTAAGCCGCTCTCGCAACTGCCAGCTTCCACCCGGCGAGGACGTTCAGTGCGAGATGAGGCACTTCCACGCGGCTTCGACTAAGCCTCGTTTTCGTCCCCTCCTGCACTGTGCTGTGAACGTACGTCTGCCGGATTCGAGCGTAACCCTTATCCCACAGTATGTCTCGCCATTGCAGGCCCAGGGCTTCCGAGATGCGGAGACCGGAGGTCGCAACCAGCAAAGCGATTTCGTACTCCCCGTTCTTGCCCTTGATTTCCGAGAGCAATTTGATCGTGTCCTCGACCTCAAGCGCCAAAGCTTCGTAATCGCTCTCTTGAGAGAACTCGGGCCCCTTCACGCGTGTACATGGGTTCGAGGAAACGATGCCGTTTGTTCGGTGAACGAACTCAGGGATAAGTTCCTCGGACTTCGCCCACTCGTAGACATGCGACATCTGGCCCCGATATTTGCCTCGGGTGCAATTGCTGACATCGAGGCCTAAAAGCCAAGGCTTCAACTCTCGGGCTTCAATGTTGATCGCAACCGCGCTGGTCCATCTCTTCATGAGCACGTTGCGGATCACTTGCCTGTTCAGATCTCTGGTTGATTTCTTGTTGAACGGAAAATGAGCGAGATATTTCTCGGCAAGTTCCCCAAAGGTCACGCTGAGAGGATCGGTGTTCAGGACCCTTTTCTGAAGTCCAAGTTCGCCGACCTTGGCCCAAGCACTTTTGTCATCCATTGCAGCCGAGCCAATAACGAAACTTCCTTCCGTGCCTTCCATACTTCGGCAGCAAAACAGCGTGGCTCCCTTCTTACGCCTCAACCAACCCTTGCCACTCCCTTTGACCATCGATTGATCCTTTCTGGTCTCGGGATTGCCGACGATTATTATCCCCTGGGGGAGTCCGAACCAAGTGCTTGCTTACCTGAGACGCACTAGGGAAAGGCATTGTCCCTCCCTGCTGGTGCGGCGGCCTCTGCCTCGACCCGGCAGCGTGCCAGATTTGAGATTGGTGGTACCGCCGTGGCAAGGCGATATGCTTGGACACTTTGGCCTCTGCCCGACCCGGCAAATCCCTGAGAGATGGCTCGTATCGCCGTCGCAGCGCCAGCATCTTTCCCAAGTTTGCCTCGGGGCTGCGCATGGAAGCACGACTTGCGCTAAATCATCAAGCTAGAAGAAAGACCCGCGAACGAAGACGCACGACTCGCCCGTTGTCGTGTTCATGGACCACAATCGAATCGGAATTAATTGTGACAGAAGCGACACCAGCAAAATCCTGTGGCACTTCAACCAAGGCGATCACGTATTTCGAGGATCTACTGCTTCGTGCTGGCAGCCACTTGTATGTGGATTCCCCGAACAGTGCACCATTGGCGATCGTTTCGCGCCGCGGAATAGGAAAAGGAGTGCTGCTGAATTCGAATCCTCGGCAGAATTCGCGTCCTTTCCAAGGTACATGCTTCCGATTGTAGGATTCTTCCCAGTTCCCAACCCATGGGTACTCGCTTCGATTGAACACATATAAGACCAGCAGTCGCATGCGTGGATTGGACACTGCGATGAAAGCAGTTTTCAAAGCTGGGTCCAATAGATGAGCCGTGTAGTGACCGTACTTCGAATTTTTGCTGACTCGAAGATTCAAAGAGCCATCCGTCTTTGTTGGTGCATTCGGCCACAGAAATTCGGCGTCAGGCTGGAGAGCCATGTTCTTGCTAAAGGTTGAAGGGCACACTTTACTGCGGGTAGCAGGCATGTCAAAAAGAGTCACCTCAGGTTCTAAGAACGGCGGACCAAACGTTACGTGATGATTCCACGAAATCGGTCGATCAAACGTCGCGAGGTTGGTCGCGGCTTCTTCGCAGTAAATGATCGGTTGTTCGCAGTCGAGAGAGATTGCACGCTCCAAGCGCATCTGCGCTAGAGGTAGATCGGCGCCATAAACGAGTCTGTTTGGTGCTGACTTCTTGGGATGCCTGCGCCGCCATTTCACAACTGGAGCCTCTCCGTGTGTGCTGTGGCCGGCAGCGATCTCCTCCCCTGATGGCGGTCCAAAGAAATCGAAGCTAATGCTGTGACCCGCTATGCCTGCGAGCAGCCTTCCTTCCGGCAGGGGACCGAAAATGCGACCGTGTGTGGAAGTTTTGTATCTTGAAGGGTCTATCGTTTTCCACTTCGGCTTCCAAAGTGGATTGATCCCTCCACCAGCATTCAAAACTAATTCGCAAATGTGTCCGCCACCTTCAAGAACTGCAACGTGCCCCCAGGTGCTGCTGAGCCGAAAGCCAGGCCGGCCATCCAGAATGTTCGAGTGACGAGTTACAGATGTGAACTTCTTCGTGTTGTTACGCAACAGGGAGACCTCGCGAAAATATCCCGAATTCTTTATAGCAGGCGACGCTCGCCAAGGAAAATCCTTAGTGAACGCAATACGCGATGAGGACAGATTCTCGTCTCATCTCAGAGCGAGCTCCTTTTGTAGTTCTTCGAGCGCCACGTTCTTGGTTTCGGGAACCATCGTCTTTACCCACAAGAGTTGTAGGCACATCATTCCTGCAAAGAATGAAAACACGTAGCCCGTAGGCAGAGACGAGGCCATCTTTGGGAAGAACGTCGTGAGAAGCGCGGCAAACATCCAGTGGGTAAAGCTGCCGAGACTCTGTCCTTCGGCGCGGTGGCGATTCGGAAAGATCTCGGAGATGAAAACCCAAATCACGGCACCCTGGCCGACAGCATGCGCCGCAATAAAGGCGAAAATGCAGGCGGGAACAATCGGATAGTGCTCACTGAAGAATCCCCAGGCCACAAGGCTCAATGACCCGATGTATCCGAAGGAACCGATATAGAGAAGAGTGCGTCGCCCCAGGCGATCAATCAACCAGAGTCCGACGAATGTGAAAACGAGATTCGTCAGCCCAATTCCCACGGACTGCAGCAACGCAGCTTTCGCCGCCAAGCCGGTAAGTTCGAAAATGCGCGGAGCGAAATAAAGGACAGCGTTAATACCTGACAATTGATTAAAGAAGGCGATCAGGATCGCGAGCAGAATGGGCTTGCGGAGCTGTCGCGTCCAGAAATGGCCCGACGAAACCCTCTCGCTTGACGCAGCAATGATCTCGTCTGCCTCAGCAGCGATTTCGGATTCAGAGGCGCTGGGCTGAATGAGATGCAACACCCTCATGCCAGCCTCGCAGCGGCCTTTTCTGCTCAACAGCCAGCGCGGACTTTCGGGAAGTGCGAAGCAGGCCACCGCATAGAGCAGCGATGGAAATGCAGCCACACCCAGCATCCAGCGCCAGGCCTGTTCACCAATGCCGGCAAGTAGCGCATTGGAGACGAAGGCGATCAGAATCCCAAAAACAATATTGAATTGAAACATGCCCCCAAGCCGGCCGCGTTTATCCGGCGGCGCGATCTCTGCGATATACATTGGCGCAACCACCGTGGAAATGCCGATCCCAAGGCCGCCAATGAAACGGGCAGCAATAAATACTGCGACGCCCGGCGCGAGCGCTGAGCCAACCGCTCCAACGATGTAGAGCACACCGATCCACCACAACGTGGCTTTGCGTCCGAAGCGATCGGCAGGCCAGGAACCGAGCAGGGAGCCCACCACGGTTCCATATAGCGCCGATGCCATGGCAACGCCGTGCACACCCGCACTGAGTCCCCAAAGCGATTGGATGGTTTTCTCCGCACCCGAGATCACGACGGTATCGAAGCCAAATAGAAAACCTGCCAGTGCTGCGGTCAGCGACCAGAAGAAGATGCGGAGATTCATAGGAGGTGATGCAACAAATGGAACGTCACGCTGAACGATGCCACCAATCGCGAACATCAAACCCGAAACAGCTCAGCCCCGGACGTGAAGCGGTCGGTGGAGATTGGAGCCAACTCCCACAGAGTCAAGGATCCTAAACGAGCCGTGCCACCTTTGGCAAAGAGTCCGATGCCAAGGCTCTCGGCACTTGACGGATATACGCGGTCCGTGAGGGAAGCCCTGCCGTTCGCGAATGTCTCGATCACTGAGGCATCGAGGTAAATGCGTAGCCGCAGAGGTTCGCCGTGCTGCAACTTGATAGAGCCACCCTCCATGCCGCGACCTCGAAGCGGCGGTGCAACCTTCGTCTCAGGATCGCTGCTGGAAGCGCTTGTGTCGCAAAACAATTTCTTGGTATTGCGGTCGTAACCGATCAGCGTCTGCTCGCTGCCATCGCGAGTTGAGCGAACGCGCAGGGCCTGATGTGCATCGCCAAGATCAATCTCCGCTTCGATCTCGGCGCAGTCACTGTCGAAATCTCTGAAGCAAGGGCCCATTTGGCGCGATCTTCTGATCCGCAATCGTTCTCTTTGCGCGGCGCAGCACCTTCAACTCCTCTACCGGTTCGACGCCCAGTTTGCCATCCGGACGAAGTTTCAGGAGCTTGGGAAGCGACATCACGCCCGCCCACCCCGCCGCGGCTTGCGCTTCCGTGGTGCGCTTTTCGCGGATCCAGGCCCACCAGATACGTCTATCCTTTTCGTCCTGCATTGTTTTCTGCGCGTATGCCGCCGAGCCAAAATCAATTTGACCGTCTGAATGCTGATCGAACTTATGGTTGGCATATGTCCCGGTGAGATAAGTATTGCCGCGCGCTATGAGCAAAATCGGTTTGCCGTTGAGAAGAAAGAAGTCGGGACACTCCCACATAGACGCCCATGGGCGTGACGCACCCTGGCTCTCTGGATTAGGTTTGTCAACGGCTAAGGGGTGGAGATAGGTCCAGTTTCTGACGTCCTTCGATGTGTAAAGCAACGCCATTCCGCCTCTGCCGACCTCACCTGACCCGATCACCATGTACCACGCGTCGCTTTCTCTCCAGGGGCACGGATCGCGCCAACCAACCACCTTCATCCCTGCTGGGGGCGCGGCAAGGGCCGGGTTCTGCGAAATCTTCGTCCACGTCATCAGATTTTCATCCCTGGGATCGGCCGCAACGGCGACTATCTGCCGCTCAGGTACCTGTCCTTTTTTTCGCTCGGCAAACTCCGTTTCTGCAGACCACATTACTCCGGTATAGACGAACGTAGGTGTGCCGTTATTGATCACAGCGGACCCGACCAGCAACCGTTTTTGTCGGGGCCACCCGGAGTCGGTGAGAGAGCGATGCCCAGGTTCTTCCAGTGAACAAGATCACTTGAGATCGCGTGTCCCCAATATTTCGGTCCCGCGATCGAGATCACAGAGAGTACTGGTAGAACATGTGGTATTGACCTCTCCAGTAAAACGTGCCCATTGGGATCGTTCATCCAGGCGGATGGTGGCATGAGGTGATAGCGTGGGCGATGCCGGTCGTTCGCGAGTCCTGATGTGGTCTGAGCATTCAACGCAGTGGATGCCAGGGCCGCCGACGTCAACGCAATGAACTCGCGTCGCGTGACAGCAAAGCGGATATCGAAGTGATTGGCCATGGCGGATTCCTTGTGCTGCAAACTTCAGCAACTCAGTTTGCTGTGTTCACACCAACAGCAGCCTGTGAATCACCGGTGGAATACTCCGTGACGTCGAGGCGGTGTAGAAGGTCGCGCGTCGGATTAACGATCCAGTTAAGCAAGAGGGAAATGAACAGCAGCGCCGCGAAGCCGGTGGCCAGCAGAAAGCCGTATTTTGCACCGCCAAAATGGTCGCTGATTGCTGCCATTGCCAACGGCGCGACAACAGCCGATATGCAGGTGAAGAACAGAATTACGCCTGCCACCGCGCCGTGTTCAGGTTTCTTAAAACAACTGATCCCTTTCGAATTAAGAGTCGGATAAAGCACCGACATAAACAGGCCAGACACTGGCAATGCCAATACCGCAACTCCAATTCCGCCGACCATAGAAATTACGAAGCATGCTAGGATCGCGAAGCTGAACACGGTGACCACCGCCGCCCAATTTAAGTGGGCCAGCATCCACGAGCCAATAAACCTTCCGGCGGCGCGGAGCACGAAGAAGATGGAGATGGCATACGCTGCCACCCACAGCAGCGAGCCGTGATAGCCGCTTAGTAGCGTCGGCATCCATACATAGATGGCAGCCTCTACGGCGACGTAGAGAAATATGAGTCCCGAAAAACCAAGTGCATACGGATTCTTCATCATCATCAAGGTGCGCTTGAGATCCACGGATTCCGCGGTTGTGCTCGTTTGCGGATACTGGACCAGCGTCGCGACCACGATCAGGAGAACGCAGAGGGTTCCCGCGATGACATAGAGCCACTTCCACGACGTGCCCACGGCTAGAAGACGGGCAACAATAGCCGGACCAATGATTGCGCCGACAGCGAAGAAGCCTTCGACGGTGTTCATCGTTGCCGTGTGTTCAGTCGTGGAGCGGGTGATGTCGCCGATCAGCGCGAGCGCGCCAGTCTTGAAAATGCCAATCGCAGCACCGGAAATCAGAAGCAGCAGCACGAAAAACGTGAATGCCCTGCCAACTGCGAACAAATAGGAGTTGAGCGCGAACAGCACAAGGCCGAGGATAATGGTCTTCTTGCGTCCCAATTTGTCCGCAAGATACCCGAGGAAGAAACCCGCGAAGGCAATGCCGGCCATGTCGGCGTAGTGAAAGGCGCCGGCCACGGTCATGCTGAGGTGAAATTCCTTGATGATCTCGGGAATGATGACGCCGACCGAATCGGTGGTCATCGCGAACATCACGAACATAAGGAACGTAAGCCACTTGATCAGGGTTAGGCTTCGCGCAGTTGTGGGAGCGCTCATCGCATTGCCTCCGAAGCAATGGTGTTGATTCGTGAGTCCCAACTCCCCACGTTCGAACTACCGGCGATCTCGGAATGAGTGACCGTAGCCCGGGGCTCTTTCAAATCCACGTCGAGCTTCGCCCAATGAGAGCCGTTCTTCCAGGCAATCGAGAGAGAGTCGGCGCTTGGGATTTCCACTTGTGCGTGCCCAGCAAAAGCCGCATGAGTATTCCGCAAGCGTATGAGCTCTAGAAATCTGCTCACGAGCGCTTTTTTCAGCGCGCCTTCGATTTCGGCCGGATTGTAGTAATGCCGGTTGACGTCGCGCCCCACCCGGGACCGCTTGAGTAATTCCATGTCGTTGGTGCTACCGAGCAGCCCAACATAGTAAACCTGTGGAATGCCAGGCACGAAGAACTGGATAGCGCGGGCGATGAGGTACTGGTTGTCATCGCGACCCAAGGCGTCATAGTACGTGCAGTTAACCTGATACAAGTCGAGATTGTTCGCCGCAGTACCGGTTGCCATTCGACTCTGGTCTTGGCTTTGCTCATGAATGGTCTCGACGAGGCGATCGATATCCGCCGGGGAAAGCAGGCCGGCTTCACAGCGCGGGCCAGCGCCTACGTCAATGACGCCAATACCGTCGTGAGTGTCGAGCACAGTTACGCAATTCTGCGGTCGGATGGAAAGCCAGTGCGCAAGCGGTTCCGCATTGTGCGAAAAAAGCGAATGCAGGACCAGCGGGGGAAGCGCGAAGTCGTACACCCAATCTACCTGTTGCGCGATTTGAATTTGCTGCTTGTAGTAGCTGTGAATCTCGACCAGAACTTCTATGCCACGCGCGTGCGCTTGCGTCGTAAGCTCTGCGATGAACTGGAACGTTTCGGGAATCATGAAGCAACTGGTTCCGGCCTTCTTGATCGCATAGCCGACGGCGTCGAGCCGAATCATACGCACGCCTGCGTCTTGGAAGCGGCCCAGAATCGATTGAAGGTACGCCTGTCCCTCCGGGTGTTGAACGTCAATGTCGATCTGCTGCGGCGTGAACGTCGTCCAAAAGAGGTGCTTGTCCCCGGAACGAAGGGTGATGTTCGTGAAGGGAAGACCCGGACGTGGACGATAAATGCGCAGGAGATCTTCCTCGCGGGCCCCGGCTGGAAATACCCGGTCGTAGGTTAGAAACAAACCGGCAAACCGTGAACTCGCCCCTTTGCTGGAATAATCTTTGAATTGGGGAGATTCGCTCGATATGTGATTGACAATGAGATCCGCGACAATCTCACAACCTCGGCCCAGGTCGCGGACTGCGTTCCAGTCCCCCAGACGAGCATCCACTTCGGTATGCTCCACAGGGTCAAAACCCGCGTCTGCTCCGTCGATTGGCGTGAAGAAGGGAAGTAGATGAACGCCGCCGAACAATCCCGCCATCGGACCGCCCAACAGCCTCTGCAATCCTTTTAGATCACCTGCAAGGCGATCCACATAAGTGATCAGTTGGACTTGATTCTTCAACCTTCATCCTTGGCGAGCGGGACAGTTTTACCGCCGCGGCTGACTCTATTAGGAATCCACAACACTTGTAGAACTGCGGCTCTGAACGTGTCAAGACAATTGCCCTGAATATGCCTTGAAGTTGTCTATGGCAATCATAGCCAGACCGGAGTATGCTGTCCTGCTGCGATTAGCGACAGCGTGGCCCAGCAGAGGAATCAGGAGACCGAGTGGCTAGCCATAAGTACCGTCAAATCCTAGAAAAGCTTCAGGACGACATCACCTCTGGCCGATACAAGCCCGGCAAGCGCCTGCCCAGTGAAGCCGAATTGGTGCGCCGCTTCGGTGCGTCGCGCATGACCGTGTTTCGTGCCATGCACGAACTGCAGTCAATGGGAATTGTCGTGCGTCGAGTCGGCTCCGGGACGTTTGTTTCGTCGAACACCAACAGCGGCAGTCATGTCTTTGGCCTGTTAATTCCCGAGCTCGGCCAGACCGAGATTTTCGAGGCTATCTGCAAAGGCATGATGGAAGCCCAGGAAGCCATGCACCACTCTCTGCTGTGGGGCAATGCCGTCTCTCACGAGGAGGAGAAAGAGCGCGCCGCCGAGCAGCTCTGTGAGCACTACATCGCTCAAAGGGTTTCGGGAGTCTTTTTTGCGCCCGTGGAGTTCAGCGCAAATCGTTACCAGGCAAATCACAGAATCGTCGCAGCCTTCGATCGCGCTCGCATTCCTGTGGTACTTCTCGACCGTGACCTCGAGCCCTACCCGCAACGAAGTAAATATGACCTGGTCGGAATCGACAACCGTCGCACGGGATATCTCGCCACTGAACACCTGATAAAGACTGGGGCAAAACGCATTGCCTTTTTTGCACGGCCCAACTCTGCGCCTACTGTGGACGCACGCATTGCCGGATATCGCGAAGCCCTTCTGTCCCAAGAGAGTGGCGGCGCCAAGCGGGACCTCGTGACCATTGGGGATGCCAGCGATCCCAAGTTCATCAGGTCTATATTGAAAAAACACAATCCCGATGCGTTCGTGTGTGCGAATGACCACACCGCCGGCAATCTCATGCACACACTGATCTCGCTGGGCCAACGCATCCCCGAAAATATTCGGATCATGGGCATTGACGACGTGAAATATGCTCGGCTGTTGCCCGTCCCGCTGACAACTCTTCACCAGCCGTGCCGCGATATCGGAAGAATGGCGATGGCAGTCATGCTGGACAGGATCGCAAATCCCGACCTGCCCCCGCGCGACGTCCTGTTGAGATGCGAAGTCGTGATGCGCAAATCGTGCGGGACGCCCGCCGGTAAGGATGCCCACAATGTTTGAAAGCGTTGCTGAGCCGACTGTCAGCCTCTGCCAATTCCCGCTAGCATCGCCGCACCTACCTTCGTAGTGATTCGAATCCGTGAATGTTAGAGTGCCGCTGAAAGCGATGCTTTCTTCCTCACCGGTATAGACAACTTTTTAATAGTTGTCTGCAAATTGCCTTGACAGCTTACGAACAGGGGAGCTACAAGTTCACTCCAGCGCAGTTTGTTGATGTGTCGGCCGTGTTTTTGCCCGGTTCGGCGCACTTCGAGTTTTGAGCGTGGAAGCGCTCGTGGGTTTACAGATCGCTCAAGTCAAGATTCGCCGTCGTTCCATGTTGAAAGAGGTGACAAAAATGCCTACCGTCTTAGCACGCAGCCGTCGCGCATCGCACTCTCAAGCCAACCACTCGTTCAGCGAAACGAACAGTTTCTTTCCACGCGCTGGCCTTGGTACATCCGTGCAGCGTTTGCTTGCGTCAACGCTGTCGCTGCTGCTGGTGCTCTCCGCCGCAGCCGTCCTGTGTTTGCAGGCCGGAGCCCAAGTGAGGTTCGGCTCCATTCTGGGAGCGGTGACCGACTCCAGCGGCGCCAGTCTCTCCGATGCCAATGTGAAGATCACGAATCTCGGTACCAATGAGACTCGAACCGCAAAGACGACCAGTGCTGGCACTTACTCCTTCCCCAACCTGAACGCGGGGATCTATCGGCTGGAAGTCGAGGTCGCGGGTTTCAAGCGATTCACGCAAGAGCGGGTGGAAGTGCAGGTTGATCTCGCTACTCGTGTGGACGCGTCGATGCAGGTCGGCAATGTTACCGAAAGTGTCGTTGTCACCAGCGAAGCTCCTCCCCTGCAGACAGACAGTGCCTCGCTAGGAACCACGATCGGACAGAAGGAAGTGGAGAGCATTCCGCTCAGCGGAAGAAACGTTAACAACATGCTGACGCTGGTGACCGGAGTGGTCGCCCAGGGCGGTACTTATGGCAATGCAGTCAACAATCAGGGTGGCGGCGCCAGGACCAACGCGATCGGTTTTGGTAATTACGCCATCGGCGGCGGCTTCGGCAACCAGAGTGCCTTCTATATTGACGGCGTGTCGTCGATGGGATTTTCCGTGAACAACTCGCTGATTCCTTCCCAGGACATCGTGCAGGAGTTTCGTGTCGCCACGAACAACGTCAGCGCTGAATACGGAAGCTATGCCGGTGGTGTGGTCAACCTGACCACCAAGTCCGGGACTAACACTTTTCATGGCACGGTGTATGACTACCTGCGTAACAAGGTGCTGAATGCGAACGACTATTTTACGAATCACTCCGGGCCGGGCGGAACCCCCCTTCCAAGGCCTCCGCTAGTGCAGAACCAGTATGGCGCTTTTATTGGCGGGCCGGCGATCAAGAACCGGACGTTCTTCTACGGTGGCTTTGAACGTCAGGCCATCAGCAGTGCAACTCAGGTAACGCCCTACACCGTCCCCACGGCGGCGGAATTGACGGGCGACTTTAGCGACCCGCGGCTGCCGAAGATCTACGATCCGACTACCGGCCAACAATTCCAGTGCAACGGAGTGCTGAACGTTATTTGTCCGAACCGTCTGGATCAGGCCGCGGTTAACATCATGACGCTTAACTATCCGCGTCAGAACGTTGCAGGTGCGGTGACGAATAACTTTCTTGCCGCCACAAAGACCGGCGGTGTCAATTTGCAGTACAACGTCCGCGTTGACCACCGTATCTCGGACAGTAACAACCTGTTTGGACGTTATACGTATTGGAAGGTAGACAGCAACCCGTACGATGCGTGGGGCACGCAAACGCAAGGTCAGGGCCACACAGGCCTTTACACGCATGAGGCGGTCCTGGGAGATTCGCACTCGTTTAACTCCACCACGATCCTCGATGTGCGGATTGCTTATTTGCGGGCCTTTCAGCATGAGTTCCCTGACAGCAGTGGGGCTGACCTGTCCAAGATTGGACCTGGGTGGGTAGCTCTGCAGAGTCAACTTCTGGCCCCGCCGAACTGGCCGTCTATGAACTTCGGAGGCGACCCTCAGGGCATGAGTGCGGACAACGGCATTGGTTCTCAGCTCTTCTGGACCCAGAATGTGTATATGCTCTCCGGAAACCTCACCAAGATTGTGGGTCGCCATCAGATCAAGTTTGGCGCCCAGGCCCGCCATGCCCAAACGCTGCAAGCCGCGGGTAATGGCGTGCTGAGGCTAGACTTCTCGACGGCTCCCACCTCAAATGCTGGGGCGGGTGGCAGTGGGCTGGCGTCGGCCTTGCTCGGAATTCCTGCCGTGACGCAGTTAGCGCCAGGGCTTCTTGGCGGATCGCGAGTGTACTACGACGCCTACGGCTTCTTTGTGGAGGACACATTCCAAGCCACAAGAAAACTGACGCTCACAGCAGGTCTTCGCTGGGATCAGCCAGGGGCCTTGGCAGAAGTCAATGGGAACGACACTCTTTTCCTGCCTAACAAGCCGAGCCCTCTAGGGACCATTTTCAATCCGGCCACGGGACAAAACCAGCAACTTATGGGTACCGTTGCTCTTCCCAACTCAGCGGATTGGCACTCCAACAAAGAAGACTACCTGCATTGGAAGTTGTTCTCTCCCCGAGTCGGTTTGGCATATCGGGTCACCGATAAGACGGTTTTGCGGGCTGGTTACGGAATTTCTTATCCGCCTACCGTCATAAGTCAGGATGGTCCGAACCTATCGCCGGTGAACAATGCGCCGACGTTGTATCCCGGTTCTACGCCTGGGATATCGGTTTCCAACCCATACCCGACGGCCGCAGGCGGCATCAATCAACCGCTCCGCCGGAACGCAATGCCAGGCAATTTTTACGGGCAGGGCGTCTTTGTCATGCGCGTCCCGGGACAGAAAATGGGCTACGTGCAGCAATGGAACGCGGCAGTGGAGCGGCAGATCGGCAAGGACGCCTCGTTGACTGTTGCCTACGCTGGCTCCAAAGGGACACATCTGCTCATGCAGGGCTGGGCCACAGTTTCCAATATCGGGCTGAATCAGTTGGCTGACCAGTACCGCGCGTTGGGTCCCAGTAACGCCATAGGCTCGGGTGGGTTGAATGAGCCTCTGTCGAACCCGTTCTACGCGTTATGCACAGTGGGATGCAGCGCCGCCCCGATCACAAACCCAGGGGTGGACTCTGGAGCAACGATCACCCGCGGGCAGCTGCTGCGGCCTTTCCCGCAGTACGATCGCGTACTGGAGCTTGACCCTCATCTCGGGGTTACAAATTACAAATCGCTGCAGACCTCTTTCATGAAGCGATTTGGGTCCGGCGGCATTCTGAGTATTGCCTACACCTGGTCACGGCTGATGTCGAACACCGATAGTTCCAGTGCATTCCTCGACGAAGGCTTCATCTTTGGTGGCGCGGCCCAGGACAACAATCATCCGAATTCGGAATACTCAGTGAGCTCGTACGATATTCCGCAAAACCTGTCCATTGGGTATGGTCTTGACCTGCCATTTGGGCGCGGCAAGCACTTCATGGGTGACGCTCATGGAGTCGCCAATGCGTTAATCGGCGGATGGCGAGTCAATGGCATCACCACATTCCGGAGCGGGGTTCCCCTTAGCGCGTGGCAAGCCGGGACAACGGGCTCAGACGTCACTAAATTCGGCGGCGGCCAGGGATACTTCGGTGCGCAAGGATCCTGGATCCGGCCCGACTTCGTTGCTGGATGCAACCTGGGCGTCTCGGGATCTCGTGAACAGAGAGCAAAGAATGGGTGGTTCAATTCGGCATGCTTCGCGCCTCTAGGTCTAGCTAGATTGCAGGCCAATGGGACTGTTACCGGTACGGTCGAAAGGCTTGGCAACATGCCTCGGAACCTGGATGCTGTTCGCTTGGATCACATGAATAATTGGGACTTCTCGATCGCGAAGCGCAACGACATTACAGAACGTGTTTACCTGCAGTTTACGACAGAGTTCTTCAACATGTTCAACCATGTTCGCTTTGGCGGTCCTGATATCAACGTGGTCAGTCCCACTTTCGGGAAGGTGTTTGCTCAGGCCAATCAACCTCGTGCAATTCAGTTCGGATTGCGAGTGGGATTCTAACGTCAACGGCACCGCACGGAAACGTGCGGTGCCCTCAGCCTCCGCCCGGCCAACCAACTAAAAACGGGGACCGTCTATGCCCAAACGCCGCCTATTCTCGTCTCTCGTCTTTCTAACGTGCTTGCTTCTACTGCTTGCGTTGTCAGTATCCGCGCAAGATCGCCCCGCAAATCAAACGCCGAAGGTGGTTGTGCAGCCGGACGGGACAGTTGATATCCCCGCGCAATCCGCTCCGGTTTCCACCTTCTTGAGTCCAGAGGCGAAGGCCTACCTCACGCAGCACCTGAAAGACATGCAGGATCCGGAAATCCTGAAACAGGATGCCGGCGTGCCGCGCTTCATGAAGCCGTACATCACGCGGGACTACGAGATGTTTGCGTTCTATAAGAAAGACCAGAATCTCGGCGGAGTTCACGTTTACGTCTATACGCCGAAGGCCGGCATCTCCTCCAAAAACAAAGATCGGGTTCTGATCAATCTCCACGGCGGCGGGTTCTCCGGTTGCTGGCCGGGATGTGCGGAACTCGAATCCATTCCGGTTGCTACCCTGGGCAGGATCGAAGTGGTCAGCGTCGATTACCGCGAAGGGCCGGACAACAAGTTCCCTGCGGCAAGCGAGGACGTCGCCAGTGTCTATCAAGAACTCCTCAAATCTCACCAGCCACAAAATATTGGGATTTACGGGTGCTCAGCAGGCGGAATGCAAACTGCCATGTCGATTGCCTGGTTTGAAAAGCACTCAATCCCTCTACCGGGAGCCATTGGAATTTTCTGCGCATCTGCAGGAAGCATCTTTGGAGGAGATGCGCTCTATACCGCGATGCCGCTCGGCGAGGCTCGTTTAGCACCTCCTATGAAGCCAGGGATGCGGCCTCCGCTCAGCTATTTCGCCGATACCGATCCGAAGGACCCGCTGATTTCTCCGGTCAACTCCCCAGAGGTCCTGGCGAAGTTCCCACCAACGCTCATTATTACCGGGACTCGAGGTTTTGAGCTGAGCTCAGCACTCTACACTCACGAGCAGATGGTGAAGCTCGGTGTGCCGGCTGAACTCCACGTTTGGGAAGGGCTCTTTCACGGATTTTTCTACAACGCAGACGTACCGGAATCGAAGGATGCATTCAACGTAATGATCAAGTTCTTTGATCGCCATTTGGGTGGCGCGGGCTCGCGTGCATCGGCTGTGCCCGAAAACGGGATTCGGTGAGGAAGCATGATCACCAGTCAGCAGTTGATTGAGCGGATACAAAAAAATGTCGGAGTTCCGTGGCAGAGCCAACAATCCGACGGCTTTTCCGACGGCATTCTTTTCGGAAGCCCTGAGGCAACCGTCACAGGAATCGTGACTACCTGGACGCCCACGCTCGACGTCCTTCGCAAAGCTGTTAGCTCCGCGAAGAACGTCATCATCTGCCGGCAAGCTCCTTCTTATAGTCGGGGCGAACGTGCACCGGTGGCCTGGAGGAACGCTCCCGCGCCCTCAAAGGAAATGCTCGACAAGGATCCTGTTTGGGAGACGAAGCAGGATTTCATCTCCAAGAACAATCTGCTCATCATTCGTTTCTGTGACAACTGGGATGCGCGAAGGACCGATGGACAATTACGAGGTCTTGCGAAGGCGCTAGGCTGGAAAAAGTTTCACCTCGCGCAATCGGCCAAAGACGGTTATGAGCCTCGGAATGTTTACTTCCGACTGCCGGCAACTTCGTTGAACAACTTGGCTGAGGGCATCAAGAAGAAGCTGAATATTCAGGGATTTCGAGTAATTGGCAAGCCAGAATCTTCCATTGCCAAAGTCGCCCTGACGCACGGGCTTTTGCTGGTTGCGGATGCCGAGCAAATCCTTCGCGAGCCTGGCGTCGATGCGATCGTCACGGGAGATGCTGTGGAGTGGGAAGCGGCTCCGTATTTTCAGGACGTTGTCGCCGCCGGCAAAGCCAAAGGCTTGATCCTGCTTGGCGACGAAGCTTCCGAAGAGCCCGGTAGCGGAGAGGTCGCGGATTGGCTGAAAGGCTTTGTGACAGAAGTCCCGATCGAGTGGATTCCAGCTGGCGATCCGTTTTGGGTGCTGAGTTAGAAAACGAGATGAACGCAATGAAGCTTTCGCGCAGGAAGTTTTGCCAAGTCGCGGGAACGGGCCTTCTCGTGGCGTCGCCGCTGGTGCGCGCGCTGGGCCAGTCGCCATCCACTTTGACGGCCCGCGAAGTTGTCGCCCGGATCAAGAAGAATGTCGGTGTCCCCTGGTTCACGCCGACAGCTGATGACTTCAAGATCGGCGACCCGGATGCGCCCATCACTGGTATCACTACAACGTTCATGTCCACGCTGGATGTTCTCCAGCGCTCTGCCGCGGCAGGCAACAACTTCGTCATCACCCATGAGCCGACGTTCTGGAGCGCAGCGGACGTCGTCTCCGATTTGCGCGAGGATCCTCTCTACAACTACAAGCTGAACTTCCTCGAGAAAAACAAGATGGTGGTTTGGAGGTTTCACGATCACTGGCACGCGCATCGTCCCGCGGACGGAATCTTCACCGGCTGGAACAAAGCTATGGGATGGGAAAGCTACGCGTCCCCAGGCGCGAATCCGTTTTCGCACGAGTACGTGATCCCCGAAACGAGCTTTGAAGACTTAGCAAGGGATATGCAGAAGAAGTTGAACACGCACAGCATGCGCCTGGTCGGCGATCCCAAGCTCAGGGTCACGAAGGTGGCACACGCGGGACATTACATCCAGCAGTGCATGCAGGTGTTGGCCAACGTCGATGTTGTGCTGGTGTTTGAGTGCCGCGAGTGGGAGGCGGCGGAATATGTGCGAGACGCGATTGCGTCCGGTCAGAAAAAGGCGCTTATCCAACTCCCGCATGAGGGCGGGGAAGAAGCGGGCATGGACGAGTGCGCCCGTTGGATGAAGACGTTTGTGACCGAGGTGCCGATCAAGTTCATTCCGTCAGGTGATCCGTTTTGGATGCCGACCTAAACGTGATGAGGATTTCTAGAAGAGGAGCAACAGTGCGACGAAGAGTGCTTACGCAGATTGTCGTCTCCGGTATTGTAGCGGCAGTTCTGGCTCTACCCGTATGCGCAGAGCAACCCGGCAATGGTCATTGGGTCAGCGCGTGGAGCACCGCTGTCCACACCCCGTTGCCGTTCCCTGGACTCCCGCCATCGCCAGTGTTTGAAAACCAAACTGTGCGAATGGTGGTGAGGCCCACCATCGGAGGTCAACGCCTGCGGATACGGTTTTCCAACGAGTTTGGGACCACCGCCCTGAAAATCGGCGCCGCGCACGTCGCGCTTACGGCGAAGGGCGCGGCAATCGTCCCTGACTCTGATCACGCGCTGACATTTGGCGGCAGGCCTTCTGTCACCGCCCCGCCGGGCGCGCCGGTACTCAGTGATCCGGTGGACCTGAAAGTTGCTCCCTTCACTGAACTTGCGGTAAGCATCTACCTGCCAGAAAAAACAACCTCTTCCTCAGTCCATTTCTGGGCGCAGCACGATACCTACATTTCGGAACCGGGTGACTTCACCGCGAAAGCAGATATACCTAACCCAACCACCAAAACCTCGTGGTACTTCCTTGCGGACCTGGAAGTTTGGGCTTCGGATCAAGCTGGTGCGACCGTAGCGTTCGGTGATTCCATCACCGACGGCGTCGGCGCGAAGCAGGGCGAGTATTCCGATTGGCCTGATCTTCTTGCCGAACGTTTGGCAAGAGCCGCAGGTGGTCCGAATCTCTCTATCGTGAATGAAGGAATCGGCGGCAACCGCATCTTGCACGACGGCGCCGGCGTGAGCGCACTGGCGCGCCTGGATCGCGACGTGCTCGCGCAACCCGGTGTCGTGAACTTGATTGTCCTGGAGAGCATCAACGACATTGGCTGGCCGCACATGAAGCCGCGCTTGCCGAATGGCACGGTGCTGAAAGACCTGCCCTTTACTCACGAGGTAGTTAGCGCGGAAGACCTCATCATGGGCCTGAAACAAATCATTGATCGTGCCCATCAACACGGAATCAGAGTATTTGGCGCCACACTCACCCCCTATCAAGGTGCAGATTATTACAGCGATGACGGTGAGGCCGAGCGCCAGGCGGTGAATCAATGGATGCGTACCAGCGGCGCATTTGATGGCGTGATCGATTTTGACGCCGCGGTACGCGATCCTAATCATCCCGCTCAATTCCGCGACGGCTACCACTCGGGTGACCACCTTCACCCCAGCATGATCGGTTACAAGGCCATGGCTGAAGCGGTCGACCTCGCAATTCTCAGGAATGGCGTTGAGAAACGAAAGACGGCAGCAACAAGCTCCGGAGGTCGCTAAGTGCGATCGAAAGCGATTGCGCTGATGGTTGTCCTGCTTTGTGCTGCCGCCTCGGCGCAGGACAAGCCACGCCGTCTCTCAACCACGATTCCTGACGCCGAGTTCCCGCGGCTGAACGCCGACGGAAGCGCTACTTTTCGCGTGCAGGCAGAGCAAGCGCAAAAAGTCCAACTGCTGCTGGAACTCGGCCAATCAACCTACGACATGACCAAGGGCCAGGATGGCTCCTGGGAAGTAACCACCAAACCGCTTCTCCCAGGTTTCCATTACTACGCGATCTCCGTCGATGGCTTCACTTCCAACGATCCTGGCAGTCGAGTATTTTTCGCGGCGCGCAAGGAAGTCAGTGGACTGGAGGTGCCCGGACCAGAGTCAGATTTCTTTGCAGTCAAGGACGTGCCGCACGGCACCGTGCGCACCCAGTGGTATTTCTCGAAGACCACCGGCGAAACAAGACGAATATTCGTGTACACGCCGCCCGGATACGACCAGAATTCGCGGCGTTATCCAGTCCTTTACCTGCAGCACGGCTATGGGGAAGACGAGGCTGGTTGGAGCGATCAGGGGCACGAAAACTTCATCCTGGATAACCTGATCGCCGCCCACAAAGCTGTGCCAATGATTATCGTCAACGAGAACGGCATGACCGGCGTGCATTTTGTGCCTCCTCCTCCGCCGCGCGCGGGTGCCTCGTCAAACGGGCCGCCCCCGGTTCGTGCGGTAGCGCAGTTTTTTATGAATGAGCGCTACGCGGCCGTGGACGGCGTTTTCTCCCGTGATCTGATTCCGTATATCGACACACATTTCCGCACCATTCCGGACCGTGATCACAGGGCGTTGGCAGGTCTGTCTATGGGTGGTGCGCAGGCATTGCGAATCGGCTTCCATCATTTAGATCAGTTCTCTTACCTTGGCGCCTTTAGCCCTGCTATTGCGATTAGTGAAACAACGGGGGATTACGACGGCGCGTTTTCCGATCCGTCAAAAGTGAATCAGCGGCTTCACCTCCTGTGGATAGGAATAGGCACGGACGACTTTTTGCACGCTCCCGTCCTGGAATCTCACGAAGTTCTGGAGAAAGCGGGCATCAAGCACGTCTGGGTGGAGAGCCCCGGCTCCCACGTGTGGACAGTGTGGCGCAAGTACCTGGCAGACTTTGCGCCCAGGCTTTTTCAGTAGAGTGGCAGGCGGAATAGTGAGCTTATGACAGAACCGGCGATCATGATCGGCCTCGGTGAGGTTCTGTGGGACCTATTGCCGTCCGGCAAAGTGCTAGGCGGCGCGCCAGCAAACTTCGCGTATATGGCCAGCGTCCTCGGAGATCGAGGCATCGCCGCCAGTCGGGTCGGCGCTGACGATCTCGGACGAGATGCCTGCCGCATCATGCAAGAACTGGGCATGAGCACTGCATATCTTCAGCATGATCAACATCACCCGACAGGCACCGCCACCGTATCCATCGACGCCGCCGGCCAGCCCAACTTCACCATCAAGAACTCTGTCGCCTGGGATTTCCTGGAATGGTCAACGCAGTGGGAGCAACTCGCCGCCACCGCTGACGTCGTCTGTTTCGGTTCGCTGGCGCAGCGTTCCGAGCAGTCCGCCGCGACCATCGAGCGATTCTTGAAAAGCATTCCGAAGAAGGCTCTGCGCATATGCGACGTCAACCTGCGCGAATCGTTTTACAGCCAGGGTTTGCTGCGCAGGTCGTTTCAGCATGCCGACATCGTCAAGCTCAATGACCAGGAGTTGCTGCAGGTGTCGTACCTGTTCAAGCTCGGCGTCGGAACGCACGAAACCCTTGCCCAGCGGTTGCTGCGGCTTTGCGATCTGCGTTTGGTGTCGATCACGCGCGGTTCGCGCGGCAGCCTCTTGGTCACCGAACAAGAAGCTGTTGAGCACAAAGGACTGCGAGTAACGGTGACCGATGCCGTCGGCGCCGGCGATGCCTTCACGGCCTGCCTCGCCCATCATTATCTGCGCGGACACTCTCTTCAGGAAATCAGCGAATCGGCAAATCGCTTTGCCTCGTGGGTCGCAACCCAACGAGGTGCCATGCCGCCCATTAGCACGGAGAAGCTGCAAAGCATTTTGAGCGATGTCACGCTGGGTTCAAATCCCCGCGCATGACCAAGAGCGCTGCTGCGCCCACAAAGGAGAAGTCAGAATCGTGAAGATCTGCGCCGCCGTTGTCCTGCTATTCCTGCTGACGCCGTGCTTTTCGCAATCAGCTCCGCATATGAGTTCGGCTTCTACCCAAGCGGTTCGAGTTGAAGGCGGCCTGCTGCAGGGAACTGTTGAAGATGGACTGCGCGTCTATCGTGGCATTCCATATGCCGCTCCTCCTGTAGGCGATCTCCGCTGGCGGCCTCCGCAACCTGCGCCGAAGTGGGAAGGAGTGCGCGCGTCCGATCAGTTCGGCCGTGCCTGCATACAGACCAATCAAGCAATCGCGAATCTTCCGTCCCCGAGCGAGGATTGCCTGTACCTCAACGTCTGGACTCCCGCCAAGAGCGCCGGAGAAAAGTTGCCGGTGCTGTTTTGGATTCACGGTGGCGGGTTCGTTGCCGGCGCACCGGCCGAGCAGTTATATCACGGTGAATGGTTGGCGAAGAAAGGCGTAGTTTTTGTCTCGGTGGGCTACCGTCTCGGCGTATTCGGCTTTCTGGCTCGTCCCGAACTGAGCGCTGAGAGTCCTCATCACGTGTCCGGCAATTACGGAATTCTCGACATGATTGCCGGCCTGCAATGGGTCCAGAAGAACATAGGCGCATTTGGGGGCGACCCCACGAAAGTGACAATCCAAGGCGAATCGGCCGGTGCCGCTGCGGTCAGCATTCTCTGCGCATCTCCGCTCGCCAAGGGACTGTTCCGCGGCGCTATCGCCGAGAGTGGCGGCACATTCGGCCCGGTGCGGGCCGACGCATCATTCGGCGAGTCAGAGCCCCTTGCGAGTGCTGAAAAGAGAACCGTAGAGTGGCTTTCGTCTGCTGGCATCTCGAACATCGCGGAATTGCGCAAGATTCCAGCCGAGAAGCTGCAGACGATGATCCCGCGTCAACTCGGATGGGCTCGGCCCAATACCGACGGCTGGGTCATTCCGGGAGATCAGTACAAAGAGTACGAATCACATCAATACAACGACGTACCCGTTCTCACCGGCTACAACTCGGATGAAGGCTTGTTGTTCGGAAGCCCAAAGTCGAAGGAAGCCTACATTCAAAGTGTGCGCGACCGGTACCACGAGTTTGCGGACAAGATTCTGGCTGCCTATCCGGGCGGCGACACACCAATGGAGAAGTGGACAGAGCGTAATCTGACGCGCGACTCGGCGTTTGGCTGGAATGCCTGGACGTGGGCCCGTCTGCAGGTAAAAACGGGGAAATCAAAAGTGTTCTTGTATTTTTTTGAAGAACCGGCCGAGCTCCCTGCAGGTGCTGACCCTCGGTCTAACGGAGCGCGGCATGCCTCGGAACTCCCTTACGTGTTCCGGCAGCTAAGAGAACACGACCGTCCTGCCCCCAAACCGAAAGACGAAGCGCTGTCCGACATAATGCGAACTTACTGGACCAACTTCGCTAAAACTGGTGATCCGAACGGCAATGGATTGCCGGATTGGCCAGCTTACAATGGCACCTACGCGCAAGTATTGCATATCGAAGCGGAGAATACCCAAGCAGGTCCATTGGTTAATAAGAAGGGATTAGAAGTGCTGGACCAGTACTTTGCGTCGCGTCGTATAGATGAAGTAAAAACAACAGCGAAGCGTTAGGTCAAAGCATCGCGGTCAAGCGCTAATCGAGGTGCAGAATCGTGAGTCTGCACATAGGCTGGGGGTGCGGTGATCCGCGCATGGGACAAATCTGGGTGCAATAATACTTCTCAGCCAGTGTTTACGCGAGACATCCAGGAGAATCTTTGCTAAAAGCTGGATGTCTGCATCCTGCAATGAACCCGCAATGCGGCACCCGCAATGATTGAGGCGTTTTACGTATTTTCAGGTACTTAGCGGCAACCCCAAGACCTGTTAAGTTGTTGTATTACTTGGTAGGAAAAAATTGGGAAGCTGGCGTTCTACCGCTGAACTACTCCCGCTCAGTTGACCAGAACCGAATCATACACGGGGCTTGTGCTTCCATGTTCTCTCCATCTGTTTTCGAGGTGCCCGCGTTCCTTGGGACGAACCCGGAATGGCAGCGATTAATGCGTGACGCGGAGATTTTTCGCCGGTTGGCTTCCGTTGCTACTATAAGTCGGGTTGTTTGTGAGGTGAATCATGGCCCTTGCGACCTTCACCGGCGTGGGCGTCAGACAGGCGGTGCCGTTTTTCGGCGTGACCAACATGGAAGCGTCGCTGAGATTCTACGTGAACGGGCTTGGGTTCAAAATGAAGCGCTGGTGGATACCAGATCAGGCCGATGGACAAGGCGCCCACAATCCTGACGGCGGGATTCGCTGGTGTTGGCTAGAACTGGGTGAGGCTGCGGTCATGCTGCAGGAGTTTCGGCCGGAATGCCAGCCCAAGGAAACCCTCGGAACTGGAGTCAACGTCTGCTTTCAGTGCGAAGATGCGCTAGCGCTGTATCGCGAGTTCAAATCGCGGGGAATCCAGACCCGGACACGCCCGTTTGTTGGAAACCGCTTGTGGGTTGTGCCGGTGACCGATCCCGACGCCTATCGCATGGAGTTTTCGAGCCCGACCGATACGCCAGAAGATACCGAACTGGCCGAGTAGCTCTGCGCGGCTGGCCGATGCTACAGGCGATGTCGTAAGCGTTGGGAGCGAATTCAGGCTACTGCTTCAGTGTTCTTGAACACGGGCCCCTTACTTCAGAATTTGTGGTCTTTTCGTTAGGTTCGCATCTCGTGAAGACCCAGACTACGTTCGCGCGATTTACCGACATGGATCCCGCAAATCCCGGAGCTTTTCATTGGTCGAATGTGCCAATCGCCATTACTCCTGAGGAGCCGCATTACTCCGGCAAAGTGGTAATTCTGGTTGACGAGTCTTCCATGAGCCAGGCCGAGTACACGGCCATGGCTTTTCGTTCCGCGCCGAAAGCTATCGTTGTTGGCAGCACAACCGCGGGAGCTGACGGCAATGTCTCGCCCTTTCCTCTACCTGGTGGCGTTCACACAATGATCAGCGGCATCAGTGTCTTCTATCCCGACAAGACTCCAACACAGCGCATCGGTATTGTGGCAAACATTGTCGTGGAATCGACAATAGCCGGTGTTCGCAAAGCTAGGGACGAGGTGCTTGAAGAAGCCATGAGGCAGATTCTCGGCGCGAATAGTTCAACTGCGGAAATCGACAAGCTACTCAATCATTGAGCAAGAACCCAGATTCGTCGCTTTTTTGATCCGAACCAGGTCCTGGTGAGAACCTTCATCGTTCTGGCCTTGAGCATTGCCACAGCAACCGTCGCGTTCGGAGCGGATGATCCGAGGGCGGTAGACGGGAAGAAAAAGACGCAAAGCTACCTAGAAACTTGATTTGGGACTCACGAGAGAGATCGTTGAAGGGACGCTTTTACCCTCTCCGGTGTAAATGCTAATCGGCGTAATGGACACCCAACTGGCGGGAGTGCAGGTCGGAAAAGGAAGGGAAGCGCGTTTTTCGGAAGCCAGCCCAGATTTGCAGCGATTTATGTATGGCTACGATTTTTGATTGTTATTCCCCACCCGACGGCATCGCACGAGATTTCAGGCGATGGGCATTAAGTGGGGATCTGCCTTCTCCGTATGGACGAGGCGGGACTTCCGGCTCGTGCAGGGGAAGTGGAGGGCATGGTCGGGCTGTTCGGATCAATGCCCTTCAACCGAGAATGCCAGGAGAACATTGCCTGACATTCCGCCGTACTGTCCATAGCCTGAGCTGACGTAAAGCATGCCTTCGGCAACTACCGGCCCGGGACCGTCCAACGACCCACCGTGGGCCGGTTGTCCGTTTACCGTGTCGTAATCCCGAGCTGTGTCCATATCCCAAAGGATTTTTCCGTCTGACGCCGAATAGGCGCGAATGTGGCCGTCAAGCGACCCGGAAAAAACCACCCCGGGAATCCCGGTGACGGCCTGAGACTGCCCGGGGCTGCAACGATCCCGATCTCCGCAATCATGTGGCGGAGCGGCGCTCCAGACTTTTTTGCCCGTCTTGAGATCCAATGCGAAAAGCCCGCCACCCTGGTTTGGATTCAGCAACAATCGAAATCCTTGCGCCGAGGTCTTGTCGGCTGCAATGCCTTTGAATCCGAGGTCGGAATCGGCAACATACATCTTCTGGCCGTCCGTCGCCGAGCCCCACATAATTCCGCCCAGCGGGCCACCGTTTCCAACTCGCGTTTGCCAGAGTATCGTTCCTTCCTTATCGGGATCGAGCGCATAGGCCAAGCCGGATTTCTGGCCGATTACCAGCTCTTTGCGGCCATCGGGCATCGTCACGAGAATTGGGGGCTGGCCGAAGTCGAAGTCCCCTCCTGAAGGTGGAGGACAATTTGGACTTCCTGGAATCGAGCAAGCGTTGTTGAAGATGTCATCCGCCGTGACCTGACGCGACCACAGAAGTCTGCCGGTCTTAGCATCGAGAGCGAGGACAGCATCACTGGTTTGTGCTGCAGGATGAGAATAATCATCACCAGTTGCTGCGTAAATGACTCCGCGCTTCTCGTCAAAGGTCGGTGTCGACCAAACCGCGGCGCCCGAAGGTCCGTGCATCTGTACGCCCGCTTTGTTTTTCTCGGTGGGCTGGGGCGCACTCGCAATGGTGTAGGTGCGCCAAAGAGGTTTGCCCGTATCTGCTTTCAGGGCTACCACGCTACCTCGAAAAGTGCAGCATTCGTAGGTGGGGATCGGGGGCAGTGTTTCTTCGAACGAAGATACGCCAAAGTACACCACACCCCGATAAAGCAAAGGCGCGGCGGTCACCAGCGCGGCGAAGTGGTCGGCGATGCGTGCTTTCCAAAGCTGTGTGCCGGTTTTGGCATCGAGCGCGTATGCATTGTGCCCGGCGCCGAAATACACGGCTGCATGTTTCGTGCCTTTGGTTGGGCCAATGACGAGAGCCGAGCGGACCGAGCCCTCAATTGTAGAAGTCCAATAAATGCAGCCCGAGCGGGCGTCGAGAGAATAGATCGAACCGGCTGCCGTTCCGAAGAACATGCGCCCGCCAGCGACCGCTGGCTGCGACCGGGCGCTGATTTCGTCGCCCAAGCTGAAGGCCCACTTCAGCTTTAACTTTGGCACGTCGGCTGACGTGAGTCCGGCTCCGGTCAACTTCTGAAAACGCCAATTGTCAACGCCTGTGCTCCAACCAGTCCAGGCAGGTCCGGAGGACGAGAACCGGAAAGGAGTGCCTTTGCCGCAGAATGCGGTCGGGGCCAGGGGCGCGGCTTTCGGCGTGGCGCCAGCGCTCAGGTACAGCGCAACGGCATAGCGCTCCGGTGGCGTCAATGTATTCCCGACCGTTTTCATCACTCCTGTTTGCAGAGCCGTCAGTACCCTCATCAGGTTCATCGATCGCAGAGCGCTCTCTGCAGGGACTCGCGGCGCAGCAGAATTGTGGCAACTGGCACAGTGCTCTTTATAGACTGCTTCGCCATTTTGCGCTTTGGCACAGATTGCTATCAGCAGGACAACGAGAACACATATGTATCGCATCGGAATCCTCGTCCAGCCTGATTGCTGGATCCAACTTCTCGGAAGGCTTAAGATCTAAACAAAACTGCGCTTCCGGGATTGCAGATAGATCGTCAATCCCAGGATCACCATGATTGCGGCGAACTCCACCCCAAGAATTTTGAACACCGCCGGATTCCACACGGCGACGGGGCCGCCCCAGGTCTGTGTGATCGAAGGGACATGGCTGGCGAGCAAGTACCAAACGAGCCCATAAGATGAATTGACGACAACCATCGCAGCCGTGGCCCACCCCTCCGATTCACCCACCAGCGCCGTTCCGGTAATCAGACAGAATCCGATCAAAGGAAAACCCATCAGGATCATCGCCATTGGAATCACACCGTTCGGCAGAGTATGCCGACCGAGAACCATATAAAGCGCCACGCAAAGCAGAGTCAGCCATAGAATCAGGAACATTCCCACAGTCGAAACGAGCTTTGCAGCTGCGTATCTTGCCGATGAAACAGGCAGACTCATCACGAATGGAAGAGTTTGCTTTTTTATTTCATTCACAATGTTTTGCATGGGAAGAAGGCATGCACACAAGATCATCGACACAAAGAAGAGAACGGTGCCAATTACGATCGGAGTTTGTCCGCCAATCACAAGGATTGTGAGCGCTGCAGCCCCGGCCAACACCGTAAGGATGATTGTTCGGCGTTGGAGCCGCCAGTCCTTCAAAATCAAGTGCAGCATCACATTGGCTTTCATGCCTTGACCTCCTCGCGGCTGTGTTCCACGTTGGCAACAAAAATCTCTTCGAGCGTCATGTTTTCCACGGCTCGCACGCGCGCACCCGAGTTCTCATATGCGTTCGGAAGATGGGACTCGAATGCGTTGGCAATTGCCACCGCCAATCGGCCCGTTTGCTGGATCCCGATCACGCCTGGCAGTGAGGGCAGTGCAACTCCATCCGGCACTTCCAGCCGCATACGCCGCCAACGGTCGAGATAAATCTCTTTATCCATTGAGTCGATAATCCGCCCGCGGTCAATGAATGTGATTTGATCTGAGATTTGCTCTACGTCCTGGGTGTTGTGAGAAGAAAACAGGACGCTGCGGCCTTCTTCGACCATGACAGCCGTCAGCTCACGCAAGATTTCATGCCTGGCTACTGGATCGAGACCGGTAGTCGGTTCGTCCAGCACCAGAAGCTTTGGCCGGCGGGCAAAGACCAGCAGCAGGGAAGCTTTCACTCTCTGCCCATGCGAGAGTCCCTTAATCTTCTGCTCTGCACGCAGCCCGAAGTGCTTCAACAACAATTGAGCGTAGGCGTCATCCCAACGTGAATAAATCGACTTTACAAAATTGATGTGCCAGCCCAGAGTCATGGATTCGTAGAGGCGCATGTCCTCGGATGCGAAGCCGATGTCCCACTTTGCGATGATTTGTTCCTCGGGCATGCGATAACCGAGCACGTTTACGTCGCCACGGTCTTGGTGCACCAGTCCCATCAGAATGCGTATCGTGGTGGACTTACCTGCGCCATTTGGGCCAATCAATCCCATAATCGTTCCGTGCTCTAACCGCAGCGCAACGTTCTGGAGATCGAAAAAGCGATAGGACTTACACACCCCGTTGAGTTCAATCGCGTAGTCGCTCATACCGGTTCCTTTTCCTCGTCCGTGACGCGGTCGTACATTGCTCGAACGCGCTTCTCCAAACTTTTCTGTGAAAGTCCCATCATTGCGGCGCTTCGCACGGCCTGCTCCAGATGCTGCTCCAGTTCCTGTTCTCTAATGCGGGCGCCGACATCGGAATCTGAAGCGACGAAACAGCCCTTGCCCTGCCGGGTTACGATGATGCCGTCGCGCTCCAACTCCAGATATGCACGCTTGACCGTAATTACACTCACGCCAATATCTACAGCTAATTGGCGAATGGATGGAATTGCTTGTCCCGCCGCCCAGTCGCCAACGGCGATCTTCTGCTTGATCTGCTCCATGATCTGCAGGTACAACGACCGCTTATCGCTTTGGGAGATGACGAACACTCTGTATATGCACAGTATGCACAGTAAGGATCTTTGTCAAGTATTTTCCTGGGCGATAAACCAGATGTCCCCTCATTTGTAGACAACAGCGCGAAGGACGGCGCAAAGTGTGATTCGCCCTGGGTTGCTAGCCAAGTGGCAAAATACTGCCAGACTGACGTAGACTTTGGCCGTGATAACCGTCGCCAATTTTCTGATTGCAGCGGCATGTGGGTTGTTGTGGACGACCTTCGCGGCTCCCGCAATTCTTCGTCTTCTCGGTATTCCGGTAGCCTTTGGAATTTGGCGGATAGACCGCCGTAATCAACACCTCACTAAGACGCAGTATGTATGGGGTTTTGGCGTTTTCATGTGGGGGATTGGGATGTTCCTATTCTTCGTCATCGCTAGGTACTTAGACTGGAAGCTACTTGGCGTTAAGATTCCAATGAACATCTTTGTGGCACTTGTAACCTGGTTGACGGCGGGGTGGCTGGTCGGGGTTTTGGGGGCGCGGCGTCGTGAGGGCGCAGACTCACCCAGTCGCTAATTGCAACTCCTGAACTAACATCGGCAGCGCGCGAGGTTTGTTTCCGCCCAGCTGATCCGTTTCACACCCAAGGTTGTCGCTGATTGGAGTCGGGTGCCGGCTCGTTCCGGCCAAGCGGCAAGTTGAGCTCGGAAACACCTTTCTCGGCCGCCTTCACCAAATTCAGGTGTTCACGTAGTCGCAAACCAGCACCGTCAAATCGTCATCCTGTCTAGCCGACCAGCGGCGGACCGACGTCATGATTGAATCGGCTGCGGAAGAAGAAGAGAGCTTCGCGGTACTTTTCAGGAGATCGCCGAGAGAATCTTGGCCAAAGAAGTCGCCGGAGGCGTTCGCGGCCTCTACGATCCCGTCGGTATAGAG
>Ga0157374_10000230_pt1 | contig 51820 bp, 53 predicted proteins | sample M25metaG_FD_115308 | JGI IMG/M metagenome (GOLD analysis project Ga0157374, IMG submission 115308) | Miscanthus rhizosphere microbial communities from Kellogg Biological Station, Michigan, USA - M2-5 metaG | ecosystem: Host-associated > Plants > Roots > Rhizosphere > Soil | place: USA: Michigan...
CCCGGTGCCTGGGGCGACGAAGCGGCGATAGCGCGAATCGTTTCGGGCTCCTCAGCAATCGCGTGCGTGAAAGAGCCGAACAAAACCAGCGATGCGCAAAGGATTCGGAGGATTCGGAGCATGAAACATAATATGAATGAGCGCTCCGCATTATAGCGATATCGATCCTTTTGGATAGCGCGCCCTTTGCCATTCAATGCCGGCATAGCGATGCGCTAAAGGAGCATTTAGATCGATTTAAGTAGTAGCTTACCTCCCGGAGGCGACAAAAATCGATCGCCGAATTGGCGAGGGACGGGTCAGGCCGCGACAGTTTCGCGCGCGGCCGCGGCCAACGCTGGCCTTCCTTCGAGCCACGGCGCGGCGCGCTCCACGGCCAGCGCAATCCGTTGCCGCAGGGCCGTGCTCGCGATTTCGTAGTGATCGAAGTCACGCTCCGAGGCATAGACCCCGAGGGGCAGCGTAAGCGCTTGAAAGAACGCGAAAAGCGGCCGCAGCTGATGTTCGATCACGAGCGAATGACGCTCGCTTCCGCCGGTGGCGGCAAGCAACACCGGTTTATCGACGAGTGCATCCTGGCCGACCAGATCGAACAGGTGCTTGAAAAGCCCCGTGAAAGAGCCGCGAAACACGGGACTCGCCACCACGAGCGCATCGGCCCCTTCGATCGCTTCGACATGCGCCCTCGCCTCCGGTGGCAATTGGTTGCGATATACGGTCCGTCCCAGCGCGGGAGCGATTTCGCCAAGCTCGACGAGCCGAACGTCGAGCGCGACGACCGCACTCAACGCCGCCACGATCTCTTCGACGAGCACCAGTGTGCGCGAGGGCCGCTGAAGTCCGCCGGATACGGCAACCAATTTCAATTGCTTCGTCATCGCTCATGTCCTCTTGAATGCCGGATGCAGCACACGCTGCAACACATCGTTTTCGATCGCGGCGAAGGCGGCAGCGCCGCGCGCCCGCGGTCGCGGTAGGTCGACTGCTCGCTCGAGTGCCACGCGCCCGTGCTCGATGAGCACGATGCGCTGCGCCAACGCTACCGCCTCATGAACGTCGTGCGTGACGAGCAGCGCGGTGAACCCGTATTCGCGCCAAAGCCGCTCGATGAGCTCATGCATTTCGATGCGCGTCAGCGCATCGAGCGCGCCGAGCGGTTCGTCGAGTAACAGCAGGTCGGGGCGATGAACGAGTGCGCGCGCGAGCGCCACGCGTTGGCGCTGTCCGCCGGAAAGCTGCGCCGGCCAATCGTGTTCGCGCGCGCCCAGCCCGACCTCCTGGAGCGCCGCGCGGGCATCGTCACGCGCGGCCCGAGGCAAACCGAGCATCACGTTGCCGAGCACGCTCTTCCACGGCAGCAGGCGTGCGTCCTGGTACATGATCCGGGTACGCGGCGGCGTCCCGTCCTCGGCGCGCGCCGAGTCCTGCGCGCGCGCACCGATATCGACTTCGCCGTCGTCGGCTGTGTCGAGCCCGGCCACGAGCCGCAGCAGCGTCGACTTTCCACATCCGCTACGGCCGATGACCGCTATGAAACTGCCTTTGTCGATCGTCAGATCGAGATGGTCGAGAACGGTCCGCGGTCCGTAGCGCTTCGTCACCGCGCGTAACCGGACGGCGGCGTCCAGTGCGGTCGCCGTCATGCCTTCGCTCCCTTGAACGAGCCCGATGGCCGCCGGATCGCTCTCGCCCAGGGCAACACACGGCGCCGCGTGCCGGCACTGCGCGCCGATGCGGCGAACGCGGGATGCCACGGCATCAACTGCCGCTCGAGCCAACGGGCGAGCACATCGGCCAGCTTGCCCAGCACCGCGTAGAGCAGGATGCCCAATACGACGACATCGGTCTGCATGAATTCGCGCGCATTCATCGTCATGTAGCCGATACCGGACTGCGCCGAAATGGTCTCGGCGACGATCAGCATCGTCCACATGAGACCCAGCGCAAACCGTACGCCGAGCAGTATCGTCGGCAACGCGCCCGGCAAAATCACGTCGCGATAGAGCGCGAATCCGTGGACATCGTAGCTCTTCGCCATTTCGACGAGATTCGCGTCGACCGAACGGATGCCGTGAAACGTATTTACGTAGATCGGGAAAAATACGCCGAGCGCGACGAGAAAAAGCTTTGCCTGCTCTTCGATGCCGAACCAGAGTATGACGAGCGGAATCATTGCCAGCGCGGGAATGTTGCGAATCATCTGGACGGTCGAATCGAGCGCCGCCTCGACCGGCTTGAAGAGTCCGCAGGCCAGGCCGCATACGAATCCGGCACCGCCGCCGATCGCAAACCCCGTGAGCGCGCGCCACGCGCTGACTTTCACGTCGGCCGATATCTCTCCGCTGCGCCAGAGCCTCCATGCCGCATCGGCCACTGCAAGCGGCTCGGGCAACACGCGCGCCGCGAGCCACCCGGCGCGTGCGCTCGCCTCCCATAGCACAACGATCAGCGCCGGCACGATCCATGGCGCAACGCGTTTGATCAGGACTCCTTGCCATTTCACGATGCTTTCTCCCAGGTTTGAAGTTGCGGTTATCGGCCCGTCATCAGCTTTGCGAAACGTTCGGCAAATAGCTGTTACCCACCACCTCGCCGAATGGGCCGGACAATGGCGCCTCGATACGTTCCCGAACGCGCCCGGGCAACCGTGGAAAGACGAGCTCCGCGAAGCGATAGGCCTCCTCGAGATGGGGATAGCCGGACAGAATGAATGTCCCGATGCCGAGCTCGGCGTACTCGCTCATGCGTGCCGCAACTTGCTTCGCGTCTCCGACGAGTGCCGTCCCCGCTCCGCCTCGCACAAGTCCGACGCCCGCCCAGAGATTGGGGTAGATCTCGAGGTCCGCCCTTGTACGCCCCTTGCCGCCATGCAGTGCCGCCATGCGGCGCTGCCCCTCGGAATCCATCTTCGAAAAGGCCGTCTGCGCGCGGCCGATCGTTTCGTCGTCCAGGCGGCTGATGAGCCTGTCGGCTGCGGCCCACGCTTCGTCGGCCGTCTCGCGCACGATCACGTGCAAGCGAATGCCGAATTGAAGATCGCGGCCTTGCTCGCGCGCCTTGGCGCGTACCTCGGCGATCTTTTTTTCGACGGCTTGCGGCGGCTCGCCCCAAGTGAGGTAAGTGTCGACGTGCGAGGCAGCGATAGCGTGCGCGGCCGGCGAGGAACCGCCGAACCAGAGCGGCGGATGCGGGCGCTGCACGCTGGGGTAGAGCAGCTTGCCGCCCTTCGAAGCGAGATGCTCGCCTTGATAGTCGACTGTGCCGCCTTCGTGGGCCGTCCGAAGCTGTTCTCGCCAGATCGTCAGAAACTCGTCCGTGATCTCGTAACGTGTGTCGTGATCGGCAAAGACACCGTCGCCCTCGAGTTCCGCCGGGTCGCCACCCGTGACGACGTTGATGAGCAATCGCCCGTTCGAGAGGCGATCGAACGTTGCCGCCATGCGCGCCGAGAGCGCCGGGGAACTCAACCCCGGCCGTATCGCGACGAGAAACTTCAGGCGCTGCGTGACCGGGATCAAGCTCGATGCGACGACCCATGCATCCTCGCAGGAGCGCCCAGTCGGCAGCAGCACGCCGTCGTAGCCGAGCGTGTCGGCCGCCACCGCGACTTGTTTGAAGTAATCGTAGGTCGCCGCCCTCGCGCCGTCGGACGTCCCCAGGTAACGCGTATCGCCATGCGTCGGAATGAACCAGAACACCCGCATCATCGTTCTCCTTCTCGTCTCATGGTTTCATGCAAGCCACTGTGCGTCATGCACGGCGATGCGCTTTGGAATCAATTTGAGTTCGCCGAACGTATCGGCGATCGTCTGCTGCGAGGCCAGCACCTGAGCGGTGACCGGCGTCGCGCCATAAGCCGCGCGGCGAGCCGCGAGTTCGACCGTGGACGCGTCCAGGCCGACGAGCGGCGCAAGCTCTCGCGCCACTTCCGCCGGGTGCGCCTTGGCCCACGCGTCCGCCTTGGCGAGCTCTTCGAGGACCGCATGCACGAGCTTCGGCTCGGTCGCCGCGAACTTGCGCGCGGCGAGATAGAACTGCGTGTTGTCGACGAGGCCCGTGCCGTCCACGAGCACGCGCGCGTCGGCCTGTCGCTGGATAGCCGCAAAATACGGGTCCCAGATCACCCAGGCATCGACGCTGCCTTGCGTGAAGGCCGCGCGCGCATCTGCTGGCGCCAGGTAGGCGGGCTGAATGTCGGCGTAATCGAGACCGGCATGCCGCAGCGCACGCACGAGCAGGTAGTGAACGTTGGAGCCCCGGTTCAGCGCGACTTTCTTGCCGCGCAGATCGGCAACCGTCTTGATCGGCGAATTGCGCGGGACGACGATGGCTTCGGACGTCGGAGCCGGCGGCTCGTTGGCGACATAGACGAAATCGACCCCTGCCGCTTGCGCGAAGATAGGCGGCGTTTCGCCCACCGTGCCGAAGTCGATGGCTCCCGCGTTGAGGCCCTCGAGCAATTGCGGCCCGGCGGGGAACTCGAGCCATTTCACCGTGACGCCCTCGTTCGCGACGCGTTTTTCGAGCGTGCCGCGTGCTTTCAGCAGTACCAGGGTGCCGTATTTCTGATAACCGATCCGCAATGTTTTCGCGGGTCTCTGCGCGAATGCGGCGGGACCGAAGCCGATGGCAGCCGCCCCCGACGCGAGCATCGCACCGCCTACCGCCGCGGCTTTGAGCCAGCGGCGGCGGGCCGCCACGTGTTGGTCGTCGTTTTTTGAAGACATAGATTCCCCACGGAGCGTTTTTACGCGCCAGTCAAAATATTCAGGTGTGCAAATTGATCGGAACAAAGGCACCGTTGCGAGCGCAACCGGAAGAGGCAGTCTAGAAAATGATTCGCCCGGCGTGAACGATTGATTTCAGCTTTGCTCGTGACGAATCGTCATAACCGGCGCGTGCTTATTTCTTGTTGGATTTTTATTTTGGATACTTGCATGTCGAACTCATCGAGAATCTCGGGGACCACGACATGCGCGCTTTGGACCCTCATGAACGCGACAACCGCCCGAACACAGGCAGCCCGCCCCCTGCCAGCGTTGCGGCTCGGGAACGACCGCCCTCGCCCGGCAACGGCCGCATCGATGCGCGCCTGCTGAAGGCCGTTTTCGCGACTTCGCTCCTCAATGGCCTCGAACTCTTCGACTTCACCGTATTTGCCTTTTTCGGTGCAATTGTGGGCGATCGATTCTTTCCGTTCGTCCAACCGATGACTTCGCTGCTACTCGCCGCGGCGACGTTCGGCGTCGGTTTTCTCGCGCGCCCGCTAGGTGGCTTGCTGCTGGGCGCCTATGCCGATCGCTGCGGACGGCAGCCGGCGCTGCTCTTGAGCTGCTGGTTCGCCACGCTCGGCACGGCGGCGATTGCCCTCTCCCCGACCTACGAGCAAATCGGCATTGCCGCGCCATTGCTCGTCGTCGTGTCGCGCGTGTTGCAGGGCCTCGCCGTTGGCGGTGAAATCGGTCCTGCCGCGGCGCTTGCGATGGAAGCGGCGCCGCCGTCGAAACGCGGCTTCGTCATCGGTTGCCAACTGGCCGGCCACGGCATTGCACCGCTCTTCGGCGCATCGCTCGGCGCGCTGCTGAGCGGCATGCTGACGCCCACCCAGCTCTTCGATTGGGGCTGGCGCGTCGCGTTCGCCATGGGACTACCGCTGATCGGCATCGCCTACTATCTGCGCCGCAAACTACAGGAAGGCGGCATCTCCGACAGGACCGCCACGGGCGACGCACGACGCCGCCCGATCGCGCAGCTCTTTCGGCATCATCGCCGCATCATTGCGATGGCGACATTGCTGATGGGCTTTCGTACCGTACCGCTTTACGCGGTCGTCTATTTCCTGCCCACGTATATGGCGCACGTCATACACCAGCCAATGCTGAACGGCTTTCTCGCATCGACACTTTCGGCCGTGCTGCTGATCGCATTGTCTCCGGCGGCCGGCATCGTCATCGACAAGCTGCCGCGGCGCAAACCTCTGCTTTTCGCCACCGCCTGCGGGACCGCGATCGGCGTCTATGTGCTCTTTGTCGCCATGACGCCCGCCGCCACTGCGGCACGGCTCTTGATAGGCATTGCTTCGATCACCGCGTTGATCGTGCTCGGCGGATGTGCCGCCACCGTATTGGTTTTGGAAGCCTTGCCGTACAACGTGCGTGCAACGGGACACGGCTCGACCTATGGGCTCGGCGCGGGGATGTTCGGTGGCACCGCGCAACTCGCCGTGGCCGCGTTGATGAAATGGACGGCCAACCCGATGTCGGTCGCCTGGTATGTCGTGCCCTGTTGTCTGCTCAGCGCGGGCGCGGCAATCGCGTTCAACGAGCGACGTGCTGAACGCTGAATATCGGAACGATGCGCCAGCATGCTCCGATGCCGACACGCGTCCCGCAAAAGCCCGCACTGCGTAGCAACGCCCGAGTGCAAATTGGAGTGCGCTGCCTCGTAAGCGGTCGCAATCGCGGTACATTTGCCTCGGACATCTCCTGAGGGGCAACCATGGCAGCGCGATCGACATCCTGAACTCGTATGGTCCAATCGCGGCGCCGACGATGCCGTTTATATCCAACACGCCTTGCTTGATCCTCGGTTCACCACGCTGCTCGACGCAGCTCAGGAATTCGGGATCGCCCGGCTCGAACAGGAATGGGACAAATTGGCGGCCTCGCCAAGCAAGGAGGTTCAACGCGCACAGCCAGCGACAAGCCGTATGTTGAGGAATATTCGCCATGGATTCGAGCAAGCTTCGCGTTGATACGCGTGTGGTCTGGGAGCAATTGGATGGTCACCCGCCTCTCCCAAATCCCGAATGCAGCGGAGCCGGTTGCCTCATCAAAGCAACCGGCTCTTGCCCGAGTGAATAGCCGGCCCCCACGGGCCTCTGGCTATGCGGTCAGTATCGATGCGGCTCGTCATCGTCGCGATGATGGCGAATGCGACGTTCGTGTTCGTGAAGCCAAGGGTCGCGATCTCGCGGGTGGTCACGACGCCATTCGTCATGCGCCCAATAGCGGTGACCATCCCAGTACCGGTCGTTATGCACACCAATTTCGATACTGGCACCGACCGGGATCAACCGCGCCTGACCATATGCGGATTGAAATGGTGAGTGTTGTGCGAACGCAGTTCCTGTAGTGAACGCTGCCCCTGTAGCTGCAACCGAGATCAAAGCTGAATAAATGATGGAACGTGCTTTCATGATAGAGCCCTCCCTGTTCATTTCAGCCCACCGACGCGCGCGGCCCCATCTGCAGATGGAATACCCGCCGCCATGGCTTGCAATTCACTCTAGCGGCGATGGTTATGAGGACTTGTGCCAAGTTGTAAGGATAGATTTATCAGGCGCTGAGCCTTTGCGCATGTGTTATGTCTGCTACGTCGGAGCATAAGGGGCTACAGCCGATGCGAGAGGGAGAAGTCCCAAGGGCTCCGTTAATCCCTGGTTACATCCCGGTCCTTTTTCCCAAATGGTGGTATGAAAGACATGTAAGGCGAACGTTAATAAAACAGCGGACATTCAGATGGGCTTTTTACCCCATGCCGGCGGACAAGCAATTGCTGCCATCCGCACGCAATTTGCAGGATTCCCTTACAAGCGCAAACGTTAAAACGCAACATTCGCGCGAATACAATTTCGTGCGGAACGACTTGTAACGGTTCACCTCGGCGCATTGTCTTGCGCTCAATAAAACGAAGTACAACAACAGGTGGGTGTGGCAATGACGATAAAAAGCAAATTAAGCTTCCTCTTTACTGGATTTCTCTTCGCCGCCGGATCCGCGCACGCGCAGACGCTTGCGACGGGCGATAGCCGGGCGGTAACGGAGCCGACTTACCCTGTCGTCTGCAAGACGCTTTACGCGAATTTCTCCAGTTCGATGCGTTCATCGCCGCCGAGCACCGATGATACGAGCCGCATTCAGGACGCGTTAAGTGCATGCGCGGGTACGGGACAAAGCGTGGTGCTTGCACCGTCCGGCTCCGACGACGCGTTCTACACGGGCAGTCTGACGATCAACGGGGCGGGTCTCGTCATCGGTTCCGGCGCAACGCTGATCGGGAACAACTATGCGAGCAAGGCTAACCTGCTGGCATTCTCGGGCACCAACGCATCGTTGATGGGACCGGGTACGGTCGATGGGCGCGGCGACATCATCTCCGGAACGCCGAGGCTCGTGCAGGCCAGCAAGATTTCTAACTTCATCGTCTATAACATCACGCTGACACAGGCCGCGCACCCGAACCTGTACGTCGAGGGCGGCAACGGGTTTACAGCGTGGGGCGTGTCTATCCGTACACCCGCGACGCGCAAGAACGCGGATGGTATCGACATCGATAGCCTGACCAACGCCACGGTGATCCATTCGACCATCGAAGCCGGCGACGACGGCATCGCCATCAAGACCAATTCCGGAAACATCTCGAACGTCACTGTATCCGACACGAGGCTGTACGGCACCCATGGTTTGTCCGTCGGCAGCATCGACAAGAACACGGTCTCGAACATTCTGTTCAAGGACAATTACGTGTACGGCTACGACTTGAATGGCACGCTGTCGACGAACGACAACGGCATCAACGTCAAGACTGGACCGTGTTCGCTGACAGTGAAGAATGTGAGCTACGTCAATACATGCATGATCCATGTCAAGCACATGATCGTCATGGATACGAACTACAACAGTTGCACGACCGGCGGTAGTCCTGCGCTGTCGAACATCTTCGTCAACGGGGCTTACTCGATCCAATCGGTGTCGGGCGCGTATACGAAGATCGCCGGGCTCAACGCGAGTTACCCGGTCGGGGCATATCTGGCAAACGTCAATCTCGATGCCACTGCGCAAAGCGGGGATCAGTATGCCAAGGTTGGTTTATAAAACTCGAACGACGTTCCAGCGGGAACGGGCGTGAGCACGTCGAACTTTACGACGTCGGGCAGCGTGCCGAGTTGTTCGTTCTGATGCTGTTACTGCATCGGTGACGCGTGCCCAGGCCTCCTCAAATAGTCGTAGCCTGTCCCCTTCGATGAACCTTTCTCTGCATCCCCTATCAGGAGAATCGAAATGGCCAGCAAAAACACGATTTGTCTTTGGTACGACGGCACCGCGTTGGACGCCGCGAAGTTCTATGCCGAAACGTTCCCGGATAGCGCGGTGGGCGCAGTCCATCGCGCTCCCGGCGACTATCCGGCGGGCACTCAGGGTGACGTGTTGTTGGTCGAGTTCACGGTGATGGGCATCCCCTGCCTCGGCTTGAACGGAGGCCCGAGAATCAAGCACAACGAGGCATTCTCTTTCCAGGTTGCGACCGATGACCAGGCTGAAACGGATCGCTTATGGAATGCGATCGTTCAAAACGGTGGCCAGGAAAGCGAATGCGGCTGGTGCAAGGACAAGTGGGGAGTGTCATGGCAGATTACTCCACGCGTTCTGATGGCCGCGATCGCCGATCCTGATCGAGCGGCGGCCAAGCGCGCGTTCGACGCCATGATGGGCATGAAAAAGATCGATATAGCGACAATCGAAGCCGCTCGACGCGGCTGACGTTGCAGCCTCCAAACCGTCCGCACCAGAAGGGGTGCGGAGCAAGCAGTCGACCAGTCAGCCGAAAGTGAAGGCAAATGCGCTGACGCCGGGATCAAGGAAACGAATCTCGAACACGTGTTCCTTCACCACGCCGGACTGGCGCACGAGTTGGTAAAGACGCGTCTGGGCAACGATGCCATTGCCTGCGGGATCGGTATCCGAACCGTGATTTTCGCCGGGTGCATGTCCATCAATCCTGACTTGAAAACGCACTGGCGCGCCATCGGCACTGGGCGCGAGAACCAGGTGCAAGTCGCGTGCGGTAAAGCGATAGGCGATGCTGCCGCCCGCCCGGTTCAGCGTCGTGCGTTCCGCGCCGACGGTCCAATTGCCACCGAGGCTCCATTCGTTCAATCCCGGGTCGCTGATCGAGTACTCATAGGCAACGTCCCGCTTCAAGCCGCTACGCGAAACGAAGTTCGATGCTTGCTCGTAGCCGACATAGGTTTCCCCGGAACGCAGGTGCGCAATATCGGGCGCGGCCTGTTCGCCGCTGGCCTGCGGGGTTGTCAATGCGCCCATCGCGTCGTGCTTGCCGGCTTCCGCCAACAACGATTGGATGATCTTCTCCGTCTTGTCATAGTTTCCTTCGCCGACGAAATGCGCCCGGATCTGTCCTTGCGCGTCGGCGATGTAGAACGCAGGCCATACGTTGTTGTGAAAGGTGTCCCAGACGCGATGCTCGGTGTCGACGGCGATCGGATAGTCGATCTTGAAACGTGCGATCGCCTTTTCGATATTCGCGGTGTCTTTCTCGAAACTGAATTCCGGCGTGTGGACGCCGATCACAACCAGACCCTGATCGCGGTATTTCTCGGCCCAGGCGCGCACATGCGGCAAAGTGCGGATGCAGTTGATGCAGGAGTAGGTCCAGAAATCGACCAATACCACCTTTCCGCGCAACTGTGCCGTATCGAGCGGCGGCGAGTTCAGCCATGTCGTCGCGCCTGCCAGCGAGGGAAGCGCGCCCAGAAAAGGCAGGCCGCTGCGATAGGCCTGGCTTGCGTTGACACCGCCTCCGGCGGCGTCGGCTACCGGCATGTTCTCGAACATTACAGCACCCGCACCAAGTGTGACGAGAGCGGCACCGGCGAGCCAACCAAGGCGCTTGTGAAAAAGCTTTTGGAGATAAGACATCATGATGAATTCCCTCGGACGAAGCAGACAAACCGATGCAATCGGCTCGAAGACGGGTGACCCGGGCGGGCGGCGATCAGGGCTGCCCGCCCGCGTCATGCAGCGCCGCCGGCTACGGCTTGAATGCTCTTATTTGTTGTCAGCGGCCTCTTCGATCACCTTGGCCACTGCATCCGGGTATTTCCTGACATTCAATGATGGACTCCTTTCTCGCTTTGCGCGGCGGCTTATGCCAGGCTGAGGGTCACGTCGATATTGCCGCGCGACATCTTCGAATAGGGGCAGATTTGATGCGCCGCCTCCATCAACTCTTGCGCAACATCGCGCGGCAGACCAGGCAGGCGTACGCGCAAGCGCGCCTGCAGGAAGAAGCCGCCAGCGCCGGTGCCCAGGTCGACTTCTGCATCGACGGCGACGCCGGCGGGCACGGCGATGTTCCGCTCCTTCGCGGCCCGTCCCATGGCGCCAATGAAGCAGGCCGACCAGCCTGCGGCGAAGAGCTGCTCGGGATTGGTGCCGTCGCCTCGGCTACCGGGAGGAGACAGCTTGATGTCGAGACGGCCATCGTCGCTTTTCGCCGCGCCTTCACGGCCGCCGGTGGTGTGTGTCTTGCCGGTGTAGAGGACGTTTTCGATTTTGCTCATGACGCTTCCTTTCAGACGATTGAGTGATTGATTCAGTGAGTCATGGAACGACAGAGTGCAAAGGGATGAATCGGTTGTGCGAGCGGCCCGGTAGGCGAGGCAACGCTCGCGCGCCCATCAGAGGTGATCGACTTCGATCACCGCATCAGCGAACGCGCGCGGCGCTTCCTGCGGAAGGTTGTGGCCGATGCCGCCGGTGATGAGTTCGTGCTTGTACTTGCCCGTGAAGCGCTTGGCGTAAGCTGCGGGCTCTGGATGCGGCGCACCGTTGGCGTCACCTTCCATCGTGATCGTTGGCACCGTGATGGACGGTGACTTGGCCAGGCGCGCTTCAAGCGGGTCGTACTTCGCTTCGCCCTTGGCCAGGCCGAGCCTCCAACGGTAGTTGTGGATGGTGATGGCGGTCTGGTCCGGATTGTCGAGCGCGGCGGCGCTGCGCTCATAGGTGGCATCGTCGAAGTGCCACCGCGGCGACGCGGTTTGCCAGATCAATTTGGCGAAATCGTGGTGGTTCTTTTCATAGCCGGCGCGGCCGCGCTCCGTAGCGAAGTAGAACTGGTACCACCACTGCAGTTCGGCCCCCGGCGGCAACGGTTGCTTGCCCGCATCCTGGCTGCCGATCAGATAGCCGCTCACGGAGACGAGACCCTTGACCCGCTCCGGCCACAGTGCCGCAACGATGTCCGCAGTACGTGCGCCCCAGTCGTAGCCGGCGAGGATGGCCTTGTCGATCTTGAGCGCATCCATCAGTGCGACCACATCGGAAGCGAGCGCCGCGGGCTCGCCGTTGCGCACGGCATTGGCATCGAGGAAGCGCGTCGTGCCGTAGCCGCGCAGGTACGGAACGATCACGCGATAGCCGGCCTTCGTCAGCATGGGCACGACGTCAACGAAGCTGTGGATGTCGTACGGCCAGCCGTGCAGCAAGATGACGACGGGACCATCGGCCGGGCCCTCATCGACGTAGCCGACGTTGAGCACACCCGCGTCGATCTGCTTGATCGACTTGAAGGTAACCACCCCCTGGTTTGCCGGTACGGTCGCGCTCGGCGGGGCGCTTGCCGGTTGGGCTTGGGCCGTTCCCAGCAGGCCGAATTGCGCGCCCGCGAGTGCGAGGACGGCTGCAGCCAGGCGACTGACGGTAGTGTGCTTGCTCATTTGCTTTCCCTTGTGATGAGAGGTGGTGGTCGAGTGGTGTGGAACGATCGGGGCTATTACTTATCGCAATAATCATTGTTGCGATAACTGTACACCGCGTCGCAGCCGTTTTCAAGTACGATAATCATTACTTCGATAACTATTTTTGGGGCGACCTGATGAGCACCCGATCCGACGCTCGCAAGCACACGGCCAAGCTCGGCGACTTCATGTGCTTTGCGATCTACTCGACCAACCTCGCGTACTCACGCGTCTACAAGCCCGTGCTGGAGGAGCTCGGCCTCACCTATCCGCAGTACGTCACCATCATTTGCCTGTGGGAAGAAGACAATCAGACGGTCAAGCACTTGAGCGAGAAGCTCTTTCTGGAACCGAGCACCATGACGCCCATGCTGAAGCGCTTGGAGGCGATGGGGTACGTGCACCGCGAGCGCGACATGGAGGACGAGCGCAGCGTGCGCGTGTCGTTGACCGAGGCCGGTCGTCAGTTGCGGGAAAAGGCTTTCGACTATCGCGAGGTGACGGCCAAGGCGGCGGGCCTGTCACCGGAAGAATTTCGTGTGCTGCAAAAAGCCATCGTGAACCTGCGCACCAATTTGATGAATGCCGCAGCGGTGTCGAACACCGAGGGGAATTCCCGGGCCCAGGTTTGAGCGCATTGCAATGCGCCGATTCACGTGGTTGCTATCCAGCATGCGTGACGGGCGCTGAAGCCTGCGCGGGATAGCCAATCATTACCAATCACCCATCTTCCTGAGCGCTCGCCCGCGTTTCGATTGGAGCACCAAGGCGACCTACATTTTCCGGACGATCCTCATCGACGCCGGCCCCGTAATGGTGTTGTAGTTGAAACAACGCCCGTTGTGCGATCGACAACGAACTCAACAAAGCCGGGCCGTTGTATAATAAACAACTAACCTTGTTCAATCGACAACACACCTGGGGTCCACAAGGAGTCGACGGCATGAATGAGACGATGTTTGCCGAACTCTTCGGTGGAGCGGGCCGCTTCAAAGCCCTCCGCTACCTGTTCGAACATCCGAACGAAGAATTCAGCGCCAGGGAACTGGCTACCAAAGCCAAACTGGACCCTGGTAACACGCACCGATGGTTGCAGCGCTGGCAGGCTTCGGGACTCGTGAGCCACGGTACGACGAAGGCTGCCTATCGGGTCGCGCAAGACCCGGCCCTCGCACCGCTAATCGCACTCTTTCGGCAAAGCAGCGTACTTGTCGCGGATCTCCAGCACGTGTTGAAGGAGACACCTGGCGTACACGCGGCCTTCATTTTTGGATCGTTCGCGCGGCATGAAGAAAGGGCGGAGAGCGATATCGACGTTCTTGTACTCGGTGAAGTGTCCGAACTTAGGACAAATGCGCTCCTGCGCCCACTCGCTCGCAAATACAATCGTCCGTTCAACGCCACAGTTTTCACGAGTGAGCAATTCCGAGCCTTGCTCGCGCAAGGCGATCCTTTCGCGACCGAAGTTATGGGGCAGCCTAGGATTGACTTGATAGGGGAGATGGATGTCGCTGCTCGATGACTTGCTGGATTTGCCAGGCACACCGCTGGTCCGGCAACCGGCCGTCAACAAGATTCAGGTTCAAGGATGGCTCAATGAGGCCGCCCTCAAATACGCCGACGCGCAGCGTCAAGCGAATAGCGCAAGCACGCGGACAGATGCCGCCTACGATTCGGTCTTTTTTTGCGCATTGGCAGTACTCGCCAGCCAATCGGTTCGAGTAACGTCGAAACCAGGCCATCATCAAATGGCTTTGGAAGCCGCGGCGCGAATTATGGGCCTGCCACAAGGGCTCGTCGATACGGTCGATGCGTTGCGAGACTGGCGCAACCGCAAATATCAAGCGGCCTTCGCTGCAAGTGATGCCGATGTGGACGATGCGCTGGACACCGCTCGTCGCTATCTGGAAGCAACCGCTGGCTGGTTTCAGCGGGCGTGTCCGGGTCTCTTCAAGTAGTTTCAGTCGCCTAGCTCCGCGCGTCTCGGTTCGCGCAGTACAACGTGCGAACAGCACAGCCGGTCAGCAACTCGACAAAACGCGGACAAAAGAAGAAGGCCGGAAAACCGCACGTAATCGTTTGATTGCGCTTGGTGTTCCGGCCCGGGTTCAGCAGCCGATGGACGCGTTCCGTTTAGAACGGAATATCGTCATCCATCTCATCCAACCCACCGCCGGCCGGCGCGCTCGGGCGGCTTCCACCGCCACCGCTGCGCGCAGCACCTCCGCCGCCACCCGAACGGCCACCGCCACGTTCAGCGCTTTCGCGACTATACCCACCACCTTCGTCGCCCATCCCGCCACCGCTGCTACCGCCCGAACCGCCACGGCCACCGAGCATCTGCATCTGATCGGCCACGATTTCCGTCGAATACCGATCCTGTCCATCGGTGCCCTGCCACTTGCGCGTACGCAAGCGACCTTCGACATAAACGGCCGATCCTTTCTTCAGATATTCGTTGACGATCTCGGCCAAGCGCCCAAAAAACACCACACGGTGCCATTCTGTCGCCTCCTTCATCTCGCCGCTCGTCTTGTCCTTGTAGCGATCGGTCGTTGCCAGCCTGATGTTCGCGATGGCGTCCCCGCTCGGCAGATAACGCACTTCCGGGTCGGCGCCCAGGTTACCGACGAGAATGACCTTGTTCACGGATGCCATGTGTTTCTCCAGTTAACTCACGCTTCGCCGCGGCCTGCGGCTTGTACCTTGCGCGGCGGCGTCTTCATATTGGCGGCGATTATAAGCCACCCAAGTACCAGCCCCGAGCACGCAAAGAAGACGGCGTTCGGCCCCGCCGACTTCATGAGCCATCCCCCCACGACACCCCCGAGCGCAAGCCCGATCGATTGCGTGGTGTTATAGACGCCCGCTGCCGCCCCCTTGCGCGTGCCCGGTGCCAGCTTCGACACGAGCGACGGCTGAGATGCCTCGAGAATATTGAAGCCGAGGAAGTAGACGAAGAGTATCGCCGCCACAGTCAGAATCGTATGCGGCGCGGCACCGAGCAGCAATTGGCCGATCAGGATAAGACCGATGGCACCCACGAGTACCGGCTTCATCTTGCCGCGCTTCTCGGCCGCGATGATGGCAGGCACCATCATGACGAACGACAGGCCCATCACCGGCAGATACACCTTCCAGTGCGATGCGACCGGCAGGCCACCGCCCTCGAGAATCCGGGGCACAACAAGGAACAGCGCCGTTTGCGTCGCATGCAGCACCAGCACGCCGAAGTTCAGACGCAAAAGCTCGACGTTGCGCAGCACCTCGGCAAACGGTGCACGAACGTGCACGGGTTTCGGCGCATCGGGCACGATCCACAGCACCACGCCCACCGCAAGCACAGACAGCACGCCGACGAGCGTAAACAGCCCGCTCATCCCCACCAAATGAAAGACGATAGGCGCGCCGACGATCGCAACGGCGAACGAGATGCCAATGCTGCCGCCCACCATGGCCATGGCTTTCGTCCGATGTTCCTCGGCCGTGAGATCCGCGATGAATGCGATGACGGCCGACGACACGGCGCCCATCCCCTGAATCACGCGGCCCACGATGATCCAGGCCATCGAATGTCCGATCGCCGCGACGAAACTGCCGATCGCGAAAATCAGCAAACCGGCTGCAATGACAGGCTTACGCCCGAGCTTGTCCGATGCCCATCCATAAAAGATGTAGAGCATCGACTGCGTCACGCCGTACGCACCGAGCGCAATGCCGACGAGCAGCACGTTGTCGCCGCCGGGAATCGTCCTCGCATAGACGGAGAACACCGGCATGATCATGAAAAGACCAAGCATGCGCAGCGCGAAAATGCCCGCGAGCGCCGCGGTCGCGCGCAACTCGGGCGCGCTCATGCGTGAGGAGGTAACGGAAGCGTTCGACATCGAAGGCGAGCCGGAGATCTGCAGGGGGTCTTGTCTGGGATTCGCCGAAAGCGACGGCATTCACGCCCGCCGGTAACACCTTCTCGCGCGCTGTAAGGACACCGTAACGGCGGTCTGGAAAAGTCGTTATAGTAGCAGGTTTGGCCTTCTCCCTCGCCAGGTTATGGAACAGATTCGCATCCGTGGAGCCCGCACCCACAACCTGAAAAACGTCAATCTCGACCTGCCGCGCCATCAGCTCATCGTGATCACGGGTTTGTCGGGTTCCGGCAAATCATCGCTCGCCTTCGATACGCTATACGCCGAAGGCCAGCGCCGCTACGTCGAGAGCCTGTCGGCCTACGCACGGCAGTTCCTGCAGCTGATGGAGAAGCCCGATGTCGATCTCATCGAGGGGCTGTCGCCCGCGATCTCGATCGAGCAGAAGGCGACCTCGCACAACCCGCGCTCGACGGTCGGCACGGTCACCGAAATCCACGACTACCTGCGCCTGCTCTATGCACGCGTCGGCACGCCCTACTGCCCCGATCACAATATCGCGCTCGAAGCGCAAAGCGTCTCGCAGATGGTCGACGCCGCCCTCGCACTGCCCGAGGAAACGAAGCTGATGATCCTCGCGCCCGTCGTGGCGAACCGCAAGGGCGAACATGCCGAGCTCTTCGAGCAGATGCAAGCGCAAGGCTTCATCCGCTTTCGGATCCGCTCGGGCGGCGGCACCGCCAACGAAGGCACCGCAACGATCTGCGATGTCGATTCGCTGCCCAAGCTGAAGAAGAACGACAAGCATTCGATCGACGTGGTCGTGGACCGCCTGAAAGTGCGCGCCGATATGAAGCAGCGCCTCGCGGAATCGTTCGAAACGGCGCTGCGGCTCGCCGACGGCCGTGCGGTCGTCCTCGAAATGGATACGGGACAAGAGCATATGTTCAGCTCGAAGTTCGCGTGTCCCGTCTGCTCGTATTCGTTGCCCGAACTGGAACCGCGTCTTTTCTCGTTCAACAATCCGATGGGCGCGTGCCCGGATTGCGACGGGCTCGGCCAGATCACATTCTTCGATCCGAAGCGCGTGGTGGCCTACCCGTCGATATCGCTCGCGGCGGGTGCCGTCAAAGGCTGGGACCGTCGCAACCAGTTTTATTTTCAGATGCTGCAAAGCCTCGCGGCCTATTACGACTTCGATATCGATACGGCGTTCGAAGACTTGCCCGAGAAGATCAAGAAACTGATTCTCTTCGGCTCGGGCAAGGAGACGATCCCGTTCTCGTACATCAACGAGCGCGGCCGCGCGACCGTGCGCGAACACGTCTTCGAAGGCATCATCCCGAACCTGGAGCGGCGCTACCGCGAAACAGATTCGGCCGCGGTGCGCGAAGAGCTTGCCAAGTATCAGAACAATCAGCCGTGCCCGTCTTGCGACGGTTCGCGGCTGCGACGAGAGGCGCGATTCGTGCGGCTCGGCACGGATGGCCAGGCACGCGCCATCTACGAAATCAGCGGCTCGCCGTTACGCGATGCGCTCGGCTATTTCCAGACCCTCTCGCTCGAAGGCGCGAAACGCGAGATCGGAGAAAAGGTCATCAAGGAAATCGTCGCCCGGCTCATGTTCCTCAACAACGTGGGGCTCGACTATCTGTCGCTCGAACGCAGCGCGGATACGCTCTCCGGCGGCGAGGCGCAGCGCATTCGCCTCGCGTCGCAGATCGGCTCGGGCCTCACGGGTGTCATGTACGTACTCGACGAGCCGTCGATCGGCCTGCATCAGCGCGATAACGACCGGCTCATCGCGACGCTCAAGCATCTGCGCGATCTCGGCAATTCGGTCATCGTCGTCGAGCACGACGAGGACATGATCCGCATGGCCGACTACGTCGTGGACATGGGCCCAGGTGCCGGCGAGCATGGCGGCATGATCATTTCGCAGGGCACGCCCGACGAGGTGCAGGACGACGCCGCTTCGATGACGGGTCAATATCTTGCGGGAGCGCGCCGCATCGAATTCCCCGATGAACGCAAGGATCCGGACGAGCGGCACCTGCGCATCGTCGAAGCGCACGGCAACAATCTCAAGCATGTGACGCTCGACCTGCCGGTCGGCCTGCTCACCTGCGTGACGGGCGTGTCGGGCTCCGGCAAGTCGACGCTCATCAACGATACGCTCTACAACGCCGTCTCCCAGCATCTGTACGGATCGACGACAGAGCCCGCGCCTTACGAATCGATCGAGGGGCTCGAGCATTTCGACAAGGTCATCAACGTAGACCAATCGCCGATCGGCCGAACGCCGCGCTCGAACCCGGCCACTTACACGGGCGTTTTCACGCCGATCCGCGAGCTTTTTGCCGGCGTGCCTGCTGCCAAGGAACGCGGCTACGACCCGGGACGATTCTCATTCAACGTCAAAGGCGGACGGTGCGAAGCGTGCCAAGGCGACGGCGTGCTGAAGGTGGAGATGCACTTTCTGCCGGATGTCTACGTGCCGTGCGATGTCTGCCACGGCAAGCGCTACAACCGCGAAACACTCGAAGTCCAATACAAGGGCAAAAACATCAGCGAAGTGCTCGATATGACGGTGGAGCACGCGCACGAGTTCTTCAACGCGGTCCCTGTCATTTCGCGCAAGCTGAAGACGCTGCTCGATGTGGGCCTCGGGTATATCCGCCTGGGGCAATCGGCCACCACGCTATCGGGCGGCGAAGCGCAACGCGTCAAACTATCGCTTGAACTTTCGAAGCGCGATACGGGACGAACGCTTTATATCCTTGACGAACCGACGACGGGCCTGCATTTTCATGACATTGCCTTGCTGCTGGAAGTCATCCACCGGTTACGCGATCATGGCAATACTGTCGTAATCATCGAGCATAATCTCGATGTCATAAAAACTGCGGACTGGGTCATCGATCTCGGTCCCGAAGGCGGAGCGGGAGGCGGGCAGATCATCGCGCAGGGTACGCCCGAACAGATTGCGAGATCGAAAGCGAGCTTCACGGGGAAATATCTTGCGCCGCTGCTCGCACGCCGCTAACGCGGCATGTTGCGCTGCAACGCACAAGAAATAGGCATCGCGGCCTGAACTGGCTGGAGACGAAAGGCGTCATGGTCAAGCGCAACGAAGCACACGAAGACTTGCCCGTACGGGAGCAGCCGCCGCGTCAGGTGCGGCTTACGAGCGACATGAGCCTGCCGAAGCTGTCGGCGGTCGAAATCGGCAGCTACGCCGTCGTGCTGTTCGGCATGTGGGCGGTGATCGAATGGAAGCTGCTGGGCGCGCTGCTCGCCGGCATGCTCGTGTACCAACTCGTGCATACGATCGCACCGGCGATCGAGCGGCATATGTCGAGCCAGCGGGCGCGCTGGCTGGCGGTCGTCATCCTCGCAATCGTCGTCGTGGGCGGTCTGACGAGCCTGGCCATCGGCATGATCGAGCACTTCGAGCATACGGTGCCCAATATCCAGACTTTGCTCGATCAGGTGATGCAGATCGTGGAGCAGGCCCGCGGGCGTGCTCCCGAATGGATCTCGGCGATGCTGCCGGTCGATGCGGCGCAAATGAAGGAAAAGGCCGGCATGCTCGTGCATACGCACATGGGCCAGCTCCAGCAGGGCGGGAAAAACGTCGCGCGCGGGTTCGGACATGTTCTCTTCGGCATGATCATCGGCGCGATGATCGCGATCACGACCGAGCGCCACGTTCAGCGGCTGCCGCTCGCGCGGGCGTTCGCGACACGCGTCGCCCGCTTTGCGGATGCCTTCAGGCGCATCGTCTTCGCGCAGATCAAGATCTCGGCCATCAATGCCGTGTTCACGGCGCTTTACCTGTTGCTCGCCCTGCCCATCTTTCATCAACGGCTGCCGCTGTCGAAAACGCTTGTCCTCATTACGTTCATTGCGGGGCTTTTGCCCGTCGTCGGCAACCTGATCTCCAATACGCTGATCGTGGCTGTCTCGCTCTCCGTGAGCCTGCCGACGGCTATCGCCTCGCTCGGCTTTCTCGTGGCGATCCACAAGCTCGAGTACTTCCTGAACGCGCGCATCGTCGGCGGGCAGATCGAAGCCCGCGCCTGGGAGTTGCTGCTCGCCATGCTGATCATGGAAGCGGCATTCGGCATACCGGGGCTTGTCGCCGCGCCCATCTTCTATGCCTACATCAAGCGCGAGCTCATCTATTTGCGGCTGATCTGAGACGCTGGCAGCCGCTCACCGGAACACCACGGTCTTCGTCCCGTTGAGCACGATGCGGTGCTCGACATGCCACTTCACCGCACGCGCGAGCGTCACGCACTCCACGTCCCGTCCGATCGCCGTCAACTGGTCGGGCGTCATGCTGTGATCGACTCGCTCGACTTCCTGCTCGATGATCGGGCCTTCGTCGAGATCGGTGGTCACGTAGTGCGCCGTCGCACCGATCAGCTTCACGCCACGATCGAACGCCTGGTAGTAAGGCTTCGCGCCTTTGAAGCTCGGCAGGAACGAATGATGGATGTTGATCGCACGACCGGCGAGCTTCTCGCATAGCGCCGGCGAAAGAATCTGCATATAGCGCGCAAGCACGACGAGATCGACGTCGCTTCGCTCGATCACTTCATAGACGCGCGCTTCCTGTGCGGCTTTCGCGGCGTCCGTCGATTCGGTCAACGGGAAATGATGAAACGGAATGTCGTAGCTCGCGGCCAGTTGATAAAAGTCCCGATGGTTCGAAATGATCGCGGGGATTTCGATCGGCAGTTGACCCGTGCGATAGCGAAACAGCAAATCGTTCAGGCAATGGCCGATCTTCGACACCATGATGACGACGCGCGGCTTCGCCGTCGCATCGTGCACCTCCCAGCGCATCGAAAACTGCTCGGCCAGTTCCGAGAAAGCGGTGCGCAGCGCGTCGAGCGCCGGGCCACCGCCGACTTGCTGGAAATGCACGCGCATGAAGAACTCGCCGGTGCGGCTATCGCCGAACTGCGCCGAATCGAGGATATTGCCGCCGCGCTCGAACAGGAATCCGGAAACGGCGTGAACGATGCCGGGCCGGTCGGGACAGGACAGTTTGAGGATGAAGCTGTGTTCGGTCGACATGACCTGCGAACTCCTTTGTTGATCCGATAGCGCGCAGCGCTAAACCGATGAGAGCGGCGGCACGACGAAGAGCGCATCGATGCCCGCGCAGCTCTCTTCGTCGATCCAGCGGTGCCGCAAGAAACATTCGAGGCAGGCAAGGCTCGCATCCACCGTCATGGCACCTTCCTCGATCCACCGCGCGACTTCATCGACACGCGCGAGACGGTGCTCGCTGACTTCCCCGTCCTGATTGCGCGGCGAGAAGTCCAGCGGCAGCGTCAGGTCGTAGACGAAAATCTGCTCGGACTGCGTGCCCTCGGGAATCGTCTGCAGCACATGTACTGTGCGCCCCGCGACGGCGCACGAGGCGAGCGCCTCGCCAATGCCGGCCTCTTCCCAGCACTCCTTGGCGAGCGTCGCCTCGATGCCGAGCCCCCACGCAATGCCGCCCGCGACCACGTTATCGAGCAGCCCGGGATCGGTCGCCTTGGTGTCGCTGCGGCGCGCGATCCAAAGCTGCGGCGCGCGATCCGGGTATTTTACGATGCCGTTCAGATGCACCGCATACGTCATCGTGCCGAAAAAGCGCGCGGCGGCGCGTTCGATATAGGCGAGCGGCGGCTCGTCGAACATGTTGCGCACTGCGTAAATCTCGTCGCGCCAGCCTACGATGCGGCCGGCGGCCGCCAGCGCACCGATGACGGCCCCGAGCGCCGCGGAACGCGTATCGGCGTTTTCGTCGAAGCGCGGGGCAAGCGTGACGCGCGCCGCGTCGAGCGCGAAAACGTCGGGCCAGCGCGCGAGCAGCGAGACGTCGGACTCGCGAATCCATCCGACCTGCCGCCCGGCGAGCCAGAACGGTCGATGAGCGCGCGCATCGAAACACCGCGCGGCGGCAATACAAGGCAAGCTCATGATTCCTCCGTTGCCGCTCAATCGCGCAACGCGACGCGCAAGCCGAGCGCGACGAAAGTCGCACCGGCCAGCCGGTCGAGCCAGACGCCGATGCCTGGCCGGCGCTTGAGCCATGCGCCGATCGCCCCGGCCGATAGCCCGAAAAGCGAAAAGATCACAACCGTCTCGAGCATGAAAACGAGACCGAGCCCGATCATCTGCACGGCCACGCTCGTCGCCGCTCCGGGGTCGACGAATTGCGGCAAAAACACGATGAAAAAGAGCGTGACCTTCGGATTGAGCATGTTGCCGAGCACGCTTTGCCGAAAGACGGTCGAAAGTCGCTGCGGCGGCCTCGTATGCGCCTCGCTCAGGCCGCGGCTCGTCAGTGCTTTGACGCCGATCCAGATCAGATATGCGCCGCCCGCAAGCTTGACGAGATGGAACGCGAACGGGGAGGCGCGCAAGAGCGCGGCAATGCCGAACGCGGCAAGCGTCGTATGGAAAACGACGCCGGCCGCAAAACCGAGCGCGGCAACCAACCCGGCCGCCCGCCCCTGCGAGACGCCGCGCGCAATGACTTGCAGATTGTCGGGCCCGGGCGCGACGGTGATGGCGGCCGAAGCCGCGGCAAAAAGCGCGATCTGGTTCATCCGTTGGCTTCCTGTCTAGGTGGAACAGTCGACGGGCGAAGCAGCGGCAGCACACGAGCTCGTGCGCCGAAGCCACGCCGCGCCGGCTCAATGGCCCGAGAATTCGGCGATCGTATAGAGCGGCAGCCCGTTATCGCGCAACAGCTTCGAGCCGCCGAGATCGGGCAGATCGATGATCGCGGCGCCTTCGATCACGTGCGCGCCAAGCCGCTCGAGCAGGTTCTTGCCAGCCATCATCGTGCCGCCTGTTGCGATGAGATCGTCGACGATGACGACGCGATCGCCGGCCTTGCAGGCATCCTCGTGAATTTCCACGGTGGCCGTGCCGTATTCGAGCGAATACGATTCGGACACCGTACGAAACGGCAGCTTGCCGATCTTGCGGATCGGAATGAAGCCCAGGTTGAGCTCATAAGCGACGATCGGCGCAATGATGAAGCCGCGTGCGTCGAGCCCGGCGATGTAGTCGAGCTTCGCTTCGACATAGCGCTCGATGAAGAGGTCGATCAGCACGCGCAGCGTTTTCGGGCGCTGCAAGAGCGGCGTGATATCGCGGAACTGGACCCCGGGCATCGGCCAGTCGGGGATCGTGCGGATCTGGCTTTTGATGAACGCGGCGGCGTCGTATGGCTCTTGCTCGGGCGGGTTGGACATGGAAACTCTCCGAAGGACGGCCCGCCTCGCCCGGCAGGCCTGATCGATCTAAAAACGAAAACGCGCTCGCCAGCGCCGCGCGTCAGGCGGTCGCCGCTCCGGCGCGGCGGTTCTTCGAGAGCCGCGCCTCGGCCAGCGCGAGCGCCTCGGGCACCCCTCGCAGCACGACGATGTCGGCCTCGCGCAGCTTGGTCTCGGGACCCGGCTCGACACCGCGAATGCCATGCCGCCGAATGGCCGTCACCTCGACGCCGAGCTCGCTCAAGCCAAGTTCCTCGAGCGTGCGGCCGACCGCCTCGGCGTTGCCGTCGACGGGCACCGATTGTAGCCGCACCTGCTCATGGCCGTCGTCATCGCCGGGATCGTCGGCGCCGCGGAAATAGCCGCGAAGCAGGCTGTACCGCGCATCGCGCATTTCCTCGACGCGCCGCACGACGCGCCGCATCGGCACGCCCATCAGCACGAGCGTATGCGAGGCGAGCATGAGGCTGCCCTCGACGATCTCGGGGATGACCTCCGTCGCGCCGGCGGCGAGCAGCCGTTCGAGGTCGGCGTCGTCGACGGTGCGCACGATGATCGACAGCGCCGGCTCGAGCTCGTGCACGTTGTGCAGTACACGCAGCGCGGACGATGTATTGGCGTAGGTGATCGCGACGGCCGCCGCGCGGTGAATTCCGGCCGCAACGAGCGATTCGCGGCGCGCGGCATCGCCGAACACGACCGACTCGCCCGCCGCGGCGGCGGCGTTCACACGATCGGGATCCAGATCGAGCGCGACATACGACAACCCTTCATGCTCGAGCATGCGCGCCAGGTTCTGCCCCGAGCGACCGTATCCGCAGATGATCACATGGCCTTGCTGCCGCAGGCTTTGCGTCGCGATACGGGTCATCTGCAGCGACTGCTGCATCCATTCCGTCGACGAAAGCCGCAGGACGATACGGTCGGCATTCTGGATGATGAGCGGCGCCGCAAGCATCGACAGCAGCATCGAAGCGAGAATCACCTGCAGCAGCACCGGATCGACGAGGTGCTTGTCCTCGATCAGGTTCAGCAGCACGAAGCCGAATTCGCCGGCCTGCGCGAGGCCGAGGCCGGTGCGCATCGCCACGCCCGGTGTCGCGCCGAAAAGCCGCGTGAGCCCGGTCACCATGACCGCTTTGAGCAGCACCGGCCCGACGAGCAACGCCAGCACCAGCAAGGGATGCGAAATGAGCACGCGCGGATTGAGCAGCATACCCGTCGTCACGAAGAACAATCCGAGCAGCACATCGCGAAACGGCTTGATGTCTTCTTCGACCTGATGCCGATAGGGCGTCTCCGCAATCAGCATGCCGGCGATGAACGCCCCGAGCGCAAGCGAGAGCCCGAACTTGTCGGTGATGAACGCGGCGCCGAGCGTCACGAGCAGCAGGTTCAGAACGAAAAGCTCCTGCGAGCGCCGGCGCGCCACCAGATCGAACCAGCGCGTCATGAACCGCTGCCCGACCATGAGCAGGACCGCGAGCGCGACCACGATCTTGAGCGCGGCCACGCCGAGCGTCACCGCAAGATCGCGGGAATCGCCGCCGAGCGCCGCGATGATGATGAGCAGCGGCACCACGGCGAGATCCTGAAAGAGCAATACGCCGAAGATGTTGCGCCCATGCTCGGTCTCGATCTCGAGCCGCTCGGCGAGCATCTTGCTGACGATGGCCGTCGACGACATCGCCAGCGCGCCGCCGAGCGCGATACACCCTTGCCAGGGTACGTGCATCCAGCGCTCGAGTGCGAGCCCGCCCAGCAGCGCAAGCGCGACCGTGCCGATCACCTGCAGCAGCCCCAGCCCGAAAACGAGCGTCTTCATCGCGCGCAGCTTCGTCAGCGAGAATTCGAGCCCGATCGAGAACATCAAGAACACGATGCCGAATTCGGCGAGATTCTGGGCCCGCTCCGTATTCGGTGCGATGCCGAGCGCATGGGGCCCGACGACGATGCCGACGGCCAGATAGCCGAGCATCGGAGGCATATTGAGATAGCGAAACAGCACGACTCCTGCCACGGATGCCAGGAGCAGCAAAAGCGTCATCTCGAGCGGGGATATCACGTGCGATGCGTCCTCTTGGTCTGCGGATGAGCGCCGCGCGTTGAAAAGGGCGTACCTGCGCCTCAGGACTGCCCGCCCGCTTGCCGAGGTTCGCGCAGGCTGGCCGGGCGCGGCGAACGCCTTTGTTATACTCCGCGAATGATAGCGAAAATCAATGGCAACCGGGCATTGGCGCTCGCCCGGGAGGTGCTCGAGATCGAGGCTGACGCCGTACGCGCCTTGCGCGATCGCATCGACGAAAGCTTCGTCACCGCGATCGATCTGCTTCTGAGCTGCCGCGGCCGCGTCGTGGTCTCGGGTATCGGCAAATCGGGCCATGTGGCTCGCAAGCTCGCGGCCACGCTCGCGAGCACGGGCACGCCGGCGTTTTTCGTGCATCCGGCCGAAGCGAGCCACGGTGACCTCGGCATGATCGCGGCCGACGATGTCTTCATCGCGCTGTCGAACTCGGGGGAATCGGAGGAGCTCGTTGCCATCCTGCCGCTCGTGAAGCGCATCGGTGCCAAGCTCATCGCCATGACGGGCCGTCCCGAATCGAGCCTCGCCCGCCTCGCGGACGTTCACCTCAACGCGGGTGTCGCGAAGGAAGCCTGTCCGCTCAATCTCGCGCCGACGGCGAGCACGACGGCCGCGCTCGCGCTCGGCGACGCGCTCGCGGTGGCCGTGCTCGATGCGCGCGGCTTCGGCGCCGACGATTTCGCGCGTTCGCACCCGGGCGGTGCCCTGGGCCGGCGGCTGCTCACCTACGTGCGCGATGTCATGCGTACCGGCGACCAAGTGCCGAAGGTTCCGACAGCCGCGACCGTGCGCGACGCCCTGTTCCAGCTCACGGCCAAGCGCATGGGGATGACGGCGATCGTCGACGAAGACGACCGCGTCGCGGGCATCTTCACCGACGGCGATTTGCGCCGTGTGCTCGAACGCACGGGCGACTTCCGCGAGCTGCCGATCGCCGATGTCATGACCCGCTCGCCGCGCGCGATCGGTGCGGACCGCCTGGCCGTGGAAGCCGTGGAACTGATGGAGCGCCACCGCATCAATCAGATGCTCGTGATCGACGACGCCGGCAAGCTGATCGGCGCGCTCAACATGCACGACCTCTTTTCGAAGAAGGTGATCTGATGACCGCAACACCGCTGAGCGCTACCGAACGCGCGAGCCGCGTGAAGCTGATGGTGTTCGACGTGGACGGCGTACTGACCGACGGCGCCTTGCACTTCACGGCCGAAGGCGACTACATGAAGTCGTTCAATTCGATGGATGGCCATGGGCTGAAGCTGCTGCGCGAAGCCGGCGTCGAAACGGCCATCATTACGGGACGGCGCTCGGAAATCGTGGCTCGGCGCGCTGAAGAGCTGCGCATTTCGCATCTTTACCAAGGGGTCGGCGAAAAGGCCGCGGTGCTCGCGGAACTGCTGCGGACAACGGGGGTTTCGGCCGACGCTTGCGGCTATATGGGCGACGATTGGCCCGACCTCGCGGCCATGCTCCAATGCGGCTTCGCGGCCGCTCCGGCCAACGCGCATCCCGAGGTGATCGCGCGCGCACATTGGATCTCGAAGGCGCGCGGCGGCTACGGCGCCGCCCGTGAACTCTGCGAGACGATCCTGCACGCACAGCATCGCTACGACGCGCTGCTCGCAGCGGCATGCGGAGCGCGCGGCGCATGAATGCTTCACGCTTCACGTCGATGGTTTCACTCGTCGCGATGGCGGCACTGGCCGGCGGCACTTACTGGCTGCTGCAGGCAACGCGCCCGCCCGACGCGGCCGGGACCGCGGCTCCGAAGACCCATTCGCCCGACTATTTCGCCGATAACTTCTCGGTATCCGAGCTCGATAACTCGGGCTTGACACAGTACCGGCTCACCGCCACGCGCATGGTGCACTACGAGGACGACGAAAACAGCGACCTCACGCACCCCGCGATCCGCGCCTTCCAGCCCGGCAAGCCCGTCGTGACGGCGACGGGCGAGCGCGGCACCGTGAACGCCGATGCGTCGGTCGTCGATCTTTACGACAATGCGCGGATTCTGCGCGCGGCCGGCATGGGCGACCCGGAAATGCAGGCCGATTCGTCGCACTTTCGCGTGCTCGTGAACGACGATGTGATCGAGACGGAAAAGCCGGTTAAACTGCGGCGCGGCCAGTCCGTCATGACGGCCAGCGCGATGAAGTACAACAACGTCACCCGGTTCATGCAGCTCTTCGGCAACGTACGCGGCGCCATCGCCCCGTCGGAACAGTCCGGCAGCGCGCCGAAATGACCGGTTGATCCCAAACGTAGCGTGACCGCATGAACCCATCGTTCTTTTTTTCCGAGTACCGCCGCGCGCGCGCCTTTCTCAAGGCCGTGCTGCTGGCCGCCGTCTGCGGCGTCGGCCTCGGCGGCGCGCCGCTCGCGCATGCCGAGCGCGCCGATCGCGACAAGCCGCTCAATATCGAAGCGGACAACATGACCTACGACGACCTCAAGCAGGTCAACATCTTTACGGGTCACGTGGTTGCCACGAAGGGCACGATCGTCATCAAGGCCGACCGCGTCGAAGTGAAGCAGGACCCGCAAGGTTACCAATATGCGACGGGCACGATGACGGGCCACGGGCTCGCTTATTTCCGCCAAAAACGGGATGGGGTCGACGAATACGTCGACGGCACCGCTGAACGCATCGACTATGACGGCAAGCAGGACTTGACGACACTGACGACGAATGCGACGGTAAGGCGCTTGCAGGGCCTCTCGACGGTGATGGATCAGGTGCATGGCAGCGTCATCACCTATGACGGCCAGAAAGAGTTCTATACCGCGCGCGCGGGCAAGGACGTCGCGGGACCGGGCAATCCGACCGGGCGCGTGCGCGCGATGCTCTCGCCGCGCAACGGCGCGCCGGGGCCGCTCAACGGCAGCCCCGCCACGCTCGCGCCGGCCACGGGAATTCAAGGGACACCGCAGCAGTGAATACGCTTTCCACTACCGAGGCAGGGGCGAATGCCGCCGCGCACGCCACCGCGCCCGCAAAAACGAGCTCGCTCGTCGTGCGCAACCTCAGGAAACGCTACGGTTCGCGCACCGTCGTGAAAGACGTCTCGCTCGATGTGAAAAGCGGCGAGGTGGTGGGGCTGCTCGGCCCCAACGGCGCGGGCAAGACCACATCGTTTTACATGATCGTCGGTCTCGTGCCGCTCGACGCGGGCGACATCATGCTCGACGGCAACCCCATCAGCTTCATGCCGATCCACAAGCGCGCGGCGCTCGGTCTGTCCTATCTGCCGCAGGAAGCGTCGGTGTTTCGCAAGCTGACCGTGGAACAGAACATCCGCGCCGTGCTCGAACTGCTGCATGACGAGAACGGCAAGCGGCTCGGGAAACAAGCCATCGAGGCCCGCACCGAGGCGCTGCTCGACGAGCTGCAGATCGGCCATCTGCGCGAAAACCCGGCGCTCTCGCTTTCCGGCGGCGAACGCCGGCGCGTGGAGATCGCGCGCGCGCTCGCGACGAATCCGAGCTTCATTCTGCTCGACGAGCCGTTTGCCGGCGTCGACCCGATCGCAGTGCTCGAAATCCAGAAAATCGTCAAATTCCTCAAGCAACGCAACATCGGCGTGCTGATCACCGATCACAACGTGCGTGAAACGCTCGGTATCTGCGATCACGCTTACATCATCAGCGATGGCAGCGTGCTCGCCGCCGGCGCGCCGCGCGAAATCATCGAAAACGAGAGCGTGCGGCGCGTCTATCTCGGCGAGCATTTCCGCATGTAACGCGCTCGGGCCGGGGCGCAGCACCCTGTCGGCCCGATCGGCTGGCCCTGTCCGTCCGCCTGCAATTTTTACCCCCTCCCGCGCCCCGGCGCGCGCGGCCCCGCCTCCATCGGGAAAAACCGCGCGCGGCGAGGTTTCGCGCTTGTGGCAAAGTCTCTACAATGAAACCCAACTTGCCATGAAAGCCAGCCTTCAACTTCGCCTGTCGCAGCATCTTGCGCTGACCCCTCAACTGCAACAGTCCATTCGGCTGCTGCAGCTGTCCACGCTCGAACTGCAGCAGGAAGTGGCGATGGCCGTCGCGCAAAACCCCTTGCTCGAGAGCGAGGAGGAATGGATCGCGAGTCCGTTGCGCGTGGCGGGTGACGGCTCGGTGATCGCCCAGACGCCCGGGCCGAGCGCGCCGGAGCCGATGAGCGGCAACGCCTCCGACGGCGCGTCGGAGCGCGCGGGAACGAGCGACTCGGGTCCCTCGGACGAGTACAACGGCATGTCCTCGTCGGACAGCGGCGATGCGTCGCAGTGGAACCTCGACGACTACGGCCGCTCGTCGACCCCGTCGGACGACGACGACCTGCCGCCGCTGCAGATCCACGAGCCGACCACAACCCTGCGCGACCATCTGATGGCCCAGTTGCGCGTCACGCAGGCAGGCCTGCGCGACCGGGCACTGATCACTTTCCTGATCGAATCGCTCGATGACGATGGCTACCTCACCGCGTCGCTCGACGAAGTGATCGCCGATCTGCCCGACGAGCTGGAAGTCGATCTCGACGAGCTGAATGCCGCGCTCGCGCTCTTGCACAGCTTCGATCCTGCCGGCGTCGGTGCGCGCTCCGCCTCGGAATGCCTGCGGCTGCAGTTGCTGCGGCTGCCCGATACACCGACACGCAAGCTGGCCCTCGAGATCGTGGGGCAGCATCTCGAGTTGCTGGCCGCGCGCGATTTCACGCGTTTGAAGAAACAGCTGAAGACGACCGATGACGCGCTGCGCGAAGCGCACGCGCTGATCCGCTCGCTCGAGCCGTTCCCAGGCGCGGCCTACGGCAAAGCCGAAGCCGATTATGTAGTGCCGGATATCATCGTGAGAAAGACCGGCCAGGGATGGCAGGCCGAGCTGAACCCGGAAGTGGTTCCCCGGCTGCGGATCAACCACCTCTACGCGAATATCCTGCGCAACAACCGCGGCGACCCGGGCAGCGGCTCGTTGCGCCAGCAACTGCAGGAAGCCCGTTGGCTGATCAAGAACATCCAGCAGCGCTTCGAAACGATCCTGCGCGTCGCGCAGGCCATCGTCGAGCGTCAGAAGAGCTTTTTCGTGCATGGCGAAATCGCCATGCGCCCCTTGGTTTTGCGGGAAATAGCTGATACGCTGGGCTTACACGAATCGACGGTCTCGCGCGTCACTACCGGCAAGTACATGCTCACCCCATTCGGGACGCTGGAATTCAAGTACTTTTTCGGGTCGCACGTCTCGACCGACACAGGGGGGGCCGCCTCATCCACGGCCATTCGCGCGCTCATCAAGCAACTGATAGGAGCAGAAGACTCGAAAACGCCTCTTTCAGACAGCCGCATAGCCGAACTGCTGGCCGAACAGGGCTTCGTGGTAGCGCGTAGAACCGTCGCCAAATACCGCGAAGCGCTGAAGATCCCGGCAGTCAACCTGCGCAAGTCTCTGTAGCCTTCCGCGTTTACGCGGAAGGCATTTTCCGGCCGCGATGCCATTGGCGCGAAGGCCGGCCGAGACGACCCGCCGCTCGTCAGTCACGCGGGGTGATGTTCGAGCGGGCCGCTTTCCGACCGGTTACGCCGCGCCCATGCGCGTGAGAAGGCCATTTGTTTGGAGAGCACTATGAATCTGAAGATCAGTGGACGCCATCTCGAAGTAACGCCGGCACTGCGCGAATATGTGGTTACCAAGCTGGACAAGGTGCTACGACACTTCGATCAGGTGATTGATGGCAACGTGGTCCTCTCGGTCGACAATCAGAAGGAAAAGGACAAGCGGCAAAAAGTGGAAATCAATCTCCACCTAAAGGGCAAAGACATCTTCATCGAAAGCGCCAACGGCGACCTGTACGCCGCTATCGATCTCATGATCGACCGGCTCGATCGGCAGGTCATGCGCCACAAGGAGCGCATCCAGGAACATCAACACGACGCCATCAAGCACCAGGAGGCGCCGCTGGGCGAGCAGCCGCAGCCCTGAGTCGAGCGGGCGGCACGCAGGACGCGCGCCGCTCACCCCGCGAAGCCGCCCTGAAACGGGCGGTTTTTTCATGCGTACGCCGCACCGCCCGGACCGCTCGAATTGCGCGTTCGTCCGCACGTTTGCGCAGTGCAACACCCTATCCGGCTGATTTATAATGTGCCGGTCATTTGCGGGGCAGCCGGCCAAGTCGCCGTTCGAGGCACGGGCCACGAATCCGACCGGCCCGGTCGAAACCGACAACCCGTCAGTTGCCGCGAGGAGCGCCCAGGCGACGCGTTAGCCTGCCAACATGAATCGTTTAGCCAAATTCCTTCCCCTCGAAAACGTCGTCATCGAACTATCCGTCACGAGCAAGAAGCGCGTATTCGAGCAAGCGGGGCTGATTTTCGAAAACCAGAACGGAATCGCACGCAGCGCAGTGACGGACAACCTGTTCGCGCGCGAACGCCTCGGCTCGACAGGTCTCGGCGAAGGTGTCGCCATTCCGCACGGCCGGATCAAAGGCCTCAAGCAGCCGCTCGCCGCCTTCGTGCGCCTGGAGCAGCCGATTCCATTCGAAGCCCCGGACGGCCAGCCCGTTTCGCTCCTGATCTTCCTGCTCGTACCCGAGCAGGCCACGCAGCAGCACCTCGAAATCCTGTCCGAGATCGCCCAGTTGCTCTCCGATCGCGAAACGCGCGAACGACTGCATACGGAAGCAAGCCACGAGGAGTTGCATCGGCTGCTCACCCAGTGGCACCCTTGACACTATCGTGAACTCGCCCGGGAGGGCATTCGCACACGGCCCGGACGCGCAGCCTGTCGATCGGCGGCGCGCGTCGACGGCCGGCGGGCTGTAGCAGTCTATTTGGACGGAGTCAGGGATTCATGGATACTTCCAGCATCAACGCCCAGAGCATCTTCGACGACAACGCAGCCTCGCTCAAATTGAGCTGGCTGACGGGGCATGAAGGCTGGGAACGCGGCTTTTCGGCTGAGACCGTCGCCAATGCAACCTCGAGCGCGGATCTCGTCGGCCACCTGAACCTCATCCATCCGAACCGGATCCAGGTGCTGGGCGATGCCGAGGTCAACTACTATCAGCGGCAAACGGACGAGGACCGCTCGCGCCATATGTCGGAGCTGATCGCGCTCGAGCCGCCGTTTCTCGTCGTGGCGGGGGGAGTCGCCGCGCCGCCCGAGCTGGTGCTGCGCTGTACGCGCTCGTCGACACCGCTTTTCATGACGCCGATGTCGGCCGCCGCCGTCATCGACAATCTGCGCCTTTACATGTCGCGCATTCTTGCACCGCGCGCGACACTGCATGGCGTATTTCTCGACATCCTGGGCATGGGCGTATTGCTGACCGGCGACTCCGGTCTCGGCAAAAGCGAACTCGGTCTCGAACTCATCAGCCGCGGCCACGGACTCGTGGCCGATGACGCAGTCGATTTCGTCCGACTCGGCCCCGATTTCGTCGAAGGCCGTTGCCCGCCGCTGTTGCAAAACCTGCTCGAAGTGCGCGGCCTCGGCTTGCTCGACATCAAGACGATCTTCGGCGAAACGGCGGTGCGCCGGAAGATGAAGCTGAAACTGATCGTCCAGCTCGTACGCCGCCCGGACGGCGAGTTCCAACGGCTGCCGCTCGAAAGCCAGACGGTCGACGTGCTGGGCCTGCCGATCAGCAAAGTCACGATCCAGGTGGCCGCCGGGCGCAACCTCGCCGTGCTCGTCGAGGCCGCGGTGCGCAATACCATCCTGCAGTTGCGCGGTATCGACACGCTGCGCGATTTCATGGACCGCCAACGCCTCGCCATGCAGGATCCTGACAGCCAGTTGCCCGGCAAGCTCATGTGATCGATGGCCGGACCGGCGCATGCCGCGCCCGGCCCATTGTTCGATCGAACGAGGCCCAATGCTGGTGATATGATGAGATGAACGAGTCTTCTCCCATGCGTATAGTCCTGATCACCGGCATTTCCGGCTCCGGCAAATCTGTCGCACTGAACGCGCTCGCGGACGCGGGGTATTACTGCGTCGACAACCTGCCGCCGCGCTTTTTGCCGTCGCTCGTGCAATACCTGGCGACCGAGGACGATGGGCAGGAGCGGCTCGCGGTCGCCATCGATGCCCGTTCGAGCGCCTCGCTCGACGAGATGCCCGGCATCATCCGCGATCTGGCCAGCGAACACGATGTGCGCGTGCTGTTCCTCAATGCGAGCACCCAATCGCTCATCCAGCGCTTCTCCGAAACGCGGCGCCGTCATCCGCTTTCGGGCACGCCGGCGCACGATGCCGATGTCGGATTGCTCGCCTCGCTCGAAGAAGCGATCGAGCGGGAGCGTCACCTGGTTGCGCCGCTCGCTGAGTTCGGGCATCAGATCGATACGAGCAGCTTGCGCGCGAACGTGTTGAGGGCGTGGGTGACCCGCTTCATCGAAGATCAGCGCGAAGGCTTGATGCTGATGTTCGAATCGTTCGGGTTCAAGCGCGGCTTGCCGCTCGACGCCGACTTCGTATTCGATGTGCGCGCTTTGCCGAACCCGTACTACGATGACCGTCTGCGTCCGCTCACCGGACGCGATAAGCCTGTCATCGATTACCTCGATGCACTGCCGATCGTCCACGAGATGATCGACGATATTCATACCTTCGTGATGAAATGGCTGCCGCGGTTTCGCGAAGACAACCGCAGCTACCTGACCGTCGCGATCGGATGCACGGGCGGGCAGCACCGCTCCGTGTTCATCGCGGAGACGCTCGCCGCGCGTCTTGCCCGCGAAGCGACGGTCATCGTGCGGCACCGGGACGCGCCGGTTCAAATCGGCGAATCGTCGAGACTAGTGGCTTAACCCGCCGCGCTCAAGGCAGCGGCTCTTTCGAAGCGTTGCGCCATGTCCTCCAATCCTGCCGTCTACGCCGATCTACCGCTCTTTCCCCTGCACACGGTACTGTTCCCGGACGGGATTTTGCCGCTGAAGATTTTCGAGGCTCGCTATCTCGACATGGCACGAACGTGCTTGCGCGAGGATGCCCCCTTCGGCGTGTGCCTGCTGAAAAGCGGAAGCGAAGTGGCACACGGCGACGAGCCCGCCGTGCCCGAAGCAGTCGGCTGCCTAGCGCGCATCGAGCATTGCGATGTCGACGAGTTCGGCATGCTGCACGTTCGCGCCCGCGGCACCGGGCGCTTCCGGCTGCTCTCGCACCGGGTGGAACCGAGCGGTCTGCTCGTCGGCATGGCCGAGCCGCTCGCCCAGGACATTCCGCTCGAAGGCGCCGACGCCCTGGCGAAGTTCGGTGCCTGCGCGGAGGTGCTCGAACGCATCATCGAAACGCTTCGCGAGCGCGACCCGGAGTGTCAGCCGTTCGGCGAGCCGCTGCGTTTCGACGATCCCACGTGGGTCTCGAATCGCCTCTCGGAAGTGTTGCAAATCCCCTTGCGGGCGCGCCAGAGACTCATGGAACTCGTCGACGTCAACGCTCGCATCGATTGCGTCCATCACTATATGCAGCAGCATCAGCTGCTCTAGCCGGCCGGAGGATGTTCGAACCGCGCTGTGTTACCGAATGGCTCGCTATGGCGCCCCTGCGTCATAGCAACGAGCCCTCGAGGCCCTTGAGCCCCTCGAGCAGCTTGCGCACCGGCGCCGGCACGCCGTAGGCGTCGAGTTCGTCCAGTGGCACCCATGCGCTGTCTTCGTCGCGCAGCTCGCGCGCACCTTGCGGCGCGCGCATATCGTAGTCAGCCAGGCGCGGCTCGATATCGAGCTTGAAATGCGTGAACGTATGCGTGAGCGGCGCGAGGCGAGCCAGCGCGTTCGCCGCGCCGAGCTCGCCCGCGCGTACGGCGAGCGCGGCTTCATCGGCCGCTTCGGGCAAGCTCCATAGTCCGCCCCAGATGCCCGTGGGCGGACGCCGTTCGAGCAGCACGGCGGGCCCATCGCGCAATATCAACATCCAGCTGCGGCGAGTCGGAATCGTCTTTTTCGGGCGCGCGACGGGCAGCTCGCGCTGCCGCCCCGTCAAGTTGGCCACGCATTCGGCAGCAAACGGACAGTGCGCGCAATCGGGTTTGCCGCGTACGCACAGCGTCGCGCCGAGATCCATCAGACCTTGGGTGTAGGCACTCACTTGGGCGCTGCTGGCGTCCGCGCCGGGCATCAGCGTCTCGGCCAGCGCCCACATGGCTGTCTCCACGCGTTTGTCGCCCGGAAATCCGTCGATGCCGAAGATGCGCGAGAGCACACGCTTGACGTTGCCATCGAGGATCGTCGCTCGTGCGCCGAATGCGAACGAGGCGATCGCCGCCGCAGTCGATCGGCCAATGCCGGGCAATGTCGCGAGCGCGTCCGGCGACGCCGGAAATTCGCCGCCATGCTGCGCGACGACGACTTGCGCGCAGCGGTGCAGATTGCGTGCACGGGTGTAGTAGCCGAGGCCCGCCCAAAGCGCCATGACGTCGTCGACGTTCGCCGCGGCCAGCGCGGCGACATCGGGAAAGCGCGAGAGGAACCTGGCGTAGTAGGGAATCACCGTTGCGACTTGCGTCTGTTGCAACATGATCTCGGAGAGCCAGATTCGATAAGGGTCGCGCGTGTTTTGCCACGGCAGGTCGTGCCGGCCGTGCCGGCGCTGCCAGGCGATGAGGCGCTCGGCAAAGACGGCATGCATCTCGATTGGGGCAGGCGCCGTGCAATCGGGCGCGATCAGAGCAGGGTCGGACATGAGAGAAAATGTTGAGTTCAGCGCTGGCAATGCGCACAGAAATAGGTCGAGCGCTGCCCCTGCACGAGATGCCGGATAGGCGTGCCGCAAACGCGGCACGGCAAGCCGGCCCGGTCGTAGACATGGCAATCGAGCTGGAAGTAGCCGCTTTCGCCGTCGCTGCCGACGAAATCGCGCAGCGTGCTGCCGCCGCGCTCGATCGCCGCGGCAAGCGTGGCGCACACCGCTTGGGCAAGCCGCTCGCAGCGCGCGCTCGACAGGCGACCGGCCGCGGTCGTCGGCCGGATGCCTGCTCGAAACAGGCTCTCGGAAGCGTAAATGTTGCCGACGCCCACGACGATGTCCCCTGCCAGGAGCGCCTGCTTGATCGATACCTTGCGCCCGCGCGTGCGCTGGTGAATCAGCGCGCCCGTGAATTCGGGCGAGAACGGTTCGACCCCGAGGCCAGCCAACAGCGGATGAGTATCGATGCTGCCCGCGGTACGCGGATGCCAAAGGACGGCCCCGAAGCGGCGCGGATCGCGGTAGCGCAGCACGAATTCGTCGAAGATCCAGTCGATATGGTCATGCCTGGCTGGCGCCGGGATACCGGCGTGCGGCAAAACGCGCAGCGTACCCGTCATGCCGAGATGAACGATGAACCAGCCGGCGTCGATCTCGAACAACAGATACTTGCCGCGCCGCCCCACTGCCCTGATCTGCTGCCGGGCCAGCGTGACCGCCAGTTGCGCCGGAATGGGCCAGCGCAAAGCCGGCGTACGCACGTCGAGGCGCTCGACGCGGCGCCCGCGCACGTAAGGCTCGATACCGCGGCGGGTCACTTCGACTTCTGGCAGCTCTGGCATGTCAATTGGCTGTGAATCACTGGAGATAGGGCGCTACTTGCGCGGTCGAATCTGCGTGTATTGTAGCGAGCGCGTTACAATCGACCGAAACCCTCGAACGGATCTCCATGATTTTGTCCCTGAAGCTGCCTTCGACGCGCCCGGACAGCGTGCGCTCAGCCCGACGCGGCGCCCTTGTCGGCCGGATCGCCGCGGGCCTTGTCGCCGCATTCGCGCTCGCCGCGTATCCCGCGTTCGCACAAGATCCGGCGCCGTCCGACGATTCGGCCACGGCCTCTTCGAGCACCGATCTTTTCTCGTCCTCGCTGCCCGAGGAGACGAAAGGTTTGCCGGACGTGCCGCTCACGAGCCAGATCGTTTTCCAGGTCCTGGCAGCGGAAATCGCATTGCAGCGCAATGAACCGGCGCCGGCTTACCAGACGTATCTGGCGCTCGCTCGGGACACCCACGATCCGCGCATGGCGCAGCGCGCCGCCGAAATCGCCATTGCGGCACAAAGCCCGGCCGATGCGCTCGCCGCCGCGCAGCTGTGGCGGCAATATGCGCCCAGCTCCGAGCGCGCCGCGCAGCTCGACGCGTCGCTGCTCGTGCTGTCGGGCAAGCCCGACGAGGCCGAACCGATGCTCGCGGCCGAGTTGGCGAAGGTCCCCGCCGCGGAGCGCGGCAGCTCGATCCTCGCGCTCCAGGTCCTGCTTTCGCGCGGGCCCAACCGCGTGGGCGGATTGCATGTGCTGCAGGATCTGTTGAAGCACGACCTCGATCGGCCCGAGGCATTGACGGCGATCGGCCGCCAGCAATTGCTGGCCGACGACCAGCCGGGCGCTCGGACTTCGTTGGTGCAGGCGCTCAAGCTCAAGCCCGATTACCTGCCCGCGGCGCTCGCACTCGCGCAAATGGGCCCGGAGGCGCGCAACGACGCGATCGCCTCGTTCGAGTCGGTCGTGAAGCAAAACCCGAAATCGCACGATGCGCGGCTCGCGCTGGCGCAGCTCTATCTATCGAGCGAACGCGTCGAAGATGCCCAAAAGCAGTTCGAAGCGATGCATAGCCTCGATCCGCACGACCCGACACCGCTCATGGCGTTAGGTCTCATCAAAATCCAGCAAAAGCAGTACGACGCGGCTCAGAAGTACCTGAAGCAATACGCCGATCTGACGGAGAAGACGCCGGGTGCCGATGCCGGGCAGGCTTACATCTTTCTCGCGCAGTTGGCCATCGAGCAGAAAGACGAGGCGCAAGCCGCCAAGTGGCTCGACAAGGTCGCGCCGGACAGCCCGCGCTATGTTTCGGCCCGTGTCACGCGCGCGCAGTTGCTCGCCAAGCAAGGCAAGACCGACGATGCGCGCAAGATGCTCGCCGATCTCCAAAGCCCCGATCCTCGCGCGCAGGCGCTCATCGCGCGCACCGACGCCGCGATCCTGTTCGACGCGAAGCGTTACGGCGAGGCCGAAGCGCGCCTCACGGCCGCTAACGACGCGTTCCCCGACGATCCCGAAATCCTCTACGACCTTGCCATGGCCGCGGAGAAAACCGGGCATTTCGACCTCATGGAGTCGAAGCTGCGCCAGCTCATCAAGGACCAGCCCGACAATCCCCAAGCTTATAACGCACTCGGTTATTCGCTTGCGGACCGCAATCAACATCTCGACGAAGCCGAAAAGCTGATCGAGAAAGCTTCCTCGCTCGCGCCGAACGATGCGTTCATCATGGACAGCCTCGGTTGGGTCAAGTACCGCCGCGGCGACACGAACGACGCGGCGCGGCTTTTGCGCAAGGCATACGATCTGCAGCCGAACGCCGAAATCGGCGCGCACCTCGGCGAAGTGCTCTGGAAGAGCGGAGATCAGGCCAAAGCGAAGGCCGCCTGGCGCGACGCCCGCAAGCTCGAGCCCGACAACGATACGCTCGTGAAGACACTCAAACGCTTCCAGGTCAACACCAACGATCTCTGATGGCTTTTTGTTTCCCCCTTCGTTCTTCCCTTCGTTCGTTCGTCGCGGCGGCATGTGCGGTCGCGGCGATTTCCGGTTGCTCGGTCGCGCCTACGCGCGGGCCCTCTACGTCGAACGCGGCCACATCGCTTTCCACACAGACGAACCGCGCCTACCGGGGCCGCTTCTCGGTCAGGTACACCGATGTCAACGGCCGGCCCCGGAATGCGTATGGCAACTTCGACTGGCAGGAGCAAGGCGACACGGTCACGCTGCAGCTGCTGAACCCATTCGGCCAGACGCTCGCGATCGTGACGTCGTCGCCCTCCGCCGCGACGCTCGAGTTGCCGAATCGCCAACCGATGACGGCTGACGACGTAGGGACGCTGATGCGCAACGCGCTCGGCTTTTCGCTGCCGGTCGAAGGCCTGCGCTATTGGTTGCAACCGTCGCCGGCGCCGACTTCGCACGCGAAGACGGTGCCCGATCCGCAGGTCCAGTCGCGCCTCAAGGAGATCGACCAGGACGGTTGGACCATCCAGTACGTGAGCTACGCCGATGCACCGGAAACCGGCGTCAAACGCGTCGATCTGACGCGCCGCGAGCCGCCGCTGGACATCAAGCTGGTCCTGGACCGATGACATTTCCCCGCGCGAACCCTGAACGCGAAGCATGATCGAAACGACCGAATCGCTGCGGGACTGTCCAGCCCCCGCCAAGCTCAATCTGTTCCTGCATATCACGGGCCGTCGGCCGGACGGCTATCACGCGCTCCAATCGGTGTTTCAGCTGCTCGATTGGGGCGATACGCTGCATTTCACGCTGCGCGCTGACGGCGAGATACGCCGCCGGAACGCCATTGCCGGAGTGCCTGAGGAAAGCGATCTCGTCGTCCGCGCGGCGAAGCTGCTCAAAGCGCAAACGGGGACCCGCCTCGGGGTCGATATCGACATCGAGAAACGGCTGCCTATGGGTGCCGGCCTGGGCGGCGGAAGCTCCGATGCGGCAACGACGCTGCTCGCGCTGAATCGGCTCTGGAAGCTCTGCTTGTCGCGTGAAACGCTCTGCTCGCTCGGGCTCACGCTGGGCGCCGACGTTCCGTTTTTCGTCTTCGGCCGCAACGCGTTCGCCGAAGGCGTCGGCGAGGCCCTGCGGCCCGTCGCCCTGCCATCGCGCTACTTCCTCGTCGTCACGCCTAAAGTCCATGTGCCGACCGCAGCGATTTTCTCCGACAAGTCGTTGACACGCAATTCGGAACCCGTCACAATTACGGACTTTCTCGCACAGCAAAGTTGCGATGCAAGATGGCCTGACAGCTTCGGCCGGAATGACATGCAGCCCGTTGTCGTGGGAAAATACGCGGAAGTCGCGCAGGTGCTGGAGTGGTTTGATCGCGTCGCACCCGCGCGGATGACTGGATCGGGTTCAAGCGTTTTCGCCGCCTTCACCAGCATCGCCGAAGCGGAAGCGGCACAAGCCAAACTGCCAGCAGGTTGGACGAGCGCCGTGGTACGGAGTCTGGATACGCATCCACTCCTCGCTTTCGCGTCATGAGTTTTCGCCTCGCCGGAGGTCAATTGCAATCCGGCGAAGCTCAGAGTCAGTGTAGGGGAGTCGCCAAGTTGGTCAAGGCACCGGATTTTGATTCCGGCATGCGAGGGTTCGAGTCCTTCCTCCCCTGCCAAACATTCCCGCAGTCCCCGCCTCCAGCAGCAGGTGCATGATGAGCAGCCATGACGGCCTGATGGTTTTTACTGGCAACGCGAATCCGGCGCTTGCGCAAGAAGTCGTCAGAATTCTCGGCATACCCCTCGGCAAAGCCATGGTCAGCCGTTTTTCGGACGGCGAGATCCAGGTCGAGATCCAGGAGAACGTGCGCGGCAAGGATGTCTTCGTGCTCCAGTCCACCTGTGCGCCGACGAACGACAATCTGATGGAGCTGATGATCATGGTCGATGCGCTCAAGCGCGCCTCGGCCGGTCGCATCACCGCCGCCATCCCCTACTTCGGCTATGCCCGTCAGGATCGCCGCCCGCGCTCGGCGCGCGTCGCGATTTCGGCGAAGGTCATTGCGAACATGCTGGAAATCGCCGGTGTCGAGCGGATCATCACGATGGATCTGCACGCCGACCAGATTCAAGGCTTCTTCGACATTCCCGTCGATAACATCTACGCGACGCCGGTGCTGCTGGGCGATCTGCGCAAGCAGAACTACGAGAACCTGCTCGTGGTATCGCCCGACGTCGGCGGTGTGGTACGGGCGCGGGCGCTCGCGAAACAGCTCAATTGCGATCTGGCCATCATCGACAAGCGCCGTCCGAAAGCGAACGTCGCCGAAGTGATGAACATCATCGGCGAAGTCGAGGGGCGGACCTGCGTGATCATGGACGACATGGTCGATACGGCCGGTACGCTGTGCAAAGCCGCTCAGGTGCTCAAAGAGCGCGGCGCGAAGCAGGTCGTCGCTTACGCAACGCACCCGGTGCTATCCGGCGGCGCAGCCGAGCGGCTGACGAATTCCGAGCTCGACGAGCTCGTCGTGACGGACACGATTCCGCTCAGCGACGAATCGCGCGGTTGCGAGAAAATCCGCTTGCTTTCGTGCGCGGGGCTGCTGGCGGAGACGTTCTCGCGCATCCGCCGCGGCGATTCGGTGATGTCGCTGTTCGCCGAAAGCTGAGCATCGCAAACAAGACATGACTGAAGGCGCTGCTTCGTGCAGCGCCTTTGGCTTGAGAGGTGCCTTCCTATCGGAGGCGCCGCGTTACCATGGGGCCGATGCGCCAAATGCGCCGATGCCCCGTTTCACTGCCTGGTCGCGGGCAGTTATGGAGATTGAACATGAAAGTCGTCGCTTTCGAGCGCAACAAGCAAGGTACGGGTGCGAGCCGCCGCCTGCGCAATTCCGGCAAGACGCCGGGAATCGTGTATGGCGCCAACAGCGAGCCGCAACTGGTCGAACTCGATCACAACGCCCTCTGGCACGCCCTGAAGAAGGAAGCGTTCCACTCGTCGATCCTCGATCTCGAAGTGGCCGGCAAGTCGCAAGCCGTGCTGCTGCGCGATGTGCAATATCATCCGTTCCGTCAGATCGTGCTGCACGTGGACTTCCAGCGCGTCGATGCGAACAAGAAGCTGCATACGAAGGTGCCCGTGCACTTCATGAACCAGGAAACGAACCCTGCCGTGAAGCTCGGCGGCGCGGTGATCTCGCACGTCGTGACCGAAGTGGAAATCGAGTGCCTGCCTGGCGATCTGCCTGAATACGTGGAACTCGATCTCGCGAAGATCGAAGCGGGCCAGTCGCTGCACGCGAAGGACATCGTATTGCCCAAGGGCGTGTCGCTGACGGCTCACATCGAAGCAGACAATCCCGTGATCGCCGCTGCTGCGGTGCCGGCCGGTGCCGTGTCGAGCGAAGCCGCTGCCGAAGGCGAAGGCGAGACGCCGGCAGCCTAAGGATTTCGTCGATCGATATCCTCTCGATCCGTTTCAATGGGACGGACGACGTGACCCGCCGCGGCATGCCCGGCGGGTTTTTTTTGTCATCTTTCGGCCGGTGGCTATAGCTGAGGGCTGATGGCTGAGACGAACCATGATCAAGCTGATCGTCGGGCTCGGTAACCCGGGCGCCGAATACACCGCGACACGCCACAATGCGGGCTTCTGGCTCGTCGATCAACTCGCACGTGACGCCGGCGCCACGCTGCGCGACGAGCGGCGCTTTCACGGCTTTTATGCCAAAGCGCGACTGTTCGGCGAAGAGATCCATCTGCTCGAACCGCAAACCTACATGAACCGCTCGGGTCAGTCGGTCGTCGCGCTCGCGCATTTCTTCAAGATACTGCCCGACCAGATCCTCGTCGCTCACGACGACCTCGATCTGCCGCCCGGCGCCGTCAAGCTCAAACTCGGCGGTGGGAGCGGCGGTCATAACGGCCTCAAGGACATTTCAGCGCATCTCTCGTCGCAGCAGTATTGGCGCCTGCGCATCGGCATCGGACATCCGCGCGACCTGATTCCCGAGGCTGCGCGCGCGGGCGCAAAACCCGATGTCGCGAACTATGTGTTGAAGCCTCCCCGCAAGGAAGAGCAGGAAGACATCGATACGGCGGTCGAACGGGCGCTAGCCGTCATGCCGCATGTGGTGAAAGGGGAATTGGAGCGGGCGATGATGCAGTTGCATCGCGCGGCGTGACACGGTGCGTGTGGTGAGGTCCGCTCGCGTGCTGCGCGTGTAAGCGGGACGACACAAGCACACAAGCCGCGAATCAGCCGGCCTTGTTATCGGCGTCGTTCTCGTTCTTGTTTGCGCTGTTATCCCCGCTGCCGCCGCCATTCGGTGCAGCGGCTTTCGCTGCCTGCAGCTTGCGGTATTTGACGAGCAAGTCCTCGGCGCTTTCCACGTGTTGCGGATCGCGAGGAATGCATTCGACGGGGCAAACCTGCTGACACTGCGGCTCATCGAAATGGCCAACGCATTCGGTGCACTTCGACGGGTCGATCACATAGATCTCCGGTCCCATCGAGATTGCGTCGTTCGGGCACTCGGGCTCGCACACGTCGCAATTGATGCATTCGTCGGTAATCATCAAAGCCATGCCGCCACCAGCTTTCCTAGAAAAAACAATACATTATAGCTTTTCAGCCTTCCGCACGGTCGTGCAAAATTCCTGGAATTCATGCTTGGGAGTTGCGGCTGAGTTGCATAGGTGTGGCAAATTGTGCGGTGCGCAAAGTCCAGATAGTACCCCGGGCCATGAGCAACAAGACGTTTAGGCACAATTGCGACGTCAGCGAGCCCGAGTGCCCGAACGGCGCGATTTCGATGGGCCCGGATATCTACGTGAGCGACCGAGCGCCGACGCACGGCCATGGGCGATCCAGTCAACTCCGCAGCCACTTGTCATTGAACCGCTCACGGAAGGGCTCGATTACTTCCTCAAAGCGTGTGAAGCCCTCTTCGCGCATCTGACGCGCAAACGAAACACTCCTCTCGGTTCCGGTCACCGCAGCCCAGAAAAAATGAACGATGCCAGCTGCATCGCGGCTGCTCATACGCGTCAACGTCATGCGAATGCCAGCTTTGAGCTTCGAAGATGCCCGATCAGAATCAAGAATCGGATTGAACACCATCTCGTGTAGATAGGCGAGGACTTCGGCCTTCCTCTGCTCGTTTCTTGAAATTTGCATGTCTTTCTCTTCGGATGGCGACTTTTCCCTTACTACACGCGCTTATAGATTGCCTTGTTGCCGCTCGTTCGACCCACATGGATTGCGACCTGCGGCGTGCTGCCTTCAACGGCCTTGCGAAATGCTTTGCCGAAGATTTTGCGCTCACCAGCGTTCAACGCCTTCCAATCATCCGGTAGGCACACGCCATCGGTATGAAAGGTGCTGTCCGGCGGCAAGGATCTGGCGTGGTCAACCGCCCTAGCGACAATCCCCGTGATATCCAAATCCCTTGCGTCGTTCTCGCCGGGCTCGTCCAACGCGGCACGAATTGCCTCCTCAACGAACGCTTCAAAATTAATCTTCCGCTCGACACACTCACTCAGCGCCTTCGCGAGCAGCGCGTCATCCAGCTCAATGCGGGCATTCATCCGGTTCTCCTCATTTAATGAGTATCAATGAGAGAATCATATGACACTCCACAGCCCCTGTAAAGGAGTAGTCTCATCTAAAGATGAGGTCGCACGGCGACGGCGAGATGTTGTTGTTTGGCCCGCAGCGTCAGCTGCGACAAGTAAATGGGGGTGGCTTCTCATTTTGTAGCGGCGTGCCCCTCGCCCTCGATGCAGCGACGTACGCTGCACGTTGCCGGACTCCTGCCAGGGCCGGATTTCTCTGACAAAGTGCGCTCAGATCAGGTAGATATCGGCGCCGGTCGAAATCGCATCGTTCGGGCACGGGCTCGATCCTCAGTCAGGCGCCTAGCTTGTCCATTCGCTGAGCCATCGCGGACCCACCACTTGCACGATCTGAACGAGCACTTTCGAACGTCCCGTAAGTTAAACTAACGCGTCAGCTGTAATCTGCCCCTTGTATTGTCGTACGGACGCCCGACCATGAACGATCAGCCCCACTCCGACCGGACTGAGCCTCTCGTGCAATATTCCGTCTTTCCGATCCGACGAGAGGAGGGCGTGAAATTCTCTGGCACCGTGACCGACGGGAAATACCAGCACGTCAAGTTCAAACACGTATCGGCCGGCAAAGTTCACTTTAAAAATTGCGATTTTTCCTTTTGCGAATTTGAAGACGCCTATTTTCGCGACGCTACTTTCGAGGAGTGCGATTTCAGGGCGGTCAAATGTAGCCGGTCCAACTTTCGCGGCGCCGTGTTTTCCCAGTGCAAGTTCGACTATGCGCAATTTTTCGAGACTCACCTGGAAACGAAGGAGCTTATTGCGAGCGCGCCCGCTCGTCCGAACTTGCGACGGGATTTTATGGCTGCGGCTCGCGTAAATGCCGAGGGTCTTGGTGATGTCCGCGCGACCCGGCTGGTCATTCGCGAGGAATTGAGGGCGGAACGGCAGTTCCATGTGGAAGCGGCGTTCGGCAAAAGTCAGTGGTACGTTGACAAATACACGCCGTGGGAACGGGTAGGCCATTTTCTTCGATCTGTTTGGTTGACTTGCGACTGGTGGTTCTGGGGCCACGGCGAACATCCATGGCGCTTTCTTCGCTCAATGCTTGTCACCGTGATTGTGCTCGGGTTGTTTGTTTTCATCCTCGGCCCAGGTATCGACCTGGCGCAGTCGCTGGGTCAAAACCTTCATCTGGCATGGCGCTGTATTCTCGTGGCGACTTATATCTTTCTCGACGCACCGGTCAAATTCATTGAGCAAGTGCCAGATGGGCTCGCTGTTGCGATAGCAACATTTCGCTACGTCTCACTGGGCCTTTTCACGAACATGATCTTTCGCTTTTTGTCGCATCGATGAGCTTACAGACAGCCTATGTGCGAGAAATTCGCCTCTTTGGTTCTCATGCTCGTGGCGACGACGGAGCGGCCAGCGACTTAGATGTTTTATACGTCGTCGATACTTCGCGAGCAGGCGATCGATCGCAGGCGGATACTCAGATTTCCGACCTGCTCCAGGCGAATAAAAGTGATATTTCGCTCTACAGCGAGCGGCGGCTGCGCGAAATGTTTGAGACGGGCCATCTTTTCGCTTGGCACTTGTACCTCGAATCCAAGCCTGTGTGGTCTGACACCGCCGGAAGTTTCGTCGAATCGCTCGGCAGGCCAGCACGTTACGTCGGCGCAAGAAAAGACATGCTGGAACTGCTGGAAATCGCGACCGAAGCTGCCGCTTCGTTGAGAGACCCAGAGTCCACTGTCATCTACGAGAGTGGCATCCTGTATGTCTGCTGCCGGAACGTCGCCTTGATAGCGTCGACGCAGGTAAGTAACGCACCGATTTTCGGTCCCCAGTCTCCCATGCAGGTCGCTATCCCTAGCATCCCGTTCCCGCTTAGCGACGGCGAGTATATCCTGATGATCGCCGCTCGCCATTCGGTCACCCGCGGTGCTCCAGCCCCCGACCTTGATCGAAGACGCGCCAATGACCTCGGGGAACGCGCTTTACGCTGGATTCGGTCTGTTGCAGCATGGATATTGGACGAATGCAATGAAACTGTCATTTAAAGAGAAGGTGCGATTCGAACGCAGCATTTTGCGAGACGTCAATCAAGCGCGCGTATGGCCTGCACCGTTGCTTGGTCTCTCCGAATCGGCAATAGCCCTCTGGGCGTCCAAGGTCGGACTGGCAAGAGACGACTCGCTCCCGTTGTGCTTGCAAGAGATATCAATCCGGTGTCGCATCGAATCCGACAAGAGCCGTGAAGTCTTTGAGGACGGTTACCTGCGGGACGCCATGACACTTGAGCGAGCCAGAGTTGCGCTTCAAAAAGTTATCGGCGAGCTCTGTGTCCAGGCGATCATGCGCGGCGATAACTGAAGAGAGCTCTGGAACCAACGCGGTAATATAGCCGCCGGTGACGCACGTCGCCCTATGTCGGGTCGCAAGACGTGCCATCACAGATGTAGTATTTGATGATTATGTCTATGAGAGGGGATGCGATGGGAAAGCAGCCGCCAAAGGCCGATCACAACGGAAAGATGAAGGTTCGAATCATCGAGTTCGAACTGGAAGGCAGCGACGTGTCGCTGCAGGAAAGCCTCAAGAGCATCACCGCTGCACTTTCCCGGCCGCCAGTTGTCGCCGCTCCGCGAATGCAGCAACGCCTCGGCACGACAAGAAGCGTTGCTGAGGTCGTAATGGATGATTCTAGTGAGCCGGCGGAAGACCTTGGCCAGGTCGAAGAAATCGAACAGGAAGAAGAGTCCACTATTTCTGCTCCTGCTGCACCCAAAAAGCAGAGAAAGCCGCCGAAGATGGCAGCGCCGAGCCTTGTGGACATCAGATTTGATGACGAGAAGCCCACTTTCGCAGAATTCGTTGAGCAAAAGGAGCCGAAGAGCGATATGCAGAAGTACCTCTGCGCAGCGTTCTGGCTAAAGACTTACAAGACTGTCAACGAGGTCAGCATCGACCACATGTACACCGCATATAAGGTAATGGGGTGGGCGCTGCCGACTAACCCCGTCCAGCCGATGAGAGAACTTGCGGCGACTCGTGACAAGCGCTTCAGCAAAGGGGCTGAGAAAGGTCACTACGCCATCAACCACGTCGGCGAGGGCTTCGTGACAACAAAGATGGGCAACGGTCAGTGAGCGATCTTCTGGAGTTCGTGAGTCGAATTAACGGCTTTGGTGGGAAGAGCTTCACAGATAAGGTTGAAATCTTTGGCTGGTATTTGCACGAGAACGGTGGAAAGCCGAAGTTCGGCCCCACCGATCTATTGAGGTGCTTTGAGGCGGCCCATGAATCGAAGCCGAGCAACATCCACTCCATCGTACATCGGTTGTCTACGGATCGTCCTGCCCGCTTGCTGAAAGATGGGCAAGGTTACCGACTGTCCGCAGCGGTACGCGAACAGGTTGGCAAGCTCGTCAGTCGCAAAACGAACACGGCGGTGAATGCGTTACTGACTGGTTTGCTGTCGTCCGTTACGAATAAAGATCAACAGACATTCCTCGACGAAACGATTGCGTGCTGTAATGGCAAGGCCCATCGCGCCGCGATCGTGATGGGCTGGAATTTGGCGTACTCACACTTGTGCGACCGGATCTTCGATGCTCACTTGGCGGCCTTCAATGCAAATAGAACGAAGGTCCATCCGAAACTACCGGAGATCGTCAAGCGCACCGACTTCCAGGAATATGGTGAGCGACAAGTGATCGACGTCTGTCGGACCGCCTCCATCGTCGACAAGTCCATATACAAGATACTTCAAGAACGACTTGACCGGAGAAACATGGCCGCGCATCCGTCTGCAGTGGTCTTCACGTCAGCGCAAGCCGAAGACTTAATCACTGATCTCATAAACAACGTTTTGTTGAACTCGAGACTATGAACTGGTGGCTCACTGTCCCCTCTTGGATCGTGGCGCTTTATTTCGGCATCGGCTTTGTTGCGAAGGCTGGCTTTCCGCCGAAGGGAGATCTTCTTATCGGTGATGCGCTTTTTGTCGGCCTCACCCTTTTCTTCCTTTTTCTGCCCTTCTTTAGCAAGATCAAGATCGGTTCACTAATCGAATTAGAGCGAGAAATCAAGGAGGCGAAAGAGGAAGCCACTGCCATGAAGGAAGAGCTTCGCGAGTTCAAGAACGAAGTTCGCAATACTGTTTCGGTTATCAGCACAAACGCGATCAGTCAGCACATCAATGTTCACCTACCGGGCGCTGATGAACTCAGGCGACAGCAGGAGAAGGTTGAGGAAAATCTGAAGGACCCCGACAGACAGCGAGCCGACGATGTGGAGGCGGAACTGCAATCGGACGATGTCACGTATGCGCTCGCCAAGGTCCGAATCGATATTGAGCGCCTTCTTCGCACCATCGTTGGTCGTCGGCTTGATTCATCGGATGGCAGCATCTCTAAGCTGGAACAACGTAGGTTTCAATCTATCGACAAGATGTTCGATATGCTGGTTGGCGAGGACAACACGCTGGCCTACTTGCGAACACCGTTGCGGAACGTCCTTGCGGTCTGCAATGCTGCGATGCACGCGCAAACAGTCAGTCCTGAACAGGCTAGCGAGGCACTCAAGCTCGGGGCGCAAATCATCGCAGCCCTCAAGGACTACCCAGGCGGCAAGGACTTTGCACTAGCGTAAAAGCCTTTTGGACACCTAAGTCTCGCAGCACGATCAAGCTCACGCGTCGCTGATTGCCTGCAACTGTCGGTTCGACCGACAATTGACCCTATAGCTTGGCAGAAGAGCCCTCATGCATTTCTCTGATTTTGCTTCGCTCGTTGCCAGCATTTGTACTCCTGGACTCGGCTTCGAAGCGAATCGCCGAAACGACCGCAATGCCGCCGGTCATCGGGTGCCGCGCCCGCAGCCTTGAACCTATTAGACCCGACCTCCTACACACTACAAAGCCGATATGCGCACGATGAAAAACATCGAACGAGTTTTCTACACGCGCGACGAGGTCAAGCAGATCACCGATGCCTACCAACAGATCTTCGGGCCGATCGGCACCGAACTGCGCGACTACTGGGACCTCAACCGGAAGCGCGATTGGGGCTGTTTGACAACCGATTTTCACAACGCCTCCTTCGATCAATACGAGGAAGCGAGCGCACGCGCCATCGAAATTGAGACCACCGTTTCCGATCCTGTGCAGCGAGGCCTCGCCCTGCGAGACATCACCCGAAAGACTGGCGTTGGGCTCAGTCTTGGCGTGTGTCCGTGGACCGACCACGGCCTCTTCCAGACCTACGGGCAGAACAGGCATCAACAGCGATTGACCGTCATCCTTGGGCATGACTGGTACCCCATTGTCCCCCGGCGGGCAAAAAAACCGTACCCTGTCGACGTGCCTCTGTCGCGCGATGCCGGCTTGCGTGGCCTCACGAAGTACATCAACGTCGGTGCAGTGCCGGCGGCAATCATGGACAAGTCGGAGGTGTTGCTGTTCCTGAACTTCAAGCCGGATTTTCGGCCGCCCAACGAACCGGTGAAGGGCCCCTTCGAGCCGTACGATCGTTGCTCCGAGGGCTTCAACGCACTTGTCGAGGCAGCAAGCCGCGAATTTAAGGTTCAGGTCATCAGTTGGGGAGCAAACGTCTGGCAACTGCTCAGCAAGCAGGTGACGGACCTACGCAAGCCCCTCGGCGTTTGTGTTCACGCCCGCACGAACGAGGGGTTCGGCCGTCCGCTCGAACTACACTGTGGCCAACACACCGTGCCCTATCTCCCGCTCGCCCACCCCTGCGACAGGCGCAACTTCAACGAACATCATGCAGCGCATGCGCATGAAGGTTTCCTCAAGATGGGACTCTGGGGCAGAGGCAGCGTGATGGGAGATCTTTAGCAGCGGACGCTGATCTGCAGGGCGTGAGTACCGAAAGACCAAGCCCGCGCGTCGATGATTGCTTGCAACTGTCGGTGTGACCGACAATTCGCCCTACGGCTTGGCAGAAGAGCCACCAAGCGTTTGGCCGCATGGCTTCGTAGCAGCGCAACTGCAAACCTGGCGAAAGCGCCAAAATGCGATTGCCAAGCAACCCGCGCATTTTCGCCCACAGACCATACGCAAATCGATTTAATCCACGTAGGTGCAAAAAATAGCGGATAAGTGTGTCGAGCTCGTACGTGCACTGAAAGAGACGTATGAGGAAAGCTCAATTCCGAAAGACAAACCATTCAGCGCTCTTTTCTTAGATCCATTGGACCAATACCTTGGACGCGATCATTGGGACGTCGTCGCAGATCTGTATAGTGACATGCCTTCGAAATCGCGAACACAGAAAGAATAGGCTCATATTGAGGTCGCCTGCTTACTTGCCGACATGGCGTTCAACACCTACGAAGATGCAGAAGTTGCAACAGCAACTGGCGAAGCTCAACTCGCAGCCAATTTGAGGGGTTGACCAGCCCGCTTCGCTCTTTGATTTGTTGCCTGCGAAATCAAAGGGTGAGTCGCAACGACAGCAACTTTTTCCCAGCGATTTGTTGTGTATTCCGTACACAACACGACTCTCAATTTCCCGCGTCTCACCCAAGGTTCAACGAAAGCTCTCTTGCTGATACGTGATAGTAGCGCTTCGGCATCTGCACGTTGGAATGTCCAGTAACGGATGCGAGTTCGATCACGTTCGGCAACCTCTTCGCAAGACTGGTTGTCGCCATGTGCCGCAGATCGTGAAAATGGAAGTCTTCGATTCCGGCACGCTTGCATGCTCTCCGCCACGCACACAAAACGACGTTCTGGCTGATCGGGATGACACGCTCATCAACGCGCTCAAGACTTCCCCGATCGACGGCGTAAGGCTGCGAGCGTCACGGCGCCGCGGAATGCGGCCCCATCTGGGCGACCTTCTCCTTGAGCCATTTTTCGACCGACGGGAACACGAACTTGCTCACGTCGCCGCCCAGCTGTGCAATCTCGCGCACGATCGTGCCCGAAATGAACTGGTACTGATCCGACGGCGTCATGAACATCGTTTCCACGTCA
>Ga0157374_10000231_pt1 | contig 51766 bp, 42 predicted proteins | sample M25metaG_FD_115308 | JGI IMG/M metagenome (GOLD analysis project Ga0157374, IMG submission 115308) | Miscanthus rhizosphere microbial communities from Kellogg Biological Station, Michigan, USA - M2-5 metaG | ecosystem: Host-associated > Plants > Roots > Rhizosphere > Soil | place: USA: Michigan...
ATCCCGATGCCGATCAGCAATTGCTCTTGGCTCGGCTGAAGATGGCCTTGCCTCAGTAGCCTCCGCCACTCATCGCCGCCTCACCCGTCACGCCAGCGTCCATTCAAATGTAGTGCCGACCTTTTTGTATCGCTCATCGAACAATCAATGGGTTAGCTCGGCCAACTCCGCGAATCGCGGAAGTCGGGTTACCGCCACACTTGGTCTTACTCGAAGACTTCATGCAATGCCTATAAGACTTTGGTCTTAATCCTTCTCTCCCGTCCGACTAAGACTTCAGGCCGAAGACAATCACCCTCCTCCCCAACTAAAGTCATCTCAAGACACCTCGATGTCTTGGCAGGCCGCCAAAAAATAAAACCAAGGCACGACGGCTTTTATAGAAATGACAACTTATGGAAGGAACCGAAAATGAACGAGAAAGCCAATAGCAGCCTACTGCACTGGCAACACTTGTTATCACTATCCGCACTCGGCGCTCTGTTGCTCTCAGCCCATCCCGCACACGCGGTGGCGAGATTCGGCACTGAATGTCAGGCGGATTTCCAAAACAACTGGCAAGTGAATCTTGAAAACTCTTGGAAACGTTGCAGCTGGTTCAATAACGAATTGGATGACACCGACACGAAGGTTTTCTACTACAACCTCGATGGCGCTAAGCCTTATTTCGAGACATCGTTCGATCAACTCGAACTAGATAATGTTCATCTCGTTTATGTGAATACGCACGGCGGCGGCTGGTCGACGAAGTCGGTTTGGGCCATGTGGAATCAAAACGTGTTAGCCGATTCCACCAATATGCGTTTGGGCGATGAGGCTTATGGAACAAGCATCTTTTCGACTTATTCCTGCGAAACACTGAAATTCAACGATAACAAAATGTGGACGCGCATGGGACCGATTATGCGCGGCGGCGTAAGAATGGCAACCGGTAGTCACGATAAGGTTTACGACTCCATCACCACCGATGAGGTCGGCGAAGACTATGCGGATAACCTGCAAAGCGGAGACACAATCAAATACGCCTGGAAAGACGCCAACTCCGATTGGGCAACTGACCAAGATCTCACGGTAATGGCTACCGGTACCAATGAGTCGAACTGCCACAGCCGGCGCGATAACATGAAATGGCAGAACTTCGGTTCCTATTCTCGTCTGCGCGATGGAGAAATCGGCTGGTACTGCTACTGGTATTGGAACAATTTGTAATTCCGGCCACGAAGAAGTCTTCGCTAGTCCATCGCTTAAAAGGAGTTAACCCATGAATGCATGCAACCGAAAGAACCTAGCTGCGTCGCTGCTGGCGGCTCTCGGCCTCTCAATCACAGTGTCATCGGCAACCGCCGCCGACTTCCCGCAACGTCAGGCCATTGCCGGCACATCCGCTAAATACGGTATGAGCGTTTCTCAAGTACCATTGTTAAGACGCGATCCCGGTCCGGGCATGGCGGTGATAACCGATCAAATGGTGAAAGAATTCGCCGGTGCGACCGATGCGATCAATACTCGCGGAACCTATAAGGTAGAACGCGCGGAACAACAAACCAGAATCATCGGTGAAGGTTGGTCCATGCATATATATGCCGACGGCACGCGTGTGAGATATCGCAACTACGATTACCTCGACGGCCCGAACAATAAACCATTGCCGGTCGCATCGCGCATGACACAAGATCAGTTAGAAAAACTGGGCCGTAATTTCATCGCAACCAAATTGGCCCGTTACGTAACGCTCGGTAAAAACGAAACCTTGGTGCCCTATTTCACCGAGTTTCAAATCGGCGGCGGCGGACCCGCTTTAACCGATACAAAGCCTGTTGCCGAAAGCGTATTCGCGAGCACCGTCGTATTTACTCGATCCATCGGCGGCATTCCCGTATTGGGCGCAGGTTCGAAACTCGCCATTGTTTTCGCTAACGATGGCCAAGCAATCGGCTTCGATATGGACTGGGCTTCCTACCAACCTACCGGTGGGTATCAAAAAACATCGACTTTGACCGACATACAAGGCCGCGCGAAGAAATTGTTCCCGTTCGATTTGAGCGCATCCGATGTTAAAACCACTCGCTTCGAATGCGGCTACTTCGACATCGGTGCACGTAAGCGCGATACCAGTGCCCCCGTGCAAGCAGCTTGCTTGATCCATGCCAATAAACGCCAAATCGTCGATAAGGTCGCCTACGCTCAAGATCCGAACTCGGGGCATACTCTCGCCGCTTATATGGGGCCTATCCCGGCAGGAGCAACCATAGAGCGGGACACGAGCTGGCCGCAGGCAATGAAGCTACTGGGCATAACACCGCCCAATACCGATATACCAGGCGGCATCAGACGCTAATGGGGTAACAAATAATCACTTGATAGACCGGGGATGGTGACAACCCCGGTCGTTTTTTTTGAATAGAATTTGCAGCGTGATCGATGAATAAAAAAGTTTCTAATTTATCTGCCGAAAGTAAGTCCCAAACGGCTAACAGCAAGTACGGCCTGAGTACGATTGGTAACTTGAAGCGTGCGCAATACGGCGGTCACATGGGTTTTCACGGTACCTTCAGCCAGTCCCAGTTCACGGCAAATGATTTTGTTCGACTTGCCCTCGACCATCAGCCGAAGCACATCGGCCTGTCGATCAGTCAGCCCCAAGTCCATCGATGCTATCGTTTTAGCGGGACCCAAGGACTGCTGAACGGGTAAATCCGGCATGCTATTTAAAACCGCAGGCGGAATATATACACCTTTGGCAAGCACCAGCTTAAGGGCGCTCATGAGGACTTGGCTCGACGATGACTTAGGGATGAATCCCATTGCACCACGGTCCAGTCCTTCGAGTACGGTTTCCCGATCTTCGCTAGCGGAAAGCAGAACCACCGGTAACTGCGGATGCTCTTCGCGCAGAACCGAAAGCGCAACGAAACCGGGCATGTCAGGCAAATTAAGATCGAGAAGAACAATATCGAAATCGCTTGCCGTTTGCGCCGCATCGAAGGCACCCTGGCAGGAGGATGCCTCGACGATTTGGCAATCCGGGTCTAGCTGTTTTAATACCAGCCGCAAACCTTCGCGAAAAAGAGTGTGATCATCGACAATCAAGATCTTCATAATGGTGCCTTTCGAATTAATCATGCGAGATGCTTTGCCTGCGTCATCGCATAAATATTCGGGATATGAAAGCTAAACGCTCTACCAATATCCCGGTCGTATCAAGCCTAGCCGCTTGATTTACGATGCAAAACAAGGTGATTTGCGGAGAAAACGCCTGATCCGGCACAATTCGCCTCCGCTGCGAGCCGCCCTTATCCACCATTCAAGGGAGTAAATCTGCCGTGATATCGCCTCGTCGACACAGCCTGCAAAGCAGCGCGATTCCAGCCGGCTATCCGTCCAGTAAAAGCAATGCGGAAACGGACGGCATTGTAGCCGGTGAAGGGCCGCATAAAAAAGAGGCCGGCACCCGGGAAAGCCGAGAGCTGCTGATCCTATTCGAACAGGTAAACGCGGTTTATCGCACGAACCACTCGGTCGTCGCGGCACATGTATTGGTGGCCTGCTTGCTATATGTCGGCTTGCAAGGCCATGCCAATCCGACCTTAATCGGCATATGGGCGGCGGGCATGGCTCTTGTCGTCGTCGCCTATTTATGGGTGGGGTATCAATTTCGGCGAGCCGCGCCGAGCCCTGAAGAATGTCCATTATGGGCGAAGCGCCGTATAGCCTTGGGATTTGCTGCCGGAATAGCATGGGGGTTCGCAGGCGCGGCGTTATTCCCTGCTAATGATATCGCTGGACAAGCTTTACTGACGATGGTCTTAGTGGGATTCGGAACGGGCTCGCTGACATCGAGCGTTTCTTATTTACCAGCCAATTACGCCCTTGTCATTCCCATGCTCGTGCCGTTCATCATTAGGAGCGGATGGAGCGGTACCAGAGAGGGAATTATTCTTGCGGTTCTATTGGTCATCTTCCTAGGATTCATTATCAATGGCGGTCGCAATATTAATCGAGTACTGATTAATGCATTACGAACACGGTTCGAAAACATCGACTTGATCGCCGCATTAACCCAGGAAAAAACCGCAGCCGAAGAAGCACGACAACAGGCCGAATCGGCGAACCGGCAAAAATCTCAGTTTCTCGCATCCGCCAGCCATGATTTGCGGCAACCACTACATGCCTTGGGATTATTCGCCGCCGCACTGGAAGAAAAAATTCGTTATCCAGAAGTACGCAGCATCGTGAGGAACATCAGTGACTCCATTGCCGCATTGGAAACCCTATTCAATGAATTGCTCGATGTATCGAAACTCGATGCTGGCGTTATTCTGCCTACATGGACCAGCTTTCCACTGCAGTCGCTTCTCAATCGCATCATCGCCGATTACGGTCCCGCCGCGAAAGAGAAAGGACTGCAACTCATCATCCGCCCTACCCGCGTTATCTTATATAGCGATCCTATATTGATCGAACGCATTCTGCGCAATCTCGTCTCGAATTCGATTCGCTATACCGTTAAGGGGAAGATCCTTCTCGGCATAAGACACGAAGGAAATAATAAAAGAATAGAAGTATGGGACACCGGCATCGGCATACCGCAAGATCAACACGAGAGAGTCTTCGAGGAGTTCTATCAGCTCACGAACCCCGAGCGCGATCGTACCAAAGGGTTGGGACTCGGATTGGCAATCGTACGACGCCTTACCTTGCTGCTCGGTCATCCGTTGTCGCTCGACTCGGCACCCGATAAAGGCTCCGTATTCCGTGTATCGGTGCCTATTGGGCAAATGGATCAATTGTCCGAACCGAGTGTTACCGAGATCGCGAACCATGATGAAAACTTAACCGGCAAGCACATCGTATTCATCGATGACGAACGCGCCGTGCGAGAAGGCATGGAGACCTTGCTGGCGCAGTGGGGATGCCATGTCAGCACCGCCGGTTCTCTTGAAGAATGCTTGCGGGTATTAAATGCGAGTCCTGCAAAGCCGGACCTTATTCTTGCCGACTATCGTCTACGAGAAGGCAATACAGGCGCGGAAGCCATACGCCAATTGCAATCGATTTACGGCACCGAAATTCCCGGTGCGTTAATTACCGGCGACACGGCACCGGATCGTATTCAGGAAGCTCAGGCCAGCGGATATTACTTGTTGCATAAACCGGTGGTGCCGAGACGATTACGAGTTTTTATCAACTCGGTTTTGAAGAAAGACAGCTATCGCAAAAAATAATCGTAACATCGATTACATTTCCTCTACCGCAAGCGGAAGAAGGGGCGGGGGAAAATTACTCTCAACGCAGCAACACCGCTTGGCTATCACGTACACCTTTACGAGATAGAAGCCTCTTCTTAAAGCTTGTGCGAGTTACTTCTAGATACAGGCTTAAGCCCTCTCTTAATACCGTCAATCGTCAGCGATCCATTGACCTTTGCGATTTTCAATAAATCCCCTCCCTTAAATCCATGACTTGGAGGGCACTGAATAATTCGAGGCTTCCCCTCTTTCGGCGATCCGTCCTTCGCCATTTTCTTGATGATCGTTAGGGAGATTCCATCTTTCCCCGGTTCTTGCACTAAATATGTCCCCTCTTTCATTGGCCATTTATGCCACTTTCTTCTTTCTGTTATTGGAACGCTTATTTTTTCAAATTCCGTATTTGAAGACGGGATATCCTCAGGCTTTATTGCTTTAGTCATTAACGGCTCAATCTTGTCACCGCTTACCGATGTAGCAGCGGCTTCCGCAGCTTTACGCTTCTGCTCCGCATCTGCTCTTATCTCGCCGATGACAAATGGACTTAAAGCCGGTGCGATTTTTTCTATGGTTTTTAGATATGAGGGAATTGCTTTAATGGCAGCTTTAAGCTTTCTTCTTTCCTTAGGCTCCAACTGAACCGAATCCAGTTTCTTTTTTTTCTTATCGATTAAGTTTGAGTGCTTACGCTGAATTTGTCCCGATTGCTTTAATATTTCCGGTGGCCATATTTCTCTAGGAATTTTACTTATTTTTTCCAATTCGCTTGGCATCATTCCTATCAGCGACGCCGTCAATGTTCGGATCTCTCGGCCAGCGCCCTCATCGATCCTTTCCACAGCAGTTGCATTTAAAACTTGTTGCGATTGCGTCGCTACTCGTTGAAGGATTCGGCTTGTATCGCTTAGGGTAAGTGCGAACATGGAAAGCCTTGCATTAAGTTCCAATGAGTCCACAAGTGTTTTAGCCGCTTTGATACACAAATGGAGTTCTGTCACGTTAAGGGATTTAGCGCCGGTGCCACATAGCGCTTCCCTGCTCCACACACCGCCGTCGTCCATTTTCCCTTTAAACGTGTTAGCTAAGCCGACCGCCTTTCCTATGTATCGCCCTTCCTCGCCTGCAGTAGGCATATCGGCTACCGACGTAAAAACATCTTTCAATTTTTTAAGAGAACCATCTGGTTTAAAGGCTTCATCAATAAGCTTCTGCAAAACATCGGGGGCATTGTCATTTGTCGCGCACTTGGCAACTCCATCAAGATCCCGGATAGCTTCGGCTAATTGGAGATGTAATGGAACTAAAGTAGCAATTAACCTTTGAGCGTTTTCCGTTGATAAATGGGGAACCGGATCTTTGATCTCCTCCGCATCCAGCATACTGCTATCGAAACCTTTTGCATGCTCGTAAACGGGGGTCAAAACATCACGCAGTCCCGTGATGACTTGCTCTATTTGGCCTATTACATCTTCGCTAAATGGCTTTACCTTGTCCATATCCTCCGGGGAAGCCGGCGTCACCGACCACAACGTGTTCGGCTCGCTTACTTCTGCCCACTGATGAAACGATCTGCCAGCCTGAACCACGACATTCCCGCGTTCTTTAGCCTGATCCATCGCCCGCTGCACCTCAGCGGGCAACGTCGTTTGATCCACCTTGCCTCGGCTATCAATTTCTCCAATCTTAAGTAGAAGGTCCTTTACCTTCAGCAGTCCTGAGAAGATAGGATATGCTTCATGGAAGTCGCTCGGTGGCTGCCGCATTGCTTGTAAAAAAGCCGTAGGATCGTTTAAAGGATTATATTGACCCGGTAACTTTTCTAAACTCTCTATCTCTGCTTTAAGACCCGATACACCTAACGATGGGTTCCCCGCCATGAGTTGGATATATGCCTGATTTGCCGCTAAGCCTTCTCGATCGCCATGCTGCCTCCATTTCATCGTAGCCGTTACTTTCAGCCAGGTCCCAAGCTGATATAAGCCGACAGCCTTCGCCAACTGCTTAAGCCTGCCTTTGCTTTTTTGTTCTATGTCGTGGCGATCTTCTTTTGCCGGAGCAACGGACTCACGTTCTGATTCACGGCTTATCTCCGCCTGACTAGGCGCTATACTCGTTCTAGACACCGCCGGTTCGATAGGGTCTTGCTGTATTTGCTGATTATCATTGCTACTCTGCGTAGGATTATCGACAACAACGCTGCTACGCATAGACGCCGAGTTGCGGCCTGGTGGAAGAATAACTTCTTTGGTTTCCGGATCGAGCTGTAATCTGCGATACCAAGATGGGACTACGTTCTCACCGGCATCGATTTCCGAGGATGAATTTTTGTCTGTGTCATCGACCATGACGCAATCCTTTTTATAGCCAGCTGCAGAACAAGACTGCTACGCTTCTTTAGTTGTTCAAGCGTGAGGAGGAAAACAGCGCCGTCGAAAATCCTTATACAGCGCAAAGCCCTGCTCTGCAGTAAAGTACCATGCTACCGGATTTTTTGGGGGTCAACTTACGACGAAAGTGAGATAGTTCATATTGCAATTGGCCGGAAAGCCTCGCCCAACTGAAGTTTATGAGTAGAGAATCGAGACTTTGAAGGTCATCCTACGATGCCGATGCTCGCGCCAGCGCCCATTCCAAATCCTCCTGCGCCTGCAACCATTTCTCTTCCGCGTCGGACAACGCTTGATTCAACTCCGACTGACGCAGCAGCAATGACTTCAACTTCTCTTTATTGGCATCATCGTAAATGCCGTTGTCCGTCAACTGGATTTCGATCGCTGTTTTTTCTTGCGTGAGCTTGTCGATTTTTTCTTCCAGCGTCTTTATGGCGGTATCAAAAGGCTTACGGGCTTGCGCCAATTTTTGCCGCTCAGCGGCTTCTCGCTTGCGCTCATCACGACGCGATGCCGGTGCAGGTTTATCGTTGGCAGCGTCGGCATCCGCTTCATTGCGCGTTTGACGCAGCCAATCGCGATAGTCGTCGAGATCGCCTTCGAACCATTCCGCTTTGCCGCCATGCACCAGCAGAAAACGATCCGTGGTGGTACGCAGCAAATGCCGATCATGGGAAACCAACACTAAAGCGCCATCATATTCCTGCAAAGCGACAGCCAATGCATGCCGCATTTCAAGATCCAAATGGTTCGTCGGCTCATCGAGTAACAAGAGATTAGGCCGTTGCCAGATGATAATGGCCAAGGCTAAACGAGCCTTCTCTCCACCGGAGAAAGGCCCGATAGGCGTATCGGCCATCTCGCCACGAAAATTGAAGCCGCCTAGAAAATCCCGCAACTCCTGTTCCCTGGTCTTAGGATCGAGTCGCTTCATATGCTGCAACGGACTTTCATCGACGCGCAGTTGCTCCAATTGATGCTGCGCGAAGTAACCAATCGATAGATGTTTTCCCTCGATGCGCTCACCGCCAAGCGGTGCCATCAAACCGGCGAGAAGTTTGATCAGCGTCGACTTTCCCGCACCGTTAGGTCCAAGCAACGCCAATCGCATACCGGCTTCGATATCGAACTTAAGATTAGCGATGGTGGGATTACTTCCATAGCCAACGCTGGCTTCATCGAGTTTCAATAAAACCCGCGAACCCGCCGGCGCTTCACGAAACTGGAAAGAGAACGGTGAGTCCACATGGGCGGCACTAATGACCTCCATGCGTGCCAAGGCTTTCAATCGGCTTTGCGCCGCTTTCGCCTTCGTCGCCTTAGCGCGGAAACGAGTAACGAACGATTGCATATGGGCAATTTCGCGCTGCTGCTTTTCGAACATGGCCTGACGAAGCGCAAGTTGTCCTGCGCGCTGTTGTTCGAAGTCCGAGTAATTGCCGCTATAACGCTTGAGCTGATGCTCTTCGATATGCCATATGGTATCGACGATGTTGTCGAGAAAATCCCTATCGTGAGAAATGACGATCAACGTACCTTGATAAGACTTCAGCCATTCTTCCAGCCATAGCACCGCATCCAAATCCAAATGGTTCGTCGGTTCGTCCAGCAACAGTAAATCCGAAGGACAATTCAGCGCTCGCGCCAAATTGAGACGCACACGCCAACCGCCGGAGAAAGACGTTACCGGCCTTTCGAGCGAATTGTCATCGAATCCCAAACCATGCATAACCTTGCTGGCACGGGCACGAACGCTATAGCCATCCAATTGATCGTAAGCCGCATGAGCATCGGCTAATCCATGATCATCGCCATTGGATTGCGTAACGGCGATCTTAGCCTCGACGGCGCGATAAGCTTCATGCCCATCGAGCACATAATCGATGGCCGAACGATCGACGGCCGGCGTTTCCTGCGCAACGGAAGCGATGGTCAATCGCGGCGGAATATCCAAATCGCCGGCATCTTGATGCAGCTCGCCTCGCAACAACGCGAACAAGGTGGACTTGCCGCAACCGTTAGCACCAATGAGCCCGACTTTCTGGCCGGGATTAAGAAGAAGATCGACATCTTGCAACAGCGGCTTGACGCCGCGTGCAAGACTGAGGTTTTTAAAGCGGATCACTGCAATAGACTATTTCTTTTTTTGTTCAATTCGTCGAACAATGCGATGAATTCTTCGGTTAATTTATGACGCGGCTCGAAAAACACCATGGGCCGCGCCGCTTCGTGCGACTCGCGGATTTTTACCGAAGTCGATAAGTAAGTATCCAACACCGGCAAGCCTTCACCGATCAGCTCATCCACTACACGCTGCGGCAAACTGGCGCGCGGCTGAAATTGATTGATTACGATACCGTCGATCAACAATTTCGGATTGTGATCGGTCCGTATTTCTTGGACGTTTTCCATCAACTGATATAAAGCCCGGCGAGAAAAATCGTCGCAGTCGAACGGAATCAAACACCCTTGCGCAGCGATCAACGCGGATTGGGTGAAAAAATTAAACGCCGGCGGCGTATCGATAAATATTTCATCGAACTCTTTCATCAACTCATGGAGTCCGTCGCGTAATTTATAAATCTTGTATTTCGATTCCAGTTTGGATTGCAGGGTTTCCAATTCGTGACGCGCCGGTAAAACATACAGATTTTCGAACGGCGTTTCATGCACGAACTCGTCGATGGGCTTCGACTTTAAGGTGAAGGTCAATATTTGATTGAAGAATTCCGTAATGCCTTCGCTCTCCTTGGCTGCTTCAACACCAAGCAAGTACTGGCTGGAATTACCCTGCGGATCGAGATCGACGACCAATGTTTTAGCGCCACGGGATGCGCTAACAGCGGCAAGATTGCAAGCAATGGTGGACTTGCCTACACCACCCTTTTGATTGAATACGACACGAGGCATAAGACCTCCGATTTGGAGATAAAAGGACGGGTAAAAATCAAGCTGGCGATGATACCATGCCGCCGCTATGGTAATACGGACTGATATTGGCTTTTACGAATTAATATTATTGCCGTTTTCCCTCTCCCGTTTGTGAGAGAGGGATCAGGGGAGAAGGAATTTATGCAACATCCTTAAGCAGCGCGTCCATTTCTTTAAACGTCGCGCGAATTTCGTCCAATGCCCAATCGATTTGCTCTTTCGTAATCACCAACGGCGGCGCAAACCGAATCACGGTCTTGTGGGTTTCTTTCGACAAAATACCACGCCGCATCAGACGTTCGCACACGTCTCGCGCCGAGGCTTTGGTCGAATCCACTTCCACGCCGATCAACAAACCTTTGCCTCGCACTTCCTTAATCAGCGGACTGCGAATGTCTTCTAGCTGCTGGCGCAAATAATCACCGAGATCGGCTGCGCGTTCGGCCAGCTTCTCTTCCGTCAACACCTTCAACGATTCGAGACCGACGGCCGCGGCTAGCGGATTACCACCGAAGGTGCTGCCATGGTCTCCCGGCGTGAATACATCCATCACCTCCCGTTTGGCCAAAAACGCCGAAACCGGCAACATGCCACCGCCTAACGCCTTACCAAGAATCAAACCATCAGGCTTCACGTTCTCGTGCTCGCCGGCGAGAATTTTTCCGGTACGTCCGAGCCCGGTCTGCACTTCATCGCAAATCAATAGAACATTATGTTTGCGGCAAATGCGCGCGCATTCCGCAAGATAACCGGCGGGCGGTACGATAATGCCGGCTTCGCCTTGCACCGGTTCTACTAGAAACGCGGCTGTGTTGGGCGCTATAGCAGCTTCCAATGCTTTCGCATCGCCGAACGGGATCAACCGGAAACCCGGCGCAAAAGGGCCGAAGCCATCTTTATATTGCGCCTCAGAAGAAAAACCGATGATAGTGCTGGTGCGCCCGTGAAAGTTACCAACACAAGCGACGATCTCCGCCATGCCGTCAGCAACACCTTTCACTTTATAAGCCCACTTGCGCGCCGCTTTGATCGCCGTTTCCACTCCTTCGGCGCCGGTATTCATGGGCAAAGCTCTATCCTGGCCGGTGAGCTTGCATAAATATTGAAGGAAAGGTCCTAATTGATCGCTATGAAAAGCGCGGGAAGCAACCGCCAGCCTAGCCGCTTGCGCGGTTAGCGCGGCAAGGATACGCGGATGCCCATGACCGAAAGTGACCGCAGAATAGGCGGACATCATATCCAGATACCGACGCCCGTTCTCATCCCAAAGATATACGCCCTCGCCGCGCGTCACGACTACCGGTAAAGGATGGTAGTTGTGGGCCGAAAATTGATCTTCGAGTTGCATTGCGTTGCCCATCATTTTCTCCTTGGAGCGCATAACGAAATGATTCTTGCAGCGCCTATTGGAATCATTTCGTTATGCGCTCGTGGTTATTCAATGCCACAGAAGCGACGGTAATCGCTAAGCGGCGGCGCATCAACCGATTTTGTTTTTGCGCTGTCACAACAGAGACATGCGGCCAGTATAGCCTTCCATATTATTTAAGACTACTTAGATGCTATGCCGGGACCCAACTTTCGGGCTATGCTCTAGGCAACAACCCTCATCCTCACATTTCAGGCCATGACTAATCAAACCGTAGCGCCATTCGGCACCTGGACTTCCCCGATCTCCGCAGCCATGGTAGCCGCCGGTGCGATGCCGCTGTCGTCACCCCGCATCGACGGAAAAGATATTTATTGGGTGGAAAGCCGCGCAACCGAAAGCGGGCGGCAAGTCATTGTGAAAACGGACGAGCTTGGCGGCCAATCGGACGTTAATCCACCACCATTCAATGCGCGAAGCCGGGTGCACGAATACGGCGGCGGGTCCTATTTGGTACACGACGGTGCAACCTATTTCAGCAATTTTTCCGATAATCGAATTTATCAAATACATAAAGGCACCGCAGCGCTTCCGATTACACCGAGCGGCTACTCGCGATATGCCGATTTCATCCTGGATAAAACACGCAATCGCCTTATTTCCGTATCGGAAGACCATACCGATCAAACGCGCGAACCCGTCAATCGGCTGGTGGCCGTTTTTCTAAATGGCAGCAAAGAAGCGGTCTTAGCCGAAGGTTACGACTTTTATTCTTCGCCTCGCCTCAGCCCGGATGGCACTCAATTAGCATGGCTTTGCTGGAAGCATCCCAATATGCCGTGGGACGGCTGCGAATTATGGGTTGCGGGATTCGATGCGACGGGTCGTTTGCGCGACGCAAAGAAAGTGGCCGGCAGCGATCACGAATCCATCTTTCAACCGGAGTGGTCGCCCGATGGAAAACTATATTTCATTTCCGACCGCACCGGCTGGTGGAATCTCTATCGGTCCGCCGATGGAAAAATCACTCCCCTATGCCAAACTGAAGCCGACTTCGGTCGCGCCCAATGGGGTTTCGGCATGTCGGCCTATGGTTTCGCAAGTGCGAATGAAATCGTTTGCACCTATGTGCGGCAAGGCATTCATACGCTCGCCACGTTAACGATTAAGACCGGCACATTGATTCCCATTACCGGCCAGTACACCGATATACAGGAAGTCCAAGTGGGAAACGGATTTGCGATCATCATCGCAGGCTCGGCAACGCGACCGATGGAACTCATCAAGCTGAATCTAAGTACCGCCATCGCAAGCACCTTAGCGCAAAGCGTACCGAATTTACCGTCCCCCGATATGTTATCGGCAGCCGAAGTAATCAGCTTTCCAACAACCAACCAGCAAACCGCCTATGGTTTCTACTATCCGCCGGCCAATCCAGCCTTTATGCCGCCGCCGAATAGTCAGCCGCCATTAATAGTCATCAGTCACGGCGGGCCAACAGCGAGCGCCACCACTGCGCTACGCATGGGCATTCAATATTGGACCAGTCGAGGCTTCGCCGTATTGGATGTGAACTATCGCGGAAGCACCGGTTATGGACGAGCCTATCGCGAAGCATTGAACGGTCAATGGGGTGTTGTGGATGTAGACGATTGCGAAAGCGGCGCTAAACATCTCGTCGCACGGGGACTGGCCGATCCCAATAAATTAATCATCCGCGGCGGCAGCGCCGGCGGCTTCACCGCATTGTGTGCCCTAGCCTTCCGCAAAACATTCAAAGCCGGCGCGAGTCATTATGGCGTTTCCGACTTAGCCGCATTGGCTGCCGACACTCATAAGTTCGAATCCCGTTATGAGATTCGATTAGTCGGCAGCGAAGATCTCTATCGGCAACGCTCGCCGATCGATCACGCGGATAACATCTCCTGTCCCGTTATATTTTTTCAAGGACTCGACGATAAAGTCGTGCCGCCCGAACAATCGGAACGAATGGCGAATGCGTTAAAAGCGCGGCACGTTCCGGTGGCCTATATTGCGTACGAAGGCGAAGGTCATGGATTCCGTAAAGCGGAGAATATCCAGCGGACATTCGAGGCGGAGTTGTATTTTTATTCGAAGGTGTTTGGGTTGGGATTGCCGGAGGGAGTAGCAACGGTAGATATAGTGGGACTATAAAAGATTGCTGTTGATGAAAAAGCCCCATCGATGTCTTTCATCACAACAACACAGTTCGTAGATGGATTGGTTGCGCAATAAGGCCTACCTTGCGTATACGCCGCCCATTGCCTTATTCGCATTCTAAACCGAGTTGGTTAAAATCCCCTACCCTGTAATTACGCACAAAAGAAAACGTTTGCGCCCTGTCGAATAACCTCGCGTAAATCCATTCGCGCGCATTCAACGCGCTGAACCATCATCAGCAAAAAGACACAAAATTGCACAGCCCGTTAATCTAAGCACTTCGATAAATCCGCCACGGCATCATCAGTTCCAACCCAACGGATAAGTCATTGTTATTGAGGTTAACGAAGCAGAATCTTTCGGGCACTAACATTAAATCAAAGTACCCATTAACTGTTCGCCATATCGATATAAAGTTCGAGCTAAGGACGAGCGGTAATATCGCGCATTTCCTTCAAATGGAAGTTCTGTAGGATTGAGGTCACGAAAATGAACGGTATTAAATTTATCGCTATGCTCACTCAAAAAACGGCATAACTTATCGAAGCGCGATATATGTAATGGATGGGGGGCAATTTGATGTCGTGCTTTGCATGTATATCGTATTAATTCGAAACTATGCATGACGATAACAAATGAAGTCCAACCCGCTTTCCATGCCCACAACAACGCATGCTGCAACTCAGAAAAAGAACAGGCACATAGCTGTACATGACGAAAATGATTTAGATAATCGTTGTAGAAGCTGACAGGCACTTCGACAACATTGTCTACTAAAGCGGGTTGAACAAGCTCTCCAAGTTCTTGCATATCGCAGTTAGTCGCCAGCATGCAAGTGTTATGACTGCTATCGAAAATCAGGCCATTGCTTCGTAAGGCAGGCAATGTAGACATGCTAGCCCCAAAATTTCCTGCACGAAATGCAACGACAGAAACGGCGCCACAGTCGATTAAGGTATCTAAGCCATGTTTGATAATCGCCGTTTGCTCAGATTCACTATATTGCCCAATATTTTGGCGACAATGAGAAGGCAATATAGGATTACTAATTTCCCCTAACCATTCGGTGTGCATATGTAACTGGACTTCTTGTTTTCCATTTTGGATCAACGCCACAAGCTGGCTAAGAGATTCTTTTCCCAATACTTCAGCGAACATTGGCTCAACAAAATAAGTTGCCTTCAGACCGTAGCGTTTCAAATGTGCTATTTGGTAGGGAATGCCGAAGTCGCCGGTCAATGTTACGCCATAGAAGTAGTTTTCAATTTCCTTCGAGAAATCGATCTTATCCGAGGACAAGGGAATAAGAGGCCAGCCAGGAGAAAGGGGCCAAAGTTCAGTATCTATCGTAATAAATACCTTCAGCATGCCGACTTCCCTAACTTCTCTCGAGAGTGGGATTTTTTTATATTCATAGAATGGTTATCGGCGAGACGGCAGAAAAGTTAACTTTTCATGCAGAAATAAGATGGTTTTTAATGCAGTTGCCGATATCCATCTGAGTTAGTAATGACTTTGATTGGCCGCATCGAACCTCAGATCAAATAACAGATGAACAGAAATTTTCTTTGAGTGATCTTAAATGGCATCATATCCATCCTCTTCCCCCTAACGAGATAAGCATCATGGCTATGGACGAAGTCGATTTCGAAATCTTCGGTAACGAAATGCAATACGTCGAGGTGGAGCTTGATCCCGGTGAAGCTGCCGTCGGTGAGGCGGGCGCGATGATGTATATGCATAATGGCATTCAGATGGACACCGTCTTCGGTGATGGCACTCAGCAAGGCGGCCTCTTCGGTAAACTGCTAGGCGCAGGTAAACGGTTGCTGACAGGCGAGTCTTTATTCACCACGGTGTTCCATAACGAAGGCACAGGCAAACAACGCGTCGCTTTTGCCGCCCCCTATCCCGGCAAGATTGTTCCAGTGCATTTGTCGGATATTGGCGGTACGTTGATTTGTCAAAAGGACTCTTTCCTCTGCGCCGCGAAAGGTGTTTCGCTCGGCATCGCTTTTCAAAAGAAACTGGGCGTCGGTTTATTCGGCGGTGAAGGTTTCATCATGCAACGGTTGGAAGGAAACGGTTGGGCATTCGTGCATGCGGGCGGCACACTCAAAGAATGTACATTGGCCGCAGGCGAAGTCCTGCGTGTCGATACCGGTTGCGTAGTGGCATTCCAACCGACAGTGGATTTCGATATTCAGTATGTCGGTAAGATCAAATCGGCCATTTTCGGTGGCGAAGGTTTGTTCTTTGCGACATTGAGTGGTCCGGGCAAGGTGTGGTTGCAATCGCTGCCGCTATCTCGCCTTGCTAATCGCATCGTCATGGCAGCGCCCGCGGCGGGTGGTCGTCAAGTAGGTGAAGGCTCTCTGCTCGGTGGTGTAGGGTTAGGCAGTTTGCTGGGTGGTGACGACGACTAACAATAACGTCGGCGCTTATGAAATTCTCTGGCCGCCTTTTCAACTCGGCGATTCGCGACACCGGTATTACGGTTTCAGGAGAATGGTCCGGCGATCGTTTGTTGTTGCAAGCAGATGGCATGGCGGAACAGGTAGATGCGCATGAATTGAAATTGCAGGCTTCCGGTTTCAACAATGGGCATCTGCAAGTTTCTTGGTCATCGTCAGCAAGCGAGTTTGCGTTATTTTTGGAAAAGGCAACGGACCGCTCGGTATTCGAAACCGAAGCACCATCGGCTATCACGGCTCAGTTGCAAAAAGCGGTCAAGCAGCAAAAACATACAGCGGCTCGTTTCCGTTTGAGCTGGATGGGCTTAATCGCGTTCCTATTGTTGCCCTTCATTGGTTTTGGTGTTTTTATACTCAAAGCCGATAGCGTTGCAACATGGATAGCAACCCATATTCCCCATGAATACGAAACTAAGATCGGTGACCTGACGTTAGCGCAGGTAAAAGCGAAAACGCCCTTGCTGGAGTCCGGGCCGGCTGTCGACGTGGTGCGTAATATCGGCGAGCGTCTTACCCCTCAGTCGCGATACCGCTATCGTTGGTTCGTTGCAGATGCGCCGGAGATAAACGCGTTTGCCGCTCCGGGTGGCGTTGTGGTGGTCTATGCCGGCCTGATTCGCGAAGCAGACAACGCCGAGGAATTAGCCGGCGTACTTGCGCACGAAATCGCCCATGTGGAATTGCGCCATAGCTTAAAAGGCATTATTAAGAATTTTGGTTTGCGCGCGTTTTTCGCGCTGATGCTCGGCGATGTCTCCGGCACATTCGCAGGCAGCATCGTTACTCAAATGACCGAATTAAAATTCTCGCGCGACGCTGAACGGGATGCTGATCGTGAAGGATTGCAGCGATTAATCGCAAGCGCAATTTCTCCGCATGGCATGCCACGATTCTTCGAAAAGCTAGCAGCAAAAGAAGGCAAAGGTGGCGACGCCTTTGCTTTAGTGTCTACTCATCCATCGTCAGAGGAAAGAATGGCGATGCTTAAACGTGAGATCGATGCTTTACCTGTGCGCAATTACGTTGATTTGGGTGTTGATTGGAATGCGATTAAAAAGTCTTTGCCTTCGAAAAAATAATCGGGCTTATTTCTTGGTGACGTGCATGCCGGTGAAAGTGGTTATGGGCATAGGCTTCACGTAGAGAACAATCGTAAGACACTCGCGTTACCGTTTTGCATCGCCGTGAGTTAGCGTTCGTATTTCTGGTTAGCATGAACAATGGCATGCGCAACATAAGCAAATTTGACGTAACCATCTTTCGCTGTCGACTCTCGCGAGAAACACGTCTTCAATCCAAGATTACATCGAGTCATAGCAACTTAGCAGGGATTCGGAAGGTGCTCAGACTGCTCAGCATATTCTGTTTGTGTAGCAGCCCCCCGTGTAAGGAATACTACGGTATTTCTGATGTCCTTTAAGGCAGTCTCTTCCGCAATTGGCAAGCCGTTGGGCGCGCGCAACTCAAGATAATACGTATCTCGCTGCACAGGATGGCCTGAGAAGGCAAAGAGCCAGTTCCAGGGTTTAAGGTCAATCACAGATTGCCTTGTCAGAAGTAAGAAGCAGCCGTTTTCACCAATCCACTCAGAGTCGACAAGGCTCCTGCCGGGTACACGATGAAATTCAATATGCGTATGATCCTGGAGGCGGACAAAGTTATATGCGGCTGTGTCTTGAGAAATAAAAGTGGCCCCATCCCGGCTGATCGGTGGAATCGCTTCGTATGAGGGAATGTTGATATCATGCTGTCGCAAAAGTATGGCATCGTTCCTCTGCTTCATTCGCCACGCTGAAGATTCAGGTTGCACGGGGCATTTGTTTCTCTGACTGGATTTGCATGCGATTGAACTAATTCGCATTACCTTTAGATCCGCAAACCGGAATGCGTACTCGTCAATGGTTTCGTTACCCAATGTTCGGATGCGAAGTACGTTTGAGTCAGATGCCCGCGCATCGATGCTAACGATTGCAAATGCAATAGCGGCACATAGTACAGCAAGCGAGCGCGGTTTCATTATGTTGTCTTACTCAAGTTAAGCACGGCGCACTTTGCCGCCCTTGCAAGACAGTGGTTAGCAGTAGCCCCATTGAATGCTGGGCTCAACTTTCTCGATATGAATTACGATGAGTACAATCACGACTAACCTATTATATATAGGTCGCAGGACAACATGCTGCATACATCGATATAATATCCCGCGATCTCGAAAGGTTTCCGCATCGTTCCATAGCATCGAAAGCGGCACCTTCACGCAAGGCCGAAGATTAATTGACAAGCATGGCCATGTATATTCAACGGATGACTAATTGACAACGCATACATTGGTTGATCCAACACGAGTCTTCTATCGAAAAGGGCCATTTGATTAACAATGAATTGGCATCACCTTGCCTCTGCAATGGGGGCAGACAAATCATAAGAAAGAGAAAAGTAAAATGCGGATATTGTTGGTAGACGACCACGAAGTGGTGTCCGAGGGAATTGCATTGTTACTTAAGCAGATTGATTCTTGCGTTAGCGTATTCTGCGCTAAGAACTATTCTAAATGCCTCGCCTGGTTGGCGCGAGAGCAGTGCGATCTCATTCTTTTCGATCTTGGACTTCCGGATTGTGTCGGCATTGAAGCGCTGAAAGAATTAAAAGCGCTGCACGGAATGATTCCCGTGGTAGTTTTATCCGGCCAAGACAACTTAGAAACGATACACGCCGCGCTAAGTTGCGGAGCAATGGGATTCGTGCCTAAGACCAGCAGCAGCGCAATAATGTTCTCGGCATTGCAACGCGTTCTTGCAGGCGGTGTATACGTACCTTCCGAAACCATGCAAACGCTGCCAAGCAAAATTTCGGAATATCCAAATACAGCCAAGAGTGAACACCAGGGAACCATTGCGTGCTTGCCTGTGGCAGCGACGGAACTTGGACTGACGGATCGTCAGTTCGACGTGTTAAAGCTTTTGATAAAAGGGCTCCCGAATAAACTTATTTCACGCCAGCTCGACATATCTGAAGCCACCGTCAAAGCACATGTAAGCGGCGTGCTTCGAGTCTTAAACGTTACGTCTCGTACGCAAGCGGTGTTTCTGCTCTCTCAGAAAGGCGTGTTGCTGAGCGAAGCATAGAGAAAATAGAGATAACGGCATGCCGTCTACAGCTTGCCATTGCTTCTGCAGCATATGTTTTTATCAACTGCATTCTAGAAAGTAGCAATCGTGCTCGCTTCTATCCGTAAGAGGTTCAATCGATTCCGCGCATCGCCTGAATATGCCTCCGAAATCAGCAAGATCACGATTCAGTCTGCGGCGGTCCAGGGCCGCCTCGGTATCGTGCCTGAATTGGCAGTGTCGATGCTTTGCGTTGCGTGGTTATGGGATTCCGTGCCTAAGTCCGCTTTAGTTATATGGATAACGCTCTATCTCCCGCTGTTATACCTATTTTTCCTTGGCGCTCCGATTCCTTCCTCTCGAATTCAGCGTTGGATGTCGCACTACAATTGGCGCCAAAACGACTACCATAACGCATCGCTCCAACAAATCAGAAAATGGACGAGATATTTCACCCTCGCGTTAACCCTTGGCGCGCTACGCTGGGGATTAGGTGGCGCATTCGCTTTGGCTTTTGCAACGCCGGTGCAGCAGTTACTCATTCCATTCGTTGTCGTTGGCGTTGGTCTTGCAAGCGCGTCCACACTCAGTTTGTATTTACCCGCGTTCTACTTATACGAAACTGTAAATTTTGCACCGATCATCGTGCGTCTAGGCATGAGCGGCGATGCAACTCAATGGACTTTGTGTGGCATGGCTATCGTGGCTTTCGGCGCAGTTCTGATCGCCGGCCGGCGATACGCCACTCTATATCAGAATAATTTACATACTCTTGCAGCGCTTAAGCATGAACGAGACAAAGCAGAGTTGGCAACCCAGGCGAAGAGTCGGTTCCTTGCAATGGCAAGTCACGATTTGCGACAGCCAATTTACGCGTTAGGGTTATTTGTCGATGCCTTGAAGCGGCAGATTCGCGCTCCGGAAGTTGTGCAGTTGGTTGATCGAATCGAAACGTCCGTTCATTTCATGGAGACGATGTTCAATGATCTGTTAGATTTATCCAAGCTGTCGGCAGGTGCTATTGAAGTGGATCGCCGCTCTGTACCGCTGGTCGATGTATTCAAAGAAATAGAGCTGCAGTTTGCCAGCACCGCAAGGGCAAGGGATCTTGACTTCCGCATACGGTGGACGGATGTCACCGTAGAAAGCGATCCGAAGCTCCTACGTCAAATCATTCGAAATTTCGTCTCCAATGGCATCCGCTATACAACAAAGGGAGGCGTATTATTAGCCGCCAGAAAAATCGGTAACGGCAAAATGGTTCGCGTTGAGGTCTGGGACACCGGCCGCGGTATTCCGCAAGACAAGCAGCAGGAAGTATTCAGCGAGTTCTTCAGGCTTAACGATAAGAATCATATCGACGATCGCGGATTAGGTATCGGATTGACAATTGCTCAGCGCGCCACGGCGCTGCTTGGACACTCCCTGACGGTGCAATCAAAACTGGGGATCGGCTCATGTTTCTCGCTCAATGTCCCGATAGCGAATGAGGTCAGCGTATTTCCCACGATAGTTGCAAATACTGGAATTTCTGATCGCATCAAGGGCCCTTTCGTATTAAATGTCCCGATGGCTAATGGTATCAATGCATTTCCCACCATAGCGGGAAGCGCTGGAACCTCTGATCGTCTCAAGGGCGCTTTCGTGTTAGTCGTTGACGATGATAAAACCGTTGTCGAAGGCACACGGCTTTTGCTTCAAAGCCGTGGCAGCCATGTTATTTGCGGGAGCAATGCTAATGAGGCCATGGCAAAGTTAGCGGAGCACGAACGATTCGTGGATCTTATTATTACAGATTACGATCTAGCTGGAGGAACGACAGGACTAGATCTAGTCGCGCGAATTCATCGAGAGGTCTGCGAGGACATTCCCGTGTTGATCGTGACAGGAACATCGAAAGCTAGCGAAGTAAGAGAAAAAATAGATTATCAGTTCTTGCAAAAACCGGTTAGCGCCTCACGTCTGGTGGAAGCCGCAAATGCGTTGCTGAATAAACATTGCATCTCTTCTTGAAAAAAATTCAGCTAAAGGACGAAATGAACTTCCGAAGCGGAACAGCCCCATAAATCTTTTTTAGTTCTTCGATAGAGCATCCGAGAAATAAAGATGTTTTTCAACTTCGCCAATCTCTTTAAAGCTATGGAAAGGCGCGATGCCAACGTCGAATTTTTTTGCTAGTTGAGTAAGTTTGTAAAGTTGATCGCGCGTAGGTGCTCCTACAGTGAAATGACCATTATGGTTATCAGCGGCAAGAAGAATGGTTTCCGCTAGGCAGGTGAACACTAGATTTTGCTTTTCATCTATTTCATCCGGCATAAATAAATTAAAGTCGAACGGGCAACGCAGCGATGGAATCCGAGCCAGACATTTCAAAACAAATATATCTGGGCGCTGTCTGATTGTTTCAATACTAATATTTTCCGGCTGAGCATCGTCGATCACAACGCATCCTGGCGCAAGATGTTCCGGTTCTATGATTGTAGTGATCGAATTCGTTACACAAACCACAATAGCTGAATTTTTAATATCAGAAAGATTGGTTGTGACCAACGTACAATCGTTTGCTTCAAGCGTTTTTATCCGATTCGGAAGATCAACTAATAAAAGCTGCCTTTGCTTTCCATCCATGCCGAGGCAAGCCACCGTCGCGCACCCCACTGAGCCGGCGGCACCGACAATTGCTATTCTGCTGGTGCCCAGTAACTGCTCCAATTTTCGTATCTGATCCGCAATAACAACTGCGGTATAGGTATGGCCTGTAGTGATTCCAACGCTTGTTGAGCGCGCCGCCAACATAGTTCCGGAATGCGTTATAGAGGGAAGCAGCGCGCCTAGACCCATGATACGAGTTTGACGTCGTGTGCAGTAATCAAGGACGTCAAAAAGCGACTGCTGAACGGCTTTTAATTTACCGCGAAAGTCGCGTGCAAGATAAGGAATTGAAATTAATTCGCCTCGTAATATTTTCCCGTTAAAACGAGCTTCAATAGCGCTAAGTACGTGGACGTTGAACCGAGATGCATTTTCAAGAATTACCTCCTCCTCCAATTCCGATTGGTCGGCGTAAGGAAGGAGAATATCGCTCAAATATCTCGGGTGAACCACAAACGCAAAATCGAGTGCTCCGTCATGTGCCGGCTTACAACGCAAATCATTTGTTACATTAATTATATTCGCTGAAAAAGAATTGCTGCTATCAATTAAATGCATCTGCCGAACATCCTATTTTTGTTTATATAAAGCCGAGTAATTACTTTGATCCCTGCAGTAGAAAGCAAATTTTGCTACATTTTTTTCAACATGCGCAGGGCCCATTGCGCGTTAGTTATTGCGCCCTGCGCTGGCTGGAAACTACGTAGTCTTGCGACGTTTGTAACGCAGGCTCGAAACTAGCGCCCCTATTCCTATTGCAACCATAGGTAAAGATGCCGGCTCAGGTACCGCGTTAACGTCTCCAATAATTTTAAATGCTCGATCATTCGCAGTAGCATTGATATACCCCATATCATCCGCGACTACAGCGCCTCCTGGTAATGAAGATGACGTACCCTTGGCGTATGTCGTTACAGAGTCGTTTTTAAGGATGTTACTAATACCAAGCCAATAAGTGCCATTTGATAAATTTATATCTAGATTATCAATATCGAATATATAAGCCTCTTCACTCCCCATGAAAAAAACCGACGCTACAGACACTCCTTGCGCTAGAGCTACCGAGCCGGGCAATGCGGGACTTGAGTTCCAGATAGACCAACTGGTACCCACATAATTTTCAGGATCGTCATATTTTATGAAATCCGCATATAGAAAACCGGTCACAGTTGAAGCGCTTGCTAGTTTGAAATTGTCGTAAACTGTCACAGTCGCGGGAGAAACGCTGCATAGAGAGCTGGGCCCAAAATCGCAGATGCCGGTAAAAGTAGTAGATGTCACAATCCCATTGTCGAATAACACAGAAGAAGCACTAGCATTCATTGCGGCACATATGGCGAGAGTTGCTAAGGTACATCTGAATTTCATTTACGTCTCCTCGGTTTTTAAGCTTGTTTCTAAAAGATCGACTTTATAATTTCTTAGAGCGTCACTATGTCTATACACTAGCAATACGCTACGGCAACATTTAAGCACTCTTGTTTATGTGTTTCCTATAACGCTTAAGTAGTATTGACTGCATAACGATTAATGATATTGTCCCTGACATGACCTTGGAGCAACTAAATGGAAAAGCTAAGCATCATCTTCGCAGCGAAAGCCTTCCTTGTTACCAGCATTGGAAAGATTGGTGGACAAGAAATCGAGATAGATTTGCGGCATTGAAGTGAATGCACAATTCTTCTTCAACCGGACCTTGCGCATAAAGCCGCACTAAGGCTGGCTACCTCAAACCGTTAGCCTCAAAATTCTATGGAAATCATCGTTGAGATCATTGGATGGATACTTCAGTTGCTTGGCGAATTTCTTCTTCAGATCATTGGTGAAGCGATTGCCGAGCTTATCGGTCACAGCCTGAAAGAAGTGTTTCGTCGCCCCAAGCCCCTTCATCCATGGTTGGCTGCTATCGGCTATTTTATTTTCGGTACAATCGCGGGAGCGCTAAGCTTATGGCTGTTACCAAGTCTCTTTGTGAAAGCTACGGTGCTGCGCTATGCGAATCTTATTTTTACACCAATAGTCGCAGGTTTTGTCATGGCCTGGGTTGGGTCATGGCGTAGAAAGCATGAGAAAGAACTCATTCGCCTTGATTCATTTTCTTATGGGTTTTGTTTCTCGTTTTCTATGGCACTTGTCCGCTTTATTGGGGGACACTGAAGATGGCTAACCGAATAAATTAACCAGAGATGCGACTGGTATAACAGCCTCTACATCCTCACCAGCCAAGTACCCAACTCAAGCACCACTATCGCGAACACCGCTGCCAGCAAGTCATCCAGCATCACACCAAAGCCACCTTTTACGTTTTTATCAAAGTAGCGAATTGGAAACGGTTTCCAGATATCGAATAAACGAAATAATAAAAACGCTGCAATGAATTCGCTGATCGTCGGCATCGCAAAAGCTAGAACCATTGCAAAGGCCACGATTTCATCCCATACGATACCGCCATGATCCGAAACGCCGAGATCTCGTCCCGTCTTGTCGCAAATCCAAATGCCGACAATCGCCAGCGAAACAAGCGCAATCCAAAACCACAGCGGCGATAGAAATGAAAGCAGCCAAAACAATGGAAAGCCGAGCAATGTGCCAACGGTGCCGGGGGCCTTAGGGCTTAAGCCGGTGCCGAAGCCTAAGGCCAGTAGATGCGCCGGGTGGGACAATAAAAAACGGAGAGTGGGTTTATTGGAAGTGGTCAAAGCCGGTAACGGATATGGGAATGGGTTGACGATTTTGATCGAGCACGTCGAGCCTGGTGCCTTCGTGAATTTGTCCGATCCGTGTTAATCGAAGTTTTAGCTTGTGGCTCAAGGACTCTATCGCTGTACGCGTATCGGTAGATGCGGTGAAACAAAGCTCGTAGTCGTCGCCACCGGCTAGCATACATTGTTGGGCCAAGGATTTTTCTTGGTTCAATGTTGAATTCGCCCTTTCCAAGCAATGATCGATCCCATTAGAACGAGGTATTGCATCTAACCATACTTCGGCGCCTACGTAGGATCGTTCAAGAATATGGCCAAGATCACCAAGCAAACCATCGGATATGTCGATGCAACTTGTCGCCAACTCAGGTAACGCCAATCCAAGCTCGATACGCGGCATCGGCATATGGAGTCTAGGCAAAATACCGGCGACGATTTTTTCATCGAGCTGTATTCGCCCTTGCAAATGGGCCAATGCTAACGCAGCGTCGCCCAACTCACCCGACACCCACACATCGTCGCCCGGCTTTGCGCCGTCGCGTCGAATGGCTTTGCCGATTGGCACTTCTCCCATGATTTGCACACAGAAGTTAAGCGGGCCACGCGTCGTATCGCCACCGATTAAATCCACGTCGTATCGTTCCGCCAGCGAGAAAAATCCTCGCGCAAAAGCGTCGATCCAGCTTTCGTCCACACGAGGCAACGCGACAGCCAATGTTCCCCAGCGAGGTTTAGCACCCATGGCGGCAAGATCTGAGAGATTAACGGCTAATACCTTATGCCCCAGTTGAAACGGTTCCGCATCGGGGAAAAAATGCGTGCCCGATACCAGCATGTCGGTGGAGATCGCTAATGTCATGCCTTGATCGAGGCGCACTACAGCGCAGTCGTCCCCTACCCCGAGTTCCGTGTGGGTCGTGGGACGAATGAAGTACTTGCGAATAAGCTCGAACTCGGAAGGCATTTGAAAACGCTTTAAGTACTTGTGCAAAAGTTTTCCAGCAAGGCGCGCTGACGCAGACAGTACAAACCAGTACGGCAAGGAAGCGCAACGCCGCTGGAAGACTTTTGCGCAAGCACTTACCTCGATAGGTATCGAATCAACGTCAAATTACTTGCCGTGCATTTCAACGGATCGGAAGTCCGCAGCCAGTTTGTCGAGAACACCATTTACATACTTGTGCCCGTCGGCACCGCCGAAAGTCTTGGCAAGTTCTACCGCTTCGTTAATGACCACGCGATAAGGGACATCGATCTGTTGCTTCAACTCGAAACCGGCAAGCAGCAAAATCCCTCGCTCGATGGGACTAAGCTCGTCGATGCGGCGATCCACATAGGGTGTAAGGGCCGCTTCCATATCGGCTTGAGCGGCTATGGCGCCTCGTAAAAGAAGGCTGAAGTACTTCCGATCGATCTTGTCGAAACCTTCGGAGTCGGCCAATTCTTTTTCGATGGTTTCCACTGGTGCGCCGGCCAATAACCATTGATACATGCCTTGTACGGCAAATTCCCGCGCACGGCGGCGAGCGCTGCGCGCATTATTGGAACCGGATGCTTTATGGGTAACGCTAGACTTATCGGAGACCATCGACTGCTTTCAAAAGATTTGCCATTTCAACTGCGGCGCGTGCCGCCTCTGCGCCTTTTACTTCGATTCGAGCTAACGCTTGCTCGTCGTTCTCGGTCGTTAAGATGCCATTGGCAATGGGTATGCCGGATTCCAGTTGCACATCCATCACCGCCCTCGCCGATTCATTAGACACCACTTCGAAGTGATAGGTCTCGCCGCGAATCACCGCGCCAAGGGCAACCATGGCGTGATAACGACCGCTTTGCGCCAGCTTCTGCAATGCCATGGGGATTTCGAGCGCGCCGGGTACCGTCGCTATGGTGATGTGGGATTCGGCAACGCCACACGCTGCTAATGCTTTCTTGCAGGATGCGAGCAAACCTTGACAAACCGGTTCGTTAAAACGGCTCACGACAATGGCGATGCTGAGATACTTCCCATCGAGGTTAGATATAAATTCAGTCATTATTACTTTCAGGAGTTACATGGCCGACCACTTCCAATCCAAAGCCCGTCATGCTGGGCATTTTTTTCGGTGTGGCCAAAAGACGCATTTTGCCGACATTCAAGTCGCGCAAAATCTGTGCACCGATACCATAGATGCGGGGGTCCCACTTCGTGGCCGGCGGCACACGGCTATGGTCGGGTGATATTTGAGCTAATAAATCAGCGCCGCATTCGCCGCGGCGTAATAGAACGATGACGCCGTTTTCGTTTTCGGCGATACGGCGCATGGCATCGAATATACCGAAGGAATGTTGCGCGCTGGTCTCGTCAAGAAAATCCATCACGGAAAGCGGTTCGTGTACCCGCACCAGCGTTTCGGCATCCGGTGAGATCGTGCCTCTAACCAAGGCTAAATGGGTTTCATTGGCGGCCTTATCGAGATAGGCATAGAGCATGAATGGACCATGACGAGTCGTTACTTCTCGCATACCGGTGCGTTCGACCAGCTTCTCGTTTTCGCTGCGATAGTGAATCAAATCGGCGATAGTGCCGATTTTCAATCCATGCTGTGCGGCGAAGTCGATCAAATCCGGTAAACGGGCCATTTCGCCATCGTCCTTCAAGATTTCGCATATCACGGCAGCAGGCATGAGGCCGGCGAGCCCCGCCAAATCGCAGCCTGCTTCGGTATGCCCTGCGCGGACCAACACGCCGCCGTTCTGCGCCATCAACGGAAAAATATGGCCGGGCTGAACAAGGTCTTCAGGTTTAGCGTCTTTATTGACTGCGGCTAATACGGTCTTCGCCCTATCTGCGGCGGATATACCGGTAGTTACGCCCTTGGCGGCTTCGATGGAAAGTGTGAAATTGGTGCCCAACGGCGAACGATTATCGGTGACCATCAATGGTAAGTTGAGATCGCGACAACGGTTTTCAGTGAGCGTCAAACAGATAAGGCCACGACCGTGCTTAGCCATAAAATTGATGGCCTCGGCAGTAACGAATTCCGCTGCGATAACTAGATCGCCTTCGTTTTCCCGGTCTTCTTCATCGACCAAAATCACCATTCGACCATTTTTTAATTCGGTGATGATGTCTCTGATCGGAGAAATGCAATTCACGGGCGCGCCGGAAACTTTCTTAGGATTCTGCATAGCGGGGGCAGGCTTCCGTGTCAATTGATCGATGCTTACGAAACCCGTGATTATAGCCGCTACCGCTTAGCGCTGGCGATGCTTACCTTGGACAACTACGATAATGTGCCGCCTTTCGTCTCAACATTCGTAAAAAGACCGGCTCATAAGGCCGGCCCTCTCTATAGCAATAGCAAAAACGATTTACTTGGATTTGCTACGATAAGCGCTTACCTCATCGGGAGATAATTTTCCGTCGTGGTTAGCATCCATATCCTGGAAATTCGCTTTAACGCCGGGAGACGAATTTGCTTCGCTTCGATCGACGTATCCATCGCCGTTACGATCCAATTGCTGGAACGCAGAAGCACCGCTTCCGCTTCCCGTGCCGCTCGACGTGCCGCTACTACCTGAGCTAGCCCCGCTGGAACCGCCTCCTGGCCCCATATCACTACCTGTGGACCCTGGAGCAGCCGAGCTGCCGGCACTTCCACTCTGGGCCGATTTGTTGAAAACATCGGAAGCGGCAACGGTCGGCAGAGCAAATCCCGCAGCAATCGCGACGGCACAAATTAACGATAACTTTGACTTCATTTCAGCATCTCCTATACGACTACGATATTTTCAAATACCCGCTACTATCTAGGCGTAGTTAACGTGTGCAAATAACAGGCCAAGAGCCTATGAAAATATCTTAATAAGCTGTTTACAATAAATATTCGTATTGGACGATTGGTAAAAAGTATCTTGAATTCACTGCAATTGTCGCCATTTACCAACACAGCGCATTTAAAAAAACACTAAGCCGCTAAATATTCTCGGTATTGTTTTGTCGTCAATCAAAGACGGTCACAAACATCCGTGATTAACCGCAGCTAAGTTCGGCATCTAAGGGATAGAGCAAAGCAACTAGTCATTATGTTATTTTGGCCGGCAGCAAGCTATCGAGGCTTAACCCTCGTATAATGCCGGGCCGTTCAACTCCAAATAAAATAAAAGTTACTGCGAGGGCTATTGTATGAGGGACGAAGAACGCATATCCAAAATCAAACGGGCTAAAACAAGGCAAGAACTTGACCAAGCGTTAAGCGGATATCAAGCGCAAGTTCTTGGGGTTTATCCTGTATTGCAGGGCAATTACGCCTTTAATTTAGCGCTGGAAAGAAAACAGTATTTTCATGCGCTCTGCGATATCAAACGCGCCGCTCGAGGCGTATGGGGCGATGGATATCTGGAAGTTATTCGAGTGCTTGAAAATGCGGCGGACAAGCAGTTTGTTGTCGATGATGTTTAGTCTGCGAATCGCGAGAATAAACATTCATAGGTAGGACTTACGCAAAACTGTCCCAGCGGCGTTGCCCTTACAGGGCACATTGCGCTTGCACGCGCAGATCGTTGCGCAGGCGAGCAGCATGCTGCTCGAAATCCCTGCCCCACCCTCCTTGCCGTAATAACGTGGCTCTACTCAATACTTTAGGCAATCAAAAAACTTTGATTGCCTAATACTGAAGGACACGATTGCCACCTCGCAGGGAGTAATAATGTCCCTCTTTTATCGTGGCTAAGCACGCGAAGGCCATAGTACCATCTCGACTTTAATAACAAGTCACGTCCGCACTTTATAATGGGGCGACGAGGAGGGAAAATGAAGGCGACAGAAGCAAATCTCCTGAAATTTCTAAAGAAGTCGCCGCAGTTCGTTATTCCAATCTATCAACGAAACTATTCCTGGACCGAGGAACAATGCCGTCAGCTCTGGGCCGACCTGCTACGCGCAGGCCGCTCAGAAAACGTTACCGGTCATTTCATTGGGTCCATTGTTTATGTCGAACGTGGACTAGCTAATGTTATCCAGCGAGAAGCGCTGTTGGTCATCGATGGCCAACAGCGCCTAACGACATCGACGCTCTTAATTACCGCATTGGCTCAGCACTTCGCGAGCAAGAACATCAGCGAACTACTTGAAACATTTTCCGCAAAAAAACTCCGCAACTACTACCTATTGAATCCGGACGAAGAAGACGAACGGCATTTCAAGCTGCTGCTTTCGGAGACCGATAAGGAAACTTTGCTGGCGATTCTTAAAAACACGCCATTGCCGAACCCAAGCAGCACACGCATCACCGAAAACTACCGTCTCTTTGAGCAGCTCATCGCCCAACATGAACACGAACTTGAAGCGATCTGCCAAGGTATTGCCAAGTTGATAATCGTTGATGTTGCACTCGACCGCTCCCAGGACAACCCGCAACTCATTTTCGAAAGCATGAATTCGACCGGCCTTGAGCTAAGCCAAGCCGATCTGATTCGTAACTTCATCTTGATGGGGTTAGAGCCCAAGTTGCAGACCGAGTTATATACGTCTTATTGGCGTCCGATGGAAAAAAGCTTCGGCCAAGCAGCTTATACGACGCACTTCGACGCATTCATGCGCCATTACCTCACCGCCAAGACCGGAGAGATTCCTAATGTGCGCCAGGTCTATACCGCGTTCAAAATCTATGCACAGTCCCTGAAGGGAGAACGCGATCTGGTTGCGGATATTTACGCTTATGCGAATTACTACTGCGCCGTCGTGTTGGGTGCTGAGCCGGATGCGTCGCTGAAACAAGCATTTCATGACCTTCGTGAATTAAAAGTTGATGTGTCATACCCCTTCCTTCTTAATGTATATAGCGATTACAAACAAGAACTGCTATCAACGGATGATTTGGTCCAAATTGTTCGGCTCGTTGAAAGCTATGTCTTCCGGCGTGCTATTTGCGCGATTCCAACCAACTGGTTGAACAAAATCTTTGCCGGACTATCGAGCGCATTGAAAAAAGATAGGTACTTGGAAAGCGTTCAAGCAGCTTTCCTTCTCATGCTTTCCCATCGACGGTTTCCTACAGACGCGGAATTTCAGCGCGATATCAAGCAACGTGATCTTTACAATTTCCGCAGCCGCAGTTTTTGGCTGCGCCGTTTAGAAAATCACGGACAAAAGGAGCGTGCGATCATTGAAGATTACACCATTGAGCACATCCTCCCTCAGAACGAATCGTTATCGAAAGAATGGCAAACCGAACTTGGGCCGGAGTGGCAACGAATCCAACAGACCTGGCTACACACACTGGGCAATCTCACGCTGACCGGGTACAACAGCGAGTATCGCGATTTTCCGTTCAAATATAAGTGCGATGATGCGACCGACCGAGAAGGCAACTTGGTCGGATTTGCGCACAGCCCACTAAAACTCAATCAAGGTCTTAAAGACGTCCCCACTTGGAACGAAGAGGCGATCAAAGCAAGAGCCGAGCGCTTAGCGCTAAAAGCGCTTAAGGTGTGGAGTTCGCCCAAACTTTCTCCAGAAGTGCTTGATACCTACAGGCCAGTTAAGGTAAAAACCGGGCAACAATACAGCATCGAAAATCATCCTAAATTAGCTTCAGGCGCTATGCGCGAATTATTTGATTTATTCCGTGAAGCTGTTTTGGCACTTGATCCTTGCATTAACGAAGAATTCTTAAAGCGCTACGTGGCCTACAAAGCTGAAACGAACTTCGTCGATGTCATTCCAAAAACCAACAAGCTACGTCTCGCTATTAATATGCCTTTCCATGAAATCGACGATCCAAAAGGGATCTGCGTCGATGTAACCAATCTAGGACGGTGGGGCAATGGCGACGTTGAAGTGAGCCTCTCTTCCAAAGAAGAATTACCCTACATAATAGGACTCGTCAGACAATCTTTTGAACGCCAAATGGGCGGACCGCAGGACACTTAGAAAATACATGGATTACCAAGAACTCAAACAGCTTGAAGACGACCTCTGGGAAGCAGCCGACCAACTACGCGCAAACTCTAAGCTCACCGCCAGCGAATACTCCATGCCGGTGTTGGGCTTGATTTTCCTACGTCATGCCACCACACGTTTCAATGATTTGCTGCCCGAAGTCGAAAAATCGATTCCCGCCCGCGCTAAAGGCGAATTACGCGAAAATCGCATCAAGCTTGGTTTCCAAGGCAAAGCGGCCATCTATCTCCCTGAGTCAGCGAGGTATGACTACATAGCCGCTCTGCCCACAGACACCAATTTAGGCACATCGATTCGCGATGCCATGATCACCATCGAAAACTCAGTAACCGACCAAAAGGGAGAAAAGTTACTCGAAGGCGCACTACCCAAAGACTATCTCGGATTAGAGCCAGACTTGCTGGCCGAGCTAATCAAGATCTTTAACCGCCCCGCCCTGCAAACAGCCAAAGGCGATGTCTTCGGCAGAATCTACGAATACTTCCTGAACCAGTTCGCACAGAGCGGTGCTCAGGAGGGTGGCGAGTTTTTCACGCCGCCGAGTTTGGTGCGCATGATTGTAAATGTCATCGAACCGGACCACGGCATAGTGCTCGATCCGGCCTGCGGCTCAGCGGGCATGTTCGTTCAGACCGGTCACTTCATCGAAGAAGTGCGCCACAAACATACGAACGAAATCGACATCACCTTCTATGGGCAAGAAAAAGCGGACTTAAACAGCAAGCTGGCTCGCATGAACTTGGCTGTGCATGGGCTTGAAGGCAATATCCGCATCGGCAACACCTTCTACGAAGATCACCATCAAATGGTAGGCGCGTGCGATTTCGTCATGGCCAATCCACCGTTCAACGTAGATGGCGTGCAAGTTTCCAAAATCAAAAGCCAAGTCGGTGAAAATCAAACGGGACGATTGCCCTTCGGGCTTCCCGGCGTCGCAGGAAAATCCAAAGGCAAGAATAACGGCGACGGCGAAACTATCTCTAATGCCAACAGCCTTTGGATTCAATACTTCTATAGTTATCTGAACGATACAGGACGCGCCGGTTTCGTCATGGCATCCAGCGCATCGGACGCCGGTAACAAAGACAAAGACATCCGCCAGAAGCTCGTGGAAACCGGGCATGTGGATGTGATGATCTCTATCGGCCCCAAGTTCTTCTATACCCGAAGCCTGCCCTGCACTTTGTGGTTCTACGACAAAGGCAAGCCCGACCATCTACTCAACACAGTCCTAATGATCGATGCGCGCAATGTCTACACCGTCATGTCAGCGCGCTCCCATATCTTCACCGACGAGCAGCTCGCGAACCTGAGCGCTATCACCTGGTTGTACCGAGGCGAGCACAATAAATTCATCGCGCTATTGGCGAGTTATCAAGATAAGGTGGCGCAATACTTAGCCCAATTGCCGGAACGCCTCGCCAGTGACGAGCAACAAGTGAGCTTGCTAAGCCAAGCCCTCCGCGATTTCGGCCAGATAACAATAGACTCAAAAACCGTTGCCGCCGTGCGCGACAAACTAGGTGAAGATCATGGCATCACCAATGAGGCATTGGATGCGTATCGCGAAGAATTAACGAAACTCGATAAGCAATCCGTAGACTGGCATGCAGCCTTAGATGCGGCGCTTACTGCTGCGAAGCCATTGCAAAAAGCAATCAACGCCCTTTCGGATAAAAGCAGCTTTGCGAAACGGAAGGCTTTGCAAACGCAGATCGAAACGATTAGCCCGACGTTGAAAACCGCCTTGGCAATGTTGGAAGCGCGGCACAAAGCTTGGTTGAAGTTGCTCGACCTTGCGGAGAAAACACTGCGAGCGCGGCAGTGGCCGGGCTTTGCGGGTGATGTGGTTCGGGATGCGAAGAAAGCGCTGCTTCCTCGTGATGTGAAGAGGCGAGAGAAATCGACGGTGCGGGATATGGGGGTTGAGGTTTTCAAGCGAGCAGGCTATTTCGTTGCGCAAGGGCATTGGTTATTGAGTCGGTTTCCTGAGGGCACGTATACGGATATAGCGGGATTGTGCAAGGCAGTCACGCGCCAATACATTGCGGACTATGATTATTCTCTAACGCCAGGACGGTATGTTGGTGTAGCCCATCGCAACAGTGATGATGACGACGGAGAAGAGTTCCGAACGCGCATGTCAGAAATTCATGCTGAGCTTACAAGTCTAAATAATTCTGCTCATGAGCTGGCACAGCGTATTCAGCTTACATTCAAGGAGTGGATTGATGTGGCCTGAGGTTCCATTGGATCAATTGGGCTATGTCTCGCGAGGCAGATCACGCCACCGCCCACGAAATGATACGTCATTGTATGGAGGAGTCTATCCATTCATACAGACTGCCGAAGTAAAAGCCGCAAATCTTCGAATTTGCAGCCATACCCAAACCTACAACGAACGGGGATTAGAGCAAAGCCATTTATGGCCGGAGAACACACTGTGTATTACTATCGCAGCAAACATTGCGGACACTGCGCTCTTGAGTTATCCCGCGTGCTTTCCTGACAGCATTGTCGGCTTCATAGCAGACAATAATAAATGCGATGTGCGGTTCGTGAAGTACTACTTCGATATAGTCCAGGAACACATGCGAATGGTTTCTCAGGGAGCCACGCAAGATAACCTAAGTCAGGACAAGCTATTACGTTTTGGTATTCCTTGCCCACCAATTGAAGTACAACGAGCCATTGGAAATACGCTGTCGGCCTACGACGACCTCATCGAAACCAACCGTCGCCGCATTGCCTTGCTCGAAGAGTCTGCGCGGCTGCTATATCAAGAGTGGTTTGTAAATCTGCGATTTCCGGGAGTAGTGGTTAAAAATGGCGCTCTGCCAGAGGGCTGGTCAATCCGCAGCTTAGGTGAACTGATCACGTTGAATTATGGTAAGTCTCTGAAAGACTCGATGCGTATCGACGGTGATATCCCCGTATACGGTTCCAGCGGAATCGTTGGAACACACAATCAAGCTCTCGTCATTGGCGCTACTCTTATCGTCGGACGAAAAGGTAATGTTGGCAGCGTCTATTACTCAGCGACAAGTTGCTTCCCGATTGACACAGTATATTTCGTAGATGGCGCTCAAGCCACCTACTACAATTACTTGCTGCTTAAATCACAGTCTTTTGTCAGCAGTGATACAGCCGTGCCAGGACTAAATCGAACTTATGCATATTCGCTCACAGTTCTGCGCCCTAGTGATGAAGCATTAGCACTTTTTGAGCAGAATGTAACGCCACTATTCGATCAAGTAGCGAATCTTGAGCAGCAGAATCAATGTTTGCAAGCAGCTCGTGACGCGTTGCTTCCCAAACTCATGAGTGGCGAAATGACGGTATGAGCGGCAATAACAAGGAATAACACGAATGGCAAACGCCAGCTACTCCGAAGACACCAACATCCAAGAACCCGCCGCGAAACTCTTCGAAGACCACCTCGATTGGCGCTCAATCTACGCATTCAACACCGAAACCTTCGGCCCCTCCTCTTTACTTGGCCGCAAAGACGCAACCGAAGTCGTCCTTGTGCGAGAACTGGATGCCGCCCTTGCAAGGTTAAACCCCACGCTAGCGGCAATACCTAACGGACAAACCAAGCTCATCATCGCCCGTGATCTGTTACTTGATGCGGACCCGACAAAAACCCTGCTGCAACACAACGAAGCCAAGTGGAAACTGATACGCGACGGCGTCACTTTGAGATCACCCACCGGTAATGCGGCAGATGATGTACACATCACCGTCATCGATTTCAACACGCCAACAGCCAATGACTTTCTAGTAGTGCGAGAATTATGGGTGCAAAGCGGTCCGTTCAAACGGCGTTGCGATTTGATCGGATTCGTCAATGGGCTGCCATTGGTCTTCATCGAAGTAAAGCGCCACGACAAAGGACTTAAAGCCGCTTTCGATGACAACTACGCCGATTACAAAGATACGATCCCGCATCTGTTCCACTACAACGCATTGGTGATTGTTTCCAATGGACTCGATGCGCGATTCGGTTCCATTACCAGCGGTTGGGATCACTTCTATCGCTGGAAACGTTTGAACGAAGATGACCCGGACCCCGCGCCGAAGCACGACGAACCGCCACTTAAACCTATTCTGCCGATCATGCTGCGCGGCATGTGCTCCAAAGATGCGCTACTCGATATTGTCGAAAACTTCACATTATTCGATCGCAGCGAAGAGCACACCGTAAAGATCGTGGCTCGTAACCATCAATACCTCGGCGTGAACAAGGCGCTTAGCAAACTGAAGTCCGGTGACACTGCCGTAGAAGCAGGCAAGCTAGGCGTTTTCTGGCACACCCAAGGCAGCGGCAAGAGTTATTCCATGGTGTTCTTCTGCCAGAAAGTGCATCGCAAAGTATCGGCGGCTTACACCTTCGTATTGCTCACCGACCGCAAAGAATTGGACGATCAGATTTACACGACCTTCGTAGGTTGCGGCATCTCGACCAACAAAGGCGATAAGGCCAGCGGCGCAGAAGGCTTGGAACGTTTGCTGCGAGATGAAAACCGCCGTTATGTTTTCAGCCTGATTCACAAGTTCCGTAAGCGAGTGACCGATGCTTGGAATCAGCGCGCCGATATTATCGTGGTGTCCGATGAAGCGCACCGCACGCAATATGGCCGCTTGTCAGTAAACATGCGGATGGCGTTGGCTAAAGCCAAGTTCATTGGCTTTACCGGTACACCGCTGATCGACGGGCCCGAGCGCAGCGTGACTGAGCAAGTGTTTGGCTCGTATGTGTCGATCTACGACTTTCAGCGCGCCGTCGCCGATGGCGCAACGCTGCCGCTGTATTACGAAAATCGTGGCGAGAAATTGCGCATCGTCGATCCTGATTTAAATAAGCGCATCGAAGAACTCATCGATGCCGCCCGTGCCGATGGCGAATTAACCGAAGAGCAAGAAGAAAAGCTTTACCGTGAACTGGCTCGCGAGTATCCGATATTCACGTCAGACACCCATTTGAATGACGTAGCGACGGATTTCGTCGAACACTATCATCAGCGCTGGTGGTTAATGGAATCCCCGAGCAAACCCGGAACCGCGCCGAGGTACGGCGGTAATGCCAAAGCGATGTTGGTCTGCATCGATAAAATCACCTGTGCAAAAATGGCCATACGCATCAAGGATAAGTGGCAAGAGAAGATTTTGGAGTTGCAAAGAAAGCTTGAAAAGGAAGAAGCGTCCTTCGCTAAGGCAAACATATCCGAGACCTCGTACTTTGCTCGTTTGCGTGCACAGATTGCGTGGATGAAGGATACCCAGATTCACCCGATTTTCAGTTCGGAGCAGAACGAAGTTAAGGATTTCGCTGCCGAGGATATCGACGTGAAGCCCTACCGCCAGATAATGGTTAAAGGCATCGACGGTAAGAGCATCGACGAATGCTTCAAGGATGCCAAGCACCCTTTTCGAGTCGCCATCGTTTGCGCCATGTGGTTAACGGGGTTCGACGTGAAGTCGCTGGCGACTTTATATCTGGATAAGCCAATGAAAGGTCACACCTTGATGCAGGCCATCGCTCGCGTCAACCGTGTGGCGGCCCATAAGAAAAACGGACTCATCATCGATTACAACGGCATGCTCAAGAGCTTGCGTAAAGCGCTTGCTACTTATGCGCAAGGCGATAAATCTATTCCCGCCGATCCACTACTCGATGAAGATCAAGCATTGGCGGAGTACGCAAGTGCGATCGACAAGGTGCAAACCTACTTGAATACCATTGGCTTTAACCTAAATAGGTTGATTCACGCCGAAGAAGGCGAAGAAACCTGGGCTGAATTGCTAAATGCACAAAATGCTGTGAGCGCATCCGCCGAAAACAAAAAAACCTTTCAGGTGTTGGCTGAAGATGTGCTTGATCGATTCCGAGGGCTCTTTCCGAATCCGGGCATCTTCAAATACGAACCGCAGGAAAACGCCATCTCCGCCATCTATAACTATCTGCAAAAACCCAAGCCTAAAATAGATATCACAGCGATCATGCAGGATATTCGCGGCGTAATCGATACCTCCTTGGATGTTGTACCAAAGGAACGGATGAATGTGGCAGGAAAACAGTACAACTTATCCGGTATTGACTTTGAGCGGCTGCGGGCTGAATTCGCGAAATCGCCTTATAAAGAAACGGCGATATTGACTTTGCAAGAACGGATTCAAGCTCGACTGGATCGCATGTTGGCGCAGAACCCAAGCCGGCTCGACCTCTATAAGCGATATCAGGACATCATCACGGAATACAATAAAGACAAGGACGATGCGGAAATTCAACGTGTGTTCGAGAACTTGATGAAGCTGCACGACTCGCTCGATCAGGAAGAGCGACGTTATGTGCGTGAAGGCTTTAACAGTGAGAAAGAGCTAGCCGTGTTCGACCTGCTCTCAAAAGACAAAGCCAACGTCACTAAAGGCGATATCGAAAAGATCAAGAAGGTCGCTCAAGAACTTATGCAAACGGTCGAAGTTCGGCTAACCGAGATGGGAGACTTACGTGATCGGGCTTCGGCGCAAGCTCAGATGAAAACCGCGATCATCGATCGTTTGTTGGAAAGCATGCCTGATGAGTATTCCAGTGAAGACATTCAGGCACGTGCCGAGGTGATTTATCAATATGTACAGCAACAAATGCGGTCAGCGTTGATGCATTAACTAATAATATCCGTTCGAGCCAAAAGTTAAGCGTTTGGAATCTTAATAGTCTTCGAATTCAGGCTGTTCAGGATGACATAGGATTATCTAGTTTTCACGAGCGAGGTGGTTAGCTTATCCAGCTCTTTGCCATGAAATAAATCGATGCACTTCATTGTGTTGTAATCGGATTTGACCGATCCGCCATATTCGAGCGCAAGGTACTTATCAATCAATTTGCCTATCTTCTCAAAATCTTCTACGTCTTGTTGGCTGTTTTCTAGATAGGCTCTTGCTGTATTGCCAGCATCTTTTTTCGTCTGTTCGTCTTTGGCGATTCGTGCAAAGCAAATGCTGAGCGCCCAATTTTTCATCGTGGTTTTTTGCGCATTACGGCTTGTGCCAGTGCCGATAGGTTGGGCAGCTATCGGCTGAAACACACTACACGCAACCAACAGGCACGCAATAACTAATTTAATTTTCATGGCAACACCCATATCGATGCTACATCGGGCACGAAAGGGCCATTGTCGGGATCAGCCAAGAGGTGGCATGTATCCGAGCATTGCTTTCCATTCCATAGCGTGACATGACCAACGGCGTTTTTCCAGCCGTGCCCCTTAACAACAATAATGCCTTTCATATTGGCAAAATCCGATGGCTTTGGCGCTCTAACGGTCTTATCTGGCTTTCCAAAAACACTTTCGAGATAACGCATCATCTCGGGAACTTTATATAAGTACTGTCGATGGTCTGCACCACTAACGCTGCTGTAAAGCGTGCTTTTTTTGACGGGGAAACCTGTCACGTTTAGAACATAGCTCATTCGAATTGGACAAGCATTTCCAAAGCCACCTTGATCTTCGGGAATCTCAATATTTCGCTGAACGTTTCCGCCAATTTTCTTGCCGACTTCTTTAACTGGCATGCGCACAGCCATGAAAGCTGCCCATGCTTTTGTGAATAAAGGTCTTTTATTCACATCATTTTTTGTTTAGCGCTTCAGAATTGGGCGATAGACTACTTCGATTCTTAGTTAGCTGGTTTCGTTAAATCGAGGCGCGTGTAATGTACGTCGCCGGACGCAGAAAGTATTCGTTCCACATAACGGGATATTAAATCCACCTCAAGATTCACCTTTGCACCAACTGCAAGTTCCTGGAGCGTTGTTACAGTCAAGGTATGTGGAATCAAGTTAAGCTCGAACTCGCAGCCGTTTACTTGATTCACCGTAAGGCTTACACCGTTAACCGTTATGGAGCCTTTACGAGCTACGTATTTAGCAAGTTCATCCGGCGCACGTATTTGCAACAACCAACTTTCTCCGATGGACTCGAAACGAACGACTTCGCCCACACCATCGACATGACCGGTTACCAAATGGCCGCCAAGTCTATCTGCAAGACGTAAGGCTTTCTCCAAGTTGACGTTGGCGCTAGCAGCCAAGCCAACGGTGCAACGGAGCGTTTCCTCCGATACATCCACATTGAAAGTATTATTTTCAATGGAAATGACGGTGAGACAACATCCATTCACGGCAATGCTGTCGCCAATGGCGACATCGCCTAGCCCCAGCGTTCCCGCTTCTATGCTAAAACGAATATCGCCATCGAGTTGTTTTGCGGAAACAATGTGCCCGACTGCAGTAATGATTCCTGTAAACATATCTTGATTTAGCTTAGGTATTAAACAATGCCGCTATTGGACATTAGAGGACGAGCGATGATGCGTAAATCGGCGCCGATCATGCGTGCATCGCGAATTTGCAATTCGATTTTTTCAGAGAGATCTTTTAATTCAGGCAATGCGAATAATCCACGAGCCGCATCGCCCAATATCGTCGGCGCTTGGTAAAGATAAATTTCATCCAACAATCCTAAGCGCAATAACGACGCATTCAAATTAGCGCCAGCTTCAACGGTGACTTCGTTATAACCTCGCTGGCCTAGCGCTTGCATCAACGCAACCAAATCGATTTTCCCTTGGGATTCCGGCAAACGAATTACGTCTGCGCCAACATCGCGCAGTTGCCGCGTTTTTTCCGCATCCGCTGAAATGGTAGCAATGATAGTTCCGGCGCTTCGCAAAATACGCGCATCGAGCGGAGTACGAAGTTGACTGTCGACAATGACCCGAGCAGGCTGACGGGCAGTCTGTATGAAACGAACATCGAGCTGGGGATTGTCTTCTAAAATCGTTCCCACGCCAGTGAGCATGGCACAGCTACGAGCGCGCAATCGATGCCCATCGCGCCGAGCATCTTCGCCGGTGATCCATTGACTAACGCCATTGGCTAATGCGGTTTTGCCATCGAGGCTAGCGGCAATTTTGGTTCGCACCCATGGCCGCCCACTGGTCATGCGAGTGACGAAGCCGATGTTCAACTCGCGAGCATCGTTTTCTAAAACACCGACGCCCACTTCCATGCCAGCGACACGCAACTTTTCCATCCCCTGCCCCGCCACTAACGGATTGGGATCTTGCATTGCTGCGATGACTCGCTTAACACCCGCCTTGATCAATGCATCGGCACAAGGCGGTGTCTTTCCGAAATGGGAACATGGTTCGAGCGTAACATAGGCCGTTGCTCCATTGGCCGATGTACCGGCTGCCTGCAAAGCGACTACTTCCGCATGAGCCCTGCCAGCCTTTTCATGCCAACCTTCGCCGACAATCTTTCCGTGTTTTACTAGTACACAACCGACGTGTGGATTAGGCGTTGTAGTGAATAGCCCTCGTTCGGCCAAGCGCAATGCTTGCGCCATAAAGACAAAGTCGGAGGGACTGAAATTCATGGGACTAATATGCTAGTTGGTTCGCTCGACCTTGTTTGGTTCGACCATTTCGCGAATAGCATCCTGGAAATCGTCAACATCTTGAAAGGATTTATAAACCGATGCGAAGCGAATATAAGCAATCTTGTCCATACGGCGCAGTTCTTCCATCACCATTTCACCAACACGATGGGAGTTGATTTCTCGCGCACCTAAGGCCAACACTTTCTGCCCGATGTGATCGATTGCCGTATCGACAAGTTCCGTAGGTACCGGACGCTTATGCAACGCGCGCATGAAGCTGACTCGGATTTTTTCCGAGGAATATTCTTCCCGCTTACCGTTCTGTTTCACTACTTGCGGTAAACGCAATTCGACAGTTTCGTACGTCGTAAATCGCTTCCCACAAGAAGCGCATCGACGTCTACGCCGAATACTCTCACCCTCTTCGCTTACGCGCGAATCGATGACTTGCGTGTCGAAGGCGCCACAGAAAGGGCACTTCATGGGGAGGGATAACCGATGATACGAATTGAATCGATATATTTGGCCATCCCTTTACCCCTTAGTGGTCTTTAAATTTTATTTACTATAGACGGGAAAATTCGATGTCAACTCTTTTACTTGCTCGGTAACGCGCTGAATAACGCTTTCGTCTTGCGGCGCATCCAACACATCGGCGATCAAGTTTGCGAGTTTTTCCGCTTCCAGTTCCTTGAAACCACGGGTCGTCATGGCCGGCGTGCCGATACGAATGCCGCTAGTGACAAATGGCTTTTCCGGATCATTGGGAATAGCGTTTTTGTTGATGGTCATATGGGCCCGTCCCAATACGGCTTCGGCATCCTTGCCGGTAATTTTCTTTGCCCGCAAATCGACGAGGAACATATGGCAATCGGTACGGCCGGAAACGATGCGCAAACCACGTTCTTGCAGAACTTTAACCATAACACGAGCGTTATCGATTACTTGCTCTTGGTATTCGCGGAACTCTTTACTCATTGCTTCTTTGAGCGCCACGGCCTTGGCGGCGATGACGTGCATCAGCGGACCACCCTGAATGCCGGGGAAAATCATCGAATTGATTTTTTTCGCCATCTCTTCATTGTTCGTCATGATCAAGCCGCCGCGCGGACCGCGTAGCGTCTTGTGGGTAGTGGTCGTGACAAAATCGGCGATCCCGACGGGGCTGGGGTAATAACCGGCAGCGATAAGACCGGCGTAATGGGCCATGTCGACCATTAAATAGGCGCCGACCGAATCAGCGATTTCGCGGAAACGCTTCCAGTCGATTACACGCGAATAAGCGGAAGCGCCGGCGACGATCATTTTCGGCTTGTGTTCTTTGGCTAAGCGTTCGGCTGCGGCGTAATCAATTTCTTCCGTGTCATCCGTCAGCCCGTAGCTCACTACGTTGAACATCTTTCCGCTGAAATTGACGGGAGAGCCGTGGGTGAGGTGTCCACCATGGGCTAGGGACATGCCCATCACCGTGTCTCCTGGTTTCAATACAGCCAGATAAACCGCTTGATTGGCTTGAGAACCGGAATGGGGCTGCACATTGACAAAGTTGGCTTTGAACAGCGCTTTTGCTCGTTCGATCGCCAATGTCTCCGCCACATCGACGAATTCGCAACCACCGTAGTAGCGCTTGCCGGGATAACCCTCGGCATATTTATTCGTGAGCACCGAACCCTGGGCTTCGAGCACGGCTGGGCTGGTGTAGTTTTCGGAGGCAATCAGCTCAATGTGCTGCTCTTGGCGAACACGCTCGGCTTCAATGGCTTGCCAGAGGTCAGGATCTTCGACGGCGATGGTATTTTTGGCGGAAAACATGGGCAGGTCTCGACTGGAAATGGGTTTGGAACGAAAAGGGGAAATTTTAGCATGTTTCGGTGCGGCAGCATTAAAGAGGCTGTTCAATTGATCATTTCATCGGCCGAAAAGGTCAGATGATCCTCCACGGCCCAGCAAATCAAGCGCCATCCGCGCTCATCTCGTTCGACCCAATTCAAACCGGCATTAGGAATGCCAAAGTCACGAGACCTCTCGATCGGCATCGACGTGGCCATTCGATAAACGATATCCAGCACACCGCCATGGGTCACGACAAGAACAGCACTACCGCGATGACTCCTCGCCAATTGCTCCATCGACCCGTGAATTCGTTGGGCAAATACCGTCAGGCTTTCCCCTGAATCGAAAGTCAACTCGGGATCGCGCGCGCGAAAGCGTTCGTATTCATCCGGGTGCCGCGCTTTGGCCTCATCATAGGTGTGGCCTTGAAACTTGCCATAATGCCGCTCACGAAAATTTCGATCGAGCTGAACAGAAAGTCCCACATAACCAGCCACCGCCTCGGCAGTACGCTTGGTTCGCATTAAATCACTGCTATACAACGCTACAAAAGATTCATCTGCTAGCGCCCGGCCCACCGCATCGGCTTGAGCGAGTCCAACAGCATTGAGATCGATATCCAATTGCCCTTGTAATCGACGCTCCACATTCCAAGCGGTCTCTCCGTGGCGAACCAAGCAAATTCGAGTAGTCATCATGCGGCGTTCAATTAAGTAACTAAAAATAGAAATCGAAACGGTCTCCATGCGCATCATCGGATGTGTAGAGCGATTTTTTCGATCGGCCCGTATAATAGCGCGCCTAACCGGATTTACGCGGAATTGCTTCTCTAAAAAAACACCGAAAATCCTTTCTCGCTTTAATGATCTTATTCATAAAGACAAATCAATGGCTTTCCTATTTCGTCTTTCCCACTTGATCGACGCACTTAACGAACGCGTCAGCAAACTTGCCGTATGGCTAGTGTTGCTTTCCTGCTTGGTTAGCGCAGGAAACGCCTTAATACGTTACACACTCGATATCAGCTCGAATGCTTGGCTTGAGCTGCAGTGGTATATGTTCGCCGGCATCGTCATGCTGGGAGCCGCATACACACTAAAGGCCAATGAACACGTCAGGGTCGATGTGGTTTATGGTCGGTTGCAGCCACGCACTCGCGCTTGGATAGATTTGCTCGGCATGATTTTGTTCCTCATGCCCGCCTCGATCCTCATTATGAAAATGTCATGGCCGTTTTTTTGGGAATCCCTGTCTCAACACGAGACCTCTCCTAATGCGGGCGGACTTCTTCGTTGGCCGGTAAAAATCGTTATTCCGGTAGGTATGGGATTGATTGCGCTTCAAGGTTTATCGGAAATCATCAAACGCATCGGTTATCTACGCGGCATATACAACATGGATACGCATTACGAAAGGCCGATGCAATGATTACTATCAATATGATGCCGCCCCTGATGTTCGCCGGTCTGGTGATCATCATGCTGATCGGCTTTCCTGTCGCATTTTCATTGGCTGCATTGGGCCTCTTCTCGGCATTCGTCAGTATTACGCTGGGCTTCTTTCCGATCGAATATGTATCGAATTTACCGTTGCGCATATTCGGTATTTTGTCCAACGATCTATTGCTCTCCATTCCATTTTTCACCTTCATGGGCGCGATTCTCGAGCGTTGCGGACTCGCTGAAGACTTGCTCGAAGGCACCGGACAATTATTCGGACCGATACCGGGCGGCCTCGGTTATGCAGTAATCATCGTCGGTGCAATTCTTGGCGCCATTACGGGTACGGTTGCAGCATCCGTAATCGCTATGGGAGTTATCTCGCTCCCCATCATGATGCGCTATGGCTACAACATGAAATACGCCACCGGTGTCATCGCGGCATCCGGCACGATCACCCAATTGATTCCGCCGTCTCTGGTATTAATCGTGCTCGCCGACCAATTGAGCATAGGCGGCAGTGGCGCCGATGTGGGTGCGATGTATCAAGGCGCTATCGGCCCGTCTATCGTGCAAACGGCGTTGTTTATCCTTTACACGCTAGCAATCGCAATACTACGCCCCTCATGGGTACCACCTCTGCCGCCCGAAGCTCGCACGCAAAGCGGTTGGCAACTATGGCGACGCGTGCTGTGGGGAATGATTCCGTCAATCGTGCTGATATTTCTGGTGCTGGGCACTATTCTGATGGGACTTGCCACACCGACTGAAGCAGGCGCGATGGGAGCGGTGGGCGCATTGATATTGGCGGCATTACACAAACGATTAACGTGGCCTCTAGTCAAGCAGGGAATGGAATCGACCATGCGTATTACAGCGATGGTTGTATTTATCTTAATAGGCTCTACCGTATTCAGCCTGGTATTTCAGGGCGTCGATGGCGGACGATGGATTGAACATTTACTCTCCAATCTTCCCGGCGGCAAAATCGGCTTCTTAATCGCCGTCAATCTATTTGTTTTCTTTCTTGCATTCTTTTTAGATTTCTTCGAAATCGCTTTCATCATCATTCCGTTGTTGGCGCCGGTAGCGGTCAAACTCGATATCAATCTGGTGTGGTTTGGCGTACTTCTATGCATCAACATGCAAACTTCGTTTATGCATCCGCCTTTCGGCTTCGCGCTCTTTTATCTGCGCGGTATTGCGTCAAAGGAAATCAAAAGCAGCGATATCTATCTGGGCGCTATTCCATGGGTAGTGTTGCAATTGATTATGGTGTCGATCGTTATTTTTTGGCCTGGACTTGTAACCAACTGGCTCGACAAAGAAGAGAAAATCGATATTGATAAAGTGCGGATAGAAATACCGGCCGATCAGGAAGATATACCGGTGCCGCCATTACCAAACATAGAAGAAAATTCGGCGCCGGCCGAAAAAAATAAACCAAGCGCTAATTCATATAAACCTTAGCGTATTTATTTGGGGAATCAAAGTCGCAAAAAATGCCTGCCGAACAAAATATCGACGGGTGTTCCCACAAATAACAACAACGATGACGCCATCATTAACAAATCTAAATAAAGACGGTGATTTTGCTATGATAGCCAAGAAAAGATCTACAGATTTAGATTCTTAAAAACAACAAAGCCAATCTTGATTACAGAAAAGCCTTTAATTTAATAACTGCCTAGACCGACCGCCGTTAAAGAGAAATAGCAAACGGTCAAATTACTCGGAAGCCAGGTCAATCTTATTCATGGCTATTTGAATCAAAGTTTCGTACTTGGAGGATTCATGAAAAAATCACAAACCTATATTTCTTTAGTAATTACAGCCACTATCCTAAGCGTAGTAGGAACATACGCCCAACAAGCCATAGGCAAAACAGCTACAACCGGTGAAAGCATTTCTGTTAACGGAGTGACGATTCCACAAGCGCGTATTAACGCAGAAATAAATAGACTAATCGAGGAAGGCGCATCACCGGAAGAAGCAAAAACAAATTTGTTAAGAATGGCGAAAAATCGCTTAATCGAGTTGGAGGCTATCAGCCAAGAGGCTCAAAAAAGAGGTTTAGAAAAAAATGCTGACGTTGTTCAGCATATTGCTATAGCCCGTCAAGCAGCGCTCGCTCAAGCATTAATGAGAGATTATTTAAAAAACAACCCGATTAGTGACGCAGACCTTAAGAAAGAGTACGAAGCCTATAAAGCGGAGTTAGGCAATAAAGAATACAAACCTCGTCATATTTTAGTAGCGAATGAAGATGAAGCCAAAGCCATCATCATTGCTTTAAATAAAGGTGGCAATTTTGCCAAGATAGCTGAAGAAAAATCGAGTGATGAAGATTCCAAAGATAAAGGCGGTGAGCTCGGTTGGGGCGGTGCTAACCGTTTTGAACATAGCGGTAGTCACGTTTATAGTTTTGGTCCTGCCTTCGTCGAGGCCTTAAAACTATTACCGAAGGGGCAAATAACGCGAGTTCCCGTTAAGAGTAATTTCGGTTACCACATTATCAAAATGGACGATGTTCGTGATGCAAAACCACAAGCATTTGAAGAGTTGAAAGTGGACTTACGCAATAGATTGCAACAAAGCCGATTAAATAAACTGGTGGAGGATGTGCGTTCAAAGGCTAAGGTAGTTGATCCTATGTAGGATCAACAGTACTAATTAACTGGGCCAAGTAATGACTATATTTATTAGCCATTACTTGGCCCAAGTTAATTTTGAACCCTTGGAATTCAGTTAATAAATTACAAAGTCACTATTTGTCTTTTTTCAATTGCTGGGAGACGCGCTGTGTTCCAGTCATGAAGTTATCAAAACGTCCTTCTGCGATTGAGAACCAGCGAATTTGCTCATCGCGGAATTTTACCCACGAGTCGTAGACCTTTTTAAACTTGGGATTTTTAGCCGATGTCTCTGCGTAAAGTTCATTGGCAGCCTTGTAACATGCGGCCATGACTTCGTTGGGGAAAGGCAATAATTTCACGCCTTTCCCAAGCAAGCTTTTTAATGCGGCGGGATTTGCCGCATCATACTTCGCCAACATCATTACATTTGCCTCAGCACAGGCCGCTTCCAATATCGCCTTATATTCCGCAGGCAAACTATCCCACTCTTTATGATTGACCAAAAGATCCAACTCGGGACCACCTTCCCACCATCCAGGATAGTAGTAGTACTTAGCCACTTTATAGAATCCGAGTTTCTCGTCATCGTAAGGACCAACCCATTCGGCGCTATCGATAGTGCCCTTTTCCAGTGCCGGATAAATATCGCCGCCCGCGATTTGCTGCGGCACTACGCCAAGCTTTTCCAATACTTGTCCGGCAAAGCCGCCGACGCGGAACTTAAGCCCTTTTAAATCGTTGACGGTCTTGATTTCTTTTCGAAACCAACCGCCCATTTGGGCGCCCGTATTACCAGCCGGAAAATGAATAACGTTGTAGCCTTTGTAGAATTCGCGCATCAAATCGAGGCCGCCGCCGTAATACATCCATGCATTCTGCTGTCTCGCATTCAATCCGAAAGGCATAGCGCAGGAAAATGCAAACGTCGGATCTTTACCGACGTAATAGTAAGGAGCGGTGTGGCCACATTGAACAGTTCCATTTTGGACTGCATCGAGCACCTGCAATCCAGGAACAATCTCACCGGCGGCAAATATCTGAATTTGAAACTTGCCGTTAGTCGCTGCGGCGACACGTTTGGAAATCACTTCCGCCGCGCCGAAGATCGTGTCCAAACTCTTAGGAAAACTAGAAGCCAATCGCCACTTTATTTCCGGCATCCCTTGCGCCAAGGCGGGCGCGGCCATTGTCCCCGCTACTACACCCGCTCCCGCGCTCTTAAGAAACGAACGTCTTTCCACGTATATCTCCCGAATTGTTGAATATATTTAAAACCTAAGCCTTGAACCTGTAGCCTAGCGTTCGGCAAAGTGGAAAGAACCACCAAGATTCCCATTGCCGATTACGAATTTCCATGGGCGGCCACAAATACTTAATGGTGCATTTCTCCAATCGAAACGCGCCGTTAGTATAATGAGGTTTATAAACGCAGCAACAACTTATAACTAAATACTTAGGTTAATAAAAGCATTTGCCCGTTTAATTACGATTCGCCGCCTTACGCTTACCCTCCAAAAACCGCCGTTTGTCGCCTCAACAAATCAAATTTCATTTTTAGTTTTCACAATCGATTTCGTTGTGATATAAGTCACAGTACAAGACTAGCCGTTAAAACATGCAGTTCGGCAAACGAATTGATGCAAAAACGGTAGCTGAAAAAGGCAAACCCATCGAAAGGTGGGGACGCAAAGTTTCCGGTCTAAAGGCTTTAAGCCTATGACAGCGGGATTACCAGAGAGTCGATTCAAACGGTGTTCGGCCGTTAACAATACCTCCTCTGATCCTTTCCGCCCATCGGGACTTTCATATGTAAAGTAGTTTGCTGCGTAGCCAGTACGCCTCAACGCTTGCCGCAGCTCCGGTGTTTCACTCCCGTGAGGGAGAATGTATAAAAAAAGCGGAGTTTCATAATGACAAATACGGTACCTAAGAACGTAGTTTCAATGACCGACTATCAAAAGTCGGCCCGTTCGTTGACTCAAAACGAGGCATTCGGTGTTTTACACGATTGCCGTGATTTAGCCTTGACGCGCCTCACTCGAACGTTATCCGCGATGCTAGATAAGATCGATGACGATCTTAATGAGCTGGCAGACAAGGCAGTCGGACTAGACGAGCAGCATGCGTTCTTAAACGCTCGCCGGGAAGCTCGGCTCAAGCGAACAGCTATCGAAGCTGTCTTTAAGAAACAATTTATGGCGCTTTTTGGGGAGAAAGCCACCGGAAAACCTGAGCAGTCCGCGCCCGCAGATCCTTTTGCCGAACTATCTTTGGAGCTTTCACTCGTAGATGATAAGGAAGTGGAAGAAAACATCGCCATTTCCAATATGGCAACCGCGCTACAGGACAATTGCGAAAGCGAACTCCAACCGCTAGCCGCAAGAATCGCCTTCTTGTTGAATTCACCCGATTTCGACTTGAAGGCAAATCCGGTCAGCCCCGAAGTCATCCATAACACATTCAAAGCCGCATGCCAGCAAATCGAAGCAGGCTTCACCGTAAAACTAGCGATCATGCGGCTCTTCGATCGCTATCTCGCAAAAGACTTGCCCGCCATTTACAAGGAAATCAATACCCAATTGGCGTCTAAAGCAATTCTTCCTGAAATCCGCGCTGGTTATCGCGGCAAACCTCGTCCTAGCGCGACGCCTCGCATGACTGCTCCTCAGGCAGGCGCCCCGTCTGCCGAGCAAGGGCAAGCCGCCGGAGCATTTCAGCCGACCGATAACCCACAGGAGGTTTTCGCTTTATTACAGCAATTGCTGACGAAAGGAAGCCAACCACTTAGTAACGCGCTGGGCCAACCTTCTCTAAGTCCAAATGCATTTAACCATGGTGCTTTCGCCCAATCTGAAGCGCCAAGTCCACAGTCATCTTCACTGACGAGCGGTTTTCTAGACTCATTGAATCGCCTGCAACATGGCGACAGCAATCTTCTGGCCTCTTTCGCCAGCGGGCAAAGCATTGACGCATTCACGCAAGGAACGATGAACTTACTGCACGAGATTAGAAATAGCTCGTTTGCAGCCGGCGTTGGACAGTTCGATGCCATCACCATCGACATTGTGGCGATGTTATTCGATTACATTTTCGAAGATCCGAAGATTCCGAGCGCCATGAAAAATCTCATTGGTCGATTACAAATCCCGGTGTTGAAAGTGGCCATGCTGGATAAGGGTTTTTTTTCCTCCAAGACACATCCCACTCGCAAATTGCTCGACAAACTGGGTTCAGCCGCCATTAGCCGCGGCGATCAGTTATCGCAAACCGATCCGCTATACAAAGAAACAGAACGCATCGTACAGCGGGTATTAAGCGATTTCGAATCGGATGTTTCCATTTTCGAGACATTGATCGCCGAACTAGATGGTTTCTTAGCCAAGGAGGAAAAGCAGGACGAACAAAATGTCGAACGATCGGCGAAGGTTATTCACGACCGAGAACGCCTCGAAATCGCCCGTCTTGTTGCTGAAGATGAAGTAAAGCAGCGAATCGATAGCGCTCCAACGATTACGGTCGTACGCAACTTTCTGACTACCTCATGGGTGCATGCATTGACCAGCGCACATGCCAACGCCGGAGAAGAAGGCGAAACATGGAAAGACTGGCTGAAGGCAATGGACGAATTGCTATGGAGCGTCAAACCCAAGATGACCGCCGATGAGCGAAAAGAATTGGTCACGCGACTCCCAGGCCTGCTCAAGCGTCTGCATGCCGGCATGGCAGCAATTTCGATGGATCTTGTAGAACAGAAACAGTTTTTCGCCGACTTGGTCAGTTGCCATACCCGTGCAGTAAAAGCCGGTTTAGGCGGCGACGTATCGCACCCGGAAGTAAAACCGGAACTCGCCTGGACAATGGCCGAACAACGCAAAGTCGAGGAAACGCCGACCGATACGATTCTCGATGCGGTAAATGAAGCCAACGAAGAATCCGCCCTCATCCGCAAAAACGTGGCCGAAGGCGATGTTCAGCTTGAAGAAGTAACGCTTGCAAAAGAAACGTTGCTAAACCTCGATAGCGATCGAGCCCATGAGTTAACGCAGCAAATGTCTTCATTGAAACGCGGCAGCTGGGTGGATTTCAAACAGGAAGACGGCAAGTATCTGCGGTATAAACTTTCTTGGGTGAGCCCTCTCAAAAAGGTCTACTTATTCACCAATGTCAGCAACCAAAAAGCATTATCGATTTCTCCGCAAGCCATGGAAGCGCAATTGCGCAACGGCACAGCGCTAATACTTGAAGACACACCGCTGATCGATAGAGCCGTTGAAAATATGTTGGAGAATTTGCAGCACCAGCAATAACAAACAGACCGGCATGCTCGCCATTAGCGTGCCGGCCTACACGTTTTCCCTGCCCTCTGTGCAGGAAATCCCCTCTCATATCTTGGAGAGGGGATTTTATTCATTAC
>Ga0157374_10000232_pt1 | contig 51675 bp, 47 predicted proteins | sample M25metaG_FD_115308 | JGI IMG/M metagenome (GOLD analysis project Ga0157374, IMG submission 115308) | Miscanthus rhizosphere microbial communities from Kellogg Biological Station, Michigan, USA - M2-5 metaG | ecosystem: Host-associated > Plants > Roots > Rhizosphere > Soil | place: USA: Michigan...
AGTACGCGTACCAGGACATAAGAGGTCTCTCCAAAGCTGGTCAGAGGCATACCTGCTTACCTCGGTTTTTGAGACAACGCGTTGTTTCGAACCCAGGAAGAAAGGGCAGTTTTACGGCTAGACTGGACGCTAAACGCCGCATCCAGCCTCATCTTACGCCTGGGGAATCAAAAAATGCAACAATTTCGTGGCACCCAGCATCGGTGGCGGTTCATCCCTTCATCGCAGGCGGAATTCGGGAAGAAAAAAGGGCAAAACCACCGCCCAAAGCGGATACAGGCCTGGACGAAGCCGTTCCCCGAGGCAGGTAAGTCAAAGTAGACCAGGTTAAAATGCCCAACTGCATCCGGTCGCGAGCATTGGGTTTGCGATCAGGCGAGCGGGAGTCCAGCAGGCCGCAAGCCCCCGCATGGCGTCATAAGATATTGAAGAATATGGCGGTCATGGCGTAGAAGACCGCCTGAAGGCACGACCAAGTTTCGCCTGGGAACGGTTAGGCCATCACCTCAGCGGCAATGCGCTCGGTCACGAAGGCTTCAATCACATCCCCGACCTTGACGTCGCCATAGCCAGCAATGGAGATGCCGCACTCCATGCCATTACGCACTTCGCTGGCATCATCCTTGAAGCGACGCAGCGATCCGATCTTACCCTTGTAAACGACAATGTTGTCGCGCAGCAGGCGGACCTCGGAATCGCGCTTGAGGAGGCCGTCGGTCACGCGGCAGCCGGCAACGGTGCCCACCTTGGGGATACGGAAGGTTTCAAGCACCTGGGCGCGTCCCTGATGGGTCTCCTTGATGGTCGGTTCGAGCAGCCCGGTCATGGCGCGCTTGATCTCGTCCTGCAACTCGTAAATGATCGAGTGCAGGCGAATGTCGACTTTCTCCTGCTCGGCCAACTCTTGCGCCTTACGTTCCGGCCGCACGTTGAACCCGATGATGATCGCATTCGACGCCGAAGCGAGCAGCACGTCGGATTCGGTGATGGCACCCACGCCGGAGCGCAGCACTTTGAGCCGCACCTGCTCATTCGACATCTTGGAGAGCAGATCGCTGAGCACTTCGACCGAACCCTGCACATCACCCTTGAGAATGATGTTGAGTTCCTTCACGCCCGAGCTCTTCATCTGCTCGGCCAGGCCCTCAAGCGATACGCGCGAACTCTTGGCCAGCTGGGCCTCGCGAGCCTTCTGCTCGCGATAATCGGAGATACCGCGCGCCTTGTCACGATCGGCTACCACCAAGAACTGATCGCCGGCTTGCGGTAAACCCTCCATGCCGAGGATTTCAACCGGTGTGGACGGCGGTGCGTCCTGCAGCTGGCTTCCACGGTCATCGAACATGGCCCGAACCTTGCCATAGACATTGCCCACGACGAAGTTGTCACCCGTCCGCAAAGTTCCGTTCTGCACGAGCACGGTGGCTACCGGCCCGCGTCCACGGTCGAGCTTGGCTTCGAGCACAACACCGGTTGCGGGTCGATCGGCAAGAGCCTTGAGATCCTGCAGATCGGCCACCAGGCAGATCATTTCCATCAGCAGGTTGAGATTGGTTTTCTGCTTGGCGGAAACATCGACAAACACCGTCTTCCCGCCCCAATCTTCGGGAACCAGCCCGCGGTCGGCGAGCTGCTTCTTAACGCGTTCCGCCAGGGCACCGGGCTTGTCGATCTTATTGACCGCAACGATGATGGGCACCTCGGCTGCGTGGGCGTGGTCGATGGCTTCAAGCGTCTGTGGCATCACGCCATCGTCGGCGGCAACAACTAGGACGACGATGTCAGTAGCCTTGGCTCCGCGTGAACGCATGCGGGTGAACGCCTCGTGACCCGGCGTGTCGAGGAACACAATCTGCCGGCCATAGGCGGGAGAATCTTTGTCCTGAATGCTGACTTTATAGGCGCCGATATGCTGGGTGATTCCGCCGGCTTCGCCCTCGGCAACGTTGGTCGAACGGATCGAGTCGAGCAGAGTGGTCTTGCCATGGTCGACGTGGCCCATGATCGTGACCACAGGGGGGCGTGGCTCGCCTTCGGCGGGGGTGCCTTCTTCGCCCGCAGCGGTCTCAGCGACTTCCTTGGCAGCCTGCTCTTCGAAGCTGATTACATTCGTCTCGGCGCCGAAGAATCGTGCCATCTCGCTGGCCAGTTCTGAGTCGAGCGTCTGGTTGATGGTGGCAAACACACCCCGAGCGAGCAGACGCGCGATCAGATCCTTGGCACGGATCTCGAGTTTTTCGGCGAGGTCCTTAACGCTGATGCCCTCCGCGATCGTGATGCTCCGCGTGATTGGCAGCGGCTCGTTTGAAAGCGAGAGCCGCGGCGGCGGCACAAAGCCCTTCATCGGGCCTTCTTTTACCCCGCGAGGAACGTAGCGCTGGCCCGGTCTGCGCGCCGGCCCACCGGGGCGGCTGCCTGGGCGGGTTGGTCCGGGAGGGGGCAGGCCTGGCCCCACGCCCATGGGGCGAGCGCCAGGAGGTCCTGAGCGTGTCGGATGCATCGGACGGCGTTCCCCTGGCCGCAACGGCGGACGCGTACCCGGGGCTGCCGGGCGGGACCGCTGAAAAATCGGTTGCCCCGGAACGGGTCGTCCGGGCGCAGGACGGCCTGCAGTCGGGCGGTTCGCAATCGGCTGCCCGGGCTGCACTGGCGGTGCCTTGTAAACCGGACGCGGTCCGGTTTGCGGAACGATCATGCGTGGTCCCGGTGTCTGGGGCCGAGCAGGCGTTGGGGGCGGTGCGGCTGCGGCCGGACGCTGCGGCTGAACCGGAGGCGCGGCTGGCGCACTCGGAGCGGCAGGAGCGGCAGCATGGACCTGCGGCGGCGGTGCCACGGGACTGGTCGGCGCTGGCCGGGGAGGTATGGACGGCGTGACCGCGGCTGGTGCCTGTGGCGGAACAACCGGCGCTACGGGCGGCGCAACCGGCCGGGGCGGGGCAACCGTCGCTGGAGTAACAATTCGGGGTGCAACCGGAGCTGGCGGTGGGGTCGGAGGGGCAGTTGGTTTCGGAGCTACCGGAACAGCGGCGGCCGGCTTGGTCTCATGCGCCGGCGGGGGAACAGGTTTCGGAGGCGCAGCCGGTGCAGGCGGAGGAGCGGGCTGCTTTTTGTCCAGGATGGCTTTCAGCACGTCTCCGGGCTTGGAGATGTGCGACAAGTCAATCTTGGTCTTGATTTCGTCAGGGCTGCCATAGGAAGCACGACTGGTTTTTCCCGAGCTATGCCCGTCTCCTGAGCCCTTGAAGTGTGCACGAACTTTTTCCGCTTCGTGCTCTTCGAGCGAACTGGAATGCGTCTTCTTCTCGGTGACGCCAACGTCGGTTAGGACATCGAGAATGGCTTTGCTTTTGACTTCCAGTTCCCTGGCTAGATCGTTGATTCGAATCTTACTCATCCGCCTCTTTGTTCCTCCGAACTTGTCGCGCTAAGTCTTCATATCAACCTCGCGTGAATTGTTAGATCCCGCTGCACCAGTTTCGCTTATTTGCCAGTTCGACGTTTCTGATCCAGCAACCTGAAGGGACTGCGAACTGACTGCTCGAAACTATTCTTTCTCGGCCGGTTCTTCCGCCTCAGGCGCTTCTGCCTTCCCTTGTTCCGGCTGCTGATCACCTTCGCTGCCGGCAGAGAGTTCTTCCGCGTTACCCGCTTCCGTCGCAGACTCTTCGCCTTCGGCGCCTTCGTTTTCCGGGAGAGCGACGGTTTCGCCGCCCTCAAGGCTGGCAAAGTAATTATTCACGGCCACGCTGATTTTTTCCACCGTCTTCGGCCCGATTCCCTCGATCGCTTCCAGTTGCTCAGGCGTCATGTCAGCCAAAGCCTCAACCGTCGAGATGCCTGCACCCTTGAGCTTCTCGACGATGCCTTCGCCGAGACCCTCAACGCTCTCCAGCGGAGTCGCCGTCGCGCTCGTGAGCTGCGCCATCTGCTGCTCGACCTCCTGACGCTTCTCTTCTTCGCTCTTGATATCGATCTTCCAGCCCAGGAGCTTGGCGGCAAGGCGCACATTCTGGCCCTTCTTGCCGATGGCAAGCGACAACTGACTGTCATCGACCACCACTTCCAAGTGCTTTTCGAGCGCATCGAGTACGGTGACGCGGCTGACCTTGGCAGGCTGAAGAGCCTTCTCAGCGAACGTAACCGGATCCTCGTGATACTCGATGATGTCAATCTTCTCGCCGCGCAGTTCGCGAATGATGGACTGCACGCGCATTCCTTTCATGCCCACGCATGCCCCGACTGCGTCCACTTCCTTGTCTTTGGACATGACCGCGATCTTGGTGCGCTCGCCGGCCTCGCGGGCAATCGCGCGGATCACAACCGTGCCGTCGTAGATTTCCGGAACTTCCGTCTGGAACAAGTGCTGCACCAGTTCCGGCGCCGCGCGCGAGACGACAACTCCTGGGCCTTTCGCAGCCTTCTCCACTCGCGCGATCACGACGCGTACGCGCTCGCCGATGGCAAACGACTCCAGGCGCGACTGCTCCTTACGCGGAGCTTTGGCTTCGGCCTTGCCGATGTCGAAAATCACATCCGGACCCTCAATCCGCTTCACGGTGGCGTTGACGATCTCGCCTACGCGGCCGATGTACTCGTTGAAAACGGTGTCGCGTTCGGCTTCGCGCACCTTTTGAAAGATGACCTGTTTTGCCAACTGAGCCGCGATGCGCCCAAGAATGCCTTCGGTTTCTTTCGGAATATGCAGTTCTCCGCCGACCTCGACACTCGGATCGATTTTGCGCGCGTCCTCGACCGTCACCTGCAGAGTCGGATCTTCGACTTGCTCGGTCGTCTCCACAACGCTTTTCACCGCGAATGCGCGGATCTTTCCGGTGTCCTTATCGAGATGGGCGCGCAGGTTCTCTTGGGTCTTGTAGTACTTGCGCGTGGCCACGACAATCGCGTCTTCCACCGCGCTGACCACAACCTGCGGATCAATGCCCTTCTCTCTGCTGAGAGCGTCAATTGTGTTGTAGAGCTCGCTTGCCATAATTCAGTTCTCAGTTGCTCGTTCCCAGTTCTCAGTCGCTCAACTGCGCCACTTGGAACTGACAACTTCTTTCAAAGCTCCGGCACCAAGTTGGCCTTTTCCACGTTGGCCAACTCCAGTTCCAACTTCCGCGGCGCGCCTTCTGCTGGACGATGCTTCCGCCGCGCTTCGGACAAGTCGAGCGTCAAACGCCCCGACTCAAAGTGTTCCAGCCGCCCTTCAAAATGCCGGTTGCCGTTCACCGGCATGCGCGTCGTCAGCTTTACCCGGCTACCCTGGAACCGCTCGAAATCCGCGGGCCGGAACAGCTTGCGGTCGAGCCCTGGAGAGGAAACCTCCAGAACGTACGACCCGCCCGGGACCGCACCCTCAACATCCAGAATCGTGCTCACTTCCCGGCTCAGGTTGGCGCAATCTTCATGCGTCACCCCGGAAGGCTTAGCGATGAAGATGCGCAGCATCCGAGCCTTGCCGCCACCCCGCATCTCGACCTCGACCAGTTCGAGCCCCTGCGAAGCGGCAACCCGCTCGGCGATGGCCTGCACCTGTTCAAGATCAACTGCCATGAGTCTTCAATCGCTCTAAAACCAGCGACTTAGAGCGCCTTTTGCTCCAGAAAAACACCCCACAAGCAAAAAGTGGGCTTGCGCCCACTGGTGTGTTCCGCCAAATCCTGGTACTACACAACAGTCCAGTGCTTAATATACGCCCGCCATAGTCAAAAAACAAACCGCCACCCAGTGCTCTTGGGAGTGGCGTCGAACCCGGAATCCACCGTCCGGCTGGCGAAGCGCGGAATCACAGGCATGGCTTTTAGAAAGGCAAAGGATAGGAATCGAGAAGAGAAAAAGCTCGGGCGTCACGCCCTCAATGAGCCTCACGACATCGGCTCGACGCGATCCACATGAATCAGATTGCTCGCCGGATCTAGGGTTCCTGTGACCCGTACCCGCTGTCCCGAATACTGTTGCACTTGCTGCTGGTTGTCCAGTTTGTACGACGTGGTGTCGGAAACTTTCAGGGTGAAGCTGTCTGCTTCTTTGCTGATTGTGCCGGTGAAGGTCTGGGCGGGCGAAGTACTTGTCTCGCTAGAACCCGAGGCTTGCTGGGCTGGCGTGGCGGGTGCGGGGGCGGGCTGGCTCTGGGGGTTGGGATCGGGAGTAGGCTGCTGTCGTTGAGGCCGTTGCTCGGGAGCAGTTGGCTGCTGCATGCCGGACCAGGCGATCAGGTCGGAGGAGAACATGTGAGACGACGAATCCTGTGCCGCCGCAAGGCAGCCTAAGAGTGCCAGGGTTCCCATCAGCGAAATTGACCAGCGATACATTTGCCACTCCTGCTGGCCCTTCGATGTGCAAATCCGGTTCCACGTCTAGGCGATTGCAGAATCTTGCTAGGAAGGGTCTGCGATGTGGTGTCTGAAGCAAGTTCTACACCCCTACGACCCATTTCGCTGTACTGCAGATCGTGTAGGCCGCTTAAGGCGGTAAATGCCCTTCTGAGTAGTCGGTCTTCTAGGGGCACCAACTCAGTACACTTTCGCGCGCCAATTCCCGCCTATGATGTCGGAAACGAATTTCCCCGGAGGTCTCCCGGCCATGGCAGCAAGTCAGGTTGTGCTCTACTTCGACAAGCAGGAAGACGCGCTGCAATTCACGCTGGCGGCTAGCTCGATTATTGCCGACGGAGCGCCTCTCCGCGACACCGCGCTGAAAGTTGCGAAGGAAGTTTGCAAAGCATCCCGCATCACGGCCGAAGGCAGCCTCAGTGGGGAAGACGCCAAGAAGCGCAAAACCTAGCGCTTGGTCTTACCCGGTGCGCCCATACGTCGGTAGCCAAATTCATCTCCAGGGATGAACAAGAAAACCGCAGAGTTCCGATCCTTCCCTATCGATAAGACGCACCGAAGGTTTAATCCGTTCCATCCGAGGCGTCGAAGGCCTATTGTTTTGCCTTCTCCTCATAGAACTTCTGCAGAACGTAGAAGGCCTGCTTGCGTTGGCCACGGTCGGAGAACAAGCCTTTCCGGTTGAAGTAGTCCTGGATTCCGCTCAGCGTGCGGCGCGGCGAACGGAAGTCCATCAGCACCCAGGGCGACATTCCAGCCAGTGCCGGGATCTTTTTGAGCATCGTGAGTTGGTGCTCATAGAGCGAGGCTTGGTATTCCTCGGTGAAGCGCGTATCGGCGTCCCCGTGCAGCCCGTATTGGGCACCGCCACCGAATTCGGTGATGAGGACCGGCTTTTGATACTTGAAGGTCCACTGAATCTGGTCCGCATCGTCCTTCTTGGCGAAGTACCAGCCGACGTATTCGTTCAAACCAATCACGTCAAGGTACTCTCCCAGCGGATCATTCAGCGCCATATGCTGGGGATCGATGTGAGTAGCCTTATCCGAAGCCGAGCTGATCAGCCGAGTTGAATCGAGGCTGCGCCCGTACTCCGCCATCGATTTCAGGAATGCGGTTCGCTCAGGAGTGACGGGAGTTTCATTCGACAGCGACCAGATCACCACGGCCGCGCGATTCTGGTCCCGGGCGACCACATCTCGCAGTTGCGCCTTGGCATTTTCGAGCACGGCTGGATTGTCAAACTGCATCTCCCAATAGACAGGTACCTCGTCCCAGATCATCATTCCTATCTGGTCAGCGAGGCGGATCATGTCTTCGTTGTGCGGATAATGGGTGAGACGCATGAAGTTGCAGCCGAGTTCCTTCGCCCAAGTAATCAGCGTGCGGCCGTCGTCGGCTGAAACCGCGCGTCCTCCGCGGTAGGGTGCCTCTTCGTGCGCAGAAATGCCGCGCAGAAATACCGGCTTGCCGTTCAGGAGAATTTCGGTGCCGCGGACTTCGATGGTGCGGAAGCCAATTTCATCGGTGATGCGATCCTCGCTTGAGGAAACGGTCACCTGATAGAGGCGGGGATTCTCCGGAGACCACAGGAGGGGCTTTGCCGTGACATGGAACTCAGCTCGACCTTGGGCATCGGCCTGGGCGGTCTGCCTGATCCGCAGTTCGGGAACTTCTACGGTGGCAGAGTTCCCTCCACTCAGCTGAACCCAGCCCTGGATTTCGTCAGGGCGACCTTTCGCAAGCTGGACAAAATAGTTCTGAATAAAGTTCTGCGGTACCTCGATCAGCTTCACTCCGCGGGTGATTCCGCCGTAATTCCACCAATCCGTATGAATACTGGGCACGCCTTCCAGGCGGCGCGTGTTGTCCACCTCGACCACCAGGCTGTTTGCTCCGTCTTTGAGCTGCCCGGTAACCTCAAAGTTGAAAGGTGTGTAACCCCCAACGTGCTCACCGACCTTGGTCCCGTTGAGCCAGACCCGCGAAAAATAGTTGGCCGCGCCAAAGTACAGGAACACGCGCTTCCCCGGCTGCTGGTGATAGGAAAAGGAGCGCTGATACCACATGGGACCTTCGTAGAACAGCAGTGATTCGCGTTGCGAATTCCAGTCGCCAGGGACCTTGAGCTTGGGAGAGCGGTCGAAATCGTATTCGATCAAATCGGTCTTCGAAGCCGGCTTGCGATTCTCGTAAAAGTGGCTGGACATCCCAGTCTCGTAGGGATCGATGATGCTGTTCCATGACCCATCGAGGCTCATGCTGGTGCGGCTCGGGGGATCAGCGATCAATGGAGCGGAGGAGGTTTGAGCGAAAACAGGAAGGCAGAAGAAAAAAAGCAGGCAAGCTGCTGCGCGTTTCATAGTTTCTCCGCACAGAAGCTTACCAGCTTGAGAGCCGAACCGGCAGAAACGCAAGCGGGAGCGACCGCGCGGCCGAGAGTGATTCCAGCCCGAAAACACCGCGAAAGCTAGCACCCTGCCAACAGCACATCAATCGTCAGCTGATCGAGCCGCTCATAGGGCAAGCGCTTCTGGAGAATCAGATCCTTGTTGAACTCGTGATTGAGAAGCACAGCCGCTCCCTGCTTCGAATACTTGCCCACCGCCGGCGTGCCCGGCACCGATTTACCGAGTTCCTTCAGAATCGACTGAATCTCCTGGTTCGCGTTCCACTGCTCCGCCTTGTGCTTCAGCATGAGATAGCTCCGCATGCAGCCGCGTGCAAAGTCCTTTACGCCTTCGTAGTCTTCTGTCCGGTAGGCGTGAGCATCGAAATGCCGCGGGCCGGAGTACCCAACGTCTTCGAGGAACTTTACAAGCCAGAAGCAAGCTTTGATATTGGATGACCCAAAGCGCAGATCTTGATCGTAGCGCCCGGGCATTTGGTCGTTGAGGTCGATGTGAAATAGCTTTCCCATCTCCCATGCCTGGGCCAGGCCGTGCAGGAAGTTCAGGCCGGCCATCGTCTCATGCGCGACTTCGGGATTGACGCCCACCATTTCGGGATGATCCAGGGTGGGAATGAATCCTAGGTAATGCCCGGTGGTCGCCATGTATATGTCAGCGCGCGGCTCATTCGGCTTGGCTTCGAGCGCGAACTTGAAACCGTATTTTTTCTCGATGTTGTACTCGCACAGATAATTCACGGCTTCCCGCAGCCGCTTCACGGCTTCATCCGGGCGGCGGCAAGCGTCGGTTTCGACGCCCTCCCTTCCGCCCCAGAGAACAAATGTTTTCGCGCCCAGTTCCGCCCCGAGGTCCATCGCGCGCATGGTTTTCTGCACGGCATAGGCGCGCACTTCAGGATCATTCGCGGTGAACGCGCCATCGCGGAAGATGGGATGGAAGAACAGCGACACGGTGGCCATCGGGACCACGATTCCGTTGTCGGAACAGGCCTGCTTGAATTCGCGAACAATGCGGTCGCGCTCCGAGGGAGTGGCATCGATGGGGACAAGGTCGTTGTCGTGCAGGTTCACACCCCAGGCGCCCACTTCGGCCAGCATCTCGACGATCTCAACCGGCGAAACCGGCTCGCGAACAAAGTCTCCAAAGGGGTCGCGCCCGCGGTTTCCCACGGTCCAGAGTCCGAATGAGAACTGGTGCTCAGGCTTGGGCTGGAACTGATCCGGCATCGATTGGCTCCTATTGGTTTTGTCCCGCGCACGGCGCAGCGGTGAGCTGCAGGGGACGTTTGAATCCCACAACTATATCGATTTAGGCGGGCAGCTGCAACAGCTAGAGCAGTGCCCGAAGTTACCAGCTGTGGACGGTACCATCGAGTCTTCGGTTGACGGGAAGGTAGGCGGGTTCGTAGGGGTATTCGGCTGCAAGTTTCTCGTCGATGTCCACGCCGATTCCGGGTTTCTCTCCCGGATGCAGGAATCCGTCGTGGAAAGCGAAGGCGTGGGGGAAGACCCGGTCGGTTTCCGGGGTGTGCGGCATATATTCCTGAATGCCGAAGTTGTGAACGCTGAGATCAAAATGCAGGGCTGCTCCCATGCACACCGGGCTGAGATCGGTTGCGCCATGACAACCTGTTCTTACCTGGTACAACTCCGCCAGGCTGGCAATCTTCCGCAAATGTGTGATTCCGCCAGCGTGCACAACCGTGGTGCGGATGTAATCGATCAGTTGTTCCTGAATGAGCTGCTGGCAATCGAAAACCGTGTTGAAGACTTCCCCGACCGCAATCGGCGTGGTTGTGTGCTGCCGGATCAGGCGGAAGCCTTCCTGGAGTTCGGCGGGTGTGGGATCTTCCATCCAGAACAGACGATACGGCTCGAGATCTTTTCCGACGCGTCCGGCTTCAATCGGGGTTAGACGATGGTGTGCATCGTGCAGCATGTGGATCTCAGGGCCAAATTCCTTGCGAAGCGCCGCAAATAACTGCGGCACGAATCGCATGTAGTGCTCGGTAGACCACTGGTTTTCCGCTGGCAATCCTTTTTCGGCCGGTTCATAGGTCCCGCCGCCATGGCCAATTCCGTACGTGCTGCTCAGGCCGGGGATCCCGGACTGCGCGCGAATCGCCTTGTATCCCAGGTTGACGAAGTGGCCAAACGATCCCAGGGTTTTCTCGAGATCCTCACCGCTGGCATGCCCGTAAACCAGCACGGCTTCGCGCGACCGGCCACCCAGCAGCTGATAGAGCGGCGCATTCAGGCTCTTGCCCTTGATGTCCCAGAGGGCGATATCCACCGCGGCGATCGCCGTCATCGTTACCGGCCCACGGCGCCAATAGGCCCCCTTGTAAAGGTATTGCCAGATGTCTTCGATGCGGCGAGCGTCGCGGCCGATCAGCAGCGGAGTGATGTGATCCGTGAGATAGCTTGCCACCGAAAGCTCGCGCCCGTTGAGAGTCGCATCGCCCAAACCGTAAATGCCATCTTCGGTCACGATCTTCAGCGTGACGAAATTTCTTCCGGGGCAGCAAGTGATGACCTTGGCGTCAGTAATTTTCATTCGTGTCGAGGAGGTATTTCCCCGGCGCTATTGTACGTGCGCAGGCTCGAAGTGAGAGATTTTAACCGCAATGGTGGCAAAAGCCCATGCCAAGATCCTGGCAGATCTTTCTCCGGCGACGCGATGCCTAGGACTTTCTTGGGCGGCCGATGACGGAGCTGACACGCGGTGCTCCCAAGGGCACGGTTGCCAGATCGACCCAGTTGTACGGGGCTTCCTCGCGGACAAACGTGAGGTCGCGTACATCGACGCAGCGGTTGCCCTCGAACTCGGCCCAGCGCGTGCGCGCCATGCGATAGGCGTGCTGAGCTTCGTTCTCCGTCCCCATCTTCACGATGGTGAGATGAGGCATGTACGGCCACTCCTCCTTGCAAGCCAGACCCTTGATGTTCAATAAGTCATGCAGCTCACGCATGCGATAGGCTGCATGCGCCACGCGGATAAACACCGTGGGGGTTGCAGGAATGAAGGTCTCCACCTCTCCCAGCGATACCTCGAAGGGCTCTACCTGCTTGCACCGCTCTTCGAGCGTCTCAACCGCGAGGGACTCCGGTCCTTGCAGATAGCGGGGGGGGAGCAGAGTGACGTGTGCTGCGAGATGAGGGAGTTCCGGATGGAGTTCCTTGCGGAGCCTTTCTACGAATTCCCCAACCTGGTTATGAACATATGCTACCAGGGCGTAACGTTGCTGCGACCCCATGATCAATTGAGAATTATAAACACACCCTGACCGGCATGCTTTGGTGAATCCAGTCCTGCACTGCTCACCGGAAGTTCTGAAACATAATTACATCTGAGTCGTTGGCTTTCGCCCGAGTGATTGCAACCCTTTTTCCATCGGGCGAAAATGCAAACGCCGGAATCGAAAGCGGCTCGCTTGAGAAATGCGTGATCTGGGACGCTGGGGTTCGATCGAGTGGCTGGTAAAAGAGGTTGGTTCCGGCTCCTGTCGACTTGTTGAGAACGAGAGCGCGTCCGTCCGGTGCAAAGACCGGAGTATGCAGCACTCCAGTGGCGGGCAGGTATGTTTTGTTGCCGCCGTCCAGTTCTTCGACGACGATCTCGACCTTGTGCTCGCCATTCATGCCGGCAAATTGCAGAAAGGCGATGCGTTTGTCGTCGGGGGAAAGCGACGAGCCATTGAAAGCGTTCATGGCGACGACTTCAGGTTTTCCTCCTGCGGTCAAGACGCGCTTCAAGGCTGGGCCTTCCAGATAGTCGTTGTAAAAAACCCATTTGCCATCTTTCGAACACACCGGGGCTTCGGCGTCCCGCTCAAAAGTGAGCTGTTTTCTCTCGCGCATCAGCTGGTTGTAGCGAAACAGGTTCAGATTGTTGTCCACCAGTTGGGCCACGACAAAGGCGTCCGGCCCGCAAGAAATCGGATACGCCGAGTTGGTGTCGCGATCGGGAATTTGAATTCTGCCGCTACCATCGGGCTCCATCTTGAGCGAACGAAAGTTGGGATCGTCCAGCAGAAGCTTGCCATCCGTGGTCCACTGCAGCCAGTAACCGTATCCTTGGCCGGAGGTTACCGCCGCGGAATCGGGAACAAGTTCGGCAGGAAGGCGCTGCGGCATTTTGGCCAGGAACACAGCCGACGATGGCTGCGTTTCTACCGTGACCAGAGCTTTGCCGTCCGCCGTCACCGTCAGGTCGCGGTATTGGTTGAGGTCATTGGTGACGTTCTGCAAGTTGCCGGAAGGGTAGGGCAGGAACTTGATCTGGCTTCGCATGTTCGATTCCCTGCCGCGGCACTGCAGGAACATTCCGCTTGAATCGGGCAGCCATGCCACTCCATCCACCAGCATGGGCTCGGCGAGGGTTTTGACCAGTGAACCGCGCGCGGTAAAGACCAGGATTGAACTGAGGCTTTCTTTTCCGAGTTCGTACTCGGGAACCGCAATCAACTTCCCATCGCCCGACCATGAGATAGAAACTCCGTTCACCGCCAGGTCCGGCCGTTCGGCGATTACATGACGATTGCTTCCATCGCTGTCCGCGACAATGAGCTGCCCATTCTTTTCTCCGGGGTCATGATGTCCGAAAACGATCTGTTTGCCATCTGGCGAAAAACTGATCGGAGTGGAAACGTCAGCCAAGATTCGCTGGGGTGTGCCCCCGAGACTGGGCACGGAAAACAGCAAGCTCTCACTCAAGTTTTGACCGTCGGTGTGTACATAGTAGATGTAATTGCCGTCGGGCGAGAAAGTCGGATGAAATTCAAAAAAGCCCGGTCCAGGGGGCACGACCTGCGCCTGGCTGCCGGTGGCAATCTGAATGACCCAAAGGCTCTGCTGCTCTCCACGCTTTACAAAAGCCGCATAGCGGCCGTCCGGGGAAATGGCCCCGCTTGCCGCGCCGCCGTTGTCGGTCAACCTGGAGATTTGCATGGTGAGCGGATTGATCACCGTTCGCTCCGGGAGGAAGTAGCGGTACAGAGCAACCCCGGTCAAGATCACGATCCCGATCAGCAGGCCCAGACCCACACGTCTTATTTTCTGCGAACCTCGATCGCCTGCGCCGGTTGAGCTAACTTCGCCTGTCCCCGTTGTAGATGCCGCACGAGGCGCCGAAGGGGCACTCCCACGCGAAACCGATCCTGGACCACTGGTTGCTGGCTCCGCTCGCATACCACCCGAACTGAGGCTTGCGCTCGAACCCCGGCGGATGCGCAAGAGATCGGCACGAAGCTCAGCCGAGCTCTGACACCGAAGGTCCGGATCTTTTTCGAGCGTCTTCAAGATGACGTCATTGAGCGTCAGCGGAAGCGAGGGATTGAGTTCTGTCGGAGGCGCAGGATTCTTCTCAAGGATGGCGTGGAAGATCACCGCTGACGTGGGCCCCTCAAAGGGAAGCCTTCCAGTCGCCATCTGATAAAGAACCGCTCCGAAGCTGAACAAGTCGGAGCGGGCATCCACTTCTTCACCGCGCGCCTGTTCCGGAGACATATAGGCGACGGTTCCTACCGTGGCGCCGGGACTGGTCAACATCGGGCTGTCGAGCGTCGCCCCCGCCGCAACCGTTGCCTGCTCATGTTCGCGCGCCAGCTTTGCCAAACCGAAGTCGAGCACTTTGGCCCGGCCCCGGGTGGTAATGAAAATATTGGCGGGCTTGATATCGCGATGCACGATTCCCTTGCGGTGCGCGGCATAGAGCGCGTCGGAAACCTGAATTGCGATGTCAAGAATCTGATCGTTGGTCAGGGGTCGCGAAAGCAGTCTCTCACCCAGCGACTCGCCTTCCAGTAGTTCCATGGCGATGAAGGGTTGTCCCTCGTGGTCATTGACTTCATAAATGGTGCAGATGTTTTCGTGGTTCAGCGCAGAAGCCGTGCGCGCTTCCTGGCGGAAGCGTTCGAGGGCCGCCGAACTCTGGACGACGTCACGGGGCAGAAATTTGAGCGCGACGTGGCGGCCAAGACTGATGTCTTCGGCTTCATACACAACGCCCATACCGCCGCGGCCCAACTCACGAAGAACTTTGAAGTGTGAAATCGTTGAACCAATCAAGAGAGGCTCGCAGGAGAGCCATCTTACGGACATGGGTACGAGAGGTCAAATGGAGGGCCGCGAACCATCGGCTCCCGCGGCAGTCGTTTCCGGCCTGCTCTACTTCTTCACGAAGGCAGCGAAAGCCCCGGTTTTCTGATAATAGGCGCGTAGGCTGCACTCGTTGCCCGTGTGCGCGAATGCCAACTGCAAGTCCTTCTGAGGTGTGGGTAATTCTCCGAGTTCCATGGGCGCGCGCGCGACATCCTCCGCGGAGTTATAAACCGCACCGGAGGTGACGTTCTTGTTCACAATCAGCGTCCAATTCTTCTTGTCGGGAATGAAGTGGAGTGAGTAGGCACCAAGTGCCAGGGTAGAGTGTCCCAGAGTCAGTGGCGTCTCCACGTACAGAGTCACGCCGGGCGACCAAACCTTACCGTTTCTTGGGGGATCCTTCACAATCGGGTTGTATTGAATCGTGACCTGGTTGTCGTCATCGAAATTGCAATACGCGCTCTTGATATCCTGTGCCACCGCAGCGACCGAGAACAAACTTACCAAGCCCGCCAACGCCGTATAAGTCCGCATTTGCCCTTAATTTCCTTTCGGCAATAATTTAACACTCCCCACAAGGAAACTTGATGATTCTGGGGCCGTCCGCCCCGCGTCGACTCTTTTTTCCCCGTTCGTCCGTGGTCTTCAGTTACGTTCCCAACCTGCCGGCCGATTGCTAACGTTTCGACGAGGAGCCACTATGTCGAAACCCAGCACGCCGTTCAAAGTTCTTTACGGAGAGCAGAACGAACAAGTCTTGAGCAGCCAGGCGGAATTCCTTCAAAAGGGAGGATTTAGCGTACAAACAGCGGTCGGCCGGAAAGCCATTCAGGAGGCCTTGAACCAGGGCCAGTTTGATCTTGTCATCCTGGGGCCGACGCTCTCCCGCGACGACCGCCACCATCTGCCCTATATGGTCAAGAAAGCCAGCTCCACCTCGCGCGTACTGGTGATGCACACCGACGGCTCCCGGCATCCCTACGTGGACGCCAACACCGACACTGGCGAAGACATGGAGCACCTGGTAAAAAAGATCGCATCGCTACAGCAGCCAAAGACCATGGCGGCGGGCGCAGGCCGGTAAAGCTAGCACCTCTAGGCCGGGCGGCCTTTCGGCCGCCCTTTTTGATTTTCCCGCCTTTTCCCCGTAGCTCGAAAGGCCGTAGAATCGCTCTTACACTTCTTTGTGGGGAGAGCGATTTCTCAATGACCACCGAATCCAGCCCTCGCACCTACGTGACGCTGAACGGGCTGCCTCTGCAGATCGAACTGAAATGGCCATTTCACAAGTCCGGTTCTGGCGCGGACTTCTTTGTGCTGCACGGCGATGTGAAGCTTCGAAATACGGACGGGCTACATGCGCCGGTTGCCGTGAACCTTACCGAAACGGTGCGCGAAGTGCTGCCTTCGCTTGAGGCGAAGGATGCCGAAGTGCCCGTGATCAATACTCTGCGCAAGGAAGTGGATCGCCGGCAGCTAGAATTTCTAAAATCCGGCAAACTCGTCCCCGTGCAGTTCTCCAGCCGCTACTACGATTTCAAGCGCAACAAGTGGGTCTTCGGCAAAGCCAATGACGAGGCAATTGCTCTGCTGCTGATGCGCAAAGTATTCTGGCACACCAAGCTCATCGGTGGCCCGGTTTGGATCGGGGATCCAGCCGAAGCGCTGTACGTGGAAACCGGGGTTCCGCATGTGCTCGAGGTGGCGCGCGGTCTGGCCGAGTCCGGACTCATGACCATTGAGGGGGAGTGGGCTTCGGCCAATGCAGCGCTCATGGCCCAAGCCGAAAAGTTCGAATCGGATATGAAGAGTGCCCAAGCCGAATTGGAGAAGAAGCACGCGTTTGAGGACGCAAGACGAGTCGGCTGACACTTCGCGAGTCAGGCGCCTCTTGCGATAGAGCACGTCAGGTTCACCGCTCCAGGTTGAGTCAGCCGTGTCGACCCAACTCAAAATCATCCGCCTTTAGCACCGGCGAGTGCCGGCCAGTCGAGCACCGAGCTTCGGCACGGCCCGTCTCGAGCTCGAGAGCGAATGTGAGGTAACAATCCTCGGAATGAAATCTCGCTGCCCAATTGCCCTTCTCTTGTTCCCGTGCGTGCTTGCCCTAGCCGCGTTGGCCCAAACCTCTCCCGACGACCGCTTCAAAGCCGACATCCTCCTGGTGGTCGCTCATCCCGACGACGACACGGCGGTTTCGAGCTATCTTTCTCGCGCCGTTTTCGACCAACACAAGCGAGTTGGGGTTGTCTACTGCACGCGCGGAGATTCCGGCCCTAACTCGACCGGGCGCGAACGCGCGAAGGCTCTGGGTTTGGTGCGTGAAATCGAAGGCCGCAGGGCGATGAGCCGGCTCGAGATCACGAACGTTTGGTTTCTAGACGGCCGCGACACAGCCAGTCAGGATGTTCTGCTCTCCCTCGCCACCTGGCCCAGCGCATCGGTGCTCGAACAAGTCGTGCGAATTATCCGCCTTACTCGTCCGGAAGTGGTTTTCACTTGGTTGCCCAGCAGCGTGGCCGGTGAGAATCATGGCGATCATCAGGCAGCTGGAGTGATCGCAACGGAAGCGTTCGATCTCTCAGGCGATCCAAACGCCTTTCCCTCGCAGCTCGCCTCTCCCATCCGGCAGTTTGAAAGCGCGTTCGAAGGGCTCAGCCCTTGGCAGCCCCATAAGCTTTATTTCTTCACCGACGCCTTCGACACGGCGTTTTTCAAAGGCAAAGGGCCTGAGTATAACGGGAGCGACACCTCGCCTTCGCGGAAAGTTTCCTACCTCGAACTCGCGGCGCAGTCGGCCGCGGCTTACTACACGCAGCTTCCCGACCCCCTCATCGGCAAAAGAATAGAAGCGGGGGATAATTCGGAAATAGGGACGATGCAGAAGGCGGGCTACTTGCCGGAGCCGGTTCGCCTCTGGCTGGGGAAATCTCACTTGAAAGGGACGATCACTGGAGACGTATTCGAAGGGGTTTCAGGGGTCCCTATTCCCTTTACTGCGCCTGAGGGTGCGAAAGTAGAACCGCCCGAAGGGGTGGAAGTCGAATTCGGGGGCCCGTTCGGATTCTATAGGAACTTCTGGCGGGCGCATCAGTTGAAGTCGCTTGAGACCTTGCGTCCGGAGATTGCAGTTCAGCCTCGTGACCTATTGACCATTCCGGTTGTGATCAAGAACTCGTCCAGCCTGGCCGTGACCGTCCAGGTCTCTTCCGAGCTTCCTGCGGCCTGGGCTCTGGCTGCCCCCGTGCCCTCGATTTCCATTGCACCTCACGACCAAGCCACCGTGCTGGTCCGCGCCATCGTCCCCCCGCAGCTAAGCAATCACTTCGCGGAGATCAAGATCAACGCTCAATCCATGGGCAAGACGCTGTTCCGAGACAGCATTTTTGCGCAGGTGAGCGCCTACGTCGCCGGACAAGTGAGGTAGATTCCAACCCGGACGCGGAGGAGAAAGGCAAAGCCTCAAGAGAGCACAAAGCTCACAAGCCACCGACGTGGCTTGAAAAGCTTTGGCCCAATCAAGGACGCTACTCGTTCTGCATGGCCTCGATCAACTGAAAGAGCTGGTTGGTGTCAGTGACCTCAACAAAAGGCCGTGAAGGATTCTTCGAGCTCACGACGTAGATGGTTGGCGTGTGCTCGATGCCGATCTTTTTGCCCAGTTCCTTATCAGCATTGACCTCCGCGGCGAACTTGCCCTGCGGATCGACCACGAAGGGCAGTTGGACCTTGTGCTCGGCTGCGAATCGCTGAGCGAAGCTCTGCAGAGTATCGGGAGTGATCTCCGGCTGGTGTTGGAAGATGAAGTCCCGGAACTGATTCCCCAAATCCTTTGACTGCGAGTCGAAATAGCGCGCGATCACCGCGGCGTTGAACGACCAGTTGTGCATGGGAAGCGGAAAATCGTGGAGCACCAGCGGGATCTTATGTGCCTTGGCTGCCTGTTGTTCTACCGGCGAATCGACGCGGCACTTCGGACATTGCAGGTCTTGAAACACAATCAACGCAACTTGTGCTCCCTTGGGGGGCCGGAGAAGTGCCGGGTCTTGAGCAAAACTGATCGTGCCAGTGAAAAGTACTGAAGCCAGAAACAGCAGCAGAAGTCTCTTCATAGTTATGTTGGATGCGGGCAGCAGCCCTCAGAACATGGTACCTGAAGGGCGTCGAGCAGGCGACTATGGGGGACTCAAGGAAAATCTATGTCGAGCGAGTAAATATCCACGGTGCTTACGTCTTTTAAGAACATTCGTGAACCGTCGGGCGTATTCTCGCTCCAAGGGCCGAATTCCGGAACGAAGTATTGCGGGAACCGCCCCATGCTGAAGAACTGCTCGGGATGAGCCTCGCCCAGTTTAAGGCGCTTGGTGCTCCCCGCCGACTCGTACAGCACAGAACGGCTGTCGGATGTCCACGCGGGATACTGAATGGTTTCAGGGTCGGTGACCCAGTTCGTCCATTTTCCCGTCTGAAAATCAAACAGGAAAAGTTTTCTCGAGACATTTTCGAGGTCGAGCGTGGCGAGATAGCGGCCGTCGGGAGACCAGCGCGGACTAAACATGCCGCTCGATCCAGGAATCGTGGTCACCTGGCGAGTCTTCAGGTCAAGAATTCTGATATCTGATTCTTGTTGCCCACCCGGAAGTCCATGCGAAAAAGCGATTCTGGTTCCATCAGCGGACCAATTAGGGTCGCCTTCGGTTGTATCGCCGGGAACCAGCTCTTCCGGAGTGCCACCCAGGGCTGAGATGAGGAACGCTTTCCAAGGCTTCCCCAGCTGATGGCTGATGTAAACAATCTGCTTGGCATCGGGAGACCACCGCGGCAAGGCAGCGTGATCGGGAGGATAAGTGAGTTGAGCCTTCTCGCTCCCATCGGCCCGGCTTATCCAAAGCGTTTCGTCAATGGCGTCCACATAGGCGATCTGTTTGCCATCGCGCGAGAAGGCCACCTCGTAGCCCGACATGCCGCCCAGGAAAGGAACGATCTGCTTTGCGGAAGGGTCGTAGCGGGACAGTTGGCTGTTTCTCTGGTATCCAGCCACCAGCAACTTCTTGCCATTCGGCGTCATGGCCGCGATCGCAAACGCCACCGGACCAAAAGTTAGCTGGGTTGGAGCCGAGGCGGCGCGTTGCAAAATCCCGGTGCTTTCGCGCAAAGCGAAAATGTCGCCAAAGCTGTCGCTGCGCACGGTGCTGCGAAACAGAAAATAACGGCCGTCCGGCGTCCATATTCCACAACACTCGTGGGGCGGGTGATGCCATCCTGGTAGCAGCGGATGCAGATTCGACCCGTCAGAGCGAACCTCCCACAGCGAGGTGGTATGGGCCGCGCGGTCGATGAGGGTGAAACGAATACGTTTGCCATCGGGAGAAAAAACCGGCTCCGACGGCTGTCCCTGTGCAGTCAGAATGCGCTTGGGCTGACTGCCGTCCCCCTTTGCAACCCAAACCTCGGATCTGATAATGGTCACAAGTTGTTGGCCGTCTGCTGACCATCTGGCGGAATAGGCGCCGAAACCATCGGCGCTCAGGCCCAGTCGGCGCAGCGAACCGGCAGGCAGGGGCATTGTCCATAGAGGCCCGTTCTCGAGGGGTATGCCGCCCTCTAGCCCCGATACGATCAACAGCTGCGAGTGGTCAGGGGAGATGTCCTCAATTTGAAAAACCTTCATCGGGCGAGGCGTCTCCAATATCTGTCCGCCATTCAGCGCTACCTGAGCTGGAATGGTTTCGCCGGTCTCGTTGCCCTCCGTGAAATAGATCCGGGAGCCATCGGTTACCGCCGCTCCCTTGCTTTTGCCGTCACGGGTGAGCTGAGTGGAACCGGTGACTCTCGGCGGGGGGACCGGCATCAAGTACCAGATAGCGGCTGCAACGAGTAGTAAAAGGGCCACTCCTGCTGCGATCCACAACCGGGGTTGCTTCTTCGGGAGCACACCGGCAGCGGCGGCAATGGATGTTGCCACCGCCAATTTCCCTGAACTCGTATCCCGCTTCAAACGCTTCAGGTCCGCGCGAATTTCTGCCGCGCTCTGGCATCGAATATCGCGATCCTTCTCCAGTGCCTTCTGGATGACTCTTTCAAGATCGGCGGGAATGTCCGGATTGATTCGTGTGGGCGGAGAAGGCGGTTTATTCAGGATCGCGTCGAAGATTGCTGCGGACGTGTCCCCGCGAAAGGGAAGCACGCCGGTTGCGGTCTCATAAAGAACCGCGCCGAAGGAGAACAGGTCCGTGCGAGCATCAAGCTCCTTGCCGAGCGCCTGTTCCGGGGACATATAGGCGACTGTTCCGAGGGTGCTGCCCGGGCTGGTGAGGTGCTCTTCCGTCACGGTTGGAGCGGAACCGATCTTGTCGGGTGCGAGCGGGCTGACTTTTGCCAGACCAAAATCCAGGATCTTCGCGTGCCCCCGGTCGGTCACGAAAATGTTTGCCGGTTTAATGTCGCGGTGAACAATGCCCTTGGCGTGCGCCGCATCGAGCGCGTCCGCGATCTCGATTCCTAAATCGAGCAGGCGCTCCATTTCGAGCGGGCGGCCAAAGGCAAGTTCGCGGAGCGTGTGGCCCTCCAGATATTCCATCGCGATGAAGGGACGCCCGTCATGCTCGCCGATCTCGTAAATCGTGCAAATGTTCGGATGATTCAGCGCCGAAGCCGCCCGCGCCTCCCGACGGAAACGCTCAAATGCCATCTGATTTCCGGCAACGTCGTCAGGAAGAAATTTCAGCGCCACGAAACGGCCGAGTTGGGTGTCCTCGGCCTTGTACACCACGCCCATGCCGCCGCCGCCCAGCTTTTCGACGACGCGGTAATGAGAGATGGTTTGCCCAAGTGGCGAGGGAGCGGACATCGGTGGCCATCATCTTAACAGAGCGATCTTCTGACCATGCTTGGCTCTATAGCAATCGTAGCTGCCGTTTCTCAAGCGCAAGCAGCTTTTCTTTGAGCGGCAACCCTCCACCATAACCAGTCAGTTTGCCGTTGGAACCGATCACGCGATGGCACGGAATAATGATCGGGATAGGATTGGAGCCGTTGGCAAGACCCACGGCGCGGCTGGCATTCGGGTTCCCGATTCGCCGGGACAGTTCCCCGTAGGAAATGGTCTCGCCGTAAGGGATCTTGAGCAATTCCTTCCACACCCTCTGCTGAAATGGCGTCCCCTCGGGTGCAAGTTCAACATCGAAGCTTTCGAGTTTTCCCAAGAAGTACGCATGCAGCTGACGAATGACCTCGCGCAATGGCTGCTCGCTCCTCTGCCATTCCGGATGCGGTGGGTCCGGCTGTCCAGTGGCCGCAAAACAGATTTGAGTGAGAGCCGCGCTCCTAGAGACGAGCAACAAGGGACCAACCGGGGATTGGTGGTAGCAATAGAACATGCTTTTAGTTTGAGCGCACTCGTCGCTCAGATCAACTCTTACCCGCATCCGCCGCGACTCGGGCGAAGGGGAACGGCATGCCGGGCGGACATACCGGTGTCGTTCCCGGCTAGGGTTCCCTGGCATGCACCTAGTCAGGAATCAGATCGACGGAAATAACTGTCTCCCCGGGCGAAATCGAGATTTTCTTGTCCCACTTGGAAAAGCCGGTTTTGCGGACGATGATGCGGTGCTCTCCGGGAACCAGTCGCACAGCTGCGGGCGCTCGGCCAGCGATGTTGCCATCGACTTCGATATCGGCTTCAGGCGGACTCGAAGAAATGCTAAGAAGGGAAGTGAGTGCGTTGCTTGCGTCCGTCGTGCGACGGGTGAAGTTTTCAAGAATTAACGGCGTGTCTCCGTCAACGTAGCCCGTGAGTTCCGTACTTTCCGGAATGGTGGCATCTTTGCCGTGGAGGAGAAGGAAGAAGGGTGCTGCCGGAAAGAAGAGGACACCGCTGGCGGCGATGGCCCCGGTCATGGCGGTCACGTGGTTGCGGCCGGTCGCCGCCTTCTCGCCGCGCAGCTGGACCTTTTCCCCATCGATTGCTCGCAGTGACTCGAGGCTGATTCTCAATTGGTCGCCGCGCGCCAGCCGGCGCTTCGGCTTTACCCCGGTAATCATGCCGGACACCAGGGTGCCTTTGGGAATGACCGGAATACCCTGCAACAGCACGTCCTCCATGACCTCAAAGGTCACTTTGTTCCCTCGACGGGCGTTCAAGGAAGAAACGGAGCCAACGGTCTCGAGTTTGATTGCCGTTCCATCCTTCAGGGCGAAGCTTTCCCCCTGGTTCGTTGGCCGCACTTGTTCGGGAGTATGCGCGACGGAAGAATTCGTTTGCGGCACCGCGGCCGGAGCGATTGAAGAAATCAAAATCAGCACCGCGACCCTACAACCCTTCTTCCATCCCGTTGCTATTTTCGAACGCATGGAAAAGGCACCTACTTACCTCGGATGCGCGCGAGTAAGTTTCTGCAACCCGTTCCGCAACGATATTTGTCTTCTCCAGGCTGCCACAGCTGGAGGTCGGGTCAGAGGGAGCACTCACCGGCCTTCTCGAGCAGCAACTTTCGCTCCTGCTCATTCCTCGTCATTCGGGCGGCACGCTCGAATTCCGACCGGGCCTCATGTACCCGCCCGAGTTTCTTTAGAAAGTCGCCACGCGCGCTCGGCAGCAGGTGGTAATTGGCGAGCCTGGGATCGCCGGCAAGCCCATCGACTATGGCGAGCGCCATTTCCGGACCCGAAGCCATGGACACCGCAACCGCTCGGTTCAACTCGATAATTGGCGAAGGCATGATCTCGGCGAGCTTGTCGTACCAGGCCACGATCTTGTTCCAATCGGTTTGCTTCGGTTCTCTTGCCCGGGCGTGGCAAGCCGCGATCTCGGCTTGAACCCGGTAAGGCCCGGGCGCTTGCCCGAGTTTCTGTGCGCGCTCGAGGGCTGAGAGTCCGCGCTCGATGAGAAGCCGGTCCCATTGCGCCCGATCCTGGTCCATCAAAAGGATCGGTTCGCCGCCCCGTCCGAGCCGGGCCTTCGATCTTGAAGCCTGAATCTCCATGAGCGCGACCAACCCGTGGACTTCTGGTTCATTCGGCGCCAATTCGGCGAGAATGCGTCCGAGCCGCAACGCCTCTTCGCACAGCGACGGCCGCATCCAGTCGCCTCCGGCAGTTGCCGTGTAGCCCTCATTGAAGATCAGATAAATGACTTCGAGGACTGAGGCCAGTCGACGATTGAGCTCACTTCCGCTAGGGATTTCAAACGGCGCCCGTTTTTCGGACAGGGTTCGCTTGGCCCGAACGATTCGCTGCGCGATGGTCGGCTCGGTGGACACGAATGCCCGCGCAATTTCATCTGTCGTCAATCCCCCCAGCAAGCGAAGCGTGAGTGCAAGCCGTGCCTCCTTCGGCAGCACAGGATGACAAGCAATGAACATCAGCCGCAGAAGATCGTCGCCAATGGGATCGTCGAGGCTGCGGTCCAAATCGGGCATGATTTGCTCCCGGGCGTTGTAGTCGCGCCCAAGGTCCTCGTGTTTGCGGTTGGCCATCGCCTGCCGGCGGAAGAAATCAATGGCGCGGTGCTTTGCCGTCCCCATCAGCCAGGCGCCGGGATTGTCCGGGATGCCGGACTCGGGCCCCTTCTCCAGGGCCGCCACGAGCGCGTCCTGCGCCAGATCTTCGGCGAGCCCAACGTCGCGCACAACCCGGGTCAAAGCGGCAATGAGTTTGGGAGACTCAATTCGCCAGATCGCATCGATGGTGCGGTGTGTGTCGGCAGGCATTGCGCCTACCGATCACACCACAGCCTGAGCGGCCTCTGCAACCCCAGGCAAAGGGGGCCTAACCTGCGGCTGCAAGGTCGGCTGGGGCCTCGTATATCTGGCGCAACTCGCACTCCCCTTCCCCGACAACCAGCAGGAAGTTCTTGGCCAGTTCAACAGCTTCGGCTTTGGAATTCGCCTTCAGGATGGCGAGGCCTCCAATGACTTCTTTCGATTCGGTGAATGGTCCGTCCGTTACGCTGACGGTTCCATTCGCCAGCCGGACACGGGCTCCGGTGACGCTCGGCATGCACCCCTCGGTGGCGAGAAGATGGCCTTGCTTCATTCCCTCTTCGATCAGTTTGCCCATTTTGGCCATCTCCTCGGGAGAAGGGGGAACGCCTCGTTCACGGGCCTTGTAGATACTTAGGAATCGCATGGGTTCTCCTTTTGTGATTGATATGTTTAGGTTGAAACTCTTTCTGAATTTACAAAGTCTACTTCGTCTGTTTTTCAGCCTTCCTTGAACAAATTTCCGCTCGATGAATTCCGGTTGCTGCCAGTTTCTGTTTCTTCTGCATATACGTCGAACAACCCAAGGCAAAATCGACAGAGTTAGAAAAAAATTCAGGCGACTTGTTATCCCAAGTGATCGGCGGATGATCTCGGTCATGGAGACACGAAATCCCGAAGAGAAACGGCTCAGGGTTGTTGCTTTGCACGCGATAACTGCTGGCCGAGTCTCCGCTCCTGCTCGCGCAGCTCGGGCGTGAGATTGGCGCCAAAGTCCTCCGTCTCGAACACTTGCCGGATCTCCACTTCTTCTCCGCCATCGAACGGTGCACGTTTCAGCCACTCGACAGCTTCCTCCATCGAGCGTACCTGCCATATCCAGTAACCTGCGACCAATTCCTTCGTCTCAGCAAATGGCCCGTCAATCACTGTTTTCTTCTTGCCCTCGAACCGGACCCGCTTGCTCTTGGAACTTGGCTTGAGGCCGTCACCGGCGAGCATGATCCCGGCTTTGACCAGTTCTTCGTTGTAGCGACCCATCCGGGTCAGCAGTTCGGTGCTGGGCATTTGGCCGGCTTCGTATTCCGGGCTGGCTTTTACGAAAACTACGACTTTCATTGCGTTCGCTCCTGAATTCGATGTTGAGCCCGACTGAAATTCATTTCCTTCAGCCTGCTCTATGAGCACGTCGGACAAGGATCGTAGGAATCGACAAATCTCGAGGCCGTTCTTGCATAAAAAGAAAACGCCGGACGGGAGCGGTCCGGCATAAGGTTGAGATCTGAATCGTGGGATCCGGCTGCAGGGCAATGGCCACAGCCAGAGCCGCCTTCAGTACTTCGGCATGCTGGGGTCGACCCGGTCCGCCCAGGCCAGAATTCCTCCCGCGAGGTTGTGGACCTTCTTGAACCCTGCCTGCCGCAGGAAATTGACGGCTTTCGCGCTCCGCACACCGGACCGGCAGTGGGCGACGATCTCCTTACTGGTGTCGAGCTCGCTCACCCGCCGCGGCAAGTCGCCCAGCGGAATCAGGTGCCCGCCAAGATTGCAGATCTGATATTCGTGCGGCTCGCGGACATCCAGGATGAACAGGTCGTCACCGCGGTCGATTCGTTGCTTGAGTTCTTCCACTTGCATTTCAGATGTAGTCACTTCGGCTGGAGCCTCCTCGCCGCGAATTCCGCAAAATTCCTGGTAATCGATCAGTTTCTTGAGAGTAGGATTCTTCCCGCAAACCGGGCAATTCGGATTCTTCCGCAGTTTGAGTTCGCGGAACTTCATTCCTAGAGCATCAACCAGCAGAAGACGGCCGATCAGCGGATCGCCAGACCCCAGGATCAGTTTAATGACTTCCGTAGCCTGGATTACACCGAGCAGTCCGGGCAGAATCCCCAGCACCCCACCTTCTGCGCACGACGGAACCAACCCCGGAGGCGGTGGCTCAGGATACAGGCAGCGGTAGCAAGGGCCGTCGGGCATGCCGAAGACGCTTGCCTGACCTTCAAACCGGAAGATAGACGCATACACATTCGGCTTTCCGCTGAGGACGCAAGCGTCGTTGGTCAAATACCGGGTTGGGAAGTTATCGGTGCCGTCGGCAATGATGTCAAACTCTTTGAAGATTTCAAGGGCGTTGTCGCTGGAAAGATGCGTATTGAATTTCTTGATATTCAAGAACGGATTCATCGCCTTCAGCTTGTCGACGGCCGAGTCGAGCTTCGGCCTTCCGACGTCTTCCGTGCGGTGAATGATCTGGCGCTGAAGATTGGTGTAATCGACCACGTCGAAGTCTACGAGGCCGAGCGTGCCCACGCCTGCCGCGCCCAGGTAAAGCGCCAGGGGCGATCCCAGCCCTCCCGCGCCGATACACAGCACTTTCGCGGCCTTGAGCTTCAGCTGGCCCTCCATGCCTACCTCGGGCATGATCAGGTGGCGCGAATAGCGCAGGATTTCGTCGTTATTCAGGGAAACGGGTGCGACGTCGGTTAGCGTGGCCATAATTTTTCAGTTGACAGGATCGAATCCACGTTCTTGGCGTCCTTTTGCGATCTATGCAGTCAAGGTGTTTCCAGAGCTTTTGACCGCAAAGGGAGCGAAACTTCGAAACACGGGCTTACGGAACCAGAGATTCGGAGCGACTACAGGCCCCTCCAGCGATCGATGGCACTATCGAAATGTTATCACCGTCCTGGACCGCGGTTGCGTCCTTCTGCAGGTAACGTACGTCCTCATCGTTGAGGTAAACATTGACGAAAGCGCGCAGTTTCCCCTCGTCGGTGTACAGGTGCCGGCGCAATTCTGGATGCTGGGAGACGAGGCCGCTCAGGGCCTCTCCCACTGTGGAACCCTGTACTTCAACCGCGGGCTGCTTGCCGGCATACTGGCGCAGCGGGGTTGGAATATGGATTTTTGGCATGCATCAATGATGCCATAAGACCCGGCTTGGATTCAGACTCAAGCACCTAGGACGGCCTCGTTCGCGCGATCTGATCTTCCGGGCCGTTCCCGAGAAAGTCACTTATTCCCACCCCTGTCCCGTCCTATCATTCCCAGCGGGGGTTTCGCATGACAATCTTCGACAACCAGGGCCCCGTCCGCGGACGCGTCATTAATGCGGGAGTACCGCGTGGCGTCCTAACCTTTATTGCCCTCGCCATCGTGGGCCTGATTGCCGTCATCTTGCTCGTGAACTGCGTTACCCGCATCGGAACCGGGAACGTCGGCGTTCTCACGCTTTTTGGCCGGGTTACCGGGGAGACCCTGACCGAAGGCATTCACCTGATCAATCCGCTGAAAACCGTGAACGAGCTGTCCATTCGCTCGGTCACGGTGAAGGAGTCGGCGAATACACCGTCGAGCGAAGGGCTGATGATGAGCCTCGACACTTCCCTGATCTACCACCTGAACCCCGATCACGCCGCCGAGGTTTTTCAGAAACTCGGCCCAAGATATGAGGATGTGGTGGTCGAGAACACGCTGCGTTCGGCGATTCGCGAGGCCACGGCATCGCACTCCGCCAACGCTCTGTACAGCGGCGAACGCGATGCCGTTGCCAAGCAAATCTACGAAAAGCTTGTCAGCGAACTCACTCCCCGCGGCATGGTGGTTGAGAACGTGCTCTTGCGCGATATCCAGCTGCCCATGACCCTCAAGCAGTCGATCGAAGCCAAACAGCAGGCCGAGCAGGAAGCCCTGGCCATGAACTTCCGCTTGCAAAAAGAAACCCAAGAAGCGGCCCGCAAACGGATCGAAGCGCAAGGCATCCGCGACTTCCAGCAGATCGTAGCCCAGGGAATCACGCCGTCGCTGCTGGAATGGAAAGGCATTGAAGCCACGGAGAAACTGGCCGAAAGTTCGAACTCGAAGGTGGTGGTGGTAGGCAATCCGAAAAACGGCTTGCCTTTGATCTTGGGGCAGTGATGCCCCGATGGGGCATGGCTTTCTGAGAGGACTGGCTTCCAGAGTTCCGGGGAACTTCTCGAGAATATACGCGTACTTCACATCATGGTGCGGCCTAGGTCCCCATTGCTCCGCCCTTGGTTCCGCCGCATGGTTGCTGTGCTCGTGGCTCTTTACGCCGCCGGAACCCTTTTCGGCGGCATCGCCTTAGGCTGGATTGCAACTCATCCCGGAAAACGGCTTCTCTCCGCCTCCGAACAGGATCAGGTCAGCTCCTATGCTGCGCTCACCCATGCTGAGTTTCGGGACGTGCGCATGACCGCGGGGGACGGCACCGCTTTGCGTGCCTGGTTCCTCAAGCCCGCAGATTGGAACGGAAATTCTGTTCTCCTCTTGCACGGGGTCAGCGACAACCGGCTGGGGATGTACGGGTACGGGCAGTGGCTGCTCAGCAAGCACTACGGAGTGCTTTTGCCCGACGCCCGTGCCCATGGGGTCAGCGGTGGTGAAATCGCCAGCTATGGGCTTTTCGAGTCCGAGGATATCCACCACTGGGTCGACTGGCTGGAAGACCAGGTTCACCCACAATGTGTGTTTGGCTTTGGCGAATCCATGGGTGCCGCGCAGTTGCTGCAATCGCTTTCCAAAGAATCCCGATTCTGTGCCGTCGTGGCAGAGTCGCCCTTTGAGACCTTCCGCGAAGTGTCTTACGCCCGCTTCGGCCGACCCTTCCATACCGGTCCTTGGCTTGGAAGGTCATTTTTTTGGCCAACGGACGAGACCGGATTCATGTACGTGCGTCTGAAGTATGGTTTGGATATGAGCGCGGTTTCTCCGAGGGATGCAGTCCGCGATGCCAAGATCCCTGTGCTCCTGATTCATGGGACAGCCGACAGCAACATCCCCTCATACAACTCGGATGATATCCAAGCGGCCAATCCATCCCAGGTGCAACTTTGGAAAGTTCCGGGAGCGGCACACTGCGGAGCACACGAAGTTGCGCCGGCTGAATTTGAACACAGGGTGCTCGACTGGTTGTCACAACACTCGGCAGGCGGGCGAAAAAGCTAAGCAGGGGCGATGGTTTCGTGGACCCAGGCCTGAACCGTCAGCCCGTACCCATCACACAATCTCGATCTTCTCATCCACCAACTTCTTCTCGTTCTCATCGACGCCGGTCAGTTCGAAGGAATTGGTCAGCACAGCCTTGCCCTTTTCGACGCTAGTGATCACATAAGAGCAGCCGAACCAGTGCGCCTCAGCCAGGTCGGTTTTCGACCACCGTGCCGGATGGTCGGGGTGAGAGTGGTAGAAGCCGATGATATCTTCCTCTCGCTCGCGCCCCTCGCGTTGAATTCGCACCAGCTCCTTCGGATCGATGTTGTAGCGGTTCTGCGGCGAGTCGCTGCGCGTATTGCCCGCGCGCGCGAGAGAGGTGACTACGCGCGTGCCGTCGTCGTCAAAGCGGCCGAGCAATACCCCGCAGCACTCGTTGGGATAGGTTTCCTCGCCGTGCTGGCGAAGCGAATCGTAGTGAGATTGGCCGATCCTTAGCATGGAATCATCGAACGATCACATCATTCCAATCATTTCTTAGCAGATTCCCTTCCGCTCCGTCTCCGTCCAGAACCGTTCGCTCAGATACTTGTCACCGGAATCGGGAAGAATGGCAACGATCACAGCTTCTTCACCTTCCGGAATGCGGCGGGCTATCTGCAATGCCCCGGCAAGCGCCGCGCCCGAGGAAATCCCGATCAGCAGGCCTTCCTCATGCGATGCGCGAATGGCTGTCTCGTACGACTCCTCAGTCGAGATGCCGATGTCCTCATCTGCAACCGCTCGGTCGTAAATCTTCGGGACAATGGCGCTCGCCATGTGCTTGGCGCCTTCAATCCCGTGGAACGGCGAGTCAGGCTGCAAAGAAATGCAACGCACCCGGGGATTCAACTCTTTCAGCCGCCGCGAGGTTCCCATGAACGTGCCGCTGGTTCCCATCATGGAAATAAAGTGTGTAACGCGCCCTTCGGTCTGGCGCCAGATCTCTTCGGCTGTTCCGTAATAGTGTGCCTTCCAATTGGCCTCGTTCGAGTATTGGTCGGCATAGTAATACTTCTCTGGTTCTTTCGCGTAGATCTCGCGCGCCTCACGGATCGCGCCGTCGGAACCTTCATCGGCAGGCGTGTAGACAATATTCGCGCCGTAGGCAAACAGAATACGCTTGCGCTCCGGCGAGACATTCTCAGGCATGCATAGAGTAACCGGGAATCCTTCCGCGGCGCCGATCATTGCATAGGCGATACCGGTGTTGCCGCTGGTCGAGTCCAGCAAAATTTTACCCGGCGCAAAGTTCCCACTGCGCCGTCCCTCAGAGACGATATTGAAGGCAGCACGATCTTTTACCGATCCGCCTGGGTTATACCACTCTGCCTTGCCAAGCAACTGCACATTGGGGAACTTGCGTGCCATCCGTTCTAGGCGAAGCAAGGGGGTATTCCCGATCAGCGCAATGCTGCGCTGGCCGAGTTTCGTAGGCCGCGCAACCACTTCTTTTTCCGGCAGGTTTGTTGTTGAAGTACGCATTCACCATCAGCCATCGGCCAAAACTCGGAGACACGAACCCGCTGTTCGCCAATGCGCGCCGCGATCAGCTAGAATCTGTAACTTAACTTTCCAGGAGACGCCGAGGAACGGCCTGCCAACCTTGCAGCCCGTGACCATCGTAATGTCACCGGTGAGCAAAAACCGCCAGCTTATCGTTAGATTATAGAGGAGCCGGAACGACTCAGGGGATCGGCGATCGGGCCTACAGGGATCGGGGTATGGTTCGATTTTGCCGGGCCAGCATCAAACGGATAGAGAACAAGCGCCTGGGTTGGGCGAGCGTTTCACCGGGTTTTTCTAGAGACCAGGTTAGGAGTTTATTTTGGCAACCAAAGTTGAGCAACGCACATTTGACGAAGCCGTGCAGTGGCTTCGCGACAACGGATTTGATCTGATCGAGGCCCCGGGTACGACCGGACGGGTTTTCTTAAAGAAGTACAACGTCTCCGCCGCCATCCAGAAGGACGGTGAGGAAGGCGTGAAGATCTTTGCCTACCCCGGGTACTTGCTCAACGGCGAGATCTCCAAGCTCATCAACCGCGGATACCAGCAGGTGCTCAAGACTTCGAAGACCGAAGTCGCAGCCACTGCCGACCATCTGAAAGCCCTGCAGAAGTTCACGGAGGAGCTTAAGGAAGCTCTCTGCCTGCCGAGCCTATACAACGAATCACTGGGCACGGTCAGCGAAGCCTACCAGTATGATCGCATCGAAGGTCGTGACAAGCCTGAACCGCAGCGGCAAAAACGCCCCTGGGAGCGCGTGAAAGTCATCACCGCAAAGAAGAAGGCGTAATCCAGGGGGTCCTCACCGCGCTAGGAAGCTTTTCTTCTGAATACCTCAATTCGGTTGGAGGATTGGGGCTTGGCGGTTTTAGCCCCATCATCCCAGTAGTATTCTGTGGTTCGGCCGACTTCCACCACTCCTACCCGCTCATAGTTCGCGCCCAGATATTCCCTGGCCCAGGCAAAAATCGCCTGGTCAGAACCCTCGCGCGGAAACCAGGAAAAAAACACATCCACGTTCACGATGTAATCGGGTTGTGCCGACTCGATCTCGCGGATCATCTCCTGCTGCATGGTGGACGCATACTTCTGCCGTTCCATGAGTTCGTAGGTGTAAATGTAACCGGTCGCTGCGTGACGCTTGGCATAGAAATAGATTTCCGGCTCTGAGCCGAGGACTGCGATCTGCGAGTTCTTCTTCGAATGTGTGTTGATGTAATCGGCGATGGCTACTGCCTCGGGGAATGGATTTGGGGCGTATACCGAGCGGCATGCTGCTACTGGATCCATTTGAAAGAAGAATTCCGCTTGTTCTGCCACCGAGTAGGCGAAGGCCGCGGCAAAAGCGAGCACCGGAACAAAGGCGAATGGCCGCATCGCCGCGGTGGAGGCAAATTTCGCCGATGCTGAACTTACTCCTAGCCCAACCAGCAGAGCCAGGGCCGGCAACATCAAAATGAAATAGTGCTGGCGGAAGAAGAATCCGGGGCAGACAGCTAAGAACGAGAACAGTAGAAACGCAACCGAGAACCAGGCATGTTTCCTGACACCTGAATCCCAAACGAAGGCAGTCATTCCAAGGAGGGCAAGGATCCACAGATAAACCGAAGCTCCAAGTACGCCCGGACCTACCAGCTTGAGCACGGGCAGCGCCTGCAACACGGTGTTCGCGGATGCGTATTGGCTGGCATAGGTGAAAGTCCAGAAGAAAAACTTCCGCAAAACACCTGCTCGCCACAAAACGAAACACGTCAGCAGGAAAGGAGCGGCAGCGCCGAGGCTAAACATACCCAGCTTGCTTCCCATTTGCCGCCAGGCTACCGGCTCCTTGGCTTCCGATTTCAACAGGTACAATCCGCCAAATAACACGAAGAAGATGCCAGGCTGCTTCATCAGGAACGCCAAGCCGAGCAGGAGCCCGCTTGAAAAGTACAACCCCATCCGCTTTCCGTTTTCGACCGCGATTAGCAGCAGCAGTGTTCCTGCCAGGGCAGGTAGCACTGAAAAGTGAGTGGCATGCGCCGCAAAGCCAAGAACTGACTCACTCGTAGACAACAGCGCATAACTCGCGCCCGCGACAAATCCAGCCAACCTGCCGAAGAGCCGCAACCCCAGTAGGAAAACCAGAAAGATCGTGGCCGCATTCACCACCATCAAGCCCAGATGGATTCCCGAGGGGGACTGTCCGAAGATCGCCATCAAACAAGCGTAGGCCGCATAGGTTCCTGGCAACTTCATGGCGTAAACCGATTGATAAGGAGCGATGCCTTGCGAAATCAATTGGCCGGCATAGGCGTATTCGCCTTCGTCTCGCTCGAGAGGCATGTCGCGCAAGCGGAACCTGATCAATGCAAAAGACAGCACCACCAGCGCTAAGAGAAGGTAATGCCAATGGGAGGCCCAACGGCGGGCCTGAGGGGCCTTCTGACGTGTCTCCCGCGTGGCTGTTGCTTTCGAAGGAACCTCAGATTTCACGAGCGGCGCCTCTTTGGGTGTGGACTTCATCAGGATTGAGAGTGCCTCACGCTTGCTTGGTTTTCAATGGCGGGAACCTTGGATCTATACCCTAGAGGTGGACGGGTGCTCGAGTGCTTCTGAAGCCGACATCCTGCCCCGGGTGGGGCCTGGCCGCTCTTAGCAAAAAAGCCTCCCCGTCACCGGGAGGCTTTTTTCTGGAGGCAGGCTACCCGGGCGTGCGGTCCCGGGTCGCCTTTTATTGGGACGGTGAGGAGCGCCCGTCCCTGATGTTTTGACTAGGTGCGTGCAACTTCCAAGTACGCCCACTCAAGGTTTTGGCTTGAGTGGGGCTTCCTTACTTATTCTGGTTAACGTTGGTGGTGGTGCCGTTCGAGGTCGACGCCAGCTGCTCGAGGTCGTTCTTCATCAGGCTGACTTCGACGCGGCCGCCGCTCATGCGCTTCGGCTTTTCTTCCGAACCGGTCGTCGGCATCGGTGCATTGCCCATGCCAACTACGTAGATCCGGTACACCGGGATCTCGTGGTTCTCCACCAGGTAACGCACAACCGAGTCCGCCATCTTGCGCGACGTTGCGATTGCATTCTGTCCCTTACCGGACGAGAAGCCCTGAACCTCGACGATGTATCCGCGCTGTCCCTTGAGAGGCTCTGCGAGCTGGTCAAGAGCAGTCTTGGCATTCTTGCTCAGAACGGTTTGGCCCGGGCGGAAGCGGATCTCGGTCTGGTTGGTGGCTTTGTACTGGTCGATGTTGTTGACCACGCCTTCGACGGTGGTCAGGCGGGTGTTGGCTTGGGTCGCGGTGTTCTGCGCTTGGCTCGCCTTATTCCCCGCATCGACCGCATGCTGGTCAGCTTCGTTGGCCTTCGCCGACGCCATTTGAATCCCTTGCTGGGCGCGCGAGTCAACGTCCTTGATCATCTTCGAATTCGCAGCCGTCAACTCATCGAGCTCGTTGACGCGGTCGCGGATCGGCTGAGTTTGCTTCTGGACGTACTTCTTGCGGGCGAAGGGATTTACCTTGCCCCAGAAGCCCTGGCGGCTTTCATACTGTAGCGGGGCCTTCCCGGTAGCGGTGTTGCCCGAGGGGGTGGACGACTGTGCAGAGTTATCAGTCGTAGTTGAGCTTGCCGGTTGTTGCTGAGCAAGCGCCGGCAGCGAGAGTAAGAAGGCGACGAACAACGCTACCACTGCGCGATTTTTCATGTTGAACATCCTCCGTGAGGGGCGCCCTTGAGCTGCTCCTCGACTGCACGCCTTGCGCGGGCGTGATCGCGATTTGGTGCGTCCCTGGAAAACGGGGCAGAGTTTCTGTGCGGGCCGGACGGTGCCTGGAATAGCCTGTCCGAACCTTAGAACCTGCCGGCCAGCGCTGACGCTACGCCGAGCCAAAAACTTGGCGTCTTCTGAATCCTAAGATGCTGACGCCTGCCGTTACGTATATCAACTGCCGTGCCAAACCGCACCAAACCTAAGCTATTGATTCATCTCAGCTATTGTAGTCCTCATCGCGCCAGGTTACCGTAACTCGCCTGTAAAAGCGGGGGGACTAGGTAAAAACTGCCATGGGGGAGACGGAGCGATGCGGCACGGAGCGGTGCCTGGATTGCGAACAGGACTGGGCCTTAAAGAGTCTGAATTACCCGCATTGCTTCTCGTACTGCTCATAGATATAGGTGTCGGTCATGCCGGCAACATAGTCGCAAACGACCCGGGCCAGCGGCTCAGTCCCTGCCTTTTCCTGGTAGTTGCGGGGAAGCTTCTCCGGATGGGTCATCCAAAGCTCAAACAAGTCGCCCACAATCCGCTCTGCAGCCTCCTTCTCGGGCTCTAGCGCTGGGCTGAAATAGAGGTTGCGGTGCAGGAAATCTTTGGTTTGACGCCGCTCGGCTTCGATTTCCCGGCTCAATCCGGCGAGGCGATGCGGGCAGCGGCGTATGTCATCGATGGTGGCGCGAGCGCCTTCGCTTGCCGATCCCAGCTTCTCAACTTCCAACCTTGTGCTCTCGATCAGATCCCCTATCCAGCGGTCCAACATTCGGCGTAGGACCTCGTTGAACTTCAGCTTCTTTGGCGCATCCGGGTAGGCCAATTCGATCTCGCCAAACAGCCGCGCAAAAAGCGGTACGTCTTCGATGATGTGCTCTAGCGTAAGCAAATGTGCCTCATACCCGTCATCCAAATCTGCGGTGTTGTACGCAAGTTCGTCCGTGACGTCGATGAGCTGAGCCTCCAGGGGAGGTTGCTGGTCCAGCAAATACTCCGCCAGCTCGGGAAACTCGGCGACGCTGTAATCCCGCGAGTGCTTGATGATTCCTTCCCGTACTTCAAAGGTGAGATTGAGCCCGCGGAAGGCCGCATAGCGGAGTTCGAAATCTTCGACGATCCGTAGGGCATGCAGGTTGTGATCAAAAAAAAGGCCGTGCTTCCGCATGACCGAGTCGAGCGCGCGTTCCCCGGCATGCCCGAACGGTGGATGCCCGATGTCATGAACCAGCGCGAGCGCCTCCACCAGGTCAACACTGAGTCCAAGTTGTGCTGCGATTGTGCGGGAGATCTGCGCAACTTCGAGCGTGTGGGTCAGGCGATTGCGAAAGTGATCGGAATAACGGCGGGTGAATACCTGCGTCTTGGCCTCAAGCCGTCGGAACGCCCGGGAGTGAATGACTCGGTCGCGGTCGCGCTGGAAGTCGTTGCGGTAGGGATGGGGCTGCTCAGGGTGGCGGCGTCCACGCGAGTGCTCCACCGCGTAGCTTGCGAGCATGAGTTGAGTGTAGCGGATGGCACTGTGCTATGCCATTCCGAGCCCGGCGGCATACAAAAGAAAACGACAGCCAACCCGGCTGTCGTTCGATCCAGAGTTCTTTTCTTAACGCTCAGAGCCAACTGCTACTTCGCGTCCGTCTGCTCTTTCGCCAACCGCACCTTCGCAGATTCAAGTTTCTTCTGGACTTTGGCAAGCGCTTCCTGGTCGACTTCAGGACCGACCGTCCTGCTCCATTCCGCGACCGCTCGTTCCCAGTGCGATGCAGCGAGTTTAAGGCGGCCGGTTTTCTGATACAAATCGCCCAGGTGCTCCTGCACGGTGGGGTCGGCCCCCATGACGTGCTGCGAAGCTTTTAGGAGATTATCTTCGGCAAGGTCGTACTTGCCGAGCTTGAAGTAGGCCCATCCCAGCGAATCCAGAAACGCTCCGTTGGCTGGTTCCCGGTCAACTGCCTTCTTGATCATGGCCAGGGCTTCGTCCAGATTCTCGCCTCGGTCCGCCATCATGTAGCCGAGATAGTTCAACGCCGCCGAATTATCTGGAGAATCTTTGATGATCTTGCGAAACAGCTCTTCCGCCTCGGTATATTTCTTCTGGCGCTCGTAGCCGGAGGCGCGAAGGAAGGCAATCTCCTGATGCTCTTCTGGCTTGGACGAAAGCTGGTCAGCTTTGTCGAGAGCAGCCTCTGCTTCCGGCCAGCGTTTCAAACGGCTGTACATCATTGCCAGCCGGACGTGAATGTCGCGATCCTCCGCGTTGCCCTTGAGCAAGGACTTTACCTGCTGAATCGCGGCCTCAGACTGGCCAAGGTCTGCCATTTGGCTGGCATAGACAATCTTCAGGTCGCGGTCCTTGGGCAGCTTCTCGGTCGCTTCCTTGGCGACGTCGGTGGCTTTCTGCCAGTCCTTGGCTTCGCGATAGGTGTCGATCAACTCCTGATACCCGCGTTTGGCACTGTCATCGCCCAGTGGGAGCATGAGCCGGAAGGTATCAATTGCCTGCTGTTCCTGATTGTTGTCGCGATAAACCGTCCCCAATCGCTCCAAGAAAACGCTGCGGTTGTCCTGGTCATCCTGAGAGGTCTTGTTTTCGTTCGCTTTGAGCAGCCCCTGCAATTGCTGCGCCGCCTCGTCGTAGCGGCCCTGGGTCTGGTAGATCTCGGCAATGCCATAAGAGATCTGGTCCGACTCCTTCACCATCGATTGAGCCTTCTTCAGGCTCTGCAACGCCTGGTCCAGCTTTCCCTGCCGACGGTAGATCTCGGCAATGCGAATGTAAGTGCGAGCGTCTTCCGGGTTGGCGTCGGCGATGACCTGAAACTGCTGCAGGGCTTTTGCGGTTTGCCCGTCATTCAGCAATGCTTCTGCCATGCCGCGGATGGCATCCAGGTTATCCCGGTCGAGCGCAATGGCGTGCTGGTATGCGTCGATCGACTTTTTGTAGTCCTTCTGCTGGTCGAAGATCCCGCCGAGCATCAGGTAGAGCTTCGCAGAACGGTTCGCCTCGGGAATCGAAGACAGTGTCTCAGCAGCTTTGGCCGGATCGCCTTCTTCACTGTAGAACATCGCGAGGGTAGCCACGGCTTCTTCCGAGTCAGGTGCCAGCTTGATTGCGAGCTTCTCCTCTTCCTGGCCTTTCTTCAGCTCGCTATTCGCGTGATAGAGCCGGCCGAGCATGATGTGGTCGTCCACACTGTTCGGATCGAGCTTCACGATCTCTTCGTACTGCTGAATCGCGAGCTTAAGGACATTGTCGGAACCGCTGCCACCCTGCATGTCGCCAAGGGAACGCAGATAAATGTGGCCGAGCAGCCGATGCGCCTCAAGGTTCTGGGGATCGCGCTTCAGGATGTCTTGCGCCTCAGAAACCGCGTCGCGAATCCGCCCGGTGCGCGCGTACAGCTCCGCCAGCCCGGAACTCAGGTATTCCGAAGTAGGGTCGGCTTCAAGGGCAAGCCGATATTCTTCAATGGCTTTGCTCACTAGATCGCTGCGCCCGTAGGCGGCCATCTGCTCCTCATAAGTGTGCGCCAGCGTGAAGTGATAATAGGCAGCGGCGCGGTCAACCTTGGCGGGCGCTTCATTATTGGCGGGCGGCTTGGCCGGAGGCTCGGTGTTTGTCGAGGGCTGTTGGGCAAAAACCAACGTCGGGGACAGCAGAAGTGACGCCAAAAGCTTTTTCATGAATTCCCTATGGATTCCAATACCGGCCACAAAGTCCCAAGGCCTTAGCGATTGGATGCTCAACCGCGGCGGGCGGGTGCTTCGGGTATTTTACGCCTGCCTGCCGGGAGAAGGCCAAACGTTGGTTGCTGCCCTCTAGAAAACTCCGGGGCTCAGAGAACAGCGCACGCGCCCCTCTCATCTTTATACTAAGACGCCCGTAAGGCGGAGATGAAGCTGCGGAGATGGAAGCTTTAGTGCCTGAAGTGCCGCACGCCGGTGAACACCATGGCAAGCCCCAGACGGTCCGCTGCTTCAATCGAGTCCTGGTCTCGCACCGAACCGCCGGGTTGAATGATTGCGGTTGCACCTGCTTTGGCGATTTCCTCGACGTTGTCGGCAAACGGGAAGAATGCATCGGAGGCGGCTACCGTCCCTTTTAGCGGCAGGACCGCCTTATTTCGACCGATCCGGCACGACTCAACCCGGCTCATCTGTCCTGCGCCTACGCCCACGGTCTGTCCATCGCGCGCATATACGATCGCATTCGACTTCACGTGCTTGACTACCTTCCAGGCAAAGAGCAGGGCCCGCATCTCTTCCGGGCTCGGCGCGCGCTGAGTAACGACTTTCAGATCGGATTCTTTCAGCTGGTGAGCGTCGGCATCCTGTACCAGCATTCCGCCAGAGACGTTTTTCATCACCCACTTTTGGGGGTGATTCTTGATTTCCACCAGCCGCAGGTTCTTCTTTGAGGCCAGCTTCTCAACCGCCCCCGCTTGGAAGGAGGGCGCCCCAATCACCTCCAGGAAGAGTTTGGCCATCTCTTCTGCAGCCTCGGCATCGAGCGGGCGGTTTACCGCGATGACGCCACCGAACGCCGACACCGGGTCGCACTCGAGGGCCTTCTTGAAAGCCTCGGCCAGACTGCTGCTGGTCGCGGTGCCGCAGGGGTTGGTGTGCTTGATGATTGTGCATACCGGCTGTTCAAATTCCTGGGCCAGGTCCCAGGCCGCCTGCAGGTCGACGATGTTGTTGTAGGAAAGTTCTTTTCCCTGCACCTGGCGCCCGTTGGCGACGCCAGCGCCAGATCCGTCAGAGTACATTGCGGCCTTCTGGTGCGGGTTCTCTCCATACCGCAGATCGCCAAGCTTGCGAAAGCCGAGGCGCAGGGTTTCGGGAAAGCCATCCGCTTGCTGCAAGTGAAAATTTCCATTCGAACTAACTCGTTCCAGAGTGGATGCAATCGCCGAATCGTAAGCGGCTGTAGTCGCAAAGGCTTTCTGTGCCAGGCGCCACTTCGTTTCCGAAGAAAGCGACCCGCCTGATCTCGCCATCTCATCTGCAATCCCATCGTAGTCAGAGGGCGAAGTCACAACCGCGACGTCGTGAAAATTCTTGGCTGCCGAGCGGATCATCGACGGTCCTCCGATGTCGATGTTTTCCACCAGTTCTTCGAAGTGCACTCCGGGCTTCGCCGCGGTCTTTTCAAACGCGTAGAGATTGACTACCACCATATCGATTGCCTGAATGCCATGTTCGGCGACGGCGGCGCGATGCGAGGCGTCCTCCCGGCGGTGGAGTATTCCACCATGGACTTTCGGGTGCAAAGTCTTCACCCGTCCATCGAGCATTTCCGGAAACCCGGTGATCTCCGAGATGTCTTTGACCACGATTCCGGAATCGCGCAGCAGCTTGGCCGTGCCTCCGGTTGAAATCAGCTCCACCCCCATGCTCGCGAGCTTGCGGGCGAAATCGTCCAAGCCAGTCTTATCGGTGACACTGAGAATTGCGCGTTGAATTTTGTGGGACATGATTGCCTCGGATGGTTGCCTAGGATTGCACTGCGCCGGAAGGTTCAACAAGAAATTTTAACGCAGAAGCACGCTGCGCGTTGGGAAGCGGCCGCGAAGGTCACTCAGAACCCGGAGCAAGTCTGCTACCAAGACAAGGTTGCTGGCGCGGCGGCGCAGAATTCTTCTCTAGGCCAGGGTTCTCCCCGCGCCGAGACAAAATCCAAAGGGCACGACCGAAGCCGTGCCCTGCTTGCCCCGTGGAGACTACACCGTGGCCTTTGCCCGCAGCTTTACCTTGCCGTCCTGCACTTCGACCGCGTACTCGACCTTCTCGCACTTGTGCTGCTTGCGGATTTCCTGGGTCTTTTTCTGCACGAATGACTTGAAGCTGTCGAGCGAACCGGAAACGTTCTCGCCGTTCTTCTGCTTGGCTGCGGTGAGTGCCTGATAAAGCTTTTCCACCTTCTCTCCTTCGGAGGTGGCGTCGCTGCATTCGACCACGAACGGCTGATCCTCGTGATGGCTCACGCCGTAAACCTTGTGTCCCTTTTGTTCGTGCTCTTCCTCGCGAACGCCCTGAACCGAAAGCAAGGCGTCCTGCGGACGCCGGTATCCCTCTTCACGAATCCGTGACTTTTTCCGCCACAAGTCGCTGTAGATCGCATAGCGCTGCGCCAATTCGTTGTAGCGGAAGCGTTGCGAGAAGCTCATGCGGCTACCATCGGAAAACTTACGCAGTAGCGTAACCACCTTCCACTCCAGGTCAGAAGGAGGTTTCTTTTGCGGATTATTGAAGAAGACCTCGTACTCGATCTTCAGCCGCCTCAGGTGCGACTCCAGCAAATTCATTTCTTCGTCAACGGTCATCCTTCCCCCGACGAGCCACGCACGACACAGCAGGCCGTAGCCCAGAGTCTATGGGACAGTTGGACCTCGCGGCAGGTACCCATCGGACACGACAGGGAGTGAACTTAAGTAAGGTCGGCTGAGGGATAGGTAGGTGAAAGCCGGGAGTTAGAAAGCGAGCGGGTGCTCTTCTCACTCGTGATGCCAAGGATCAGGGATAAGTGTCAGACGGAGAGGGCCCCAGAAGCTGGTTATTTCATCGCCATTTTCTTGATCATGGCGATGACCAGCTTGCGATCGCTGTCGTTCAGATTGCCCGAGTAACGCCGAATCTGGCTCAGGAAGCGGAGTTCATCGTCCGACAGTTGGGGGAGGGCCTTGGAGCCGTTATTGTTTCCCGGCTCGGAGAAAAAGTGCGAGAGCGGCAGTTCCATTGCGCCGGCAATTTTTGACAGCGTGTCCAGCGATGGAACCGTGTGCCCGTTTTCCACGCGTGAAAGGTAGCAGCGCAACAGTCCCGTCCGCTTTTCGATGTCGCCTTGCGACATTCCCTTTTGCAGCCGGAAAGAACGGATTGTGTCACCGATGTTCATGCTGTCCATGTGAGGAGTCCCGCGAAGGAGTCAGGCTGCATAGTAACCAGAGTAGTACCTGTTGGCAAGCGAAAAATTGTGATACTCGCAACAATGCTCTTCCCTCACGAAGAGAGGTTTCACCTGGCTAGCAACGCGAGCTGAACCTTCGTTTGATCGCGCTCACTCTTTCAGGTTCGCCGCAAGAAATCCCACCGTCTTGTTCCAAGCGTCTTTCGCATCCGCCTCGCGATAGCCGGCTTGGTTGTTCGGGTTCTCGAAGGCATGCCCCGCGTTGGGATAAATCGTTACGTCGATCTTCTTGCCAAGCTGTTTCATCTGCTGCTCGAACTTGTGAACGTCATCGGGAGTAATGCCCATATCTTTTCCGCCGAACAATCCCAGAACCGGGGCTTTGATTTTCTTTAACTCTGCGGGCTCGGTCGCCAGATGGCCGTAATTGATTACGTCGGCAGCCAGAGTTGGCTCCTCAAGCGCCACATCGAGCGAGTAGCCTCCGCCCATACACCAGCCAATCGCGCCGATCTTGTTTTTCTTCACGTTGGGAAGCGATTCGAGATAGTCGAATGCCGCAGCCAGATCGCGCTTGGAGCGGTCTTCAGGAACGCCTCGCATCAACTGGTGTGCCTCATCGGGCGAGGAAGCGACCTTGCCGCGATACAAATCGACAGCCAGGGTAACGTAGCCCTCGTCTGCCAGCTTCGAAGCCTGCTCCTTTACCCAGTCATTCAGGCCCCACCATTCGTGAATGACAATGAGAGCCGGGAACGGCCCTTTGCCTTGGGGCGTGTACACGATCCCTTTGACGGTTTCCTCGCCGCTCTTGTAGGTGACGTTCTGCGCGGTGGCTGCGAAGGCAGAGGCAGAGAGCAAGAGCAGAACAGCAGCCAGCATGGATTTCATGATCAACCTCACGAAGGATCTTGCGAACGTACGGCTGGTTTCCCCGTGACTCCGGATCGTCGAGCCAAGAGCCTCAAACGAACATCCCCGGCCCAAGACCCGAAGAGCCTACAACACTAACTCCATATACAAGGCGCCTTCAATCGGGTTGTCACGGTAGGGCGCGACTTCCTTGAAGCCGAGCTTCCGGTACAGTGCCACCGCATCACCCATCACCGGCTCCACCGTATCGAGGCGCAATCGTTGATAGCCGATTTTCCGGGCATCGTCAACCATGCGCTCAGCAAGAATCCTGCCTAAGCCCCTCCCCCGGAACTGCGGCCGCACATAAAGGCGCTTCATCTCGCAGATTTCGCGCTCTAACTTGTGAAGGGCTACACACCCCGCGGCTCGCGAGTGGTAAGCCGCGAGCAACAAACGCCCATGGGGAGGAGCGTAGTCGCCTGGCAATCCGGCAAGTTCCGTTTCGAAGCTCTGGAAACAGAGGCTGAAGTTCAGGGAATTCGCGTACTCGAGGAACAACTCCCGAACTGCGCTGATCTGCTCGGCGGACTCGGCCTGCTGCAGGTCAAAGTTTACCTCTGCTGGGGAATCGGATTTGCGGGAGTCAGTCATGAGATTCAAAAACTTGAGGTCTCTCACTCCCCGTAGCCTGGTTGATGATCTCGAGGTGAGCTTACAGCCCCACCCGGTCAGGCTTTCTTACCCCATTAACATCCCGCCATTCACGCTCAATACGTGTCCGGTGATGTAACTGGCCTCCTCCGAGGCGAGGAATGCCACTGAATGCGCAACTTCTTCGGGCATTCCCACACGCCCGAGCGGGATCATCTTCAGTGCGCCCTGCTTCAACTCGTCCGAAAGCGCCGAGGTCATCGCGGTGTCAATGAACCCAGGTGCGACCGCATTGCAGGTGATATTGCGCGACCCCACTTCGCGAGCAATCGCCATCGTTAGTCCGATCAAGCCAGCCTTCGAGGATGCGTAGTTGGCTTGCCCTGCCTGCCCCATCTGTCCAAAAACTGAGGTGACGTTGACGATTCGTCCCCAGCGCTGCTTCAGCATCGGGCTGATCACCTGCTGTATACACAGATACGCGGATGTCAGATTTGTGTTCAACACTGCATCCCAGTCTGCACGCTTCATGCGCATGACCAGCTGGTCGCGAGTGACGCCGGCATTGTTGACTAGAATGTCGATTTTCCCGAGCTCAGCGATCACGGCCTTGAAGGCAGCCTTGATCTGCTCCTCGTCCCCGATATCGGCGGGAGTGACTCGCGCTTTCCCACCCATCGCTGAGATCTCTGCTGCCACCTCTTCCAATTTTTGCTGGTTGCGTGCCAGCAGCGCCACGCTCGCGCCTCGCTTGGCCAGCTCAAGCGCGCATGCCCGTCCAATACCCTGCGAAGAGCCGGTGACTACTGCAACGCGTCCGGTAAGGTTCATGGATTCTCTTTGCGATCTCTGCGCCAGGCCGCAAATTCGCGGAATGCGTAAAGGTCTTTACTTATGGATTCGAAGTCGGAATTATAACTGGATAGGAGCAGGGAGATTCTCTTCGCGCGTTTGCTTGATTTCCTCCCGGAACAAGTAACGCAATAATGGCGGTGCAATCACGGTTGTAACTGCGGTCATCAAAACCACGATTGCGTAAGTGGGTTGGGTGACGATTCCTGACTGCAGCCCCACCAGCGCAACAATGAGCGCGACTTCCCCCCGGGGCATCATTCCAATGCCCACCTGCAATACGCTGCGCCAACCTTGGCCAACCATCGGCATCCCGCAGCCGATTACCTTGGAAAGAATGGCAAGGACGGAGACGATCGCGGCGGCCACGATAATCTGGCGATTGATCAGCGTCAGATTCAGCCTGGCACCGATAGCAAAGAAGAAAAATGGCGCAAGAAACTCTGTGATCCCAGCCACCCTGGGGAACAGGTTCCACTGTGGCGCATAATCGGCAAACACCAGCCCAGCAAAAAACGCGCCGATGATTGCGGCCATTCCGATCTTCACCGCCAGCCAGGACAGCAAAAGGCAAATCGCCAACGCGACCACGAGCGAGGCATTTTGAATGGATAGATGCTCGACGCCGCCTTCCATACGGCGCACAATTCGCGGGGCAACAAACATCATGAACAGCGCGAATGCAGCCGCTTCACCAATCAAGACGCCGAGATGAAGCCAATTCACTCCCCCCGAGGCAAGCCCTCCGACGAGCGCCAGCATGATCATCCCCAGAATGTCATCGAACACGGCAGCACCCAGAATGACCTTGGCTGTCTCGCTTGAAAGCAAGCGCATGTCGGCAAAGATGCGAGCCGTAATTCCCACACTGGTCGCGACCATGGCTGCGCCCACGAACACCGACTCGCTGCTGGGGTTGCCGGCGATCTTCATGTAGGCGAATCCGAGCACGAACGGCACGATCACACCGGCCACGGCAACGCTGATCGACTTTCCTCCGATCCGGATCAGTTCGCCGGGGCTGGTCTCAAGGCCGGCGCTGAACAGCACAAAGATCGCGCCCAGGTCGGCGATGGAATGAATCACATCGATGTTCGGAATCCAGTTCAGAGCGTAGGGTCCGAGCACTGCCCCCGCCAGGATCTCGCCCAGGACCGAGGGTAAGCTGATGCGCTCAAACACCTCTCCTACGGCCTTCGCCGAAACGAAGATCGCAAATAATTCCAGCAGCAGTTGCTCGGGTCCGGGAGCGATCACACTTGCCATGCTGTGTGGAGCATATGAAAAGACAGGGCTGCACGCAATAAAACTCGTGAGCTGAACTCGTGAGCTTTCGGTGAAGGAGTGAAGATTCAAAGCTGCTTGTCAAGCTTTTTTCAGCGGCCAAACGAGCACGTTGAGCTCTTTGGAGAAGTGCAGTAACGGTGTATCAGAGGGAAGAGTAAGTCCGGCAGCAGGGGCCAGGGTGTTGACTTGAATCTCTGCTTCTGCGTCCTGCAGGGGCCAGCGTTCGTGGTGAATTTCACAGCGAAACACCTTTCCGCTCGAAACCGTGTACAGACAGTAGCGCTCGGTCAGCCAATGTTCGATCGAACCAGGAGCCCGCCATTCGACCGGCTTCACCGGTCGATAACGTCCTCGAAATTCACCCGGGGATTCGGTTCGCCGGGCCTTATAGTGAAACCAGCCCTCGCGCTGTTCCACACTCATTCGCGAAAAAAAGTAGGGCAGCTTGTAGAACGCCCGTGCGGACCATACCGCCAGTCGGCTCGCCGCATCGAGACTGAAGAAGTAAACCCCTGGTTTCCCGTCGTAGGTCACGTAGGTGCGCACGTTCAGTTCAGCGAGCGCTGAGGTCCCTGGGATCGGGGGCATGAATCGTCCGCGAATTCCGGACATATGAAACGGCGCGACCGCCACCCAACATGTTCCCTCATAAGTGTCGAGCGCGAGTTGGGATGGAACGAGCGCGCGTACTTGCTCAAGGGGAACCGGCCAGTGGGCAAAAAGCAGATCCCTCCAGGTCTGCCGCATGAGCCATAGCCCCGAGGGGAGCGGCCAAGGACGGTGGGTCACCTGTCTGAGTGCGGGATGCATTCGCCTTGCGAATGACTATACGTCAAGCGGGAACCCGAGTCGTTCGTCGTGCATAGTTGATTTTCTCTGTGGCCATTAGAATGGCTGCGTGATCTCCACCGCCAGTCCGGCTCCTGCTCAGGTCGACAAGCCTTGGCGCAAGTTCACGGTTCGTGAGCGGATTCTGTTGTGGCTGATCACATGGACGGCATACCTGATCATTCGCTTGCTTGGACCGACCATTCGCTTTGCGGTGTCCTGGGAAGGCGCAACCCCGAAGAGTCTGGCGGAACGGCCTTATGTGTATTCCTTCTGGCACAATTGCATGATCGCCGCTATGTACTGGTGCCGCGACCTTGAGGTTCGAGTTATGAGCAGCGACAGCTTTGACGGCGAGTACACCGGCCGCATCATGCAGAAATTCGGATTCGTAAAGGTCCGGGGCTCAAGCTCGAAAGGCGCTGTGCGCGCGCTGATTGGGATGCGCCGCGCCTTGGAAAACGGTTACACGGCTGCCTTCACCATCGATGGTCCGCGTGGCCCCCGCTATGTAGCGAAGCCGGGTCCAGTGATGCTGGCGCGGGCGACCGGTGCGCCGATGATGGCCTTCCACATTGCCTTTGACCGCAGCTGGGTGCTGAAGACCTGGGACGGCGCCATGATTCCCAAGCCCTTCTGCCGCGCGTTCATGCGCATCAGCCGCCCCATTGCAGTCCCCTCCGACGGAGATCAAGACCAATACCGCGAGGAATTGCAACTCGCTCTTGATCGCGTCCGTATCTTTGCCGAAGAGAATGTCCACAAAGCCGGCTCTTCCGAATTCCCGTTCGGCAAGAGCAACCGCGACGAACACTAAGTACAGGCGTGAACCCGCAAGGGCTTGAAATCTTGCATAAAGTCCGCGATAGGCTGGGGCCCCGATCCAAACCCTCGCCCAAAGTACAATACGGAAGTAGAGAGGTTTTCCTGATGATCGAAGCTGCCCAGGCCCTTCCCACTAAAGCCGAAGCCCAAAAAAGTTACGAAGTTTTCAAAGCCAAGGGCCTGAAGCTGAACCTAACCCGGGGCAAGCCTGCCTCTGATCAGCTCGATCTGAGCAACGAACTGCTCAGGCTTCCCGGGCCTTCGGACTTCACTGCCGACGGCGCCACCGATGTCCGCAATTATGGCGGCCTACAAGGCCTCATCGAGGTGCGTCGCCTGTTTTCCGGAATTCTCGGTGCGCCCGCCGATCAGATCGTCGTGGCCAACAATTCCAGCCTCGCCCTCATGCATGACTCGATCGTCTACGCTTTGTTGACGGGAACCTGTGACAGTGTTGCTCCCTGGTCAAAGCAAGGGGAGATCGCGTTCCTGTGCCCCGTTCCGGGCTATGACCGTCATTTTAAGATTTGCGAAGACTACGGTATTCGCATGATCCCCGTGCCGCTCAACGACGACGGCCCCGACGTGGCCGAAGTCGAACGCCTGGTTGCTGGCGACGCTAGGATCAAAGGCATGTGGTGCGTTCCCAAATACAGCAACCCGACCGGCACGATCTACTCCGATTTCGTCATCGAGCGCCTGGCTGCCATCAAAACGGCTGCGCCCGATTTCCGTCTTTTCTGGGACAACGCCTATAGCATTCATCACCTGACGGGCGACCGCATTCAGATCGCAAACGTACTCGAGTTGTGCGCCAAGCACCACAATCCCAATCGCGCGTTCGTCTTCGCCTCGACCTCGAAGGTGACTCTCGCCGGCGCGGGCCTGGCATTGTTTGCTTCCTCCAAGGCAAATGTGAAGTGGGTACTCGACCGCCTGATTCCGCGAACCATCGGTCCGGACAAGGCGAATCAGCTGCGCCACATTCGCTTCCTCAAAAATGAAGACGAAATGTTCGCCCTCATGGACCGTCACCGGGCATTGATCGCCCCGAAGTTTGAAAAGGTTCTGGAGATTTTTGATCTAAAGCTCTCTGGCATCCCCGATGTCTCCTGGACGCGTCCGAAAGGCGGCTACTTCATCAGCCTGGAAGTTCCCCAAGGGTGCGCCCGACGCGTCGTGGCGCTAGCCAAGGAAGCTGGCGTGGAGCTGACTCCTGCAGGTTCCACGCATCCTCTCGGAAAGGATCCCGAAGACCGCACCATCCGCATCGCACCCACGTTCCCGGACTTGCCCGAGGTTGCGCTTGCCGCCGAAGGGGTGGCAGTTTGTGTTCAGCTTGCCGTGGCGGAGAAAAGCTCGTAGCCCTCCAGTCAGCGTGCAGTGACTGCAAAATCCCGACACTGGGAACGCGAGCCCCGCTCGCTGCGCGTGACTGCGAGCGGAGGAGATCTGCCCGCCGGCTCTAAAGAAAGCCCCGCTTGCGTCGGACGAGTGCTAAAATTTCTGTTCCCTGAAACCCCATGCCAGCCATCATTCTCGACGGAAACAAGATCGCCGCTGAAATCCGTGCCGAAGCTGCCGAGGCGGTGAACGCCATGTCTGCTGCTCGCCTTCGTCCGGGCTTGGCCGTCATTCTTGCCGGCAACAACCCGGCTTCTGAAATCTACGTTCGTGGCAAGGTGAAGAGTTGCGAAGAAGTTGGCATTTACAGCGAGAAGCACACGCCAGGTGAAGGCGTCACTACCGATGAACTCCTGGCACTGGTCGATGACCTGAACCGCCGCAACGAAATCGACGGCATCCTGGTGCAGCTTCCCCTTCCTGCAGGGGTGGATTCTAAGAAGGTTCTCCTCGCAGTCGATCCGGCTAAAGATGTGGACGGCTTCCATCCCATGAACGTTGGGTTCTTGTCCACACAGCGTCCGGGACTGGTTCCTTGCACTCCCGCCGGCATCATGGAGATGCTTGCGCGCAGCGGGATCAAGCTCGCCGGCCAGGAAGCTATCGTGATCGGGCGCAGTGACATCGTCGGCAAACCGATGGCGATGTTGCTCCTGAATGTAAACGCCACTGTGACCGTTTGCCATTCTAAGACTCGCGACCTTGCCGAAGTCTGCCGCCGCGCCGACATTCTGGTTGCGGCCATCGGCCGTGCCGGCCTGGTGAACCGGGATTTTGTCCGACCGGGGGCGACCGTCATTGATGTCGGCATGAACCGCGTTACAGACCCGGAGGAATTTCGGCGGCTCTTTCCCAGGAGCCCGAAGCGGGAGGAGACATTCAAGGCGAAGGGTTCGGTGCTCGTAGGGGACGTTCATCCCGAGGTGGCCGAGATTGCCGGAGCGATCACGCCGGTACCGGGGGGCGTCGGTCCGCTGACAATCGCCATGCTGATGTCGAACACCGTGAAGGCGGCAAAGATGCGGCGCGGCAATTTCACCGCTGCCGCAGACTAAGGAACATCGCGGTCTTTACTGAGTACGCAGCAGGCCAGTTACCTTACCTCGGCGTATTGCGATCGAAAGATCAAACGAGTGTGATCGGTGGAGAGGAATTTAGGATCATGATCAAAGTCGGCCTCACTGGCGGTATCGCTTCCGGGAAGTCTCTTGTCAGCCGCATGTTCACCGAACTTGGCGCGCACACGATCGACGCCGACGAACTTGCGCACGAATTGATGACGCCAGGCCAACCCGCCTACCACGAGATCGTCGAAAAATTCGGCGACTCCATTCTCAATCCAGACAAGACCATTAGCCGTTCCAAACTCGCCGAACTTGCCTTCGACAAGAAACGGCCGCGCATTTACGAGCTCAACCGTATTCTTCATCCTGGCGTAATTCAGAAGTACGAGTCCTGGATGGACGACATCGAGAAGCAGGAGCCGGAGGCCATCGTCATGCTCGAAGCCGCGCTGCTGCTCGAAGCCGGCCTTCGCCGGCGTTTCGACAAGATCGTGGTGGTCACACTGAAGCAGCAACAACGCATTGAACGTTGGTCGCAACGCTTCCAGGTGGATCAGGAAACCGCCCGCCTCGAGGTTACCCGCCGCATGATGGCCCAAGCGCCCGACGAAGCCAAACTCCAGGCCGCCGACTTTGTCATCGACAACAGTGGCACAGTCGACCAAACCAAGGCTCAGGTGAAGAAGGTCTACGATTCCCTGCTCTTGCAAGCCAAAGCGAAAACTGCCTAGCGGTGAGATTTTTCCTAACGAAGCGTATGACCTTGCTTCGGTTTTTCGAATGTGCCTAACCGCACATTTCTTGCTGAGACGGAGGCCTTTCCACGGGCAATGTAGCCGTAACCGAGGGGCTCACTTTGCGACTCCCGCCACCTCCGAGTAGCATCTAAACCATAACTATGCAAGTTGCTACTGCCGTATCGGAGCTGAAACCCAAACTCGCCTTCAGCGAGATTCTCAGCTTCGCCTACGAGACTTTCTGCAGTAACAAAGTCCGGTTCATGCTAACCGCGATCGGCATGGTAATCGGCACGGCATCGCTGATCCTTGTAGTCACCATCGGACTCACCGGCAAACAGTACATTCTGAATCAAATCCAGGGCATTGGTGCCAACGAAATTTACGCTGAATACGAAGGCGGCGCGCAAAGGATCACCAATGCCACCCAGGATCCGCTGACCGTTGAGGACCTAACTGCGTCCATGCAGCAAGTCTCCGGCATTGTGGCTGCTTCGCCAGTCGTCACTCTGGCGGACCGAATCTCGGTGGGCGAAGGTAAAGAGCGGGACATACAAATCCTCGGCGTCTATCCCGATTACCGCACGGTGCGCAACCTGGTTGTACCAGCCGGCCGCTTCTTCGATCAGCAGGACGAACAGGCCCACAATAAGGTCGGCCTGGTAACCGACAAGTTTGCTCACGAGATCTACGGCTCTTCCCAAGCAGCCGTAGGCAAAGTGATTAAGCTCAGCGGACTGCCTTTCACCATCATTGGCACCTTCCGCGAGCGCGTGGACACCTTCGGCCAGACCGAAGTGACAACCAATACCCTGGTGGTTCCCTATTCCGTGGCGCGCTACTTCATGGAAACACCCACGGTAAAGCTCATCTATTTTTCTGTGGCGGATTCTTCGATGGTCCAGTCTGCTACCGACCAGATTAAGAAGGTTATTCAGTCCCGTCACCGGGCCGAATCGGTTTACAGCGTCAGCAACCTCACCGCTCTGGTCTCCCTGGCGGAGACAACGGCGAACGTTCTGACCATGGTTCTGCTGGCCATTGCAGCCGTGGTTTTGTTGGTCAGCGGAATCGGAATTATGAATATCATGCTGGCCACGGTGAGTGCCCGCATCCGCGAAATTGGAATCCGGAAGGCCCTGGGTGCCACCAACCGAGAGATCCGCTTCCAATTTCTGTCAGAGGCTATTCTGATTTCCGTAGGCGGGGGCCTTCTTGGCGTGATCATCGGCCTCGCGATCCCCTCCTCAGTGCGCTTCCTCACCCAATATCGTCTTCCCATTTCGGGATTGTCCGCGAGTGTGGCCATCCTGGTCTCGTCTCTGGTGGGGATATTCTTTGGGACTATCCCCGCCGCTCGCGCGGCCAAGCTTGCCCCCGTCGAAGGCCTGCGCTACGAGTAACCCAATCTCCTGCGGCCAGGAATCCAGAGGGAAGAGAGATGGTTTTAGCCTGGCCAGAATGGCCG
>Ga0157374_10000233_pt1 | contig 51654 bp, 41 predicted proteins | sample M25metaG_FD_115308 | JGI IMG/M metagenome (GOLD analysis project Ga0157374, IMG submission 115308) | Miscanthus rhizosphere microbial communities from Kellogg Biological Station, Michigan, USA - M2-5 metaG | ecosystem: Host-associated > Plants > Roots > Rhizosphere > Soil | place: USA: Michigan...
CCCTGCGGCGACCGGATTTTATAATTTAACCCGGCAAATTGGAGGCAGTTTAGGCATCGCTTTCCTGACTACTTTTATTGCCCAACGGGAAAACTTGCACCGCAGCCATTTGGTGGAAAATATCACCTTATATAACCCTGTGGCTCGCCAACAGGTTCAAGGTTTAACCGCTGCTTTTCAACAACATGGCGCAAGTCTGGATATTGCCCAAAAACAAGCTTATGGGGTCATTAGCAATATGATTGATCTGCAAGGCGGTATTATTTCTTACGAGGATATTTTCTATATTGTCGGCATTGCGTTTTTGGTCGCGCTGCCTTTGTTGCTATTGCTGGGCAAGGGTGGGAAAGACAAGGCGCCGGCAGATTTGCATTAATCGCTTTTAAAAGCGGGCTTTCAAAAATATCTTTAGTTCCATCGAAAGCTTGCCAATGCGCGGAACACAATCCAAATAATGTTATAGCTGACTATAGAGTGTGATCAATTTGTGTTGTTCTTGTTCCCAACTGAGTTCCCGTTTTGCGTTATGCGCATTTTGACGATAACGTTCTGCACGTTCCGGATGCCGAAAGAAATCGATAATGGCATCCGCCAAGGTTTGAGGATGTTCTGGGTTAAAGGTGAAACCGACATCATAGCCTTCCACAATAGCCTTTAATTCGGGAAAGTCCGATGTAGCACAAGGGATTTCCGCCTGCACATACTCAAACAATTTATTGGGTAAACAATAATAATAACTGGCTCGAATATTCAGGATAGGTGCGACTCCTAAATCCGCAGACGTGGTCCAGGCTAGTAAATCTTTGCGGGTAACCTGCTCTTTAAAGAAGACCCGCCCTTTTAAAAGAGAGGAATTCTCCACCCGTTCATGCAACTGTTGCGCATACTCGGTACTGGGTATGGCGCCCATCATAACTAGAGCCAAGTCAGGTTGGGGTAATAATTCCATCGTATCCAGCAAGAGGTCAATGCCGCGTACAGGTTTAATGTCACCTTGATAGAGCAGCACTTTTGTTTCTGCTGGTAGCTGAAAATGTTCATGGAACAGCCGACCGTTTTTTTCCTGATTTTCAAAGTATTCAGCGGCATTGCGTAAGATGACGCAACGCTCTTGGGGTAATCCGGCGGTTTCATTCAGAATGCGGCACAAACTGTCGTTCACGGAGATCAAAGCATGAGACCGAGACAAAAGCCACCGTTCCAGATGCCGGGTGCGTTCAATGTGTTGAAGGGTTTTATGCTTTTTACGGGATGATAAGGACATTCGCTCTGTCTGCTCGCGCTCAAACTGATACATGGAATCCCATAATTCATGGGAATCGTAAACCAGTTTGCAGCCCCATACCCGAGCTAAAAGCCAGCCTATTAATAACATATTGGCGTCATGGGCATGAACAACATCGAAATGACCATATTTGCCCGTTAGAATGGACGCTAGTCCGGCAACATGACGAGCGGTAATCGGTTTGAATGAATGGACCGGCTTGCGAAAAGTCCTGCAAATCTGGACGCCTTCCTTTTCACTTTGCTTGGGGAGCTGCTTCAGCTTGTCCATGGTGCAGAAGACTGTTACGGCATGTCCAGCCTGAGTCAGAGCGAGGGCTTCACGTTGTACGCGGCTGTCAAATTGGAAATCGTTATTCAGTAGAAAAGCAATTCGGCTCATTGTGCTCAATTCGTTTGGTGTATCAGTAGGAGCGGTGTAGAGATTAGCAGGTATGCGGATTATTCATTTTCAAATTCAGCGGTAATTTCCGTCAAACCTGTTTCGGAATGTTTATATTGTCGCTTGCAAGTGGAACATTGAATTTGCTCGGATGATTTATCCTTCATCGGCTCGCCGCAGTAGCAGGCCCAACCGTGTTGCCGGGCTGGATTGCCATAGACCAAACCATAGTCCGGCACGTCTTTGGTCACCACGGAGCCTGCGCCAATAAAAGCATATCGACCGATAGTCACACCACAGACAACCGTGGCGTTTGCGCCGATAGATGCGCCTTGTTTCACTCGGGTGTTTCTGAAATGTTCATCGCTATTTCTGACAATTGCACTGCGCGGGTTGAAGACATTGGTAAACACCATGCTGGGACCGCAAAACACGTCATCTTCCAAGGTAACGCCTGGGTATACGGAGACATTATTCTGGATTTTAACGCCGTTGCCAATCGTAACTCTGGGGCCAATCACCACGTTTTGGCCAATTTTACAATTTTTACCAATTTGAGTCTGTCCCAGAATATGACAAAAATGCCAGATTGCGGTTCCTTCGCCAATTTGGCAAGGCTCATCCACATAAGAGGATTCATGCACGAAAAATGGCTTTTGGCTGGACTCAATGGTGGGGCTGGACATGCAATTCTCTTTTACACAACTGGGACTATTCTACACCAAAGCGGCGCAGCAAGGGGCTACTTTCACTGCCAAGCCTCACAATATCGGGATTTATTAAGCGTGTGTCATAGCAGACGAATGCTGTGGATGGTTGCTGTCTGCCTGAGTCATCAAAGCTTGGGCCTTGGCTAGAAGCTGAACGACTTGCAGGGCGTTGGCGGCATCATTGTGTAGGCTGGCTCGCTGACCGCGAGTGGCTTGCAGGAAAGCCTTCGCTTGCAGGGTTAACAGGTCGTCAGCCGGTTGTTCATATTCAATCAGAAGGGTTTGCTCACGTTGAATATGCTTGACCTGATCCCCCTGCCGCTCCAATGCGTATTCCAGGATTTTTAATTTTTCTCCAGTCGGTAAAGCGTCATCAAAGATGGCGATAGCCCGACTCCCGATCACGACCGTTTCATGCTTTTTGACCGGGGAGAGCCAACTGACCTGGATGCTACCGGACTTTCCCGAGTGGGACCGGAGGTTTACCTGTACGGTATCCTCGATACCGGGCCGTTTTAACAGATTCATACCGGTAGCTGACTGTATGGTCAGCGGTTCACCGAGTAACATGCTGATAATAGATAAGTCGTGAGGAGCAAGACTCCACCATACACTCTCCTCGTTGCGAATTTTACCCAGATTGACCCTGGTACATTGGACGCTCAGGATTTCCCCTAGCGCTCCAGCGTCCATTAATTCCTTCAGCTTGGCTAATGCGGGATGGTACAGTAACAAGTGCCCTACCGCCAGGATAAGACCACCGCCCTCGGCCAGTTTTGTCAGAAATTCAGACTCTTCCGGGACTAAAGTCAGCGGTTTCTCCACTAAGACATGCTTACCAGCCAATAAACATTGCCGGGCGACTTCACAATGCGTGACAACAGGCGTTGCTACAATGGCGGCCTCAAGCCCGGGATGCCGGAGAGCTTCAGTAAGCTCCGTGTACAGGACCGCTTGGGGATATTTTGCCTTTAAATCGGCCTGAATTTCCGATCTTGCATCGCATATCGCGCCAAGTTCACCCATATTATGCAGGGCTTTTGCCCAATTGTTGCCCCAATAACCGCAGCCTATCAGTAAAACGCTCATAGCAGAATAATTTTTTCGCGCTGATCTAACACTTGTGCGCAGGCGTTGCGGGTATCTACCACAATAGGGCTATGTTCGACGATGAAATCATAGTTAAAATCGCTATGATTCGTTAAAATGACTACGCAGTCCGCATTTGCCAATGTTTCTGGCGTTAGCGGCAGTGCTTCATGCTTGTTGCCTCTTGCGTCCTCAATCTGAGGAACATAAGGATCGCAGTAGCTGAGGTGTACTTCATCGCTTAGTAAGAGGTTAAACAAATCCAAGGCCGGGGATTGGCGCCAGTCGCCCAAGTCCTTTTTATACGCCATCCCTAAGATGAGGATCTTGGAGCCATATAAAGGCTTGCCTAAACGGCCCAGCGCCCGACTCATCTTTTCCCGCACGAACATTGGCATGTGGTTGTTGATTTCTCCCGCCAACTCGATAAAGCGAGTATGAAAGTTGTACTCTCTAGCTTTCCAGGTTAAATAGAAGGGGTCAATCGGGATACAGTGACCACCAACGCCGGGCCCAGGCCAGAATGTGAGCATCCCAAAAGGTTTTGTAGAAGCGGCCTCTATGACTTCCCATACATTCAGGTTCATTTTATCGCATAGGAGTGCTAATTCATTGACTAAGGCAATATTGACGGCGCGGAAGGTGTTCTCAAAGACCTTCACCATTTCAGCACAGCCTGGAGAACTAACGGAAATAACGTCCAAGATGGTTTTTCGGTAGAATGCGGAGGCTATTTCCTGACAGGCGGGAGTATAGCCGCCGACGACCTTGTTGGTATTATGGGTAGTGTAGCGCGCATTGCCCGGGTCGACCCGTTCCGGAGAGTGGGCGATAAAGAAATCTTCCCCCACGGTCAGTCCGTTTTGTTGCAGTAACGGGAGCAGAATTTCCTCGGTCGTCCCAGGATAAGTGGTGCTTTCCAGAGTAATTAACTGTCCTGGGTGCAGGTACCGGGCAATACTTTCCCCAGCCTTTCGGATATAAGAAATATCAGGGTCCCGGTTTTTAGTCAGGGGGGTGGGGACGCAGATGATTACGATATCACTGTCGGCCAAGCTGCTAAAGTCTGTGGTGGCTTTAATTTTCTGGTTTTCGACCAGAGGTGCCAATTCCTCGTTGCTGACATCGGCGATATAGCTGTCGCTTTGATTTAACATGTCCACTCTGGGCTGACTTAAGTCAATCCCAGTTACGGTATAACCCACTTTAGCCACACAAACAGCTAATGGCAGACCAACGTATCCCATTCCGATGATGGCGACCCGAGCCGAGTGGTTCTGAATCTTGTTGAGTAAGTCCTGATAAGCCTGGGTGTTTTTGGAGGACGGCTCTATCGTAGCCATTTTAGGAGCTGATTCCACTGGTCGTCGACCCCATATTATGTAAGTATCATGCATGCTCTACTGGGTTCCTACTAAGATAATAGAGGCACGACGTGGTCGTCAATGGTTAGCTATCTTCAGAATGTCCAATAGATGGCTACTGCCAAGGGCGCTTCCCATTGGTTGTGTTTATTCTGAAAGAATCGTTGCTTGCAGTTGCGTGAGGAAGAGAAATAACTTCTACGCTGTTTCAGAAACATGGAACAAAACACACATGGATGACAGGATACCTTCTGGTGGAGAGAAATTATTGCGTCTGATGAAGGGGTTGGATTCGCCATCCTGCACTTAGAAAGCTGGGGTCGCTTAAATCTCGATATTGCAAGTTGATGATAAACCGCATGGAATGACTCTGATTTAAGCGGGCAGTATGGGGTAGCAGACTATTGAATACCAGGATATCGCCGAGTTCCATTTCGGCAGAGGCCACACGATTGAATTCATTTACTGTTCCACGAAGTAAAGTATGCCACTGGGTATTGTTTTGTCTTGTTTCATGCGGGAGTATGCCTCGGTGATGCTCTCCTAGCGCCAATAGAAGGCTGCCGTTATGAAAATTGACTTTCTGAAGCGGGGCATATAGGGTAAGGGTTGATTCTGGTCCTGCGTGGTAAGCATGATCCTGATGCCAACTGGGTAAGTGGTCTGGATCCTCGGGCAAAGTCATTTGCAGACTGTAATGCGGATGAATTTCCACAGTGGATGACAGTAGGGATTGAATCACACTGATTAACTTACGTTGGCCTGCGAATTGATGCATGCCCGGCGCTCTGATCATAGCGTCATCCAGCATCTTCTGACACTCGGGTTGCTCTTGGGTAAGGCGGATAATACGCTCACTTAAGCCCGAAGCAGTCAGATCCAAGTGGGTGGGATTATAGCCGTAATACTGCTCCAATAATGCCAAGCGCTGAGCTAAATCCTGAAAAACGGAGGCATAATCGGCAGGGCTGAGCAAGCCTTTTAGTAGAATAGCGCCATCTTGTGCAAAGGCCAGCAGGCTATCTTGAGATAGTGCCTTGTTTGTATTATCGAAAAGGACGGTATGCAACACGATAGGGTGCTTCTCGTTGTCGTGCTTATATTTTGATTAAACCTTGGAATTTCTCTCAGGACCTCATCCGGTTGGTTGAAGGGTTTGACTAGGGGCACTTTTATGTGGTTTTTAGCATGCATAGTGCCTTGGCCCGAAAAGTACTGTTATGTTAGACTATCCACATGCCTCCGTAGTTCAGTTGGATAGAACACTTCCGTCCTAAGGAAGGTGTCGGGCGTTCGAGTCGCTCCGGGGGCACTTTTGAAACCAGGGTGAGGCTGGTGATTATTTGGGGAAGTCTCTACAGCTATGGCTATGCTGTTTATTTGCTGGCGGGTTTGAATTTAAAAGGCTTAAAAATATTTTAACAAAAATTCTTGCAAGATACTTTTTATCGTCAACTTGGGAATGTTCTGTCGACGATGTCAGTTTGTAAGGCTTTCAACTTTTGGATATCACCCAAAAGTGTAATGTTCTCCTTTGGGACTCAATTTAGTCTAAAGTTATCCAAAATGTTTTAAATGAAAAATCCCCTAAAGGAGAAATAATTATGAAACATTCAAAATCTTTGCTCTCAAGTCTTTTAGTAGTCGGTTTTGCCGCCGGTATTCTGGCGCAAGCGGCATTTGCCAATGACCGTTTTGAAGATCACCATCCTCGTCGGGCTGAGGTGTTGGGTCGTGATCATAACCTGAGACATGAGCTAAACGAAGATAAAGGCCATTTAGGTGGTAACTACGGTAAACTAATGGCGGGTGATCGGCGCATTCAACGTCAGGAGCAGAGAGATGCGCATCAAAATGGCGGTTATATTACCAAGCGGGAACAGCGGCATTTAAATCGCGAAGAAAATAGATTGAATCATCGAATTCGCAGAGACGATCGAAATTACTAAATTGAATTATTTTTCTTTCAATGCAGAGCGTCTATCTGACAAGATGGGCGTTCTGCATTAAGTAGTGCAATATTCAGACAAAAGGTAGGTAGTTAAACCCATTGAGTAAAAATATAACGATATCCATAGTGGATCAGGCTAAAGTGGGATCCTGAGTTTTTGTCAGTTTATTGGATTAATGATTAAGGTCTCAGGCCATGCAGGAAGCAGTCAATGGCCGTGTTGCACATGTCTTGTGGGGGTATTTCTGTTTTAAGCTTTTCGGTGGAGAGCAAAACCAGGAAACTACACAACATGCAAAGTAATGTATTTGATACGATTATAAGGTCGAGATCTGCCCTTATCTCACCGATTTGTACTCCTTTTTGAAGGAGTAGAGTCATTCTTTCCACTAATTCATCATGAATCATTAATGGGTTAACAATGTTTTGTACTTCGGGAATAGAGGGTGCCTCTTGCGTGACGAGCAGAATAAAACGCCGATTGTCTTGCAAGTGTTGAATGAGCAATTGAACAATATGGTGCAAGCCTTGCCAAAAAGGAAGATGCTCAATCTCAGCCAAGCCTTGATCCAGTTTTTGGATTGGCGAATAACGCATGAACACAGCTTTGTAAACATTTTGCTTGGTCTGAAAGTGTCTAAATAGAGTTAATTCACAGACTTGAGCACGTTCAGATATTTCCTTGGTGGTCGTCTTGGAATAGCCCTGCTCTGAAAAAAGCTCGTATGCAGCCGTAATCAGACTCTCCTGAGTGGTTTTTATTTTTGTAGGCTTCATTGTGTCCGATCGTTTATGTTTCATGCGTTGAGCGTTCAGAATCAAATACTCTTTATAGTAGGTCGGCTTGATGAAATCAAGTTTGGCTTAATAAAGATGGGTCTTGCCAAATTGCGACCCTTCACTTAATGTAAGTATACACTAACATTCAGTGTGTATTAAACGTGGCACCTTTCCCAAACTTCAGAAAAAGAGATAATCGGTAATGAATCCTAGATTGACAGGTCCCCTTACTCGTCGTGGGATAAATATCTTGTGGCTTTTGCTGGGCCTTTTGTTCTTCGGCGGACTTTCTGCGACAGCTAAAAAAATAGGGGTTCAAGATGCTCAATTCCCTACTTTAAAGGGTAAGTTGGAATGGAGTGCCGCAAAGTCGGATTCAGACAATCCATCAGGGCTGCTAATTACAAGTGACGCACTGGATAAGCAATGGTGGACTCAATTCCATGATGAGTTTCTGACTGGCTACATTAACCAAGCCATTGCCCAAAATCATCAGCTTGCGATTGCTAAGGCGCATATGGCCGAAGCGAGGGCGAATACGCAAACAGCAATATCCACCCTGTTTCCGGCGATTAACTTTTCGCCCACTTTTTTACGGCAAAAGACTTCCGCGCATCAGTTTCCCAGTTTTGGTGGCGGTGGTAGCAGCGGTATTGGTTTGGGTTCTTTGGTGCAAAAACCCTATAACATTATTTCTACTCCTTTTCAGTCAAGCTATGAATTGGACTTTTTCATGAAAAATGTGAATAAAGTTCAAGCGTCCAGAAAGCAGGCGGAGGCTTCTGCGCAAGATTATAGAACCGCAACGATTGCCTTAATGGGTGATGTCTCGAGTACGTATTTCAATTTGGTGAGTACCGATAAGCTGATTCAATTGCAGAAGAGCGCTATTTCGGTTGCGGAAGCGGATTTGGATGCGACTCGGGCCAAACAGGCTGAAGGTCTTGTTTCAATGTCGGACGTGGCAGCCAAAGAAGCTCAGTTGACCGATGCAAAAGCGGCGCTGCAGGATTACTACCGTTTACAGTCCATTTATACACATCAAATGGCGACTTTGCTCGGACGGCCCTCAGAGGTTACGGAGAGTCTGCCACGCTCCGATTTTGATCAGATGACGTTGCCTGCTGAAATTAGTGCCGGTGTGCCTTCATCCTTGATTGCGAGACGTCCTGACATCTTATCCGCGGAAAAAAATCTGGAAGCGGCGCAGATTAATGTAAAAGTGGCGCGCAAGGAATTTCTGCCGACCTTTACGATCAATGGCTCTTTAGGCTTGGCATCCACCTTATTTGAAAATTTATTCAAAAGCACGAGCAAAACCTGGACTATGGGTGGCGGTATGTCGCAAAGCTTATTTAAGGGTGGAGCAAAGGTGGCCAATTTAAAATTGAATAAAGCCCTGTATGATGAGCAGTTGCATCAGTATCAGCAGACTATTTTAACTTCCTTGCAGGAAGTGAATGATGCGCTGGCATCGCTGAAGGCTCACCATAACGCTCTGGAGCAGTCGAGAGCAAGCAATCTTTCCCTGCAAAAACAATTGGGTTATCAGCAGATGCAATTGGATGAAGGGCTGATCTCCTCTTCGGATCTGTACGCCTCTAAATTGCAGTTGGCTCAATCTAATCAGGGCTTGGTGCAAGCAAAGCTGCTTGGCCTAATCGATACGATCAATCTGTATAAAGCCTTGGGTGGTGGCTATTAGCGCTATTCGCGGCCAGGTATTTGAAAATTAAAGGATTGAAATACTCATGAACGTTTTTCCTCTCTCGTCTCCAAAATGGCTTACTTTTAGTGCGGTTAGTCTATTGGTTTTTTTATCCGCCTGTGGAAAACCATCTGCGCAAAATGGTCCCATGATGGGAGGAATGGGCGGCGGCGTTCCTGTCGAGACCTTGGCCATTCATGAACAACTCGTTGCTCAGACGCAGATTTATCAGGCTAACTTGATTTCTCGTCATTCCATTACGCTTCAACCGCGCGTTTCGGGTCAGATTGCCTCGGTTTATGTGAAGCCGGGAGACCAAGTTCGAGTAGGAACTCCCTTATTGCAAATCGACGCGCATCAACAGATGGCGTCCTTTAACTCCAGCAAGGCGGATTCCGCAGCCTTGAAAGCGCAAATCAAGCAAACGGAAGATACGGCAAAAAGTTTGATGGAACAATCGGTGGGTTTGCAAGCCAATGTATTGCTGAATCAAAAGTTGCTGACCCGTTATCAGAATCTATACAGTAAAGGTGCCGGTAATCGGCAAGATGTGGACCAATACACGAGTGCGTTGCAAAAGGCGCAATCCGATTTAGCGGCGAATAAGGCCCAAATTCAGGCTCAAAAGTCTGCAGTGGTGACGGCCCGTAAAACGTATGAACGTGCGCTGGCCGGCGTGAATCAGCAGTCTATCCTGCTTCAGTTTTACAGAATCACTGCGCCCATAGCCGGTAAAGTCGGTGAAGTTCCGATTAAAGTGGGGAATTATGTCGATACGGATGCCCAGTTGCTGAGCATTACGGATAATAAGCAGCTGGAACTCAATATCGGCCTTCCTGCGGATAAGGCGTTTGATGTGAAACCAGGTCTGCCGGTTGAACTGTTGGATAATATGCAAAAACCGGTTTTAAAAACGGCTCTCTCTTTCATTTCGCCCATGGTAGATTCTGCAACGCAAACGATTCTGGTAAAGGCCATCATTAAAAATCCCAATGACCTGTTAAAGGCAAATCAGTCCGTTAAGGCCCGGGTTTTCTTCTCCCAGGCGAAAGGTATTGTAATTCCGACGGGTGCGGTCTCTCACTTGGGCGGACAGGATTTTGTCTTTCTGGTTCATCAGAAAGATGGTAAAGCGATGGTGAAGCAGCAGCCGGTCACTTTGGGCGAAATACAAGCCGGTACTCAATATATTGTGCAAAAAGGCTTGCAAGACGGTGACGTCATTGTCAGCCAAGGCATCCAGAAGTTGATGGATGGAGCGCCAGTCACTGTTCTGCCACAGAAAGGCCATTAATTTATGTCGGTAGATTTTTTCGTTAAACGGCCCATTTTTTCTGCGGTTTGCTCGGTGATGATCGTATTGATGGGTTTAATCAGTATCCCCACCATGCCGATTGCGCAATATCCGCAAATCGCCCCGCCACAGGTGTCTGTGCAAAGCAACTATATCGGCGCTAACGCGCAGGTGGTTGAATCTGCGGTGACGACTCCCTTGGAGCAGGCGATTAACGGTGTAGAAGGCATGAAATACATGACCTCCACCAGCGGCAATGATGGGAGCAGCACTATCAACATTGTGTTCGACTTGGATCGAAATCTGGATGCCGCCGTGGTGGATGTGCAGAACCGGGTTCAATCGGTTTCGGGGCGGCTCCCGGCAGAGGTGAAGGCGACTGGCGTTACGATTGCCAAAAACTCGACTGCGATGGTGTTGGTATACGGTGTATTTGATAAAGACGGTAAATATGATGAGCTGTTTATCAGCAATTATGTGGACCGTTATATAACGGATGCCCTCAAGCGGGTTAAAGGCGTTGGGCAGGTTGAGATTTTTGGCGAACGAAAATTCGCCATGCGGCTCTGGCTGGATCCCAACAAATTGGCTAGCCGTAATTTGACGGCTTCCGATGTGGTGCAGGCTTTGCAGGAGCAAAACGTGCAGGTGGCTGCGGGCCAGATTGGTCAACCGCCTATCGACAAGCAGCAAATGATTCAAATGAGTATCAAGGCGGGTGGGCGTCTTCAGGATGCCAGCCAGTTTGCCGAGATGGTGATTAAGGCCGGTAATGATGGCAGCTTGGTGCGTTTAAAGGATGTGGGACGAACCGAGTTAGGCGCGGAAACTTATGCCAGCTCTCTGGAATTCCAAGGTAAGAACGCCATCGGTTTGGCTGTGTTTCAGTTGCCGAGTGCGAATTCCCTCGAAGTGGTTAAAGGGGTTAAAACGGAATTACTGCGTTTATCCAAGTCTTTTCCGCCTGGCCTCGTCATGACGGAAGTCGTGGATGGCACTCAGGTCGTGAATGAATCCATTATTGAAGTACTCTGGACATTGGGAATTTCAATTCTATTGGTGGTTGGCGTCATCTTTCTGTTTTTGCAAAATTGGCGGACCACAATTATTCCGGCCATTACCATTCCTGTTTCCTTGGTTGGGACATTTGCCTTCTTAAAAATCTTTGGCTTTTCAATCAACACATTAACGCTGTTTGGTATTACGCTTGCCACGGGCTTGGTCGTGGATGACGCGATTGTGGTAATCGAGAATATCGAGCGTTATATTCAGGAAAAAGGGATGTCGCCGTTTCGGGCTTCGATTGATGCCTTGAGTGAGGTATTTGGCGCCGTAATCGCGACTTCACTCGTTCTGATTGCGGTTTTTGTCCCCATTGCCTTCTTTCCTGGAACCGCAGGGCAACTCTACCGGCAATTCGCCATGACGATTTCCTTCTCCATTTTTATTTCAGCCTTTAACGCGCTTACTTTAACCCCCGCGCTTTCAGCCCTATTACTGAGCCCAACGCATCAAAAGGAATCCTTGTTTTTCAAAAAAGTGAACCAGGCGATTCAATGGTCGCGGGATGTTTATGCGCGTGCTTTAGGGATTACGGTTCGCAATAAGGCCATTGTTTTGGGTGTCTTTGTTATTTTACTGGCCGTGACATATGGGCTCTTTAAAATGGTGCCGACCGGATTCGTTCCCACGGAAGATCAGGGTTATATCATGGCGTTGGTGCAGGCCCCTGAAGGAACTTCCCTCCAGGCAACCCAGAAGATTCTGGATAAAATTGAAGTCATCATGGGAAAAGATCCGGATATTCGGGGCGTATTTTCGGTGGGTGGTTTCAGCTTTGCTGGAAATGGTCCGAACAAAGCCATGATGTTCGGCAATTTAAAACCGCTGGAAGATCGTCCCGGTAAAGCGCATTCTGCGTCTGCCATCGTGGATCGGCTTCGAGGCCAGTTAATGGGTATTCCGGAAGCGATTATTATTCCGATGGAGCCTCCGGCGATTAGCGGGATTGGTAATTTTGGCGGCTTCCAGTTCGAAGTGAAGGATGAAGGCGGGCATGAGCTTTCTGATCTGGAAAAGGCCACTCAGTCCGTGGTGATGAAGGGCAATCAAACGCCTGTTCTTGGTGGTTTATTTACCGGATTTACCGCAAACGACCCGCAACTCCAAGTGGATGTGGATCGCCTCAAGGCCAAGCAGATGGGTATTCCCCTGTCCGATATATTCAGTACCATGCAGATCTTGCTGGGTTCCGCCTATGTGAACGACTTTGACTACCTGAACCGTGTGTACCGGGTTTATGTACAGGCGGATGAACAATTCCGTAAAAATCCGGATTCTATCGGGCAATTCTATGTGCGTTCCCAAAACAACGGTATGGTGCCGCTTTCTAACTTGATCAACATCCGTCAAACTTACTCCGCCCAGTTGATTTCGCACTACAACCTGTTCCGGGCTACAGAGATTACGGGTTCCCCAAAACCGGGTTTCAGTTCCGGCCAAGCCATGCAGGAAATGGAAAAGCTGGCTCAAAAAGTCTTGCCCAAGGGCTATAGCTACGAGTGGTCCGGTACCGCCCGTGAAGAACAGGAGTCCGGTGAAAAGGCGATCTTTATTTTTGCGCTCAGCTTTATTTTCGTATTCCTGATTCTGGCGGCCCAGTATGAAAGCTTATTTGACCCGACCGTGATTCTGATGGCGGTTCCGCTGTCCATTATGGGCGCTTTAGGCGCGCAATGGCTACGTGGGCTACAGAATGATATCTACTGCCAGATTGGGTTGGTCATGCTGATCGGTCTATCCAGCAAAAACGCGATTTTGATTGTCGAGTTCGCAAATCAATTGAGGGCACAAGGTTTATCTATTGTGGAGGCGGCGGTTGAGGCAGCGAAAATCAGGTTCCGTCCTATTATCATGACTTCATTGGCCTTTATTCTGGGAATTCTGCCACTTGCATTCGCTTCAGGGGCAGGCGCGATGAGTCGTATTTCCATGGGGAATACCGTTTTAGGCGGTATGTTGGTTTCAACCACCTTGAACCTTCTGCTTGTGCCGGTGCTGTATATTCTTATTTCCCGCTTAAGTGATGGTTTAAAACGCAAAAAACCGTCATCAACAACAGTGGATTCTTAATCGGCAGCAAGACAAGACGGCTTTATCGATTCTGTAACCTTGAACTAAGGGGATAAAGCCTGGGTTTTGCCTTTTGAAAGCATTGTTTTAGGCGCCTTACTGTAAAGAAATGTAATTTTTTTGCGAATTTTTAAATATTTTCACGCATGAGCCGAAAAAAGGTCTAGAGACATTTTAAGACCTTTGGAGGCCGCTAATGAATATTTTCAATATGTTCTATCATCAGGCTCAGCAGAGATTTCAGAGGGGCGTTTTAAAAAATCCACAGCCTGAGCTGCCAGAGGAAGATGGTGATACTACTAATACTGCAGGTGGTGGGCAATCAACAGGATCTTCTGGGTATTCGAATACAACGGATGGCTACCGGCCTGGGTGGAGTTATTATCCGGTACCGGGCCTGCATATTGGAAATTGTAGAGAGATGTTCAGGCCCTATTGGGGTAATTATGGTCAATCGCATAGCCAAGGACACCATTGTGGTGGCGGCTTTGGTGGCTATATTCCCATGCCGTCGTGCGGTCCCACCACGCCTAGTGCGCCACCTCCCGCAGCGACACCACCAGTGGCGTCAACACCAAGTTCTCCTCCAACTCCACCGGTTACCTCAACACCAAGTTCTCCTCCAACCGTAACCCCACCGGTGACGTCAACGCCATCCTACCCTCCTACTCCAACTCCTCCAAACATTCCTTCTCCATCTTATCCACCTACTCCCACACCACCAGTTACACCGACGCCGCCACCGGTTCCATCAACGTCCTATCCTGTGCCTTCCCCGCCAAAAGTGATGGGCTCATTGAACATTTCCGGTGACCCGACTATCAATGTGACATCTCCAGGCGTTCTAGTGAATCCTATTAAATTTAATGAGCCGGTTGGAACGCCACTCAACTTACTTTCCGATCCTGACAATAATTTCAGTACGACGGTTACGTTACACCAGGTGAACAATGCCGGTAATGTCGGTATTCAGGATGTTGCTTTCTCTGTGAACAATCACCAGGTTCAGTTTGCCAATAATGGCAATCTTCTGGTGGATGGCGTAGTACAGGGAAATATTAATGACGCCAGTTTTATCAATCCGATTGATCTAGGCAACGGCAGTTCAATCAAAACGGCCATGGCGGATGATGGTGGCGGTCACCAGGTTGAGCGTTTTATTCTCGATACCCCGGAGTATGAAGTGACTGCTGCTCAGCGTCAGCCAACCAATACGCTTCCTTATTACGATATTAATATTGCTGAAAGAACGGTGAGTGCTGCCGATAATGCAACAGGCATGGATCTACCGGGACAAGGAACAACCGGCATAGATGACTTGCTCAGAAAAGAGCCCGGTTAAGCACAACTTTGATCTTAAGGGCTTAAAGCATCAAAATTAAAACTGCGCCTTATGTTATGTAAGGCGCAGTTTAACAATTCACATCGGTGATTTATTGTTCTTTGCTGTTGTTATCCACCTTTTTTTCGATATTTTTGCTTTCTTTATTTTGCATATGTTCCAATTTGTGGAACTCGTGACGGGACATTTTGTCATCACTGAGGGCATGCTGCTCGGTCTTATTGATCTTGTCCTGTCCTTTAATGAGTTTGTCAGTTTCTGATTTTGTTAAAGAGCCATCGTTGACTCCCTGCTGGATTTGCTGGGTTTGAATATCTTGGCGACCTTGAATTTCTTCTGCCTTTTGTCCAGCAAAGGCCGTAGTGCTTAAGCTTGCACCGAATAAAAATGCAAAAGCCAGTAATAGAGCGTGATATTTTTTCATACACTTTCTCCGCAATGTCGTACACCATAACTCAGATTTAAAAGTTGCCGTAATGAAATGGCAATGCCTTTAAGGCTCCTATAGTAATCTGTATAGAGTTATTATAGCTATCCGACAATGGTTCAGTTTTATCCAAGTGACTGGGCTATTTTTGTGTAGCGCCCCAGAATTAGATCAAAGGGTTCGATAGGGTTAAGTGTGCTATAGGCAGATTAAAAGTAAACTTGGCACCTTGTTGTGGCTCGCTCTCTACTGTCAATGCTCCCCCATGACGTTCCACGATTTTGCGGCAAATGGCTAAGCCCATGCCTGTTCCAGGATACTCTCCCATGCCATGCAGACGTTGAAATGGCTCAAAGATTCGAGGCCAGTGCTCTTTTGCGATTCCAATTCCATTATCTTCAATGCAAACGATATATTGATTTGCTTCTTGTTTTCCGGAAATGTGTACAACGGGCGTAATATGTGAACGATGGTATTTGATGGCGTTGCCAATCAGATTTTGAAACAACTGTCGAATCTGGGTTTCGTCGCCTTGTGCCAAGCCTAACTCGTCAAGATCAATCCGGGCTTGGGACTGCTGAATGGTGACCTGCATATCATCTAGAACAATTTTTACCAGTTCGTTTAAATTGATGGTTTGGAACGGTTTCCCCTTACGGTTTACCCGGGATAGGGTTAAGAGGTCGTCCATCAATGCCCGCATGCGGTTGGCAGCCGATGAAATACGATTAAAGTAATCTTTTTCCGAATCCGGGACCCTGCTTTCCAGCATTTCGCTTAAAACCTGGATTTTGCGTAGCGGCTCTGAGAGATCGTGGGAGGCTATGGTTGCAAATTGCTCCAATTCCTTGTTGCTGGCTTCCAGGCGTTTGGCGTAAATTTCCATATCCTGACGGGCGTGTTGTTCTTTCTGCGCGGTTTCCTGGGCCTGTCTGTATAGCTCCGATTGATAAATCGCGCTTCCGGCGTGTTCCGCAATAATTTTGATGAGTTCTATCTCATCTTCCGTCCATACGCGCTGATAGGTGCATTGGGAAATGCTGATACTACCGTATGGAGCGCCTCGGTAATGAATATTGACTCGTAATGAGGATTGGATGTCATATTTTTTCACGATATCGATCAGTTGGTCGACGGTTAAGCCTGGCAAATAATCCGCAATTCTGGCCATTTCCCTTCTTAAATGCGCAATGTACTGTTCCGGGTTCGGAATATAGGTAATTCGTTCTTTCTCCTCGTTAATGGCATTGGGATCCAGATGCCGAAAGGCTTCTACAATGCGTTTCACATCTTCCGGATCAACGGGTTTGCACCCTTCTCTGGTATATTGTGCGGATAAATTCAGAATAAGCTCGCCATTGATAACGGAAAATCGATTGATGGCGCAGCGGTCGGCCTCTAAATATTTCCCAAGCTCTCCGGCTACCGTTTGTAAAATGGAATCGGTATCAAAAGACTGCCCGATAATTTGTACGATTTTACGGATCAGCTTTTCGCGTTCCAGATTCGCTTCCAGTTGAGTCTCTACCTCTTTTCGATCGGTAATGTCGATACTGGTTCCAATATAGCCAGCCAACTCTCCATTCGCTAGAAACAAGGGCGACCCTTTGGTTAAAAGCCATCTGAACGTACCATCATGGCGCTTAAACCTGGCCTCCAGGGTGTAATGTTGTCGTTTTGAAAAGGCTGCTCTGTATTTCCGGCTGGCGATAGCCTGTTCCTCGGGTATCATGGAGTTCTTAATCGCTTCAACCGCATCTTCGGATGTAACGCCTAAAAAATTCTGCCAGGCTTTATTGACATAATTAGTATTGCCATCGGGTCCGCTGGTCCAAATGTACAAAGGAGCGGAGTCCGACATGGTGCGAAATCGTGTTTCACTTTCCTTCAAGGCATCTTCTGCTTTTTTTCGCTCCGTAATATCCATCACAGAGCCGATAAAACCCATAAACTGGCCATCTGGGGTTAACCGAGGCTCCCCGGTGGCAATTATCCAGCGGTATTCCCCATCATAACGCTTTAGGCGGTGTTCGGGCAGGATAAACGGTTTCTGAGCCTGCATAGCCTCATAGAAAATTTGCTTCACCCAGTCGATATCCTCGGGATGGACATAGGGTATCCAGTCGATTCTTTTATTAGAGGCGTCACTCAGTCCATAAAAGCGGGCAAAGGCGTTATTCCGGTAAATTAACTCTCCATTGGCCAGGCTCATCCAAATCATGACTGGTGCGGAATCGGCCATGGTCCGAAAGCGTTCTTCGCTTTCCCGCAGGGCTGACTCCGCCTTCATGCGCTGGGTTGTCTCCACGACGATCGCTAAAACGCCGGCGGGTTTTCCGGACTTATCCAGGATGGGACTATAGTTCAGATCCATCCATACGTCTTCGGGTCCATTATTTCGATACAGGGTCAGCCGTTGATCCTTATAAGAGAGTGTTTGGCCTTCCAGCCCTTTGTCCATCACATTGCGGTTAAAATCCATAACTTCCGGCCAGCCTTCCAGTACTTTGGAGCCCAGCAGAAAAGGATGCCTTCCGCCAGCAAACCCTGAATACGGGTCATTGTAAATCATAATCCCGTCTTTTCCCCATAGAAGCACCATAGGGACTGGGGAATGAAGCATCATGCTGACAATCGCCCGCAGGGTTTGAGGCCATTGCGTTATCGGGCCAATGGATGTTTTCTGCCAATTGAAGCCACGGATTAAAGCGCTCATTTCTCCACCACCCTTCAGCCAGGATGAGGAGCCAGGGTCTACGGTTTCAGTCTGGATTTGGATAGGCAGGTAGGACATCGTGCTGAATGATTTCGCTTCAGTAATCAGTAATATTTAGATATACCAAAGTAAGATAGATTGACGATCAATAGAGAGAGTCATTCGGAGTGCAGTTGAAAAATAACTGCATATCAGGCTACGTTAGCCTATGACGCTTCGCTAAGCCAGGATCAGCCAATACGGACTCCTGTTAAGAAACCTCTTGGGAACTACTCTATATAAGAATACCAGTTTCCGTTGCAATCTACGAGTACTAGTTCGGTTCTCAAAGGCTGTGCTGGTTTAAGGGGTTATAGGGTTAGAGCGCTGTCAACCACTGATTAAGCTTCAGGCGGCCTGTCTCTCATGCTAGGTATTTGCACTGGCTTTAACTAACAGCTTCAACCTGATGAGTTTGGTTCTTCAGGCATCTTTTGCATTAGAAGCCAGGGAAAGTCTTGCCTTCAGCGCAAACTTTCATCCATAAAAAATCTTAACGCTTATTTTTCTTTCTGCTAAAATGAGGCACACTTTAAAGCGCCTTGCCTTTAATTTAGCCTGAAGCCTCCTCGGCTTCAGCCCCCGACCGTAACCTGGGAACACAGTGACTGACTGTTTACCTCATTTACAGGAATAGAAAAGACAAAGAAAGAGCACAAAGATGAATCGTACGCATGACTTATGCTGGATGATTGGTGGCCCGCAGGGGACCGGGGTTGATTCCTCGGCGACTCTGTTCGCCCGTTCCTGCGCTGCAGCAGGATATTGGGTCTATGGCCGTCGCGAATACCACTCCAATATCAAGGGAGAGCACAGCTACTTCCAGGTCCGTGTGAAGACGGAAGCCGTCAACTGTCATATTGACCCGGTTCATCTGCTGGCTACCTTTGAAAACTCCACCGCCGAACTGCATGCTTTCGAGGTAGTGGCTGACGGCGCTTTTATCTATGACCCCAAAGTGACCGATCCGGCCAAGTTGAATCTGGCTCCCGGCGTTTTGAAATTCCCCATCCCCTTTGATCAGATTCTGGAAGAAATCGCCAAGGAAACCGGAAAAACTGTTACCAGCTTGGCCATTATCAAGAACACCGTTGCCGTTGCCGCATCCGCGGCCCTCTGCCAAATTGACATCAGCGCCATTGAAGAAGCCCTGAAAGGTCTGTTCACCGGCAGTAAAGCCAAATTGATCCCCTTGAACATGCAAGCCGCTACTCGCGCGTTCGAAATTATCAAAAATCACCCCGAACTGGACAAATTCAACTACGTGATGGAAAAACCGGTAAAAATCCCGGCTAAAGGCTCCCGCTATCTATTGAACGGAGCCATTGCGACTGGTCTGGGCAAATTGAAAGCCGGTTGCCGTCTGCAATCCTACTATTCCATCACTCCTGCCGTGGATGAGTGCATCTGGCTGGAAGACCTGTCGGCTTATGGCCTGCCGGTTATCCAGTGCGAAGACGAAATTGCTGCCGTGAACATGGCCATTGGTGCCGCTACAACCGGTATGCGTGCTTCCACCTCTACCTCCGGTCCCGGTTTCGACCTGATGACGGAAGGTTTGGGATGGGCCGGCATCAACGAAGTGCCTGTGGTGGTCTTCAACTACATGCGTGGCGGTCCGTCTACCGGTTTGCCGACCCGTCATGAGCAAACCGACTTGTTGACCTGCGTCTTCAGCGGACATGGGGAATACCCCAAGATTGTTATGGCGCCTGGCGATGCGGTTGAGCAGTTCTACGATACCTTTGACGCATTCAACTACGCGGATAGATACCAAACTCCGGTCATCTTCATCAGCGACAAGCTGCTGGCTAACAATACTGTCTGTGTTGACAAGCTAGATGATGAAAACCTGAAGATTGACTTGGGTATGCTGGCTGGAACCGATGCCAAGTTCAACGAAGATGATATCCAAGCCGCTTTAGCCAAGTTCCCCCGGTTTGAAATTACTGAGTCCGGTATTTCCCGTCGTCCGTTGCCGGGTATGCCGGGTCACATCTACTGGATGACCGGCGATGAGCACACCGAGTATGGCCACATCACCGAGGAGCCGGAAATCCGGATCCCCATGCAGGAAAAGCGGATGAAAAAGCTGGATCTGGCTGCGCGTGAAATCGCTCAGAACAACCAGTACATCCTGCACAATCCCTACAACGTGGAAAACCCGGATCTCACCATCGTGAGCTGGGGTTCCACCAAGGGCGTGATTCTGGACAGCATCCGGGTGTTGAAAGAGAAGCACAACCTGACCGTCAACTTCCTGCAAATCCGTATGATGAGCCCATTCCCAACCCAAGCGGTCACCGATGTGCTGAAAAAAGCCAAACGCGCCGTGGTGGTGGAAAGCAGCTTCGGCGGCCAGATTACCCAGTTGATCACGATGCGTACCGGCTTGCAGATTGAGCATGAAGTGCTGAAATGGAGCGGGCGTCCGATTTCGGAAACCGAGCTGGTTGCCGCCGCCCTCGAAATTAACCAAAAACAGACCAGAAAGGTGGTATTGTCCTATGGCCTCTAGTTCCAGCCTCCTCAAAACGCCTTTAAAAGGCTCTCAACTGAAAAGCGACGTCCACTCCGAGTGGTGTCCCGGCTGTGGTGACTTTGGTATCACCAACTCCATCCAGCAAGCTGTCGCTGGCTTGGGCCTAAAGCCTTGGGAAACCTTCATCGTTTCCGGGGTGGGCTGCTCCGGTAAAGTGCCGCACTACATCCACACTTACGGGATGCACACGCTGCATGGCCGCGCTCTGCCGTTCGCTTCAGGCGCCAAACTCTCCAACCCCGATCTGACCATCATCGCCGCCGGTGGTGATGGTGACGGCTACGGGATTGGCGCAGGCCACTTCGTGCATGCCGGTCGTCGCAACCTTGATATGACCTACGTCGTGTTCAACAACGAAGTGTATGGTCTGACCAAAGGCCAAGCCTCCCCCACGTTGGCCCAAGGCGCTCAGCCCAAGTCTCTGGCGTTGCCTAACCCCACCACGGCGCTCAACCCGATCGCCTTGGCCTTGGCTTGCGGCTATACCTTCATTGCGCGGAGCTACGCTTTCGATGCCAAGCACCTGAAAGAAACTCTGATGAAAGCCATTCAGCACAAAGGGATGGCCTTGGTGGACGTGCTGCAACCCTGCCCCACCTACAACAACCTGCACACCAAAGACTACTTTGCTGAAATGGTTGAAGTGAAAGGCAGTCAAGTGCCACGTGTTTACTACCTGGAAGACGACGGTTACGACGGTCGGGTGAAAAATCCCAACGATATCCACGAAATCAACGAAAAACAGGCTGCGTGTTTCGAGCGCGCCCACAAAGTTGAAGAGCGGGTCGCCCTGGGCGTTTACTACCAGATTGAGAAACCCACCTTCCACGATATCCTGAAGCAGAACATGCCTATGCTGAACGAATACACACCGATTCAGCTGCCGTATTACGATCCGCAAACCATGGTCGCTAACACCGATTTGACGGCTGCTGCTACGGATATCACTATTTAGTTCATACCTATTATAAAAAGCCTCGGTCTACTTGTGGGCCGGGGCTTTTTGCTATTATTTGTGCCCTCTGCCAGAAAGTGTAGTGAAAACATCGGATGAGTACTTACAAGCACGAAAGCCCAACACCAGAGTTTTGATGTTGGGCTTTCGTTTAAAGTGTGTATGAGTTGATTAAGAGCAGCCTTCCGAGTTTCCGCAGTTGTCGCACTTGTAGCAGGCACCGTTGCGGATGGTGATGCTACCGCAGTTGCTACAGAAGGGGGCGTCGCCCATCATGCCGCGTAGTTGCTCGTTACGGAGCTGGCTGGTGGTCAATTCGGTATCCACGCGCTTAGCAGTTGGAGAAGCGGCTACCGGCGCATCCGCTTTCAATTCCAGACGCTTCTGGATGGCCTCTTCCTGAATGCCGTCCGGTTTGACCTGGACAAAATCGGTGCGCCCCAGGTATTCCATGCCCAGCACGCGGAAGATTAAGTCCACCAGGGAAGTGCACTGGCGCACGTTCGGATGGTCTGTCATCCCGGCAGGCTCAAAGCGGGTGAAGGTGAAGGAATCTACGAATTTCTCCAGCGGAACGCCGTATTGCAGGCCCAGAGAAACCGCAACAGCGAAACAGTTCACCATACTGCGATAGGCGGCGCCTTCCTTGAACATGTCAATGAAGATCTCGCCGAGTTGGCCGTCCTCGAATTCCCCGGTGCGCAGGTGGATTTTGTGTCCACTCACATTGGTTTCCAAGGTGAAGCCATTGCGCTTGCGTGGAAGTTCGCGCTTTTGTCCCCATTTGATAATCGGTACACCGGCTTCTTCCAGGGCTTCCTCGGTATCCGTTTTGGCGCTGCTTAACGGTTGGGAGAACTTGGAGCCGTCCCGATACAGGGCCACGCACTTCAGGCCCATCTTCCAGGCATCCACATAGATGTTTTTAATGTCATCCACCGTCGCCTCGGCTGGCAGATTGACCGTTTTGGAGATGGCACCCGACAGGAACGGCTGAGCGGCAGCCATAATCTTGATATGGGCCATCGGATCAATGTAACGGATTCCATTGCCGCATTTATTGGCGCAGTCAAACACGGGCAGATGCTCATCTTTCAGAGACGGAGCGCCTTCCACGGTCTGGGTGCCATTCACGTAATCGGAAATCGCCTGCACCTCGGCCAAGGTCATGCCTTTCTTCTTCAGTAAGTCCGGCGTGATGCCCGAGGTCCACTCGTTGAAACTACTGCTGGCTTTCACGCTGTCGTAAGCTTGCTGGATTTCATCCTGACTGAAGCCTAGCTCCCGCAGGGTGGTTTCATTAGCGAACGGCGCGCCTTCCAATGTGCCATGACCCAAGATGTACTTGATGATGGCATTGGCTTCCGATGAGTTATAGCCCAATTTGGTTAATGCGCGCGGTACGGATTGGTTCACGATTTTAAAGTAACCGCCACCGGCCAGCTTTTTCCATTTAACCAGCGCAAAGTCCGGCTCGATCCCAGTCGTATCGCAATCCATCAACAGGCCAATGGTGCCGGTTGGGGCTAAAACCGTTGCTTGAGCGTTCCGGTAACCGTACTGCTCACCCAGTTCCAAGGCTTCATCCCAGACTTGCTTGGCCGCTTCCAGGATATTTGCCGGACAAGCTTTCGCGTTAATATCTTTAACTGCATCCCGGTGTTTGTTCATTACGCGCAGCATGGAGGATTCATTGGGCTTGTACATGGGGAACGGCCCTTTCACCGCAGCCAGCTCAGCGGAGGTGCGGTAGGCTTCCCCGTGCATTACGGCGGTAATGGCCCCGGTAATGGCGTAACTTTGCTCGCTATCGTAGGGAATGCCGTTAATCATGAGCAGGGTGCCCAGGTTGGCGTAGCCCAAGCCCAAAGGGCGGTAGTTATGGCTGTTTTGAGCAATTTGCTGCGTGGGATAGGAGGCAAAGTCCACCAGAATCTCTTGTGCAGTAAAGAAAACACGGCAAGCGTGACGGAAGCCTTCCACATCAAAGCTGTCATCTTCATTCACGAACTTCAGTAGGTTGATGGAAGCCAGGTTACAGGCCGTATTGTCTAGGAAGTGGTACTCGGAGCAGGGGTTGGACCCATTGATACGATCGGTATTGAGACAGGTGTTCCAATCGTTAATCAGGTCATCATACTGGACACCCGGATCCGCACAGGCCCAGGCGGCTTCCCCAATTTGCTGCATGAGGTCGCGGGCTTCAAAGGTTTCGCAGACTTCACCGGTGGTCCGGAAGGTGGTTTGCCATTTTTCACCTTTAAGGACGGCGTTCATGAACTTATTGCTCAGTCGCACCGAGTTGTTGGAGTTCTGGCCAGCCACGGTGTGGTAGGCTTCCCCATTGAAGTCGGAGGAGTAACCCCCATCAATGAGGACTTTTACCTTCTTCTCTTCTTTCTGTTTCCAGTTGATGAAGTCTACAATTTCAGGGTGGTCCATGTCCAAACAGACCATTTTGGCGGCTCGACGGGTGGTGCCGCCGGACTTCGTAGCGCCTGCGCCACGGTCCAGCACTTCCAGGAAGGACATGAGACCGGAGGAAGTACCTCCGCCGGAGAGTTTTTCCTGCCGTCCCCGGATGCGGGAGAAGTTGGTGCCGGTGCCGGACCCGAATTTAAAGAGACGAGCCTCGTTCTTGAGCAAGTCAAAGATGCTCATCAGATCGTCATCCACGGACTGAATGAAACAGGCCGAGCATTGCGGGTGCTCATAAGCGTTCCGGGTCATCTCGATTTTATCGGTTTCGGGATTCCAGAACCAGTTGCCGCCGCTGCCGCCAACGCCATACTCGTGATGGAGCCCGCAGTTAAACCATACCGGGGAGTTGAACGCGCCTTTTTGCGTAATCAACAGATGGCTGAGTTCCATCTCAAAGGTATCCGCATCGGCTTTGCTGGCGAAGATGCCAAAAGCCTCACCCTGGTTGCGGATGGTGTGCGCCAGTCGGTAAACGACCTGCTTGACGCTGCGCTCGCTGCCGGTTTCGGGTACGCCTGCCTTGCGGAAATACTTGGAAACCACAATATCCGTGGCGAGTTGGGACCAACTGGCGGGAACTTCTACGTCTTTCATCTCGAAGATGATCGTGCCGTCCGGCTCAGTAATCTTTGAGGTGCGGTATTGGTATTCCTGCGCATCGAAGGGGTGGACTTCCGGTTTGGTAAAGTGGCGGTTAAACGCCAAGCCATCCTGCTTAATGGATGTTGACTTTTCCGTTACTGGCTGGATTTTAACCTTTCCGTTGGTGGCTTTTTCCGGTTGGATTTGACTATCAAGCACGCTCATCGTGAACTCCCTATCTGTGTCGTAAAGTTGGGTTTAAATTTTACTCTCTTACAGTACGTTTCCATCTATGCCTGGATTTATGACGAAGAGAAGCGCAGTTTGCTATAAGTAGTCTTAATACATACTGGTTCATCAACTGAAAATCGGCTCTCTTCCTTGAATTTTGCTCTCTTCAAGCGCCTTCTGAGTCAGGATTTCACTAAACTACAAATAAATTAGTTGCTTTATTTGTGTAAGCACCTATCAGTTGTTCACCTATTATAGACGATTCATTGATAGAAGCAGAGAAACTCTAACCCACGGTCAGCATGCGGCACATGGTTTTTACTCCCAATAAAATAGCAGATCGCTAAGTCGGCATGATCACATGTAACGGTATATGATCATTAACTTTTGATCTGTGGCTGGCCTAGCCAGCTCCCCCTTTATGCCATCCTGCTGTAGTCGTCGCTAAAATATTTTGGCGTGATCGTTCAGGTAGTTACTTAAGACTTTGATAAATTCGGTCAGCGTGATCCACATAATAGCAACGCCAATGGAGGGTTTTAGCGCGAAGCTAAGCTGAAAGACCGGCATTTGCTGGGCGGTGCGGTTCACAATGCCCAGCATGATGTCCACCGCCATCGTAACCACGATGACTGGAGCCACCATTTCTACGCCAATCAGCAGCACGTTACCGGATAGCAGGATGAGATAAGAGATATCGATCGTTTTGGTGATGGGATGTTGAAAGGCATACAGTGGGAAAACATCCAAGCTGCGTCGCATGGCGGCGATAACCCAGTGTAATCCCCCTAAATAAAGAAAAATGACAAGGGTAATGTTGCTGAAGAGAGCTTCCAAAAGCATAGTTTGCTTTCCACTGGAAGGGTCCATCATCATAGCAGAGGATAGGCCGATCTGGTTATTCATGAAGTTACCCGCAGCATAGGCCGATTGCAGAATGAGATCGGCGATAAATCCCAAAAAAGCCCCAATGACGATATTGAGCACCAGTTGAATGAGAAATGGCGCATATTGCCCTGCCGGACTCAGGGGGCCATGTTGATCCGGCTGGACCGACCAGGCCAGCGTCCCTGTCAGCAAAAAGGCAAAACAGATCTTAAGCATAAAGGGCAGGTTGCGTCGGTTGAAGATAGGTCCGGTGGTGGCGAAGGCCAGCATGCGAAAAAAAAGCAGCCCCAAGCCGTCCAGGAAGGGTCCATATTGCTTATGGATCAATCCAAAGGATTGCATGGCCGCATCAAACTGCATTAATTTCCACTCCGAGCCTTTTTCTGGCGCTCCAGCATCATCTTCTCGCTTAAGCCAAGCGTGTCCTCACTACCCGGCTTTCTATTGTTGTGTAGAATGGTACGGCTAACATCACTATTCCCTTTGTCCGGCATTTGCCATTGGGTAGCGAATGCTTTGAGCTTATCGCTGTTGGGTCCTTCCTTGGTTTGCAGGTTGAAAAACTGTCGAGCCCGGACTTGCCCGGCGGTCTGGTTTCTCGAGGCAGGCATAATGAATAAGCCGTCACCGGGAATTTCGTTAAAGGCGATGTGGAAAGATTCTCGAACATAGTCGGACATTAAGTTCATCATGAATCCGCCGCCCAGCAGAATCACGGCGAAAACCCCAATAATTTTAGGGGCTGCAGCGATGGTTTGTTCCTGAACCTGAGTGACAGCCTGTAGAATACCGATGACTAAGCCGATGGCTGCCGCAAGCAGTACGCATGGCATAGATAGCAACAGGCTTAATATCAACCCTCTGCCTAAATGCTCAAGCAAAATTTCCATAACGCGCTCCAGACGTTTATTTTTAGTTAAAACTTTGGATTAAACCGTTTACAATCAGGCTCCACCCGTCAACGGCGACGAAAATCAGGATCTTGAAGGGCAAAGAGATAATGGTTGGCGATAACATCATCATCCCCAGAGCTAGAAGAATATTGGCCACTACCAAATCGATGACAATGAAGGGAATGAAGATGATAAAGCCGATCTCGAAGGCGGTCCGTAATTCACTGACCATAAAGGCCGGGGCTACTTCCCACAAATTGAGGTCTTTAGGCGAGTCGGGGGCTTTTCTTCGGGACATTTGCACGAAAAAAGCCACATCGGACTGTCGGGTCTGTCGCATCATAAAGTTTTTCAGCGGATCAGACCCGGCAGCCATGATTTGCACCACTGATCCGTTTTTCTGCATGATGGGATTCACTTTGTCATAAATTTCCCCAAACACGGGTGACATCGTGTACATGGTCATGACCAAGGCCATCCCTACCAAGACAACGGCGGGCGGAACCTGCTGAGTGCCTAATGCGGTTTTTAAAATTGATAAAACAATCATATAACGCAAAAAAGAAGTCATACTGACGACCATAAAGGGGATCAGTGACAGCGACGCCATCAGCACAATGAGCTGAAGCGCCGGATCCAGCTTGCTAAACATGACTTCCATTGGAATCAAGTCTCCAGGTTAGGTTGTGTTTAATGTTGTATTGCTTTACTCACTTATATTGAAAGGGTGTCTCTAACGGGAGCGGGAAGATACCAGCCATTGCACACTTTGGATGAAGCGCTCGCCAAAGCTGGATGGCCGCCGGACCGGTGGCGGAAGCTGAACCGGACGAGCCGGTTGTTGGGCATACCGCTGAGCATACCAGGGTAAGTCCACTTTTACCTCTTCCGGGGCTGGCTGCTCCTCAGAAACAGCTGGAGGCGGGGCTGGTACGGGATCCAGTTTGGAAAGTAGTTGCGTTGCCGAATCCGTGGTGGAAATTAAAAAGCGTTCTGAACCGGTCCGCACCACATGCAGCGTTTTTTGACCATCCAATGGGAGCGATGATTCGAGCGCCAATGCTTCAGGTGCTGGTTCGGGCGGCGTTTCTTCGGCTGGTGCTTCCGGGGCTTTTGCGGCGGCAGCCTTGCTGCTGTACCAATACACGCCATAGATCAGGCCTACGGTTGCCAATGTGTAAATTAAAAAACTTCCCAGGTACTGCCAGAGTGTTCCGGTGTGGCTTAACATAACGCATTCCTTCTTTGGGCCTAACGGCCAACGCTTTTACCAGTCTTCTTCGTCATCTGCCATATCATCGAAGTCATTATCTAAAAATTCATCTTCTTCGTCCGTGTGTTCCGCTCCTTGTCCACCCGGGCTAGGATGCTCCATGTACCGATCACTGGTCGTTAATGCCGGTACGGAAGCGCTGGAATCTTCGCCGGGGTTGGGAATGATCTCACTGACTCTGACGGCAAATTTGTCACCCACAATCAGTAATTCACCCCAAGCCAGGGTTTTTCCTTCTACTTGCAGGGCAATGCGGTTGTGCACCAAATCTCCCATTTCAATGACCAGACCTTCAGTCATCTGTTTTAATTGTTTTAAGGGTAATTTAATTGGCTCAAATGAGGCGTCCACCTCAATCATCAGATTGTCCCAAAGCGACTGTTTTGCGCTGTGCGATTGGGCTTCCATACTGGCAAACTCCTGTGTATAAGGAATGGTAATTCTTTGCGGATGGTGAATTTCTGCCAGGAAAGGCACTTTTTGGCCTGATACGGGATCGATCAAGGCCATGCGGCCAAGCTGGCTGTTTTCGAGAATAATCAGATCTTCCGGTTCCAACTGCTCCAATTCGGCTAACTGAACCTTGGTGCTACCCAGATAAATCGGTAAGACTGTTTGTATATGATAGAAGAAAGGGTCAGGGATTGGTTCTGTCGGGGTAAGGCTGGAATTTCCATTCCAGTGCTTCAGGGCTGAGAAGGGAACACTGAAAATGATTTTACCGACGGGAAAATCCGCCAAAATGGCGGGAGTTATAGCACCGGTAGCGCTTTCTGAAGAAGGAAACGATAAAGGTTCAGGCTGAATGACCCAGATTAAGTGGACCGTTGGGGAAGCGAAAACCTTGGCGGACTTTTTAAGCAGTTCTTTTTTGAGACAAGTCAGCACATCCCGGCTGAATTCATTCAGAATGGTTCCTTCCAGGGGGCTGAGTTGCTTAAAACTGAACGGCGTGGCCAAATTCCCCAGCACTCGTCCTAATAGAACATCGCAGGCAGAATCGGAAAGGCGCAGTGTGGCCATGGCTGGAGGTTTGTTGGTAGTGGCTGCAAGCTCCTGTTGTGTGGCGGATGAATTTTCTAAAGCCAACTGGGAGACATGGAAGTCATCCATGCGCCAAAAATATTGGGTTTTATTACTGATCCCCAGGAAGACCACCTGTACGGAAAGGCCCCAAAAGTTTTTCAGCACCTCTGCCAAGGGCGCTGTGCTGGCATGACAGAGCTGGATAAGGTCATTAAACTCGCCCACGCCAAAGGTCGAGCCATGTGGCTTTTGAGATAAAGGGGACATCAGGGAATGCCCGGCTGCCAAGCTTGCTTCCATTGCTAATTGAACCACAATGCTCTTTTTCATCCAAAACGCTTCTGGCAGGAACTACCTCTCTGCATGGAAGGTTTTGAAGCCTCGTTTCCAGCTTCAGAATACATCATCATCCCAGCCGTGGGCATCCACCCTCTGGTCTACCAGAACATTGGCCCAATGGCCGGGACTTGGCAAGCCTTCGCGAGCCCACTAAAATGATAATCCTGAATTCGATTGCCGCCAATCTCCAACCGGTCAGCGGATCCCTAATCAAGGGCTGCATGCTTGATCGGTCTTATTGTTAGTGATATAAGTGGACTTTACAAGCTTTCAGCAACAATTGTGTGTCCTCTGAAACTGAAGAAGGTATTACATCTTGCCAAGAATTAAATCAGCAAAAAAACGGGTTGATGTTGCAGAGCGCAACCGTCAACGCAATATTGCCGTAAAATCCGCAGTGCGGACTGCTATTAAAAAAGTCTTCAACGCAACTGATTCCGCTACCCGTGAAGAAAGCCTGAAACAGGCTTATAGCCTGATTGATAGCGCTATCTTGAAAGGCATCCTGCATAAAAATACCGGCGCTCGTCTCAAGTCCAGAATGGCCTTGTTTATTCAGAAGAGTGCCTAATCAGAACTCTGCTTAATTTTAAAAGCCCTCTCTTCATATCGTAGAGGGCTTTTTAGTTTCTTCAGGGCAGGCTACGCTTAATCTTCTGCTTAATCTTCTAAGGTTAAGTGGGGCTGCTTCATTGCCGAGGCTGGAAGATTCATTGCCTTTAATACGGAGGCTACTGGAATTTGTTTCATGCAAGCCAGATGATCTTTCCCGGTATAGGGGCATTGCGGGAGTTCACAAGGCCAACAGAATAATTCTTCCGGCGGTGTCAGCGCTAAAGTGGGTCCGCATCCTCTGGGGCCAGTGCGAGAAACAGCAGTTGGGCCATAAATGGACAGAATGGGCACTCCTACCGCTGCGGCCAGATGCAGTGGACCGGTATCACCGCCCACGACCCAATCGCATTGGGCTAACCAGGCGGCAGTGGTGGGAATATCATGCAGGCCACAGTGGTTTTGCAGGACATCGGTATCTGTAGCGTGAGTGAAGGTGTTAAGGATTTGTTGTGCCAAGGGTTGTTCATCCGGCCCGCCAATGAGTAAAATTCGGAGGCCAGGAATTTTGGATAGGGCTGTTATTAACTCGATATAGCGCTCGGGTTCCCAAGCCCGATTTGAACGTTTGGCTCCTACGCCGGGTATAATGCCAATCCAACGTTCGTGTTCTGGTTTTGTGGGAAGCGTATGGGTGATTTGCTCAGGCAATGATAGGTTGGAAGTCAGGAATTCCTGCTCGGGAAGATTAAGTAGCCGTCGAAACGGTTGATAAAAGTCCGTTACGGCGTGTAGTCGAGCTTGATGGCGCTGAGCTTTGCCTTTAGCCGCTAATTTCTGCTTATGGTAGGTGGCCTGTTGGACTGGTTGAAGGGCCTGGGTCAGCAACCAGCTTTTTAGGGAAGGGTGTAAGTTAACCACCGCGTCTATTTGTATCTGCCGTAAGCTGGAAGCGAGTTTCCATAGCCCGGCCCAACCGGTTTTTTTATCCCACGTCCAGACCTGCTTTACCGCAGGAAATAGGGAGGCCAGATTTTGGTATATTGGACTGGTCAGTAGGTGGATTTCCAGCTCCGGATGCGCCTTTTTTACGGCATCCAACGAGGGGGAAAGATGGATTAAGTCTCCGAGTGCGCCAAAGCGAATGACTAAAAGCCTTTTCATCAGGAGGTGCCCGTTTCTGCCGGTAAGGATAAATTTAAATGCTGTCGGGCCATAGCCAGAACCGCCACTGGCGTTATCTGTCGCATGCACTCCTGCGTATTTAATGGGCATTTCGCCTTATGGCAGGGCTGACAATGTAGAGCAGTGGTTAAAGTGGTATGTTGCCGCCCAATAGGGCCGGTACGTCCGGAGGCCGTAGGGCCATAGATGCCGATAATGTCCGGAATGCCAACCGCATTGGCAATGTGCAACGGCGCGCTATCCAGACCGATCAGCAGACGGGTTTGTTCAAACAGGGCATATAAATCCGGCCAAGTGGTTTTTCCTACTAAGTTGTGGATGCGTTTGGCGGTATTCTGGTCGGGTAACTGCTTGAGCAGGTGTGCTGTGTCCAAGGTATCGCCGGGAGCGCCCAGAATAGCCACTTGCACCGGCCACCGTGAGAGTTCGTCCAACACCTGTATCCAGTGCTCGGAGAGCCAGTGCTTACTCTCCCAGCGGGTGAAGGGCGCAATGACAATCAAGGGCAAATTGGCATCCGTCTCAGCGAATAGGCTGTCTATATGCTGTCTGGCTGCTTCAGATACTGGCGGTACCACGAACTCGGGCGCTTCCACAGAGCCGTTGAGGGCTCTGGCAAAGTCTAAAAAGCGTTCAACGACGGGGATGTTGGGCTGTCCTAAATCATGATAGGTCAGTTTATGGGTGTAAAACCAGTCGCCGAACTCGCGGGTTTTATGAAAACCGTAGCGTTTCGGTATGCCAGCTAAAAATGGCCAAATGGCGCTTTTGAGGAGACCTTGCACATCCAGGCTGATTTCGTAGTTCGCCTGTCGGAGTTCCGCTAACAAAGCCAGTATCTCCCGAAAAATCTGTGGCCAGTTCAAAGGATTTTTAGCTAAACACAGCCATTGGGTTCGGTGGGAAACGTGAATATGCTCAAGCAGCGGATGATTTTCCAGCAGAGGCGCAGCGGAGGATTCTACGAGCCATCCAACGTGCAGGTTTGGATTTTGTTTTTTAAGGGCACTCAATAGGGGCAATGTATGAATCAAATCCCCATGGGCGCTTAACCGAACGATTAAAATTCGTGTGGCAGGTTTAGATTGCAGAGCAGTTGGGAAAGTCATTGCTTTGGGTGAAGGCATATATATATGCTTTACCTTATAATGAAAACAGTGAGTGCACTAGTAAACGACGGAACCGTAAATTTTGTTGGATCTCTCACAACCCAGTGTCATCGTATTTGGGATTATGGGTGGGGCCGGTGGTCTGGCCTTAATTATGGTGATTACCAAGGCGTTGCAGGACAGGATGAACAGACCTGCCCCTGTTGTGCAGCAGGCGAACCCGGTGGATACGAGTGCGGGCTTTATGGAGCTGATCAATCAGGGCAACGCTTGTATGTCCAGGTTCGATTATGATACCGCTCTGGGGCATTTTCAGGAAGCCCTTAAACTCAAGGGATCAGAGCCATCTTTGCATTTCAAAATTGGGCGACTGTTTGTGCAGAAGCAGGATTATCGCAATGCCATGCTGGCTTTTTCCAATGCGCTAACTTTGAATCCGAACATGGTGGAAGCTCATTTTGAGCTGGCAAGGGTGTTCCAACTGCAAAAAAATATGGAAGAGGCTCATGCTGAATTAAACCAGGCGCTCAATATTCGTCCGGATCATGAAGAGACCTTAAAGTTCAAGGTGAAGCTCTATGAGATGGAGGGTCGATATGAGGAAGCGTTGCCTTATCTTCAGAAATTGATTGAGACCACATCTGAGCCTGAGCCTCATCAAATGGTTATGGCTGATTTTCGAAGCAAATTGGGCCTATTTGATGAGGCTTTGAATGATTATCTGGCCTTAATGGAGAAGAAGCCGGACAATCGTCCCCAATATTTAGGCAAAATGGGACAGGTTTATTTTGACCAGCAGAAGTATGCCGAAGCGATTGATTGCTTCCAAACGCTGTTGAATGAGCAGGATATTGTCAAAGATCCTGAGTTTATTGAGGGTATCCAGAGTCAGTTGGCGGCCTCACTTTGTAATCAAGGCGTGTTGTGCTTTGAAAGTGGCGATTATGCCCAGGCGATTGACCAATATATCAAGGCATTGGAATATGACCAGTCCAATGCCGATATCCATTACAACATGGGTAAGGCGCTCATGCGTACTAATGAGCATGGACAGGCGCTGGAACATTTGCAAAAAGCAATTGAACTGAACCCCGAGGATATCAGCAGTTACTATGAAATGGCTGTGGCACAGGATGAGAAAGGGATGATCAATGAAGCCATCGCCAGTTATCAGAAAGTATTGGAGTTGGATCCGCGAAACCTGAACGCTACTTTTGGCTTAGGCACTCTGTTCGGTATTCAGGGGGACATGGACAAGGCGATTCAGTATCTAAGCGCCGCAGTATCCATTGATCCTGAGTTTGTGGATGGTATTTATAATCTGGGTGTGGCTTTGGAGCAGAAGCAGGACTATAAAAAGGCGGGTAAAATGTATCAAAAGGTACTGGAGCTTGATCCGCGTCATCAAAAAGCAAACAGCAATCTGGCGCATGTGCAGCACATACTCAGCCAATCCAAGTAGACTCTTTGTGGTGGAAGGTTCAGAGAGATTTAGTTCGCTTTGAGATAGTTTAACGAGTCTGCTTAATGGCGAGGTTCTGACGCATGTTAGATAAAGTCTGCCATTTGATTTAGATGGCCCGGAAGAATGGGTTGTGAGTGGTAGAATTAGGCGAGTTCCCGGTTGGTTGGGTCATTGGTGGTATGGATGGGGAGTTTTGAGTCATTGGATGTGCGGTTGAGAAAAGTTGCCCATAGGTAGGAAACTTATAAGTTGGATTCACGGGATACGATTGAAAAGGGAGCCTGTGCTTCTGTATCACTTGCGCGTAAGGAAGGGGAGAACCAGGAGTCGTTTGATTTTGGGTTGCCTGTTCATGAGATGGTGGTGTTTCATGCTTCTTTTTTTCTGCTGCGGCTTTGGCTGCCATTTTCTGGTTGAACTTGATTTCGTTATATTTGGAATTGAACAGCATGGGCAAGTAGCCAATGGCAACAACCAGGATGGTGAAGGCGGCCCAGTCAGAAGGTAAGCGATGTACCTTGGCGTAGTTCTGCATCACGCCTTTGAACTCTCCGGCTAATCTTTCAGCCACCTTGGCCATTTCAGCAGAGCCGCCCTTTTTTGCTTGCTCCAAGGTGTTCTGCCTGATTTTTTCAGCATCCACGAAGTGCTCAAACACTTTGCTTGCCGCGTCGTTCAAGTGTGCTGGCCACTCTTTTTTAGCGGAAGGGTTGGTTTTGAAGTGTGCCTCATAATCCGTCACCAATTTTTTAACGGATGCTTGAATTGTTTTAATTTTCTCATCTAATGTTTTTTCGCCATATTTAGCGCTTAACCCTCGGTCGGTCAGTTCGTTGACCGCTTTTACCAACGCTTGGCCATTTCCTTCATGGAGTAATGCTTTTAAGGTGTCTGCATTATGCAGATAATAGTTTTGGAATTGAGAATAGCCCAACACCTTTTTGGTAACCGGATCTGTTAGCTTGATTTTGCTGAACTTTTCAGTGATTCGGCTTAAAGAACCGACAACCGGGCCTAAAGCAAAAGCCAATAAAGTAATTGTCGTTAAGTCACGTCGTAGAATATCGCCGATTTCCCGGTAGTCGTTGTTGACCTTGCCCCGTTGGTATGCCCGGTATAGACGAGGCGCTACGGTGGCGATATAGAGCAGGAATAATAAGGCCCCTTTAGGCGGCTCGGCCACTGAAAAACTCAGCTTTCCCAGTTTCACCATGGGAAAAGAACGATAATCATAGTCCGTAAGCTCTCTCATGCGGTTGCCGAAGAAGCTATCGCCCCATTTTGTAGGTGCCTTAAAGAACCGGTTTGCTGTTTTGTAGAGGGCGCTAGAGGGTTTAGCGCTGGTATGAGAGGCGAAAACGGGTCCAGTATTCATCATGCGTTTCTCCCCTCTGTCATCCATTGTGGATGAGGTTGCAGTGAGGAAAACCCATGATTGGTTGGCGTATTGAATGCGTTGGGCTGTGCCGCAGAGGCATTGAAAAAGTTAACCTGATTCGGCATATTAGAAAAAGCCGGTTGCAACCCATTGGCTGAACCGGCTATAGAAGACATGTCTTGCGTAGGATGATCTGCTCGCGCTGAATGCGTTTTTGCAGTAGCGGATTGGGAACGCTGATTTTGTGCGGTTTTCTCATTCAGAAAACGGGTAGCCTGGTAAGTATTATTGTTTTGCGCCCAAAACGCCAGCTTGATCAGATAGGCGGTGGTGATACCAGTTGCGGCCAAGGCCATGCCAAATTTCCACTTCACCATTTTTTGCATGGATTGCAGGGCGGCTTCATTCAGTGGTTGGGCTGTTTTTTTTGCTGTGGCCTCAATGTCCTTCACCAAACCACCCATGTGTTTCAAATTGGTCTTCAGATCTTGGACATGCATTTGTTCAAGGCGGCTAGCGCCTTTTTTCAGTTGCATTTCTTCTGAAAGTCTAGAATCTCCTAGGACTTCTTTTAACCTTTTAGGCGTGTAACTAATCCAGGTAGCTAACTTCTTGTGGATGGGATGTTCATCCTGAATGAGTCTTTCAACAGAGCCTTTGGGTCCGGGCTTGGCTTGATAGGGCATCAGGCGATGTTCAGTATTAAAGTTTAGAATTATTTCTTCCAATTCCTGTGCTAATTTCTCCGCGCCTTCGCGTTGGTCGGCTCTATTTCCCTGATAAAGATTATCGACCCACTTCTTGGACCAGTCCTTGAGTTCCCCCTCTTTTTCCTTGATGAGCTTCGGATCTTGAAATATACTTTTTATATAGTCTGCGACTTGTGCTTTATAGGCCTCTTGGGTTTCATATTTTCCGCTTAAATGCCCGGATAAACCTTTTCCCACGCCCTTAACGGCCCGAAAAGGCATTTTGATGGCGTCATTCAATGCCCAAGAGGTCACTAAAAAAGTTAATGCAGGCATAATCAACAAACCTGGCCCTGTGGCAAACTCCCGCTTGACCCCTTCCCATAAATTTTGCCAGTTCAGTCCCTTGAAATTTTCTTTATTGTATCTCCACACTTGCTGGGCCAGCGATTTATTTTTCACTTCAGGATCATGCTTCGGATTGTATTTTTTGCGCCCTTCGGTCAGCAAGGCATAAAAGCGGGTAAACCATAAGGCAACGACATCTTGGAATAGAAACGCCCAGATAAATACACTGTTCATTTTTTCAAACATAGGGAGTGTTTTGTTAACCATGCTTTGCCGCGTGTTGGCAAAAACACCGCCACCAAAGTGTACAGATTGATTAGCCTGCTGCCGGCGGGAAGCCATAGAAGCAGACGGTCTATGAGGAGGCTGGGGGAAAAAGCCTCGATTTACTGTTCCTGACACATGGGGCATGTGGTTTTAAGTCTGGTTCTCTTGCCTAAATCTAACAATCCGAAGCTTTTCTATGAAAGGTACTCAAGGGCTTCTGGTGCTATATTGTTAAGAAATATTAATAACTACCCAAATTCAGTGATTGTAAGGGTTTCAACCTTTTGTGATGTAACTTTAAAAATACAAGGTTAATCTTTGTTTACAAACTAACATGCTCTTGTCTGGAGGGGTTTAATACAGGGGTCAAGGTCCATTCGTCGGGATACAGTTAGGCTTGATTTTTTAATGTAATGAAACTGTCACCTTCGCCTGCTTGTTTACCTCTACCGGCTGCCCAGCAGAGGCAGCCCATTAATGGTGCGCGATTTAAAGGGCTGGGAAATGCCACTTCTCAAATCATTGGGGTGATAGATAGTAAACGGGCCTTGGAATTATTGGTTTCCGATGGTCTTGGCATGTTTCTGCCTCGGGTTCTACTCGCATTTTTTATCAGAGGCTGGGATGACGCGAGAGAAACCGGGTTGAGAGAATTCTTCGGGTTACTTGGAAATATATTCCTGGCTGGTGCGGCGGGTTATGTCATGGCGCGGATGCTGGGGAATTCGGTAAACGCCTATAATCCTAAGGGTATCCCCGGAAAGGCTTGGATTACCTCCAAACATTTGGATGCGTTTGGCAAAATCTATATGGAAGAGGTTAATCAGGCAACTGGACCTCCACATAAAAGGTTGGATGAAGCGCGGGTTAAATTTATCCATCGTATATTAGAGGGTCTGGAATCCGGTGATCGGGAATTAAATCTGGAAGGTCGATTAACGGCTCTGGCTGATCTGGATGCGGGTAGTCGGACTAAATTGCTGACTGAAATGAGAAAGTCAGTTCCGAAGCCGACTAAGAAGTTAAACGATCTGTTGGACAAGTTGGCTTGCTCCGATGGTGGGTTGAATGCGGTTCGTCCCGAACTGAAAAAAGCGTTCTTGGAATCTGGCTGGGGAAAATTATCGGAAAAGGGTAAGCAGTCACTTTCTGACTACTATAAACTGAAAACCTTGACTGGATCTTCGGGTTCTGTGGGCGCTGATGCTGCTCACAAGGGAACTCTCCCGCTGGATGATATGGCTCGACGACGACTTCGAGAGGCCCAAATTTCCTTTTTGAAGAAGAACCACCTGGAGCATTACGCCCATTACCAAGATGCAGAGCTGGAAAAGGTTCTCAAACAAAAAGGTTTTGATAGTAAAAAAGAATTTATTAAGTACCGTTTAGAGCTAAGCCTGAACGATTTACGAAGTGACGCAGCGGCATTCCAGAAAGCCGTGGATGATAAAGCTCTGTTATATAACCTCACTGACACCATTAATTTGCATTATCAGATTGGTAACGCGACCCATACTCTACCCAGTAATCGTGCGGTTATCCTCACCGAACTCAAGCACTTTTTGGAGCAGTATGCGGATCGGGCGGGGGAATCTGCGAAACAAGAGGCGCATGTGAGGCCGCTGCACGATACGGTTTATCGGGAGCTTTACGCGTCCACGGAAAGTAAAAATCCTATCCGCAAGCTTATTCCGCAAGAGAAGGACGGCTTAATTGAAGCGGCAGTTAAGTCCAGGGTTGCTTACACTTGGATTCCGTTAGCCTTCTGCTTAATGGCATCAGGTGCATTTACCTTTTATAACAACTATCTCACCATGAAAAAGCATCATGGCAAAGAGTTCTTCCCGGGTGAAGGCTCTCCTCCTGTGTCAAATGCACACAAAACCGTTCCGGCCCCTCATCCATTTCAATCTGCCTATGTTTCAAGGTCGACCTACCAGAACGTCGGTGGTTTTTATAACCATCCAACATACCCAACTCGAAAGGAGGGTATTTTGGCATGATTGTTCAAACTCCGTTTAACGGTAAAACTCACGCTACGCCTTCTTTTCGTATGCTCTCCAATAAGCAGGCTCAAGTCGGGTTGAATGTGAAACAGGATGCACCCAGGCCAAAGTTTGCCGGTACATACAGTAATCTGTTAAATCATTTGGATTATCGGAGTTTTGGCACTTCGTCCGTGAGTCAAATTCAGGTGGTGTATGCAGGTTGTATTTTATGGAGGCTCATTGCCGCCAATGAACGCCGTAGAAAAAGTCCGACCAAGAGCTGGAATGAAGTTCGGGAAATTCTACGAAGAGATCCGTTCGGTTACATGTTGTGGTTTTTTGCCACTCCCATGTTGCAGCGCGCCATTTTAGTCTATATTTCCAAGTATCACGATCCTTCAATAGGGGAGTCCCTATGCAGAACGAATCCAAAAATAGCACAGGGCAAAGGTTTATTGGGTAAATTAAAAGCCTGGAACCCGCTGTATCGTATTGAAATTCCTAGTAGTGCGCAAATTAAAGACCTGTGGGAGCAGTGCAAGAAGAATCTAATGAATGCAGGCATTGCTGAGGGTACGCCTGCATTTCAAAAAGTTGAGGCTCATTGCCAAAAGTTGTTAATGTATCGTAACATCGCGACCGGCCTGGGTTTGCTGAATACGATTGCTTGGCTTGGCTTGATTATCAACCTGCTGAATTTCTATTTGACCAGAAAGAACGTGGAAAAGCGCATGTTGGCGAATCAAGCACATGCTGTAACGCATTCAAAAGGTGATCACTCTAGTGCCACTAATTTTCCGGCTCATCCCAATTTAGCGACTAAAACCGTGCCGGGTCAAACTCAAAATAGTAACTTTACCGCTCCTTCTAATGTATTGGGGCAGCCTGGCTTGTCGGCTTATAATTTTTCATCCCGTGGGATTCCCCAAACCCTAAATGCTTTATTCACTCCTTCTGCAAAACTATTAGGGACTCCGTATCAGTTTCCTGAACGTGAACGCCTTTCTTGAGTTTCTATCAGAAGACGGAATATTCTAGCGATTCTCTAACGGTTCTACCGATTAGAGACAGATAAAACTAGCTATCCTTACCTTGACCCTGTTTGCCTTGAAAAATTTTTTGTATGGAAGAGGGTACTGATTCGCCGGTAAACAGGCCGGTGATGATTTCACCAATAGGCATACGTTTGGTAGGTTCCGCTTCCATGACGACAGAATACCGGCGAGCTAACGCTTTGCGCAATTCTTCGGCATTGGCCAATTTTTCCAATTTACCGTCTTCTACCAGTGAGATGCTACCCGTTTCTTCAGATACGACAATGCAACGGCTGTCTGAAATTTCGGTCAATCCAATGGCGGCTCGATGTCGAGTTCCGTATTGCCAGCTTAGCTTTGGATCTTCTGTCAGTGGGAGCAGTACGCCGGCTGCCACCAGTCGGTTATCCGGTCCGATAACAACCGCGCCGTCATGTAGGGGCGTATTATGGTGAAAGATGGTTAACATCAGCTCGGTACTTAATTTAGCATCCAGTAACGTACCCATTTCAAGGTAATCTCCGCCATGACTGGTGGAAGATTCCAATACAATCAATGCGCCTCGCTTCGCTTTGCTGAGAAAATGCACGGTTTCTGTTAATTCCTGGATCAGATACTCCGCTTTTTGCTCTTCCTGGGGCTGGGCGCCATGCTGAGTTCCGAATAATTCCCCCTGGCCTAAAAACAGCAGCATACGTCTTAATTCAGGCTGAAAAATAACGATAAGCCCGATAAATAAGACTTGTATCGTGGCTGCGAACACATGCTCCAGCATGGGCATATGGAGCACAAAAGCCATCCACCAAAGGCCCACAAACATTAATAACATGACAAACAGCCCCTTGAGTAACTGTTCGGCATGGCTGCGGCGAATAAAGCGAACATAGACGATGTAGATCAGGCCGGTCAGGATGATGATCTGCAGTGCAAAGTTGACCAGCATACCGATGAACTGGTGCTGATTCGTCAATGCCTGTGGGATCCAATCCATCCAAATTTACCTTTCTGTGGATGTATTTTCAATGATTAGCCTCGACTCCTGAGAATGTCACAATCCAAAAAATTCTCAAATCCAAAAATCTCACTCTAGGGTGAGCGTCTCAATCTCAAAAAGACACTATTTTATTCTAACCCACAAAAGCAGCCCCGACCATCGGTCAGGGTTATGAATTTGGGTTATGGGCAGATTCGGGCTAATCCTATTCGCTCTAGACAGCGGTTGACGCAACTGGCTCCGGCATTTTACGCAAATGTGCCGGAATCAGGTCTTGTTGAATAATCGTATCGTAATTTTCGCGCTGTACTATTACATGTGCCTGCCCATGCTCGACTAAAACAATAGCTGGACGGGGAAAACGGTTGTAGTTGGAGGACATGGTATAGTTATAAGCGCCTGTGCCGAATACAGCAATCACATCGCCTTCTTCTAGCTTTGGGACAGGTAAGTTTTTAATCAGGACATCCCCACTCTCACAGTATTTACCGACCAGAGTCACAGTTTCCTCAACCGGAGAAAGGACTTTATTCGCCACAACAGCCGTATATTGCGCCTGGTATAGGGCCGGACGAATATTGTCACCCATTCCGCCGTCAACCGCCACGTATTTAGTAAGACCGGGCACTTCTTTCATGCTGCCAATGGTATAGAGGGTTAAACCAGCGGTGGCGATCATGCTGCGTCCCGGTTCCATTAACAATCGGGGTAGGGGATAATTCAGCCGTTTGGAATAGGTAGTTAGTTTTTCGGTAATACGCTGTATTGCGTCTGCGACCGACGGTGGATCATCCTGGCCAGTGTATACGACTCCAAGACCACCGCCGATATCCAAATCTTCCAGGGTGAGACCGTCATATTGCTCACGAATGTTGTAATAAATGTTGAGCATGATTTCCGCCAAATCTTCGTATGGCTTTACCTCAAATATTTGCGAGCCGATGTGGGCGTGTAATCCCTTTAAATTGATTGTTTCGGAGTAATCATTCAATATTTTTTCTATTGCAGGAGAGAGTTGACTGAGATCAAAGCCGAATTTACTGTCTGTGTGGCCGGTTTTGATATAGTCGTGTGTGTGACATTCAATTCCAGGGGTAATTCGGAGAAGTACATTGGCTTTTACGCCTTTGTTCTTGGCGATGCGGTCAATTAGTTCCAAATCGTGGAAGTTATCCACAGAAATGCGTCCAATCCCATAATGAAGCGCCATCTCAATTTCCTGAGCGGTTTTGTTGTTCCCGTTAAACAAAACGCGCTCCATGGGGAAGCCTGCCTGAACCGCTGTATAAATTTCCCCACCGGAAACGACGTCTAACCCCATGCCTTCCTGTTCCATCAGCTTAACCAGGCCCATGCTCATATTGGCTTTGCAAGCATACAAAGGGAGGGCATCAGCCGTGTAGAACGCTTTAAGCGCTTCTTTGTAGGATTTGGCTGAGGCGCGAATAGTACTTTCATCCAAAACGTAGAGAGGAGTCCCTTGGGTGCGGGCCAATTCAGCCAGACTGATTCCTCCGACATAAGCGCAGTTGGAAGGCTCATCGACTACATAAGTCAACGGTCTCAAGGATGTGTTTGGGCTTAGCTGGTCAGCTGGGTTGGAATAAGAGGGACTGTTCATAAAAATTCCTTTTAGCATGAGGTAAAGGTGATCGTGCCAATATTATGCCCCAATCCCTTTTTGTTGTGAAGCTTATGGAAGAGGCGGCGGGTTGAGAAAGGGGAAGATAGGGCGTGAACAAAGTGAAATAGATGCCTAACTATAGCTAAAAAGGGCGATAAGGGGAAGCTTAGGCCATATTTAAACAGTTTTTTGGTTTATTTAAGAGGGTTAAGATGCTTGAATGCAGACAAAGATTTTATCCTTAACAAGATTAGAAATGCTTCTAATCTTGTTAAGGATATATTTTGCCGAGCCATTCTTTTCCAGGTGTCAGGCCAGTGGAAAGCCATGAGTTTTGAGGAATGGTATGAGAAAAAATTTCTTGGGCTTGGATGCGTTTAGCTTCCTCCAAGGGAAAATGTCCTATGGTAACTGCATACCAGCCATTTGGAGCCTGATAAACTTCAGGCGTAAAGTGGTTGGAATAGGAGGTTGCAACTGTAATGGCTGATTGGGGAGTCGGTCTGGATGCGACAACAATGAAGTATTTATCTTTGGATAAGGTAGAAGTGGTGGCGAGTATAGGATTTGGTGAATTGGGTTGTGTTGTACTGATATTGGAAGGATTGACCCACTTTTGTTCGTCGTCTTCGTATGGGTTTGTTGCAGATGCTTGCGGTGTGTTCGGCTGGGGGTAAATTTGTGTTTCGCTTATTGAACCATATGGACTGCCCGCTTTCTGATTGGTTTCCTGATGGGGTGTTGGCGAGAATTTAAGAATTATTGGTGAAAAGATAATTAAAATTAAACATAATAATGAGATGATGCTTACCATCGGTCGTTTCTGGACTAATTCAATAATGGTTTGAACTGTTTCCAAAGAAGACATTTCAATATCACTCTAGCCAACATGATTTAGAACGCTATTTTACATGGAACCGTTAAAAGTAACTACTATTTAATAAGCGTATATCCTGATTTTTTATTAATTGGGTAAATCAGTTATTTAGCTAGGGATTTTCAATTGGGTAATAAAAAGGTCGGAACATACAAGTAAAAAAGTTTAACGTTAAAAATTCCAAGCGGGTATCAAAAAAATGTTTTTATCGTTAAAAGTTGAGATAAGCTGGCCGTAAGTTCTAGAAGTTTTTATTGAAGTATAAAATGCTTGTTCAGTGATTGTGTTAAATGATAATATATGCCTCATCCTTGTATTATTTTGCTATAGACGAATGATCAAAGGCGGAGAGTTTGAAAAAGCAATTGGTCTTTATGCATCAGAATTACCCGGCTCAATTTGGGCCGATTACTCAATTTCTGCTCAAAGAGTATAACGTTGACATCCATTTTTTGAGTCAGTATGCAGCAAAAGAGGTTATTCCCGGCATTAAGCACCACTTTTATAAGCCAGCCAAAACCGGACATGAGGAGAATCCGTATTTTTTCTCTCGTTATTTTGAGGAAGAGTGCGCTTCCATGCACGGCGTTGTTGACGCTATTGCAGGCTTGAGGCTAAATCCTGATCTCTTTGTAGGCCATGTGGCCTTTGGCAATATGGGGTTATTACATGTCGCTTATCCGGATGTCCCTAAAATCGGCTTTTTTGAACTCTTCTATGATGCTTTCCCCAAAGCTTCGGATAAGCGAACCGAATACCCTATACCCAAGCCGAACATGATGCGGATTCCCTTGCGGAATGCCACGCAGTTGATTGAGTTGGAATATTGTACGAAGGGATATTCACCGACGACATATCAGCGTTCCACTTATCCCAGCGTTTATCAGCACAAGCTCTCGGTTTTATTTGACGGGATTGATACGAATCTTTATTGTCCGGGTGAGGTTTTGGCAGAGACGAAACTTCCCATCACATGGCCCAAAGAGGCCAAGATTGTGACTTATGTGTCTCGGGGTTTGGAGGCCATGCGTGGTTTTGATATTTTTATGGAAGTGGCCCATAAAATCAGTCAAAAACGCCCGGATGTTCACTTTGTGATTGCGGGCAATCCAAAAACGCATTACGGCTCAGAAATGATTAATATTCAAGAGCCAACGTTTAAGGATTATGTACTGAAAAAGCATCCGTATGACTTAAACCGTTTTCATTTCCTGAACTGGATTCCCGAAGAAGCGCTCGTGGATTTGTTCAGGCTGAGTGACTGCCATTTTTACTGGACGATTCCCTTTACGTTATCCTGGAGTTTATTTCAAGCCATGTCAACCGGGGTTATTGCTGTTGGCTCAGACAGCGCACCAGTTCGCGATGGAATAACGCATGGGGAGAATGGACTGCTCGTACCTTCCAATGATATGGAGGTTATGGTTGAAACCATTCTAGCGGTGTTAGATCATCCGGCGGATTACCAGCCGCTACGTGAAAATGCCAGAGAGCGCATGGTCCGGGAATTCAGTTTTGAAGTTTGCCTGCCTAAACTGGCGGAGTTCTATTTGGATGTTTATACCTAGAGGGCAGTTATTATTTTTTCATCAGCTATTAATTTTGATCGTTACTTACTGGTTTAGATGGATGCTGATTAGATAGTAGCAAGGCTATGCATAGGTTGTTAATTTGGATTCCTGAGGCTCTTTATTTGACTTTTTGTCTTTCATTCGATTAATCCAAGGGCGGTAATAGCGGTTTAGTAAATGGCTAACACTGTCATTGATGGGTTTAGCCAACAGAATCAGTAATATGGCTGATGAGAGAAAGGAAAGAGATTTGGCGTGTTTTGCTATCCAAAGTGGCCTCTTGATACGCTTAAATAATTTTTGGAAGTGCTTATTACTGAAATGGGAAATTAATAATGGAAGCCCTATGCTGGCTGTGGCATGAAATAAAGTGGCATTGCTGGTTTCGATTAAAGTTTCTTTAACGCTTCCGCTATTTTTGTAGGTTTCCCTGGCCGTATTTAAAACGCGTAATCCGGCATAACCTGGACCGAGAATGTTTGAATATTGAGCAACTTCTGGAATAGCCAAGCCCGCTAACTGCCCCCCAATATCATTGGTTGTGGAAGCGCGACTTAACCATTGATCAATCGATACATGTCGCTGATTGTCCCAGAGTTGATAAAGTTGGTCTTGGGACAATTTATGAATATCAAAATTGGGCTGTGGTATATGAGGCAAGGAAACTTGGCTTACTGTAGAGTATATTTGTGGGACTACATTGTAGAAAGGTGATTGAAAAATCTGATTCATCTTAAGTACCCTTGGCCGATTTAGAATGCATATAATTATGCTGGCCCTTTAGATTAACTTGAGTTTAAGTAGTTTGTTTTTTGCGCAGGTCAATAAGGTGAAGTCCGAGTCTATGCCCTGAGTTGACCAGTGTTAAATGCTAACCTTTCATTCCGTCAGATGAAGTATCTTTTATTTTTATAAACTTAATTGCGATTTTAAACGAGATGGTTAATGGAATAAAGTTTAGTATAACCTGATTTTTGCCCAATTTTTATTAAATTTGGATCAGGATACAGTGTTTAATACAATTCTTTTTGATTGTTTTTTGAATGAATGTGTTGCTGCAATTAAAGTACAAGTTTTAGGAGTTAGGGTCTCTCGCTATGGGTATGTATATGAGATTAGGTATGTAGGCTTTTATCACAAATCTCAATATTTATATTTTAAAAAGGTATTAAGCCAATATTGTTATATGCATTAGATATCCTTGACTGGAGCCAGGGGAAGTATTAGCATACCGTTTAGTTGGTATGGTAATTGGTAATGCCGAAACAAACACAACACGAGTCAAAGACAAAGTTACTCAATGCCGCATTGCATGTTTTTCGCGCTAAGGGCTATAGTGCCACGACTGTAGAGGATATCTGCACCAAAGCAGGTGTGACCAAGGGAAGTTTTTTTCATCATTTTAAAAGCAAAGATGATTTGGCGCTTGCCACTATCAGGCATTTTTCTTTATTTGCAGAAGACTTATTTGCGGCTGCCTCTTATCATCAATCCAAAGATCCATTAGAGCGTCTATTGGGTTATGTGGATTTCAGGGACTCGATTTTGATTGGTGAACTGCCCGAATATACTTGCCTTTTGGGTACGCTAGTCCAAGAAACATATGCCACTCATCCTGAGATTAGGCAGGCTTGTGAGCATGGCATGTGGACGCATATTCAGGCACTGATTCCAGATATTGAAGAAGCCAAACAGCGCTATGCGCCGGAAGCATCTTGGAGTTCCGAAAGTCTGGGTTACTTTATTCAGTCGGTGATCCAGGGGGCGTTCATTTTTGCCAAGGTAAAGCAAGACCCAGTGGCGGTGCATGAAAGTCTCCAGCATTTACGGAGTTATATCCAAGGGATTTTTTCTCCAATGTTATCGAAGGAAAGGAAACAGTAATGAATACAACGGTAAAGACGACCACAGCGGTGGAAGGGCGTGATTTGCTTTTAACCAGGCTGATTGATGCGCCACGGGAAAAAGTATACCAAGCCTGGACTGAGCCTAGTTTGCTCAAGCAATGGTTTGCGCCCTCTCCCTGGAGCGTGCCTTTGGTTGAAACGGACGTTCGGGCTGGTGGCGCGACTTTAATTGTTATGCGTGGGCCTGAGGGACAGGAATTCCCAAACCGAGGGGTTTACCTGGAAGTTATCCCTAATGAGCGCTTGGGGTTCACGGATGCTTTTACACAGGCATGGGAGCCATCGGAAAAGCCTTTTATGACTGTGGTCTTAACTTTTGAAGAGCAAGACGGTAAGACTCAATATACTGCTCGGGTATGTCATTGGAGCGTGGCTGATCGGGAAGCGCACGAGAAGATGGGCTTTCATCAAGGCTGGGCGATGTGTGCGGAGCAACTGGCTGCCTTAGTTGAAAGAAACCCTTAAAAGATTGTGCAGAAAGGAAGTTGGAATGACCGTAGCTCAAAAGATTACACCGTGTCTTTGGTTTAACTTTAATGCCGAAGAAGCTGTGAAACATTACATGAGCATTTTTAAAAATGCCAGAATTCTCAAAACATCATACTATGGTGACACTTTCCCGGAACATCAAGGGAAAGTAATGGTTATCCGTTTTGAAATTGAAGGGCAACAGTTCCAAGCGCTGAATGGAGGGCCTCAGTTTCCATTTACGGAGGCTATTTCCTTGAGTGTCAATTGTGCGGATCAGGCGGAAGTGGATGAGCTTTGGGAGCGTCTATCAGCAGGCGGTAACCAGGGCTCATGTGGTTGGCTGAAAGATAAATTCGGGCTTTCCTGGCAAATTGTGCCTCATACGTTGATCAGCTTGCTCCAGGATTCAAATCCGGATAAGGTTGCCCGGGTGATGAGCGCGATGATGACTATGAACAAGATTGATATTGCGCGTTTACAGCAAGCTTATAACGCTTGATTTTAAAATTTTTAATTTTAGATTGTTCAATAAGGAGTAAGAAAATGAGTGCTCAAAATGGTAATATCCAACCCTATTTATTCTTTGGTGGCCGTTGTGAAGAGGCGTTGGAGTTTTATAAGACAAATTTAGGGGCACAGGTTGACATACTCCTATACTATAAAGACAGTCCTGAAAAAATCCCTGCGGATCGGCTGACGCCAGGCTTTGAAGAGAAAGTAATGCATAGTGCATTCCGGATTGGAAAGGCCCAATTAATGGCATCCGATGGTTGTGGTGATACTCCTTCATTTGCGGGCTTTTCGCTTTCATTGGAATTGCCCACGCAACTTGAGGCGGAGCGTATTTTTGCTGCACTGTCGAATGGCGGAGAAGTTACGATGCCGTTAACCCAGACATTCTGGTCTCCTTGTTTCGGCATGTTAACCGACCGTTTTGGGTTGGGATGGATGATCACAATTCCGGCAGCCGCACAAACGTAATCACTAGGTGGAAATTAATGGGTGAATGGCATCACAGGCTCTAGTCTGGGCCTGGGATTGCCATTTTCATCCCAGTATAAAGTCAGCAGATGGTTTTCCGGCAATAATAGCCATTGCACGCTGGCATCTTGCTTTTGTGTTTGTTCGGAAGCAATGAGATAGACCTTTTGCTTGGTAGAAAGCGTCTTTTGGGCTAAATAGAGATTGAGCACTTTTCGATAGGCGAATACATGCTCACCATCCGTTAAAACAAAATTGCAAGCGGGTTGCATCTGAAGATGCCCTTCTACGCCTAGGACATTTTTCGGTATGACTTTGGCAGTTGGCGTAGAGTTTTCGATTAAAGTGGTAATCGTACGAGAAAAAACTTTTTGCAAAGTTTCCAGAGGAACGTGCTGACTATCCAAAGTGCCTGTGGTTTCGTACAAATTGGCTAAAAAGAAGTAAAACACCCGTTCGGAGTCAGTGGCTCCTTTGGGGCCTCCGGCAAGCTGCTCCTTGAACTGGGCAATTTTATTGGTTACGACAGGTGAGAACGCCCCAGAAACCTCACCGTTATGCATAAAACTCCAGTTTTTAAAGGTGAAAGGATGCACATTTTGTAACTCGACTTCCTTGGCGGTTAATGACGCAAGGCGTACATGGGCGAGAAAAATAGAAGTGTGTGCGTGTTCCGGTTGGATGACTGCCTGCTTAAAATGGTTATCCTGATAGGCTGGCGCAACGCCTCGAATAACCTTTGGGATTTGTAGTGAAGTAGTGGGGCAAGCATAACTGGCGATACCCCAGCCATCAGGGCTCCCATATTTACGGAGAATCCCGGAAAGATCTTCCAGGTCCAGATTTTCATGAACACCATCTTTGGGTGGACGTTTCGCGCTTTCTTGCTGCAGGGAATTCGGATCGCTGAGCAAGACAGTGTGTAAAAACTGTTCTTCTTCCTTGATATTGGCATCCGACGGATTTTTTAAGCCCATCATTCCTTCCAGTCTGCAAGCGAATCCCGCCGGGCTGGAAAGCAGGCAAGAGACCATGAGAGCGAATATAAATGTACGGCGCATCAATCGGATTCCTTATGGTTACTTGAATTTATTGATATGGTGAGCGGTTTTGTCAGTTTCTGTCAATCTATCGGTTAATAGAGAGCTACTGGGTTTAAGCAGTGAATTGTGGAAATCCCCAGGCTGTAGGCTGAGATTGGGTATTAAAGGGATATAATGTATTCTGCGATGCCCAAACGGGAAGGCTTCTGGAAGGTACGGGGCTTGGCACTGAGGGTTTGGGTAGGACTTCATGTAATTTAGCCCTGCGTCTATTTGTAATGTAAATATTGAGCAGATTCAACCCAACCCCCAGCGTGAGGCAGGAGTAGAGCAGACCACAGATGGAAGCAATGTTTTTGACTCGGTTCAGTTCCTGGCCGACATATGCCGCAATATGATCTGTCCACTGAGCTTGCTCGGTTCGCGCTAGTTTTTGCATGAATGGCTCGACGTTTCGAACGATACCTTTGAGTCCGTCTCGAATTTGGGCTTCGTTTAATGGCGCTAAACGTTGACCCACTTGCTTGGCATAAACGCCAATATCGGGATACGAGCGCACTTTGGTTTTGCTCATCAATTGATAACCGTACTTCAGCTTAGATAGCATGCCCGAGGCATTGGGCGGGTTCTTTGGGGGGGAGTAGCTGAAGGCATGGGAATTCTTCATGCCGAGCGCGACTAGATTTTCAACCAGATTGGGCAGCAGCAGGAAGTTAATATAGGCGAATCCTCCTTTTGTCGCGGTTTCTCGAAATTCATCCAAGCAGCGCGAGGCCGCGAGTTTTCCAATAATACCCGCAGGATAAATTACGTACTTCAACTGTTCTGCCGTGGGTAAAAATTGACTGGAGGCCAAGCCACTGAATACCGGTTGGCCCGTATTGTTGTGGGAGCGGTTCGTAGTTTGAATACTTAGGTAAGGTGGAATCCCAACCGGTGTGGATTGGTTTGGCTGACTTGCTGCTATGGGACTTTGGAAGGGATTATAGAGGGCTCCAGCAGGTAAAGTTGGTTTATAGATACCGGAATTAGGGTTATAGAAAGGAAAAGGATTTTGTTCTGTACGGCCCTTTGGTTTGGATTTTTTGATTTGTGCTGAAGCTCCATTCGTTTCAAAATCCGAATACCCTACAAATCCGCTTTTGCCGGTTCTACGCTGGGTAATCCACTTGTTAATAAACTGTGCGCCAAAACCCAGACCGGCAACTATACCAACGCTCACCAGGGATTTGAATGTATTGGTAAAATGCAGCTTCTGGGCTATTGATACGATATTCTCTTGGATTTGATTAAGATTAGTTCCAATATGTCCTTTTTGGAACTCGCGGTTCAGGATGTAGAGATGCTCAACTAACTTTTCAGGATGAACCGATAGTGAGGAATGTTCTCCCCATTTTATTTGGTCAAAACTGCCTAAATCTTCCGCCAAATTCAAAGCGATTTTCTTCAAATGACTGTTATCTAGCTTATTTTTTTGAAGAAATGGCTGGATTCGTTCCACATAATGCTTAATTTGTGTGGGTTGAAGTCTCTCATCATGCGCCAAATCGTGATGTTTGACCTGAAGTTTTTTTAAAGCGGCGGCGATAAACTCTTTTTGGGTTTCTGGATGTTGCCCAGGCTTGATAGATTTCTGGTAGGTGTCCGATAGGGCGTTAATATACTGGTTGTCCAGCCAGTTTGTGGTTTTAATGCCAAAGCGGTTATTTACTTTCCCCAGCAGATAAGCGGTTCCTAGACCCAGTGCCCCCGGTAGAGCGTAATTTGTGGCGGTGCTGTACAATTCGTAAAAGGCGGTTTCTTGTCCCGCATACTTGTTTCGATGGAAGTCGATATAAATTCGTGGAAGCACTATTCCAGCCAAATTGACGAACAATAGCTTACTGGCCGGATTGGATTGAAGGCTCTGGAGAGCCTGTGTAGTAATGCGATTGCTGAGAATAGTGCTCATGATGTAATGCGGGCTGCTCAAATACAATAAAGAACCGAGGAAATGGCCTGCGGTTCTTTTGAAATACTCTATTGATCAGTAATGCTGATGTTTCGGCTAACTCAAAAGAATCCGGCGGGCACGACAAGAACAACAACAGATCGTGTTGCTGAAAGTTTTGAATGTGCCTGCGGAAACTGACATAAATTGTTTAGCCTATAATTCTGTTGGATTGACGTTTCTCATTCCCAATGGTAAAGTCCCAAATTCAGATATAGAACTCATCTATGATGAATATCTAAATCCACAAGATTTTAGCACCACAACTCAGCACTGTAAATCTTTAAATGCTTTTATGAGTGGTATTGATGATCCAATCTGGAATCCGAGTGGGAATCTTTGTAAATGCCAGCCAAACACTTGGGCTTTATCTTAAAAGATGGCTACAGTGAGTAAAAAGACCGAGAGAATACGATCAAAAGGGCGATTCTGACATCATCAAGCTTATACTGATTGCCCGTTGGCTTTATGCTGCCTCTAATTGTTCTTGGTAGGGTTGCCATTTTCCGAAGGCATTACTAGGTCTTAGCCATATCTGGATCTGTTGTGAGAAGCTGTTTCGTCGCACCAACACATCAATTGGCTGATTGGGAGCAAGCGGAATCCCTCTAATAACTAGCGAATTTACTCCAGGGACTTCTGAATAATCGAGCTTTTGAAGCTGAATCACCAACAAAAAGAGCCTCATGAACACTTGAGGCTCTTTTTTGAGTTATTTAAGCTGATTTTGTCCTTGTATAGCCTTATTATTCC
>Ga0157374_10000238_pt1 | contig 51261 bp, 42 predicted proteins | sample M25metaG_FD_115308 | JGI IMG/M metagenome (GOLD analysis project Ga0157374, IMG submission 115308) | Miscanthus rhizosphere microbial communities from Kellogg Biological Station, Michigan, USA - M2-5 metaG | ecosystem: Host-associated > Plants > Roots > Rhizosphere > Soil | place: USA: Michigan...
GCCAAGGCAATTCTAAAAATAGGAGGCCGCTTCGAACGCGCTGGCAATCGTTCTTCGTAGTTCCAACATTGAGTCTCCTTTTGTGATCCGGGAAACACTGAACGATATGGCGAGGGCTGGGTGAGAGCGCACGCTGGTGTCTGTCCAATGACTGTGAATTCTCGCAGTTTTGCCCAGTCCCTCGATATGGCATACCAAATTCAGTACCTGTTGCCGCCGCATACGCAGCTCGAGGTCGTATGTCTCCATGTCGCCATCCTGATTCAAAAACAAAGCTAACAACTGATTCGCAACCAGAATCAACTCCAAGGAGTTACCGAATGAAACGACTGTTGGTCTTCGTAGTGTGCGCAGCAACGCTGTCTGGAATGGCTTTTGCGGCGGATGCAGAGAAAGTGCTAAGCGCTGCGGCTCAGGTCATTTCGAAAATGTCCTCGACCAAAGAGATTCCCTCCCAAGTACTGAAGTCGGCAAAGTGCGTGGCGGTCATTCCTAGAATGGCCAAGGGTGGGTTCATCGTTGGCGCAAAACACGGCAATGGCGTAGTTAGCTGCCGAACATCCACGGGATGGAGTGCTCCGGGATTCATCAGCATGACCGGCGCCAGCATCGGCCTGCAAGCGGGTGCCGTTGAGCAGGACATCGTCCTTCTCATGAACAATCAAGGGAAACAAGAACTGGAAGGGGGGCATTGGGATCTGGGAGCGGAAGCGGTAGCTGCAGGGCCTACCGGTGAAGCCGCATCTACGGCCGAGACTGGCTGGAAGGCTCCAGTTCTTTCCTACTCCAATTCCGGAGGAGCATTCGCAGGATTCGACGTTGGCGGCTCGAAATTAAGCGTCGATCAAGACACCATCAAATCTACTTATGGAGAAAGCAGCACGTTGCAAGCCCTTTTGGAGGGCCAAACACAACCGACAAGTGCCGCAGAACCATTTCTTTCTGCGCTCAAGCAGGCAGCCGCCCACTGAGTGTGACACCAGGACCCCGCCTTCGCCGCTCCGAGAGTAGGGCGGAGCGGCGAGAGCGCTTGCGATCGTGAACGTGGACGGTAACCTAAGCCGCTCCGCGTTCATTTCCTCGACTCGTCGCGGGATCTCCGCGTGTGCAGTCTCGCTCTGAGTCCAGGGCTCGCACCAGCTCATTCACATATTCGAGGACGGCGGCCGGGTCCCGCTTAGCCGCCGCCAATGTCACACCCGACAGGCTGAAGAAGGAGTCCTCTAAAACGAGCCGGGAGAACTCGTCATAAAAGAGCTCCCTGCCTTGAGAGGTAAGGTAGGCGTGATCACAGTCTGCCTCAATTGCAAACCTTTCTTGGCGGCCACGATTGCTTGTCAGCACAATTTGAGGACTTTGAGGACCCTCGCGAGAAAACTTTAGCGAAACCAGGCAGGTGCCTACCTCAGCACTCCTCAGCCCTGGGTTGGGAGACGTGCTTTTCGAGATCGCGAGGACCAGCTCGTCACTGCCTTGTTTGATAACTCGAATCGTGGCCACCGCGGAATAGTATCTGCGAAGGCTATCGGAGGCATGGGTGACAGCCGCTTGGGCTTTTCTCCAGACCTCAGCGGCACTTGCCAAGTGTTGTTCTTTTGCAGCCCGCCGTTCGACCCAATTACTGAGCATCCAAGTCATAAGAGACCTCGTGTTTTCGGCCCTTCATCTTTCTTGCTAGGGGAAAACGAAATGGCAGGCCATGCTGCATTTCGATGGGTTTCACCATTTGAAGCGTGGGAGGGCCCCATTCGAACTGTCAAAAGACTCAGAATGCATTGTGATTTGATCAGCCCAGATGGAAGGAAAGTCAATGGGTCGAAAGGTCAAAAATCAGACAATTCTCTGCAATTAGCTTCTTCCGGGTGGCTGTCATATCTGACAGTGTTTTTGTTTCCAAAAACAAATGACCTTGGGAGCTTGAGGAGGATACGCGCATGCGCGAGGCTACGCTCAAGGATTGGCAGGAGCTTTGCAAGCAGGCGGTTATCGAACGAGATCCGGTCCGACTGTTGAAGCTGTTTCTGAAAATTGACCGCCTGCATAGCCATGGGACGCTCAAGCCGTGGCGAGAGCCCCCCGCATCCCACGCAACCCAGCAGATACCATGCCCTTACTGTTCTGCTTTGTTAGAGCCGCAGGAGCAAATCGTCGACCACAACGTTTTCAGGTGCCCCTGGTGCGAGGGACGATTTGGGTCGTCGGATTTCAACCGCAAAGAAACGGAAGATGCAATGGGCAAAAATTCGTTCCGGGAGCGGCCCAGCTACGAATAGAGTGAAGTTCTTCTTCGTCGTTCTTTTTCGATCAGCAACTGTCGTAAGTCCGACCTTCACCGCCTGTGGCTGCTTTGTATATCCTCAAGGCCGGATCAATTCAGAATCTTTGCACCCTCGGCCCTGCGACATGCGGTTCTCATGCCGGCACTGAACTTGAGCAGTCAGGCAAAACCCTTCTCAGGTCGAATCACCCCCAGCCCAAGCGCAGCAGAAGGCCCAAGATTGGTGACGGGATCTAGCGGGTCCGGTAAACGAGAAGTTCACCCTTCGATCAGGGGACTGCATAAAATCAACCGCGATAGCGCGCGCAATCGTACTTATGTGGAAGGCCTTGGGATGAAGGGGACTTTGATCTAGGTAAACCGCCCCTCCCGTCTGCTTGGTTGAGGAGGAAGAAAGAGGGGCGGTTCGGTTGCAGTTCGCTTGAAGGTCATATTGCTCTATTCTCAGCAATCGAGGAACTGACAGTATTAACAGACTGGCTGCTGGTACCTATCTGGACGTCCCCAATTCTGACCCGACAGCTCGGTCTTGTGGAAAGAATCATTGGCAGGTTCTCGAACTCCGCCGGCAAATGCTTCAAACGCAGGCAGGTTCTGGCAAATTCGGGGATGGCTCCAGGGATCGAAGTAGACCAAAACCAGATCAACGAATCCCAGCAAGCAACATAAGCAGAGATGAAATGTAAACCTGGGCGCCGTGGACTCCGGTTGCCACAAAAACCCAGCCGCACAGGGCAGCGCTCACGAAACGACCACCTGCGAGCACTGCGCGGACGGCAGACAAAAGATCAGAGCTTGCTTCGGCTTTGATCACGTATCCTCCCGCTCCGGTCTTCAAGGCCTCCTCTACTATGTCGCGGGAGCGGTTTTCGCTTACGAAAAGGATTGTGGTGTCGTTTGCGCCCGCCTTAATTCTGCGGGCAACGTCAATGCCGTTTACGGTCGGTAGGCCGACGTCCAAGAGGATCAAGTCCGGCCGAAGTTCCTGGGCCTTTTTCACTGCTTGCAATCCATCAGATGCCTCCCCGATCACATCTAACTCCGGCTGTCCGTGCAGAGTAGCGACTATGAAATGCCGCCAAGGTTCGTAATCATCAACCACCAGCACCCGGACTCGAGGACGACCCACGCGCGAAAACCTCTAATCTACTTGAAGCAGGAACTCACTCGGAAGTTGTCCCCGTCGATGTAAAGTTTAGGTCGCTCTACGCGGCTCTTTCGCTCATACAACTTCTTGCAAATTGTAGGAACAGCTGCAGGACTCTGGCACTTCTGACAGTTCGCAAGGCTCTTCGGGTATGAGGTGATCGTGAGTCAAATGTGAGTTCCGCATGGTCGAGACCCCAATCCTGAGTAGCACGTGCGAGCTGCAACGCTTGTAGTTCCATGTCTCTATCGCACACTCTTCTTTCATCGGTTGCCGCCACTGCCTTCGGTGCATGGTTGTATTTGACGTTCGCAAGGGGGCATTTCTGGCGTTTCCCCAAAATGCCCTTATGCCAAGGTGTCGCAACCGCCTCGACGCCGCCGAGCGTGGTGGCCATCATTCCAGCACGCGACGAGGCCACACTGATAGAACAGGCCCTCGGATCGTTAGTTCGACAGGAATATTCAGGGCTTCTACAGATTCTTGTGATTGACGATCACAGCACTGATCGCACGGTTGAAATAGCTCTAGGAGTCGCCCGCAGCTCCCGGAAGCGGGTGAGCGTCATCTCATCCGCGCCCCTTCCCCAAGGCTGGACGGGCAAAATGTGGGCACTGTTCCAAGGCGTCCAGCAGGCAACAGAACTAGAACCTGAGTACTTCCTGTTCAGTGACGCGGACATCGTACGCGAGGAAGCTAGCCTTACTTCGCTGGTTGCGGTCGCGGAACTCGAGGGCCTTGACCTACTCTCCTTGATGCCGAAGCTAGATTGCTCGACCTTCGCTGAGCGTGCTCTTCTGCCCGCATTCCTCTTCTACTTTTTCATGCTTTACCCCCCGGATTGGGTGCGCAGCGCAAAACATAATACGGCGGCGGCGGCAGGCGGCAACGTTCTCGTGCGGGCCAGGGCTTTAGCGCAGATCGGAGGAATCGCCGCGATCCGCAACGAACTGATCGACGATTGTGCATTGGCTCGCAAGATTAAGAGCTTTGGGAGGATTCAACTCGGTTGGACAGAAGATGCTCGCAGCCTGCGGAAATATGGCGGGTTTACGCAACTTGGCGCCATGATTTCGCGAACCGCATTTTACCAATTACGGCATTCGATCCCTCGGCTGTTCGCCAGTATCGCCTCACTTACGATCGTATTCCTTGCGCCCCCGATGCTCCTTTTCCTGGGCGGATGGGGTTCGGCCTTGGCCTTCTCAGCATGGGTGTTGATGAGTTTGAGCTATATTCCTACTCTCGACTTCCTTCGGCGGTCGCGTCTTTGGGCTCCTCTCCTGCCATTCATCACACTCTTCTATTTGGGCTCCACCATCCATTCCGCCGTCCAGTACTACCGCGGCCGGGGCGGCAGGTGGAAAAACAGGACGCAGGACACCATCGTCTTTCGCTCCGCTTCAGGCAGCTAAACCCCGACCATTCCTTAGCCGAGACTCCCGCCGCGCGCTAAGCGCTGCCTTCTAGTCCTAGCTTCTATCCGTAGGGGGTCCCCCACTCGGCGTCAGACCTAAGCAGAGGTGCTGCTGGTCAAAATACCAGGTGTATGCACGTTTGCGATGAGAGATAAGAGTCAGGAGAGCACATCCTTCAGTTAGGCAATCGATGGGTGCGTGCGCAACCGAATGCAAGGAGTAGACATGGATAAGAGATTCGCTACCATCGTTGCGGCGGGCTGTTTTTCTCTAGTTGGTTGCGGCGCAGGGAAAGCCACCGTGACCCAACCTAGCCAGGCGCAAGATACGCCCGATCCCAAGGTCATCAACCACATTGTTTTCATGATGCAAGAGAACCAGGTCTTCGATCACTACTTTGGGCAGTTGAACAAGTATCGTCAGTCTCTGGGTTTAAGCACTGACGTGGATGTAACACCGCCAGATGCTTCACAGCTGGCCTATGACCATTCCACTTCGTTTACACCATTCCACATGGTGTCCATGTGCACGGAGGATCTGAGTTCGTTCTGGAATGAAAGCCATAATGACTGGAACCATTCGGCGCCAACCTCCGCGGTATCGCTGATGGATGGCTTCGCAAACTCCGCCGGTAACAATTCCCGGCACAGTGGGGGATTCGACATCAACGGGCAACGGGTCATGGGCTACTACGACGAAACCGATCTTCCTTACTACTATTTCATGGCAACGCAATTTGCCATTTCCGATCGTTGGTTTTCCGCAGTCATGAGTAATACGCCGGCCAACCGGATGTATGCCGTTGCGGCTACCTCACACGGCGTGATTAACAAACCATTGGTGCAAGCAAATGTTCCTACGATCTTCGATGAATTGGACACTGCCGGGATAAGCTGGAAGAACTACGTGCAGGACTACCCGAAAGGCAGTTCTCTTCGCCCCTTTCCGGTTTACGCCAAGTCCGTTGGCACCAAGATCGCCCCCATGACGGACTATTTCAGCGATCTAGCCAATGGAACGTTGCCCCAAGTGGCATTCATCGAACGCGATGCGAGGGAAGGCCTCGACGAGCATCCTGGAGCAGGCAACAGCGTGCAAAAGGGTGCGGCCTACGTCGCCAGCATCGTGAACGCATTAATGAGCAGCACGGCGTGGAAAGACTCCGTATTTTTCTTAATCTATGACGAGGGTGGGGGGTTTTACGACCATGTTCCGCCCGTACAAACCGTTTCACCCGACGGAATTCCTCCGATTTTGGGCCCCAACGATACCTGCGCTCAGAAGTCAGGTCCGACCTGCGATTTCATCTACACCGGCTTCCGCATTCCCAATCTGGTGATTTCACCCTTCGCAAAGGAACATTACGTAGACCACACACCCATCGATTCAACAGCAATTCTTCGCTTTATCGAAATTCGTTACGGACTTCCCTCGCTCACAAAACGTGATGCCGCCCAGCCGGACATCAGCTTTTTCTTTGATTTTGAAGGAAAACCCAATCTCACCCCACCCACCCCACCCGTTCAGCCGACACACGGCCCGTGCTATGTAAGCGCTTTGCCATAATTCGGCTTTCAATGCGGGAGTGAACGAGCCGCCTGTGCTTCAGCAGAACACGCTGGATCCGGCCATGAATTGGAATTCTGCCGTAAACCGTTACCAGTTCCCAACTCTCACGACTAAGCCAGCGGTAAAACGGAATCCCCGATCGAAATTATGTCCGTTCAAGTTTCCCAGCCATGAGTGCAAATACTCCACGTTGGCAACTCGCAGCGCCAAACCACGATTGATTGCCAGATCCAAGCCCCCGCCGGCGGAAATTGATAGGCCTGTGCTCTCCCAATGCTCGGTAAACAAGCTGTTGTAGCTGCTGGCATCGGCGCCAGGCGGCAGCTGGGAGAGCACTTGCTGTCGCTTCTGTGGATCGGTCTTTTGCTCTGTGACTTTTTGTCCACCCACGCGGAAATGGGCGTGCGGGCTCCATCGGCCTGCCGTATGAACAATCCATTGCGGTCCAGTTGTAAACGTCAGGGAGTCGCCACTCTTATATCCTGGCAGCGACACCCCCAGGGTGCAGCCGCTCACTTCCAGAGTCCATTGCCAAAAATCATTCGTGCGAAAAGCTGCCGTTCCACCGCCTCCCACACAACTGAGGTTGCCCAGCCTCAACACACTTGGCACCAAAGCGGCGATCTCAAACTTAGGAACCACGTCGAGTTGTTCTGCATTCCTGTCGTTGAGGGCTGCCATCAAATTCTTGGAACTTTGCAGGTACATCTCTCCGTCATACTCCCTCACCCCAGCACGATTGTCGCGGTGCCACGGCAGTTGCAGCATCATCAGATTGGCAAAGGTCTGCGGGGGATTGAGAGCGCTGCGAAGGAGACTACGAACAACAGGATTTCTGGTTTTGTTTTCGATCGGAACTGTAACATAGCGGTCCAGAGCGTCCCCGGCCATCATCCACACCAAGCCGCCATTGGGAGTGATTACGTGGTCCACAAAACCGTAGGCGCAGCAATAGCGCTGGACTTGCCCCACTGAGGCCTCACTGAGGAGCCCGATTTCGAACTGTTCACTGAATGCCCACGCGAATGCATAGGCGCGCAAGCGGCTCATCCAGTAGTCGCGATCGGCTCCGAATTGCACCTTTCGATAACGAAGATCATTGTGAACCCAGATATATCCTGAAACCCCACCTTCGAGTGGATGGCCCAAATAGTTTTCATAATAGGAATCGCCATCCGACCATCCATGCATCGCTCCTAAGGCCTTGAAATATCCACCCGCTACGCTGTTGTGTAGCCCTTTCCTTGTGCCTTCCTCTGTGGCTATTCGAAAAGCATGCATGGTCCCGAGGTATAGCAAAGAAGAGTTCAATAGCGGTTTCCATTGCACTTGCGTTCCAGGGATCTCCAAAGACGAATTCTTAAAAGAGGTAGCGGGATTGTTGTCAAACTGCGGAGACGGATCAGGATCAGGGCTCGCCGCGTTCGATTCCCTGGGCGGGAAATCGATTCTTGGCACATCTTCCCCCAGCGAAGGGACACAAAGGGAAACCAGGAGCACGAACCCCACCGGCAATCTATGATTCCAGGCGATTCTTCGCCCAAGCGCCCCAGCTCTTGATTGCCCAAACACGAAAAGTTAGTCCAGTGGTTAGACATAACAATCAACAAGCAGGACCAGGAACTGAAAACAATTACAGGTAAGAGGCGTTCATCGATCTCCAGAGGCCAGCAACACGGCTATTCGGCTGCTAGATCTACCAGTGCTGGCTTGCGCCTTTCACTTAGACTCTGGTTGAGGAAGGGACCACAGGGCGTCGCCGTGGGAATCGCCGCTGCTGGGGTTGCATGAATTAGGCCGGACAAGCCTGCGTAGATGGAATCCCCAGACGAAGCATCCGGCAGACGCTACGGCACTCATTTCGACGAATCCATGCCGCGAACGATCTTCTCAACGGCTAATCTTCAGAACCCACGCAGGTTGTGCTCGGAGTTCCTCTGGCAACTCCGGGAGTTCTATGCTTAACCCCGCCTTCGATGGCTTGAACTTAAGTGGTGCCGGAGACCCGAGGAGACCGACTGACCTGGCAGTATCCACGTCTTTGATAACCAAGTTGTGCCCGGACCATTGCGGCAAAATGGCGTAGATGCTATTGCCTTTGGTGGTAAAAAATGCAGCGATGGATGCCCTCGCCGCGGTGGGCTTCTCGATCAACCGAGTGACGTCGTAAGCGGAAGAGTATTCCTTGTTGTATTCAACCTTGGGAACTTCGCCGGCTGTCCACTGGCGCGTATTTTTCCAAGGCCGGGTGCCGTAGATTGCTTCGCCGTTGATTCTCAGCCAGTCACCAATTTCCTTCAGGCGTTGTTCCATGATGACGGGAATCGCGCCGTCCGCTCTCGGCCCGATGTCGAGCAATAGGTTGCCGCCTCTGCTGACCGTATCCACCAGAATGAAGATCAATTCCTTGCCGGAGTGATACACGTTCAGATTCTCGGCGCGGTTGTAGCCATAACTCACCCCCATTCCACGGCTTTCTTCCCAAGGGTGGTCACTGCCGCTCATCCCGGCGGTGTATTCCGTTGTCCAATACCCGCCGTGCTTGTGGCGCGTATCGCTGCCCCAGCGGTCATTGACGACCACCTCGTCCTTCACGGGAGAATCGTTAAACAGCCATGCAAGCAGCTCCGGGCTATGCCAATCCGCTGACGTCATTTCCCACTCGCCGTCGCTGAAGATAATGGAGGGCTTATAGTGGCTGACGAGATCTTTAAACTGAGGGAACATGTGTTCCCGAACATAGCGAGGTTTGTCGTAAAGCCACATCGGGTTATACCACTCATACAGCGAATAGTAGTAACCCATGCGTACTCCCTTGCGGCGAACCGCTTCGGAAAGATCGCCGAGCAAGTCTCGCCGCGGCCCGATTTCAACCGCATTCCAGGGACGTCCCCAGGTTAGCGAAGCTTCCTTGCTGGGCCACAATGCGAAGCCCTCATGATGCTTGGAAGTAAGCACAACGTACTTGGCCCCGGACCCAGCCAGCACTTCAGCCCAGGTGTCAGGATCGAACAATTCCGCCTTGAACTGAGTAGCGAAGTTCTGATAGTGGAAATCCCCGCCATAGACTTTTTGATGGAAGGCCCAAGTACCCTTTTCTAGTTGGTCGGCGTTCGGATCGATTCGCCCCTTGGTCATGGCATGCCAGTACCACTCGGCATAGGCAAGCTTGCCAGGAATCACCGGGGCGTAGGCTGGAACCGAATAGGTGCCCCAATGAATGAAGATCCCAAACTTGGCGTCGCTGAACCATGCGGGTGTGGGCCGTTTATCGACCGAATCCCATTTGGGCTCGTACCCCTGCCCCAGTAGACAGATGGCCAGAGACGGCAAAAACAGCGACATAACAAAAAGGTTGCGTTTGTTCATGGAACCCTCACAAAGCGGTTGGGCCGCATTAAGCCAAAAACCCGGGCAATGATTGCGCCTGCCCCTGACCCAATTCATTTTCCGAACCCAAAGAAAAATCGCAGTGTAGCAAAGCTCGTCACCGGATGCGAGGCAAGAGAGGGTCAACCAGGCAGACCTCGATTGCGAAGGCAGGTGCAAAGCCTGGTTGCCGCCGCGACTTCAGAACCGAAAGCAGGGCCGCTATCGATGGCGGCCCTGCAAGAAAGAAGATAGACGAAGAGGTTTTTTGTCGAGCCTGTGCTACTTGGGGGTAGCTGATTTGCAGGTTTCAGAAACATGCTTAACTTTCTCAACCGTTAGCATCGCTTGCGGTGTTCCGCCCGTCGCCGTTCCGGTCGTCGGGTTAGAGGCACTGGATGCTGCGGCCGCCGTTGTTCCGGTGATTTGGACCTCGTGGCCTGCGTGGGCACTCAGCTTGGAGGTCTCGCCCTGAAGTTGATACGTGGTTCCCTTCTTGTCGGTCAAGGTGTAGTTCCCGGCTGAACCTTGCAAGCAGCCTTCTACGGTGGTATGGCCTGAAGCAGTCGCTTCACTTTGACCGGAACTCGTCTGCGGATATTGGCTTTGGGCGTGTACCCAAACAGAGGTGGCCAGGAGGATCAAACCGAACAGAAATGCCCTTGTCATAGACATTCCTCCTTTCGTGTCTCGGTTGGATTATCCCCAGAGCCCTGCGGTTTTCTCTGGGAGAGGCCTTGGTCAATGCCACTGACGAACCGGCGTTCCACACCTTCCCTGTCTGATGTACTTCGTACCCCGGACGGAAAGACCCGGAATCTGGCATCATTGTGCACGCACTTGGCTTAACGCCTGCAGGGCTTCAACATGGCCGAACCGATGATTACCTACCGTGGAGTGGTCTATCCGTGGCACTGCGACCACATGGGCCACATGAATGTGATGTGGTACGTAGGAAAGTTTGACGAGGCAACGTGGCAGCTCTTGGCCGCTCTCGGAGCAACCCCATCGCGACTACGAAAAGAGGGATTTGGTTTGGTGGCCGTCGAACAACATATCCAATACAAGCGGGAGTTACGTTCCGGGGACTTGCTGACGATTCGCTCTTCGCTCCTCGAAGGAAAAGAAAAATCGGTCCGCTTTTCTCATGAGATGACAAATGATGAGACCGGAGACGTGGCGGCCATCATGGTCGTGGTTGGGGTGTGTATTGATTCGATAGCCAGAAAAGCTAGGCCGCTGCCACCTGATATTTTCGAGCGCATCAATTTTTTGCTTTGAGCTTTGACGCGCGCCCCGCCGGTCGCTGTCAGCACGAACGGTCACCTACGAGCCGGACCGATGCTTTCTCCCCGCAGGGTGCGACTTCTGGGTTGTGGGACCTGCCGGAGACAGGTCCGTCTTTTGTCTCTACTGGATGGTGAAATTGAGTTTGTCAAGGTAGACGTTATACGGGGTGCCATAGCGGTTCCCGTCGAGTTGATAATTGATCGTCACGCCATTCCAACTCGAGGTTCCGGGTGCCTCGTAGTGATTCAGCGTCGCCGTCTTCCCATTCAAAGTGATCGACTTGTACAGCAGCTGATTGTTCGAGGTTCTTTGGACGCTGATGACGAGATGATTCCACGCACCGCTCAGCGGATTGCAAGGGACGCCGGTAGGAACCCACTTTTTATTGACATTGTCATACACATCCCACTGGTGCCCTCCAGCGATCCGGCACTCGTGTCCCCAAATGAAGGAATGTCCAGCCGTGAACTGATTGATGTCGAATTCCAGCGCCTGAGAGACACTGGCGTCCTTGACCCAGAAGTAGACGTCATAGGTGAAATTGTGGAGAGTGGGAACCAGGGTATGTTTGTAGTCCGGGAGCCCTTGCGAAGAGAACGAGCCGACAATGTGGTTGTTCCACAACACATCACCCCATTTCACCGATCCACCACCGTATGAACTTTTCGTGGATTGACCATCCAGGGAGGGGGAGCTCATGGTCGGTGTCCACGACCATGACAGTTCCGGGCCAGTCGAACTGCAGGTTGAGCAGATTCCCCAACTTGGAGGAAGTAGTGCGTACCCCGACCATCCTTTTTGACTTTCGATGTTGTAGAACGTCGTGCCCGTCGTGCCCGTCGTGCTTCCAGACGACGACCCGGAGGCGGCGGTCACATTTAGCGTCAGCTGAGCTTTCGATGACCAACCGCAGTTGTCCCACTCCTGAACCGCGATGTTGTAGGTGCCGGCGCTTAAGGAAAGGCTCGTATCGAGAGTGGCGCCATTGACGGTGTACGCCAGCGTGTACGGAGCGGTGTAGATGCCCATTCCGGCTACACCCTTCGAACAGTCTGGCGATGTCGCTGTGGCCACAAAGTGGACCGGTGAAAGGCTAGAACCAGTCCCGCTCGTAGAAACGGTTGCACTCGACGGCGAGGTAACGTACACCCCGGCATATGCAGGAAAACTGGCTGTGAAGAGGCACACGATTGTGCAGAACTTCCCAAATCTCATCTCAACGGCTCCAGCGAAATGACTTGGTCCTGACAATCTCAGGAACTCAGCTGGCAGGGATTGTAGGTGAGCTATCTACCTCTCTCCAAAGGAAAAGGACAGTCCCACCAATCGAAGGTGCAATGAACGACCGGGACTGATGACTCGAAATATAGGGGTTTCACCCTACTTTTGCGGATAGCGCAGGGAATTTTGTGGTTGGGGTTCGTCGTGTTTTGCGCGGATCGTTTTTCGCCGATAGTTAGGGTTGCTCGGCGACCCGGTCGATGATCCCACGCGTGTTAGTTGCGCTCTATGCCGACCAAACTCACTTCGTCCGCAGGAACAGCGATGTGCAATCTCAGAGTTGCCCCGGCTTCGCTCACAAACTTGTTCGTGACTTTGTGACCGACGCTCAGATGGTAGAAGCCCGCAGGCAGTCCTCTGATGTGCAGAACAGTTTCGTGTCGATCGTGTGAACGGTTCTCGAGTGTGAAGTCTATGCGGGCCAGAGAATTTTCAAACGAGATCGGTTGCTCCTTGGCAAACCCATCCCGGCTGAGACTGATTTGAAAGCGAGTTTGACCGCAGACGACAGCGAACCGGCTTCGCAGACCGTCACGTGGGATGACGCTGATAGATTTGCCCGCCTGCTTCAGCACCCCGCCATAGGCGTAGAGCCCGAAAATGGGATCGGCGCTCACGATCGTGGCCGCAGCCCGAAGTGCGCCGGTAAACCCTAGATCGATCTCGCCGGAGTACCACCACGATCCGCGTCCCATTTCCTTATTGCCCAGCCAAGCACGGCCCCAGGGACGGGGCTCGAAGCCGCCCCCTGCGCCTCCATCGTTCTCTTTTCCCGAAAACCAATAACCGTAGTTTGATTCCGGCGTGCCCGAGTTCAAAAGCGCCCATGAGCTCAGATAAGATTGATATCCCAGCCGGAGATACGGAATCGGATCTTTCGCGAAGTCGAGCGCATAATTTTCGATTGCCCAGCCGCCCATCTGTGACATGTAGCTGAGCGTGTATGCGGTGTTGCCGCTAGCCCGATAGTCGCTGCCGAGCCAGTAATAATCTGGCTCCCATCCTCGAGCGGCAAGATTCAACCGAATCTGCTCTTCCAGGAATTCTCTAGCGGCGCTCGGCTGGACCGATTTCCGAAACTTTTCAGCCGAAGGATTTTGGAGCCTGGTCTGGGCATAGACTGCCAGGGCATGGGTGGACTCGAACGCGGTGGAATCGAAAGGGTACTCCGACTGATACAGGTCCGGTTTCTTGTTGATGAAAAATTCCGCTTTCCTCTCCCAATGCTCGCGAAGCTTGTCTGCTTCCTCGTTGCGGCCGTTCTGTTCGAGTGCGCTGATCAGATCAGGGATGACTACCTCGTTGTATGTTCCAGTCTCGTAAGCAGACCACTTCACGATCTCCATGGGAACCGTGAAGAACGCGATCGCTGTACCGTAGGCACGCTCGAGATATCCGGCTGCGTCCAGGCCATGAACCATTCCCGGATAGTTGGCCGCGACAAGATACATGTAGTAGTAGAGGGCGACTATGTGCGGGTAGTCGTAGATGCGCCAGATGTGCCTCTTACCACGCTCGTTGTCGAGCGAGCTGTGGCGATTCACGTTCCAATTGGGAATCCCGTAGATTGCGTAGGGATAGGGTTCCTTGTCAGTCTGCTGCAGTCCTCCCCAAACGAAGTTTTGAATGTAGTCCTCGACCGACGCGATCTCCTCCTGATCGGGAAAGAATACGTTCTTGTACGCCAGGTATGGAGCTTTGCCAAGAGCGGGATCGTCGCTCGCCACCGCGTAAGATTGCAATCCATCGAGGTCATCGGGACTCCTCAGCACCTGGTGCTTCATATCCCACTGCGAGTAGAGGCTGTTGTACCAACGCTTGGGATCGTGCCACTGCTCATGCGTTACCAGAAAACGCGCACGCTTCTTATAAAGTGTTTCTAGCGGCTCGGTAACAAAGAAATCCAAAGGAAGATATTCATTGCTCCCATATTTCACGGTAAGCATGTTTTCGCCAAGGCGCGAGAATCGCACGGCATAGACGTTTGTATCGGAACCCTTTTTTGCGATCAGTTGGATTGATGTCTGCTCCGGATGCTCGGCAATGATTGCGCGAATCGGATTGCGCGTGCGAAGCGAGAACTCTGTCGGCAGGTCCGTCGGAACCGTCATTCCTGGAACCACATTTACGTCGAAGCCGCCTTCCTGGTAGAGCAGTTCGCGCACGGCTTCGTAGTCTTTCGCCCAGCGGAACTTAAATCGGTAGATCCGGGAATCGCCCGAACTGCCTTTTGGCTGTAATGTCACTCTCGTGTGCGCAAGACGCCAGGTGCCGCCCTTGGCCGCCAAATCCTGACCGCGCCCCCATGAATGAACGTATGCTGTGTAGTTGCGGTCTTCCTCCTGGTCGAAATATTCAAGGTGCGTTCCCTTTTCCGGAACCATGACCAGGTATGGTCCAACCGCGTTGCACCTCATCCAGAAGATGTAGGAGCTATTTCCGCCCACAAAGCTGTGGCGAATGACCCGCTTTGTGTAAGTCTCGGTCTTATCAGACACGTAGTCGGTGTTGAAGGGGAGGGCGAAACCGAGATCTCCGATTTCGATGGGCTCTTCGGTTTGGTTGTGCAGCGTGATCGTCCAGAGAAGCGAGTCTCGGTCGAGGCGAAAGCTCTCCGTGGGCGCCACATCGGCAACGGCTTCCACCTCTTTGCCCTTGGTCGTGTTGACTCGCCATTCGTAGATCGCACTGGTTGCATCTTTAGGCAGCTGGGCTAGAAGGCGGAGATGCTGGGTCAGGACCGGTTCGAAATCGACATGGTTGAATTGATCGCCCGCGATGCCGTAGGTTCCCGATATGCGGACGTCCTTCCATTGTTCACCGTCGCCATACTGAAGCTTCCACGAGACGGGCAAGCCCCATTGGTAATCCTCATACGAGCCGATGGCCCAATACACCTCAACGGAGGAAACCTTGCTCATCGCATCGAAGTCATACTGAACCCACTCTTGGCCTCCATGATGGTCGCCCCAGGCAAAAAAGGGAATGCCTTGGTCGCGTGAACTCTTTGGCTCGATCTGATCATTGAGCGCACTTGTGCCCCACGGTCCGATCGAGGAGTTCGTCTTGCTGGTGGTTGCAATGGTGGGGATGGCGCGTCCGATCTTGTACGTGTAGGCGGGCGCTGGGTTGAATGGTCCCGCCGTACCGGCGGTCGCGCTGTCAACCTGTTGCCAGGCCTGGCCTGCAGTTTTGTATCGAACCACGACGTCACCCAGTGCTCTTCCCGGGAGAACGTAATCGGTGTCATAAACGTCATTCGTATGCTTCAGGCTGCTGAGGCCGCTCCTGGAAAATCTCAGCTGGAAGCCTTCGTTTTCAAACTGCTGGGCGGAAGCGGAAAAACACAAGGAACAGACCAGAACGGCACGAAGCAAGACGATTCGCAAGCAAGAACTCCTGGCGTATGCAGTCGCAAAAGGCTAGAAACGAACTTGGGTCGGGCGGCCATCGAACTCAACCTGCTGTAAGCTCTCGCCGGCTTTAACTTGAATGCGGCGCTTTGATGGGCCCAGCAGCTTCGAGCCGGGGGCCAATCGCATTCCTAGCGTGCGGCTCTGGTCGTGCCACGATAATTCGACTCCCATCCACTCGCCGCGCTCGAAGTCGAAGCTTCTGCCGTCGTCCTCGTAAAGAAGGAACCGGCCATCGCTACCGGGGTAAACGGTCACGGTGAGTGGCTCTTCGGATTTTTCCTCGACGAATTGTTTTACCGGACCCAATGGAAGAATGGCGCCCGCCCGGACGTACAGGGGTATGGTCTCTAGATCCACTGCTCGCGTGATTTCCCTGCCTCCCTCGATCCGCTCATTGGTCCAGAAGTCGTACCAGACTCCACCAGGCAGGTAGACCTTGCGCACCGTGACGCCTTGCTCAGCCACTGGTGCCACGAGCACATCCGGTCCCCACAAATACTGATCAGGGCACGCAACAGCTTTGGGATCGTCAGGATAGTGCAGCCAGAGAGCGCGCATTACCGGCATTCCGGTTTGCGTGGTCTCCCGCACCGCACTATAGATGTAGGGCAGCATGCGATATCGAAGATTGAGATACTTGCGGCACACTTGTTCGACTTGAGGGTTGTGCAGTTGACTTGCGTCCGGTATCGCAGCCCCATCGTAGTTCTTGATCTCGATCGGACCCGGGTCGCCGGTGTTCCAGCCCCAGGGTAGCCGGAGCTTCCAATTCCGGCCGTGACAGCGAAACAGGGTGCAGAAGGCGCCGAACTGGAACCACCGCAAGTAGAGTTCGGCGGTGAATTCCTTGGTGGGAACAAACCCTCCGATATCTGTTCCCCAGTAAGGGATTCCGGTCAGGCAGGTGTTGATGGCAATGGGGACTTGGGTCTTCAGAGTCTCCCAGGTCGAATACACATCCCCGGACCATAAGAACGACGCATAACGCTGCATGCCAGCATATCCATTGCGATGCAGAGCATAGGGCCGCTCATTGGGGCGATCGATCCGAGGCCCGTCCCAGTACAGGCGGTTGCGAACCAACCGCGAACTGACGTCGAGCGGGTCGCCTTCATCCGGCCACCACCCGTCGACTCCCATCGAAAAATCTGGACGATGCGCATCCCAATAGCAATTGGCCTCGGGCGACTTCGAGACGTCTCGCGGACATGGATTCTTGTCCTGCACCGTACCGCGGAGCGTGTCGGTCACGATCACCGAATGAAGAACGATCTTGAAGCGGTCTTCGTGCAAGCGCTTGATGATCTCTTCTGGATCGGGAAAAACCTTGCTATTCCAGGCGAACGATCCGTTTTCGATATTCCATCCCGAGGGGCAGAAGCCGGTTCCCAAATAGATCAGGGCGTCGCAGGGCAGTTTCTTTTCACGAAACGTCTTTGCTTCTGAGAGCACCTCTTCCCTGCTCGCCAGCGTGCGATGCGACTGCTGATATCCCAAGCTCCATAAGGGAGGGAGCTCGGGACGGCCGGTGAGGCGCGCATATTCTGCCATGATCACGGGAGGCTCTGCGGATGCAACCAGAAAGATGTCGGCGGGGAGGACCTTGTCGGCTACGTAGGGATGGAATTTACCCTCGGGTCCGGTAAGATCCAGGCTCCCATACGGTTGATGGATGAACATGGCCCATCCCGAAGTACTGATAAGCCAAGGGACCGGAACCCGGCCTCCGTGTGTTTGGAGCTTGTAACCACCCTGCCCGCTCTTCATGGGATCGAGGGAGCCACGCCGGTCAAATTGCGCGCCACCTTCGCCGAGGCCGAGCACAGGCGAGTCTCCCACCGTGAAGGCAATCGATGGACTGTCCTGATCGACTCGAATGCGCTGGATCGGCGTACCCTTGGCGGTCCCAATCGAAATCGTGAGCGGATCAAAGCTGAGCCGAACCCTCAAATTCCCACATTCGACGACCGAAATCTTGGTATCACGAATTCTGGCTAGCGGAGGGCCCCAATCTTCGCGAACCAGCGAGCCATCCCGTGGGGCTCGGAGCGTCTCATCGCCGCGAATTGGCAGCAACTGCAGGCGAAGGGTGTGCGGGCTGATGGAAGTAATCTGCACTTCCACCGGAGGGCTCGCAGCGTTCGAAGATTTGCCGCGACCGAGCATGGCCTTGGGCATGGCAGTCGCGACCGAAGCTGCAATCATTGTCTTTACCGCTTGACGACGGTTAAATGATCGGGCCATGAGGAGGATTCCTAGCTATCGTCTACGCATTCGTCGGGAGCCGGAAATATCTTGCTCACTGATCGCGAAGTCCTTCGGCGGCGCCACTCCTAACAGGTACTGCACAAAATAGTCCCAGCGCCTCCGGATCAAATACGACGCATGCGGGCCGCTCTCTCCGTGGTACATGTTGGGTACAAGCAGCATGTCGAAATTTTTGTTTGCCTTCATCAAAGCATCGACGAACCGCATGGTCTCAACCGGATGAACGTTGTCGTCGATATCGCCATGAACCAGCAGCAGGTGCCCCTCCAGCTTGTCGGCGAGGGTAACGTTGGACTGAGACACGTAATCATTCTCGACGGGATAACCTTGATAGAGCTCGTTCCACCATGCCTTATCCAGACGAGCGTCATGATCGCCGGAGATGGAGACACAGACCTTGTAGAAGTCGGGATAGACCAGCATGGCGTGCGCCGCGCCATAACCGCCGGCCGAGGTCCCGAAGATTCCCACGCGATGAATGTCCATTTCAGGAAAACGCGCAGCCATCTGTTTGATCATGGCCACGTGATCTTCAAATGCGCCACCCAGATTTCTGTAGGAGAACTGATGAAACTGGCGCGATCGGCCGGTCGTGCCACGTCCGTCAATCATGACCACGACAAACCCGAGCTCAGCCACCGGTTGCAGCCAAAACGGCCCGGCGAAAGTCTTGGGGACGAAGAAATCCTGGGGTCCGGTATAGACGTGCTCGATGACCGGATACTTTTTTGAGCGATCGAAGTTCGACGGACGCCAGATCAGCCCGTAGAGTTCGGTCGTTCCGTCGGCAGCTTTGCCCTGAAACGGTTCAGGGGGCTTCCAGCCTTTCCGTTCGAGAGCGGAAACGTCGGTGTTCTCCAAAACGCGCACCTCAGAGCCGTCTTTGGTGCGCCGCAGCGTAGTCTTTGCCGGAAGATTCGGTCGCGAGTAATTGTCGACAAAAAAACTGCCATCCGGAGACACACTCACGGAATGGTTCGCATTCTCGGGCGTGAGAAGTGTCAGACCCTTGCCGTCGAATCCCGCGACGTACAAATGCGTCTGATAAGGATCCTCTCCCTTTTCCCGTCCGCCTGCGAGGAAGTAAACGCGGCGGCTCTTCTCATCCACATACTCAATCTGCCGAACCACCCAGGTGCCTTGTGTGATCTGGTTTTCAAGCCTGCCGTTCTTGTCGTATAGATAAAGGTGATTCCAGCCGTCGCGCTCTGAGGCGATGATCAGTTCTCCCGTGGCCTCGTCATAGCGGTAAAAGGCTTCGCCTGGGTCCACATACTCCTTTGCCTCCTCCCGCATCAGGACGCGTTGCTCTCCGGTCTCGGGGTCGACGAGACGAATCTCTCTGGCTTTATCGCCGCGTTCGTCATAGTCATAACGTATCGTCTTCCCGTCAGGAGACCAATCAAACCCCGGCGCATCCTGGAACGGAAGTTCGAGCGGGGCCGTTTTCACATTTACGCGTTTTTCTGCGCGCACGTCGAAAAGGATGGGCTCGGCCTTGGGCAGGACTTCGCCGGGAAGCGGATAGACAACCGTGTAAGCTTTTGGCCTTAACTGATCATCCGGTACAAACTGCATGCTGGTGAAGCGGCCGGCGTTGCGGGAGTCGATGCGGTAGGTAATGAGTCGGGTGGAATCCGGCGACCACAGAACTCCCGGCGGTTGCTTCACGTCTTCGGTCTTCTGCTCGACGAGCAGACGAAGCGCTGGAAGTGGCGTTGCGTAGTCCCAGCCGCGGACCCCATCTTGCGTCAATTGAACGACCGTACCACTTGAAAGGTTGCGGACAAAAAGGTTGTGATCCTTAACAAACGCCGACCATTTCTTGTCGGGAGATGGGGACTCATCGGGCTTTTCTGCGGGCTCGCTGGTGCACTTATAGTCGGCAAGCGAGCAGGTCCAGCGGGCATCGGCGAAATTGAAGTGGATGGACTTCCCATCTTCGGCAAAGTCGATGTCGTCGAAAGGCAAGTCGTCGGGGCTGATTTCTCTCTTGGAAGCTTCGCTCAGGCTCTCGGCCAACTTGGCGTGATCAAAGGCGGGGCCGGCCGTGTTGTGCTCAGCATCGACGACAAGGAACTCGCCTCCGGCTGGACCGAGCTTGTGATACCAGAAGCGATTTGTCTTGTCGATCCAATGGGGAGAGACGTCGGCGACATAAACGGAGTGCCGGAGATTGCCGTACAGAAAGCTGCGCCCGCGCTCGTAGTCTTCGAGCGTGCCCTGTGCGAACCCGTGTGGAACCAAGAAAACAGCAACCGCCACTACACAGAGCAAGCGCAGCCGCCTGAGATCCATCTTGCCTCCTGACGATGATCCGACGAACAACGAAGTCTATTTCTGACGAATTCTGATGAGTACCACTCCGTGCGGCGGCACATAGGCGCTGTACGAGTTCTGGAATGTGCCAACATCTTTCTTCAGCCACAAATCGCGGACCCCGGCTTCACCGCGAATTCCAATCTGCGGAAAATTAGCCGTGACCAGCTCGCTCGTGCGCTGTCGATTAAATAATCCGACGACCTTGCTGCCGTCCTGCATGGGCTTCATCCACACCTCAAATGGGCCCTCCTGGGAGACGCGGTACCCTTGTTTTCCCAGAGGATCCTGATCAACGGCGATCACCTCGCGGTTGGTCAGAATTTCTAGCGTGTACGGAGTCATGCGACTGACGTCGTTCCCAGCGATGAGCGGTGCAGCCAGGATCGCCCAGAGGCTGAAGTGGGTTCTGTACTCGTCTTCGTTCATTCCGCCATTGCCGACTTCCAGCATGTCAGGGTCGTTCCAATGTCCGGGGCCGGCAAATTTCTCGAGACCGTTCTGGTTAAATCCGATTTCCGCCATCGAACTGTAGCGGTCGCTGATGTCGCCGGTTGTGCGCCACAGGTTTCCGCCAACCGATGGACCCCACTCCCACACTTTGTTCCAACCGTACTGGCAAAGGCTGAGAACGATCGGGCGGCCCGTCTTGTTCAGAGCATCGTGCATCTTCTGGTAGGCGGCCTTCATTTGATCGACGCTCGCAGGAATGGGTTGACACCAGTCATATTTCAGGTAGTCGATTCCCCACTGCGCGTAAGTTTGGGCGTCTTGCTCTTCGTGTCCGAGGCTGCCTTCGAATTGGGCGCAGGTTTTGGGACCCGGCCCCGAATAGATACCGAGTTTTAGCCCTTTGCTGTGGACATAATCCGCCAGGGCCTTCATGTCCGGAAACCTGGCGTTTGGATGGATCAGGCCATTTGCGTCTCTCTCGCCCTGCCAGGTGTCGTCGATGTTGAGGAAGACATAACCCGCATCGCGCATCCCGGTCGAAACCAGTGCGTCCGCAGTAGAGCGAATGGTTGCGTCATCCACCCGCTCGGCGAAATGGTTCCAGCTATTCCAGCCCATGGGTGGGGTCCGAGCTAGGTTGTCTTGAGCTGGGAGCGAGAGCGGAAAGAGTAGCGAAGTAAGAAAGGCGAATCTCGCCACCAGGCAGTGGGTGCGCACTCGGTTCTCCTGAGTTCTAAAGATCCAAAATCTTGTCACTTTTTGAAACCATCACTTGGCCGGTACGGCGCGGCCATTCACGAGCTCCGGGCGCGATAGCAGGGCGTCCTTGATCGTGTGCTGGACCTGGGCGAGACTGTTCCCCGTCAATTCGAGCCGAGGAGGACGGACGCGGGGATTCCCCATCCCGACTTCGGCTTGAACCAGCTTGATCAATTGCACGAACTCGGGAACTGTATCCATGCGGAGAAGGGGAAGAAACCATCGGTAGATGGCAAACGCCTTATCGTGCTCACAATTCCGAGCAAGGTTGAACAGTTCGACCGATTCCCGGGGAAGAGCGTTCGCCAATCCGGCTATCCATCCACTTGCCCCAACGCCGATGCCCTCCAGGATGGCGTCATCTACGCCGACAAAAACTTCCAGGCGGTCCCCCAGCAGCGCACGAATTGCCGCCACTCTTCTCACGTCGGTGCTTGACTCCTTTACCGACTCCAAATTCGCATATTCTGCCGCCAGCTCCTGAATCTGGTCGGGAAGAAAATCGGTACCATAAGCGACCGGATTGTTGTAGAGCATGCAGCCAAGAGGAGTGGCATCCAACACGGCACAGACATGGGTTTTCATTTCCCGCCAGTCTCCTCGGTAAACGTATGGCGGAAGCACCATCAGGCCATCGCAACCGGCCTCGGCCGCAGCCCGAGCGAGCGCCACTGCTTCTGCCGTGGTCAGTGCGGAGATGGAGGCCACTACGGGCGCTCTGCGGTTCACAGCTTTCACGCAGCTACGAAGAATCTTTACTTTTTCATCAAAGGACAAAGTGGCCCCTTCGCCCAAAGACCCAAGGCAGACCACGCCGGTGCAGCCGTTTTCCAAAAGCCAGAGACAATGCTCACGTATGAAGCCGTAGTCCACTTCAAGACTACGGTCGAAACAAGTTGTGATTGCCGGCATTACCCCATTCCAGTTCATTGTTTAGCCTCACATGACCGACGCCAGCTCGCCTTTGGGCTGGTCTGATTCGTACGTCAAATTCCTCAACTTGACCGGCAGAACCGGCGGACGGACAGACTCTGCTGCCCATCCCAACAGAAATTGAGTGGCGGGGCCGCAAATTCGTCCCTGGCACGGCCCCATCCCACAGCGCGATTGAAGCTTCGCGGCACGCCAGGAACCGTGCGGCCGCAACTTGCTGAGCGTCACGTCTTCGCAACGACAGACGATGGTCTCGGGCGTGGTGAGTCGCTTGAGTTCAGGCCGTAACTGAAAGGTCTTTTCAAGCGATCGCGCGAAACTCCGAAGCTTTGCTCGTTGCTTCCTGAGGTTCTCTGCTGCCGCTCTGTGCCCGCCAGCCGCCAGTCCCGCAATCTGACCTTCGAGCAATGCCAGGTCAACACCGCCAATTCCGGTAGGTTCACCGGCGCAAAAGACGTTGGGGACAGAAGTGTTCTGTAGGTCGTCAACCTGGACAAAGCCGCCCTCAAGACGGCACCCGACGAGCGAAGCAAGCTCGGTGTTGGGCACGAGATGAAAACCACACGCCAGGTAATCACAAGCAATCCGCTTGGGTGTTCGCTTGGAGGAAATGACGACCGATTCCAGGATTTGGTTCCCGGCCGCGGTCAGGGGCCAGGCGCTGGTCAAAAGGTCTACCCCTGCGAGTTCTCCGCGCAATTCCCACGCCTGCGCGATTTTGCCGGGATGCGCGAAGAGTCCCAGCGCAAACGCGGCCAGGGACGCCCGCGATGCCTGTTCGCAGACGGCGACCACAATCGCGCCATGCTTCTTCAGGTAGGAGGCAACCGCCAGCAGCAACGGCCCCGTTCCCGCCACCACTACCCGCTTGCCCTGGATTGGCAAACCAGCCTTGACCAGCGCCTGCAGAGCCCCAGCTCCCATCACGTTCTGGAGAGTCCATCCCGGGAAGGGGAGGAAGCGCTCTCTGGCACCGGTGGCTAAAATAAGTTTCCCGTAATCGAACGCTACCCTGCCATCCAAGGTCTCCGCGTTCAATGTCCCCGGCACCGGCTGATCAAAGACGCGCGTACCAGGAAACAATTGCACCGAGCTTTCGCGCAGCTTCGAGATCCATGCCCGGGCAGCAGGATCGGAATGAACCGTTTCGCCGCGCCAGATTTGCCCTCCCAGCGCGGGATTGTCATCCGCAATTGCGACGCGTTTGCCCGACTGGGCGGCAGAAACCGCAGAGGCAATCCCGGCAGGTCCACCTCCCACCACAATCACGTCGAATTGTGAATTCGAGCTACGCATCCGTCTTGATGTTCATCCCCGACACGCACACGATTTGACAACTCCGGCTGTGTGCGACTCCGTCGATCTCGGCGCGACATTCAAAACAAACTCCCATTCCGCACAAAGGGCCACGCAGTTCGCCGCTGACCGAACTGCGGCAGCTTGCTCCAGCAATCATCATGGCCGCGGCGACACAGGTTCCAGGCGCAACCGCGACGGTCGCTCCATTCACCGTGACGGCAATCTGCTCAGGCATGCGCGTGCTCCATGCTTCCGGCGCGGGAAGGCAAATATGGCTCCCTGGCAATAGCAGAAGTTGTCCCCAACAACTGCTCCGTCAACAATCGCGCGGTCGCTAGCGATGTCGTAATCCCCAGACCCTCATGTCCAGTAGCGAGAAAAATCGTCGAATCCTCCGTCCAGGGACCTATGAAGGGCAACTTGTCAGGCGTGGCTGCACGGAATCCCGTCCAGACGCGGATCGCCGAAGTCTCAGCCAATGCCGGCATGTACAGCTGTGCACGCTCCAGCATGCGGGCGAGGATGCCGTGATCAACCTCAGTGTGCTCCGCCCCGTACTGACGCGAGGAACCAATCAGTAGTTGACCGGTGCGGCGTGGCTGCACGTTGAAGGCAACCGAATCCGCGGTGACCGAATGGGCACTCTTTAAGTAGCCGAGTTCGACCAGTTGATGATGAACGAATCCCGGATAACGGTCGGTAATCACCAGGTGTCCCTTGCGCTTTTTGACCTTGATGCCAGGCGTTAGCTCCCCCGACCAGGCCCCAGCGGCATTCACGATCACGCCTCCACAAACTTCGCTCCCGTCAGCGCGTCGAATGCGCCCATTCCCAATTTCTACAACCGGCGGGCCCAGCTGTACTGTCGCACCGCGTTCCTGCGCTTTTTCGAGCAGGAAGCGGGCGGCACACGGAGGATAGAGCACCCCGTCCTGGGGAACGAGCAACCCGCCAGAGAGGCCCTTTCGCAAATTGGGTTCGACCTTTTCCAAATCACCCGAGCTCAAGACCTGCGCGGGTACGCCGCGCTCTGTGTACCAGGCCTGCTTGCGGTGAACCGCCTCGAACTCCTCATCGTCAGCGGCAACCCAAATCGTTCCGCACTCGACGTACTCGACGTCATCAGGAAGTTCAGACTGCAATTCACGCCACAATTGTTGCGAATACCGAGTCAAGGCGAACTGAGAATCCGAGTCGTCCATGACGACGATATGGCCCATTCCGGCCGCGGTCGCGCCGCCACCGATCGTCGAGACATCGGCGACGGCGACGCGCAAATTATGTCGAGCACACTCCATCGCGCACGCGGCGCCCACAATGCCCGCGCCGACAACGACGACGTCGTATGTTGCCGCATTCATGTTCGAATGCCGTCACAAAAAGGATCGCGCGGATCGAGCAACAATTCGGCCTTGGCGTTCACAAACGCCGAGCCCGTGATCGTGGGATAGATCTTTCCCTCTCGAACTGTCACTTTCCCCTCGAATACGCTTCCGACAATACTTTCCTGCCGCCACACTTCTCCTTCGCGGAAGTTGCCCTCGTCGTAGAGACAAGCCAGCTTTGCGCTGGTTCCGGTGCCGCATGGGGAGCGGTCGTAGGCCTTGCCGGGACACAAAACGAAATTCTTGCTGTTTACCCCGGGTATTTCCGACGGGCCAAACACCTCGATGTGGTCGATTTCGTGCCCGTCCGAACCAGTGATTCCCGCGGCGTTGAGTGCCTGTCGTACGGCCCAGGTGAATTCCGTCAGACGCTCGACATTGCCGAGGGTCAGCTCAAAACCGTGTCTTTCGATCAAGAAAAACCAGTTCCCGCCCCAGGCAATATCCCCACAAACTCGACCAAAGCCGGGTACCTCGACCGAGACCCCTGCGGCCTGGCGATAACTCGCGACGTTATTCACACTAACGTCTCCATTCTCGTGCAGCGTTGCCGTGACGATCCCGACAGGAGTTTCAATCCGGTGGTCGCCGGGTGTGATCTCTCCCATGTAGGCCAGAGAAGCTACGAGCCCGATCGTCCCATGGCCACACATGCCGAGGTATCCAACATTATTGAAGAAGATAACTCCCCGGGTGCAGCCCGGATCGGAAGGCTCGCAAAGCAGCGCGCCCACCAGTACGTCCGAGCCTCGAGGTTCGTTTACAACCGCCGAGCGAAAAAAATCGTGGTCCTTGCGGAACCGCTCCAGCCGTCGAAACAGGGGGCCGGTTCCCAAATCGGGCCCGCCGCTCACGACCAAACGCGTCGGCTCACCCCCGGTATGGGAGTCCACTACCAGAACCCGTCGCAGGTCCCCACTTGCTGTGCCGCTCACCCCGACCTCCATGTGGGTCGTGTCTAGGGAGGATAGTGTCATGAAAAGTGGAGAAAAGTGCAAGGATCTCAGAGACTTACTCCCGCCATCGCAAGCAATAAATAAGGTGGACGGTTTCCCTCCCGAGCTCATATTATGTATACAATATCCACACGTCAAGACGTATTTCAAATCCAGGGCGAAGGAACAGACCCAACTTGGCTACATTTCGCGCTGCAGAATCTGAGTCTTACACTGAGCCCGGCAACTCCGAATTCCACCGCGGACTCTCTCTGTTTGATTCGATCATGTTGGTCGTTGGGGTGATGATTGGATCCGGAATTTTTATCGTCTCGGCCGATATGGCACGGGAAATCGGCAGCCCCGGATGGCTGCTCATCGCCTGGGTCATTGCGGGCGCGCTCACGGTGGCAGGCGCCCTTTGTTATGGCGAGCTGTCGGCAATGATGCCAGAAGCAGGCGGGATGTACGTCTACCTCAGGGAAGCATATTCCCCGCTTTGGGGCTTTCTCTACGGCTGGACTCTATTTACCGTGATTCAGACTGGAACGATAGCGGCGGTCGCCGTAGCCTGCGCCAGATTCACCGGCGTGCTCGTTCCCGCAATTTCTGAGGATCGTTACCTGATCCCGCCGGTTCGCATTTCCTCACACTACGCGGTATCTCTCTCGACGGCGCAATTGTTCGCGCTCGTGGTGATCCTTCTGCTTTCCTTTGCCAATAGCAAGGGTTTGCGATACGGAAAGATCGTGCAGAATGTCTTTACCGTTGCCAAGAGCGCGGCCCTGCTGGCCCTGATTTCGGCGGGAATTTTTGTGGGCCGGAATGCGGCGGCGCTGCACGCCAATTTCGGCGATCTGTGGCGAGCACGCGGGGTCCTCCCGCTCAGTCGAACTCTCGACGCCAGCACCGCCTTTGGCCTGTTTGTCGCGCTTTGCGTAAGTCAAACCGGATCGCTGTTTTCGGCGGATTCGTGGCATAACATCGCATTCGCTGCCGGCGAAGTCCGTAGGCCGGAGAAGAATGTAACCCGCGCGATGGTGCTCGGAACCATGGTGGTGATCTCCTTGTATCTGCTCGCCAATCTCGCCTATCTATTCACGCTGCCGCTCGAGGCCATTCAGCACGCGCCTGCCGACCGCGTGGGTACGGCTCTGTTGCAAGCAATTTTCCCCGGCCTCGGAACCGCTCTGATGGGAGGGGCAATCATGGTGTCGACCTTTGGGACGATCAACGCCTTGATTCTGACTGGACCCCGTGCTTACTATGCGATGGCTCGTCAGCGACTGTTCTTTCGCTTTGCCGGACAACTTAACAACGCGAAGGTCCCCGCCTTTGCTTTGTGGATTCAAGGGCTCTGGGCGATGACTCTTGTCCTGCCGCGCGTCTATATTCGAGGCACCGGGAAATGGGGAAACCTCTACAGCGATTTGCTGGAGTACGTCATTTCGGCGGCATTGATCTTCTATATCCTGACCGTGGCAGCGGTCATCCGCCTGCGCCACACTCGACCGGACGCGCCTCGGCCCTATAAGACGAAAGGCTATCCGGTCATTCCCGCCGCCTATATCCTTGCAGCCGCAACCATTCTCGTGGTGCTCTTCGCTTACCGGCCCGCCACCACCTGGCCAGGACTTGCAATTGTGCTCGCCGGGCTACCGGTGTATTGGCTGGTGAGGAAAACCGCCGGGAACGGGGCAGGAAAGACGATCTGACCGGGAACCCGTAAAGGCGCCGTGGGGTTCGAGCAACAGAACTCGATCATTGCGCGCTGGGGGAGGCTACCGATATCATGCGTGGGTAGCTCAGGGTCAGGGTGGCCTCCGCCTGATCAGGTACGGCCTTTATCACGTGCGTCAGGAAGACATGAATCTGTCAACCACACCTGAATCAGCAATTCCCCGGCAATCCCTCACGTCTGCGGTCGCAGATAAGCTTCGGGAAGAGATCATCCGCGGCACGATTCCTGAGGGGGCGCAGCTACGGCAGGACGCCATCGCCATGCAGTATCAGGTAAGCCGGATTCCGGTGCGCGAGGCGTTGCGCCAATTGGATGCCGAGGGTCTGATCACGATCGTGCCCAATCGCGGTGCCGTTGTTCCCGCGCTTTCTCCAACCGACATCGAGGAGTTGTTCACGATCCGGGCGTTACTGGAACCAGAAATTCTGAAGCATTCCATCCCCCGCCTGAGTGAAAACGATCTCGAGGAGGCTGCGGTTGTTCTTCGTCGCTACGAGACCGAACTCCAGCGCGAAGATCACCTGTTTGCCTGGGGACGGTTGAACTGGCAATTTCACTCGCTGCTGTATTCACGCGCCGAACGGCCACACTTCATGAACATAATTCGCAACGTGAATAACAGCGGGGAACGCTATACGCGCTTGCAGCTCTACCTCACACACGGAATCCAGCGGGCCAACCAGGAGCACCACGAGATTCTCGAGCTATGCCGCAAGAGCGATATCCCGGCTGCATGCAAGTTGCTCCGCCTCCACATCGAGCACGCCGGACAATCTCTGAAGGAAGCCCTGAAGCAGAGAAGAGCCTCAGGCTAGTCTTCCCGCCGAACCGTTCAACGACGAGCATTCCTACCGGCACCGGTTGCCAACTCAGGCAAGAAAAAACGCCAGACCGTTTCCAATCTGGCGCTTTCGACCAATTGTCTCAGAAAGCTCAGAACTCAATGTTGGCGCGCAGTTCTATGACACGAGCGCCTTCGTTCGGTGAGTTCGAACTGTAGTTCGGCGTGCTACTACCCAACATGAACCCGCTGCCCTGAATGAACGGGAACTGATACCCCGCCGAGGTGCAGTAATAATTGCATCCGGATCCAGGTCCTGGTTGGAAGTTGGGATGGTTGAACGCGTTGAGCATTTCTGCCTGGAAAGTAAAACTAATGCTCTCTCGAATCGGGAAGCGCTTGGTCAGAGAGAGATCATCGGTCCAGTAATGCGGTCCGTGGAGCCAGACACGCTGTCCAATGGTCCCCGGCGTCGTATTCGGAGTGATATAGGTCGGATTCGCACCACCTCCCGGCGCCAGGTACTTGGGGTTGATAAAGGAGACTTGGGTTGAGTTTGGAATGTGATATACGCCGATGGCGCTTTGCAGTTGCGACGGAGTCACGCCGTGCAGCACCACACCACCATCGCCCAGGCCGTCCGCGTTCGGATCGTTGTTAAAGGTGCTAGCCGTCGTTGGGTCGCCATTGCCGCTTCCTCCGCCAAGCAGGAAGGGCGTGCCTGTCTGGAAGTTAAAGATCGTACCGATGGTCCATCCACCCACAATCTTGTCGAGCACGCTGTTGTTGCTGAGATATGCCCGGCCCTTGCCGAAGGGCAGATCGAGGGTTCCATTTAGGTTAAACACGTGCCGGATGTCGAATATGGATGGCCCGTATCCAAGCCGTGTGTTGCGTAACGTGAAGGTATAGGTCTGCCCTTGCCAATTGTTCGGACTGGTTAGACCGAGCGTATGGCTCCAGGTGTAGTTGGCATCGAATTGCAACCCATGCCACTGACGCTGCCGGAAGTCGAGTTGCAGTCCGTTGTAGTTGGAGTAGCCGGTTGCCACCAGGTACAGCGCTGAGCTTCCAGCCGCAAAGGGATTGGCCTGGAAGAAGTTGATCGGCAGCCCCGGTCCAGGACCTCCAGCCCAGTTCACTCCATTGATGGCATTTGTGCAGGGACCGAACGGGTTCGTGCCGGAGGAATCCGCGACCAAATTGCAGAAGTATGGGGCCGCGCCGAAGGGGTTGTCCAGTCTACCTGCAATGGATCCTGCCTGACCGGTAGCTATCATCGTCGAAAAATTGCTATCGGTGTAGTCTCCAGGGGCGCCGTCCGCACCCGGCGCCTCTCCAGCGAACGCAGCGTCAAACAGCGGCGTTGGTTGCTGTCCAGGCAATCCATGATTCGCGAAAGAGCCCTGATAACTTGCATTTCCACTGGCGTTATTCGCAGCCAAGTTCCCCATCGCTGCCTTGACATTGGTCAGAACACCATAGGGGCCGTTCTGGAAGATGTTTACCTCGTTGACGTCCTGGTACATCCACTGGCGCAGAGTACGGTTCCCGATATAGCGAATCTCGAACGCTCGCGAGTTCCCCAATTGCCGCTGGATACCCACGTTCCACGACATCGTGTACGGCTGCTTGATGTGCTGATCCATGCCGTTCACTCCGGGGAAGTTGATGAAGGTGAAGTCGGACTCGGCTTCAGACTTCAGGTAAGTCTGCGGGGAGAGCAGGTAGGAATTTCCCGAGGGCAATTGGAACGGCGAATTGTTGTTGAACAGGAACGGCGAATTGAGAATGAAACTGCCCGGAGCGAAGTTGCTCGGACCAGGGTTGCTGTTCGCGTTCAGGCTGAACCCCTGATAAAAGAACGCTCCGATATCCGATGCCTGGTTCCAGAAGTACTGCTGGGGCTCGGTAAACTTTTTCAGCGACGATCCCAGGCGAATGACCGTCTTGTCGCCACCGAGGAGCTTGCCCAGGAAACCATCCCCTCCGTGAGGATTCCATGCCAGCCCGAACGCGGGTTGCGGGCTGACGTTCCAGCTCTGGAAAGGCCGTGGCCGCTGCGTGATCTGCGGGTTCATGTCGCCCTTGAGCGAACCCGGATTGAACAGGTTGTAGATGCCCGAGGGCCCGAACATCGCCGAGGTATCGGCGTTGTGGTATCCGCCAGTGAGGTCGTGATCGGGGCCAGTGAAGTCCCACCGCAGACCATAGTTGATGGTGAGATTGGGTCGGATACGATAGGAGTCCTGGAAGTGCACCGCCCAGGCGCGTTGTAATTCATCGAGGTTGTAACCTAGCAACTCCGGTGGGCTGTTGGCGTAAGTTTTGCGCTTGGGATCGTAAGCATACTCTCCGCCCACTGCGGAAATTCTTCCCGTGAGAATTGCGTAAAGCTGCTTGGCTTGCGAAATCTGGGAAGAGTTTGCGTTGGGGATATGGTTGCCGATCGCATTGACCGCCGGGTCAGGACTGACCAGCCCCAAGGTGGCAACTGGGAAGCCCTGGACTGCGTTGTAATAATGATCTTGCTCCTGATACCACGAGAAGCCAAAGCTGATGCTGTGCGCCTTTTTCTGCCAACTCATGGTATCCGACACGTTCAGCAGCGGATAAAACGTACCCACGCCTAACCAGTCAACCGTGCCGTTCATCTGGGTATTTCTGGTACCTCCGGCGCCCGGATAATTCCAGTTCACCTGGGGCACGTTTACGTCGATAGGTGCAGCGTTGAAGGAGAACAGCGAATTCGTGTAGAGATACCCTCCGCGAAAATTGTTGACCAGGGTGGGAGAGAGTGTCCAATCAAATCCCAAAGCGGCGGAATAGTTCTTGGAAGTGTTCCCTGCTCCGGTCTTCGACCATGCCGAGCCCGGAAAATCCGGAGCGCTGGCTCCGGGTTGCGTGCTCTTGGTCATGTTCCAGGCCACGTTGTAACGCATTTTGTCGTTCGGCGTATAGTCAACACGGACTGCTGGATAGTAGGTAACGGTTGGATTCGGCACCAACCAATTGATCTGCTGAACGTTGAGATCGCCGCTGACGGGCGACACCGTGCCAGCCGTGAGAGCCGGATAAGCGCTGAAAACAGCAGCGGTCGCGGGACTCAGGGTATTGTTGGGAACGCTATTACTTGACGCCAATTGGAACAGATCGACCTGCTGAGTTACTCCATTGGTGTCAACGTAGGAGAATATTCCCTGCTGCGCCTGTTGAGTAAACAACCAGTTGTTAGCCTTTACGGTGCCAGGCTGACGTGACTCGGCAAAAGTCCCGAAGAAAAACAACCGGTTCCGGATGATTGGTCCCCCAACGCTTCCCCCGAAGTCGTTCAGCTTGACCGGGTTCTTCTTGATGGGATTTGTGGGGTTGAGGGCATTGTCAGCATCATTGGACCAACTCTGCGCATTGAGAGCGGCGTTTCTAAAATCTTCAAATACGCGCCCATGGAAGGCATTGCTGCCGCGGCGGGTCACGAAGTTCACCTGCATACTTGCCTGGCCAAAGCCCTGGTTCATGTCCAGTTGGTCAGTTTGGATTGCCATCTCCTCAATGCTTTCAACGCGGGCTTGCACATCAGGAGTCGCGTTACCGCCAAATTTCATGCGGCTCGAGCTTCCAATGATTCCGTCAATGCTGTTTCCTTGATCGATCGACGGAAGCCCATTCCAAGTCCCGCCCATGTTGCCTTGTCCGCCGGTGTAGCCCGGAACCAATTGCGAGAGCTGGCTGAGATCGCGGCCTTGCATAGGAAGGTCTTCAATTTGCTTTAAATTGATGTTCGATCCGATCTCATTACTTGTTGTTTCCACCAAAGGCGCCGCCCCGGTTACTTCCACCGTCTCGTTGATGGCGCCGACCCTCAAGGTCGCCGAAATGTCAGTGGTCCGCGCGGCTTCAACCACCACATCGCTATAGACCTGGGTTTGAAAACCGCTCTTAGTAACCGTAAGTCGGTACTGACCGAGCGACAGATTGACAAACGTGAAGGTGCCCGAGTCAAGGGTCTCACCTCTGCGGGTGCTGCTCGTGGCCAAATCCACGAGCTCCAAATTTGCATGGGATACTACGCTGCCACTTGGATCCAGAACCGTAACGGCGACGGTCCCTTCCGAGCCGTGTTGAGCTCCAGCAGGTACGGCCAGGACCCAGCAGAATAGGGCCAGAGTGATAAGCAGACCAGGAATGGAAAACCTGCGGAACATACTTCCTCCTCGCGAAAATGTTGCCCGGAGCAGACCCGGGAGGCTTGAACGACAACCGCAAAACGCGCAAACAGAAACACGTGCAGTAAGCGTTTGCTGCTGGTTGGATTTTGTATACAATATTCGAAGATGTTGTCAAGCACATTCTGTTCGCAACGCGTGCTAAGCTCAGTTCCTCGCTCCCGAGCGTGAAATCTATACTGCACAATCGTTTAGGCTGGATTCGGCTAGGCCGCGCACGTCTCCACTCGGCCGCCTTGAAGCTTCCCAGCCAGCAGATTGAGGGCGGGCCGCCTGAGGAAAACTTGGCTTGAGACCGCCCTCCAGACGCGAGTTCCTCAAAGCGGCAGCGCTCGCGAGCACCCCACTGCTCGTACGGGGACGAGGGTGGTCCGCGCCAAGAACCCAGGTTCAGTTCACCGACATGAGCCGCTCTTCGGGAATCACTTTTCAGCACGACAATGCCGCTAGCGGGGAAAAATTCCTGATTGAGACCATGGGCTCGGGCTGCGCCTGGATCGATTACGACCAGGACGGACTTCTGGATCTCTACCTGGTGAATGGCGCGCGAACCAGCGTCTATTCACCCTCGCATCGCCTGCGCAGCGCGCTCTACCACAACAACGGCGATGGCACGTTCACCGATGTAACCACCAAAGCGGGTGTCAGTTCGGAAGATCTATTTGGCATGGGAGTGGCGGTTGGCGACTACGACAACGATGGCTTCCCTGACCTGTTTGTTTGCGGATACGGCCGCTCGATTCTTTATCACAACAATGGCGACGGCACGTTCACCGATGTGACTTCTCGGGCAAAAGTCTCAAATCCTGGCTTGTGGGCTTCGAGCGCGGCATGGTTTGACTACGACAATGATGGCCGACTGGATCTGGTGGTCGCCAACTACGTCGACTGGTCCCGGGAGCGCAATTTCTATTGCGGCGATCGCGGGCCGGGAATGCGCAGCTATTGCCATCCGGACGACTTCAACCCACAGCCGCCCACGCTCTATCACAACAATGGCGACGGTACTTTCACGGATGCAAGCAAATCCGCCGGCCTTTTTGGGAAACCCGCCAATGGGCTCGGCATTGTCACTTTCGTCTACGACAACGACGGTTGGCAGGACATCTTCATCGCGAACGACCACATGCCGAATTCCCTCTTCCGCAACAACCGTAATGGAACCTTCACCGAAGTTGGCTACCTCGCTGGCGTCGCGGTGAGCGGCGATGGACAGTTCGAAGCCGGCATGGGAACCGATGCCGCCGACACGACCGGAACGGGACGCATGGACCTGGTGGCAGCGCATCTCGACATGCAACTCGCGCGCTTGTACCAGAACATGGGAGATGGGACATTCGAAGATGCCACCTTCCGGTCCAAGATCTCTTATGCGACCTTCCACATGAGCGAGTTCGGCACAAAGTTTTTTGACTACGATAACGACGGGGCGATGGATCTGTTTATGGCGAACGGACACGTCCTCGACAACATCGAGCGCTACCATGCCGACACTAAGTACGCCGAGCCGAAGCTGATGTTCCGAAATACCGGGCACGGCGTCTTTGAGAACGTGAGCGATCAGCTCGGCGCGGACTTTCTTGTGCCGCGTGTAAGCCGGGGCGCGGCGATAGGCGATTTTGATAACGACGGCGATCTCGACATCCTCGTCAACAACTGTGGCCAAGCGCCCCAGTTGCTCCGCAACGACGGCGGAAACACGAATCATTGGCTGGAAATTCTGTTGATTGGCACCACATCGAATCGCGACGGAGTCGGCGCGCGAGTAACTCTCACGGCCGGCGATCTCAGGCTCTACGATCAGCGCAAAGGCGGGATGAGCTACCAATCCGCGCACGACCCGCGCCTGCACTTCGGCCTTGGCCAGCGCGCGAAGGTTGATTCGATTGAGATCCTCTGGCCGAGCGGCACAAAAACCAAGTTGGCCAATGTAGGGTGCGATCAGATCATTGCCGTAATGGAAGGGACGGGAATCGTGCAGCGGCCGTTCCCGAGAATCAAGTCATTGCCGTAATCCGTGCCGTCCCTGGAATTCCCTCGTAGCTTCTCTCTGAGGGAACCTCAACTTGAGGTCCGGGCGAGATGCACGAACCAACCGACTAATGTTGCTGCGGTGAGATTTCTCCGTAGCTGGGTTTGGTCTCCCCCGGCGCGGTTCTGATTCTGTCCGCCTGCGCTTGATTCAGTTCTCCGAGCTTCGCCAGGGCTTCGCGAGCCTGCAACGTATCTCCCTGCTTGCGATAGGCCGCCGCCAGGTTGGAATACACCGACGCGGATCCCGGGCTCAGGCGACGCGCCTTCTCAAAATGGGTGATCGCATCCGCAGTCTGCCCGGCCAGCATGCAAATTTTTCCCAGCGCGAGTTGCGAACCCGGATGGTTAGGTCTTTCCGCAACAGCTGTTTCGAGCGCCTCCCGAGCCTCTTCAAATTCCTTCTGTCCGGGACTGACGCCAGCCCGCAACGATGCCTCGCCAAAAAGTGTCAGCAACAGGAAGTTGCGATGCCCGCGAGCCATGCCTTCCCGCGACACGCGGACGGCCTCTTCGATGTTTCCCGCGTACATGGCTTCCTGCGCTCCTGAAATGTAAGCGATGTCTGAATCCGGAGCGAGTTTCCGGGCCAGCTCAAAATCGCCCTTGGCGTCATCAAACCGGTCCAAGAGAGTAAGAAACATAGCGCGTTCGAAATGAAGGCGTCCGGAATCAGGCAGGCTTTTCAGTCCGAGATCTACGACTCGGACGCCAAGCGCGTAAGATTGCCTTCCCATGCAGGCGTCCGCCACAAACATAAACAGCTTCTCGTTGCCTTGCCCGAACGACGCCGCGCGCTCCAGGGCTTCGAGGGCGTTCGCATCTTGGGAGTCGCCGACAAGAGCCTGAGCAAGAAGGTTATTGACGTCGGCATTGTCGTGACCCTGCCCGCGGAGTTCCGTCAGAATTGGGATGGCCTTGCGCGGCTGGTCGGTTGCGATGTAGCAGATGGCGAGGTTGAACTCAGCTGCATACTCATTTCTCACTCGGTCACGTGCGGCAACGAGATGTGGGATAGCCTGGGTGAACTGCCCGTGGCTCGTCAGCGTAGTGCCCGTCTGCAGCTCGTTCTCTGTTTGCTGATCGATGTAGTCGCGGGATTCCTTCGGCTGCGTGCGAGTTTGCGAAGTCTGATCAGGCAGTGTCGGCTGATGTCCCGCAGAACTTTGGGCATTTGCTAAAGTGAACGCGGCCGAAAAGACCCCAACCACGATACCTCGCAACCAGAGACGACTTTGCATTATCTTCGACCCTTACGCATCGCCACAAGGATCTCCAGTGCCTCGCGACCTTAAGGCACTTCCTTTTCATTCCCATCCGAAAGCTTGATGTGAATGTTATTTGGCATGGGAACGTTTAGTTTAGTGAACCTCTCGAAGAGGGGTCAAACCTGAGGAGGGATAGGAGATAGCAGATTTGAAACGACACTCTGATGTTAACTAATTAATAACGTGCTGGGGAAAGAGAAAGGCTATTGATGTGATATTGCATTTCACACCGGGAAGAAGTCTCTCAGCAGAAGAAGCCGAGGAAAAGCAAGCATGGGGCACTTGATCCGAATCAAGAAGCGAGAGGCCATTTGTCCACACTGTCACCTCACGATTCTAGGTTCGACCCTGGATAAGTTTTTTTTGCGCAGAGTGCCTGTCCTAATTGCGGGAGCGCCGCTGCCTCAGAGCGTTCAGGCTATCGTGCGTTGGTCAAATGACTTGCGCGTTGCCCTAAAACGTTCGATGGCGTACTTTTCCTCCTCTCTCGATTTAAGTGTAGTAGGAGCCATCTAGCCCTCTCACGTGCCCATCAACCGGGTGTCGGTCCACTGATTGCAGCGGGACCGATTGTAGCAGCGCTAACGGGGGTACGAGTCGGCGGTGCGATCGGCGGCATCAGTGGCGCTCTCATCGGAAATGGGTCTTCCAGAATACGAGGCAAAACGATACGAGGGCCGAGTCAAGCAAGGCGGCATTCTGTTATCCGTACACTCGGACAATTCCGATTGGACAAGGAAGGCCAAGGACGGCGAAGAAAAGGCCGACTTCTCCCGGACTGATAAACCGATGCGAAGAGCAAGCATCGTATCTTCGTTGTTGCAAAGCCCCGCTCATGATCGCGGGGCTTTTCTCGCGGCGCTCAATCCGAGTGACGTATTTTCCAACATCTCGCAATCCAGGTACGCTCTGAAACTTATCGCAGGAGATCCTCAGGCCACCGGTTTTTTGGTGTGCGACGACATCGTCATTTCACAACATCCCCATCGCGACCCCCCAGGGAGCAAGTAGAACGTTTTCGTAAAAATTTGCGATTGATGGCGATCACCAGCGACGCTTTGCGGCCCGGAAGTACATCCAGGCTGGCAGACAGCGCATCCCAAGCCTTGAATGGAGGCCTTATATGCGTAAGAGTTCTGCAATATTGCTTGCCTGTGTCGGGTTAGGGATGGGGATTTACGTTGTTCTACGATCTCTCAATCGGAACAGGTCAATCGATAGTTTGCATCTGACCACGTCTGATCTGAATTATTCCCAAGTCTCACGTGAGGAGATCGTCTCTGAGCGTCTGGTTGATCTAAATGAAGCAACGGCGAGCGAATTGAGCGGATTGGGACTCGATCACGAGACGGTAGAACGGCTGGTGGAAAATCGGCCCTATCGCAGCAAACTGGAACTGGTTTCGCGAATGGTCATACCAGAAGCGGTTTTTGTGACCATCCGCGACAAGGTCGCCATTTCTGAAGGGAGAGATTCCGTGAAAATCGCCTAGTCGCATGTAGGCGCAGGCGCTGTCCGAGAGCAACACCCTCGTGGTGCTGGTGACGGCTTTTGTTGAAACCAGCGCAACTTTGTGTCTTTTTGCTTGCAACGAGAGCACCAGGCAATCGGGGATAGAACTCATTGAGATCGTCAACCACGTCGCGCTGCCTGGATTGCGGCGACGTCGATCTTCTTCATCGTCATCATTGCCTCAAACGCACGCTTTGCCTCACCGCCGCCAGCGGCGAGCGCATCGGTTAGCGCTCGTGGGGTAATCTGCCAGGAGAGACCCCAGCGATCCTTGCACCAACCACAGGCGCTTTCCGTGCCGCCATTGCGAACGATCGCATTCCAGTAGCGGTCGGTTTCTTCCTGACTTTCCGTCGCAATCTGAAAGGAAAACGCCTCGCTGTGCCTAAACGCCGGGCCGCCGTTCAGACCGAGGCAGGGGATGCCAACCACGGTGAATTCCACTGTCAGCACATCGCCTTCCCTACCGTTCGGATAATCACCGGGAGCTTTGTGAACAGCGGTCACTTTAGTATCCGGGAAGGTGGCAGCGTAGAAGCGCGCCGCCTCAAGCGCTTCCTTGTCGAACCAGAGACAAATCGTATTCTTGGGCTTCATGTTCCATACCCCGTCTTGAAGTGATGACTGATCTCTTGTGATGTTCTGGTCTGGGATAGCGGTTCAGATTCTTCGCACCCGAGCAAGATTGACAGCCTTGCTGTTCCGCGCTACTGTCCAACAGCGCACACTGGGGGGGACAGCGGTGAGGCATCCACTTCTAGCGATTCATGCTTGGATCGTCCTGTCTTGCCTCTTCCCGCTTCAGTCTCACTCGATCGACCTGCCTTCGGCACGGGCCAACGATAACCGCGTGCCTGCCGGAACTCTCAAAAATGGCATCCTCACACTGAAGCTTGATCTCGTTGAGACGAACTGGTTTCCGGAGATGGAGCCAGGACCGTCCCTCCAGGTTTACTCGTTCGCGGAGCGCGGGCACGAACCGCAAATCCCCGGTCCCCTGATCCGTGTTCCGCAAGGGACCAAGGTTCGCGCCAACATTCACAATACTCTGCCGATCAGCATCTTCCTTCGCGGGTTTGATTCGCACGAAGGTGGAGACCTGGAACCCCACGAACTGGCTCCTGGAGCTACGATTGACGTGAACTTCGATGCTTCAGTCGTGGGCACGTATTACTACTCGGCTCGCACTGCGAAGCAAACCATTCGAGAAGTCGGCACCTTGCCCGTAAGCGAAGACTTGCCCATGGGCGAAGGACCATTTGAAATCGAAAGCCAGTTGAATGGCGCACTTATTGTTGATCCGCCGGGCAGTCAAATCGATGATCGCATCTTCGTGATCACAGTCTGGATGCGTGGCGTGATCCATGGGCCATTTCGCGAGGTGCCTGCCCTGAACGGCAAGTCGTGGCCTTACACCGAGCGCCTATCGCAGCGACTGGGCGATACGATTCACTGGCGCGTTCTAAACCCGAGCATGAGCGATCACGCCATGCATCTGCACGGCTTCTACTTTCAGGTCAACAGTCTCGGCGACGGTGAGCACGATCACCTGTTTTCGGGTGTTGCGTCACCGCATGCTGTGACGCAGCATCTCGTTCAGGGAGAAACTGTGTCTCTGACATGGACCGCAGAGCGCAGCGGACAGTGGCTCTTCCACTGTCACATGACGGATCACATGTCGCCTCACCTTAGTCTGGCGCTGCATCCGCTGGACCAATCGGATCATGTCGCACGCGCGGTGACGAAAGACTCTGCAGGCATGGGCGGATTGATACTAGGGATCAAGGTCGCCCCCGGACCGAATCAAGCCGCTTCCCAGACTTCGAAACGAGAGCCCAGGAAATTACACCTTTTGGTGCGGGAAGTACCGGCCACTCGATATGCGCCGCCCCGCATGGGCTACACCATCCAGGATTCGGCAGTCACCGAACCTGCCGATCCTCCTCCCATACCGGGAGCTCCACTAGTCTTGACCCGCGATGAACCGGTCGAAATCACAATCTCGAACCAGCTCAAAGAAACCACTGCCGTGCATTGGCACGGCATCGAACTGGAAAGCTACTACGACGGCGTGCCGGGATGGAGTGGTGAATCTGCGCAAACAACGCCCCCAATCCCTGCGGGCGGGACGTTCGTGGCGCGAATGACTCCTCCGCGAGCGGGGACATTTATTTATCACACGCATTGGCACGATGCCGGCCAATTAACCAGCGGCCTCTACGGACCGCTGATCGTACTGGAACCCGGGCAGAAATTCGATCCGGAAACGGACAAGATTTTCGTCATCAGCCGATCTGGTCCCAACGAAAGCAAGGATCCGCAGTTGCTAAATGGCCTTGCCCAGCCCGGTCCTCTCACACTGAAGGCCGGTACTCGATATCGTTTCCGTTTCGTGAACATCGGCACCAACGATTCCGACACCTCGATCGCCCTCCTCGAGGATGGTAAACCGGTTCGATGGCGCGCCCTTGCAAAAGATGGATGGACTTTGGCAGACGCGCAAGCAACTGTCCAGCCGTCGCAACAAACCATCACAGTAGGTGAGACCTACGATTTCGAGTTCGTTCCCGAGCAGCGCATGAAGTTGAGGCTCGAAGTGACAGCCGATTTCTTGGAAACCAAGATCAGCCAAACGATCGCAGTGCACTGAAAAGTAGCAAGATAAGCTATTGGCCGATTTACGATAAACAATTTCACTCATTGCTCCTCACCCTAGGGCGCGTCGCGGTATCAAATGAGCGTCAGTGGTACACTGCCGCCATCGTTTTCGGAGGCAAGAAGGTGCGTGCTTCTCTTTTTTATCGAATCGCTGCGGTCCTTCTCATGCTCTTCGCTGCCGGGCATACATTCGGCTTTCGCCAGAACAATCCTGAGTGGGGGGCTGACGCGGTTCTTGGCTTGATGCGTTCCGTTCATTTTGACGCTCTGGGTTTCAATAGGACCTATTGGGACTTTTTCAGCGGCTTCGGGTTCTTTGTCTCGGTGTTTCTTGGGTTCACCGGAGTTTTGGCGTGGCAACTGAGCTCCCTGCCGGCAGAGACCCTGGTACGCGTCCGCGGTATTGCGTGGAACCTCGTCGTTTGCTTCGTCGCGATTACGGCCTTGAGTTATAGATTTGCCTTCACGATCCCCCTCGTCTTCTCTGCCCTGATTACCGTCTTTTTAATCGCCGCCGCATGGCTTTCCGCGAAGCCAGCCGGCTGACGATGAGTCGTCTTCTAGCTCATAGACGTGTAGGAGTCTCGCCAAGTCTCGGGTCAGGACCGAGCAAGTCGCAGCGGTTTCCTTCGAGGTCAAGAAAGACTGCTAGTTGACCGTAGGGTTCAACCTGAGGGCCCGAGACAAAACGTACCCCGGCCTCCGAACTGGTTTCCCACCGCATTGATCTGATGATCGTCATCCGCACGTGCAAGCAGGATGCCTGTCTGCGCCCCAGTTGGCCTTACGACGCCCCAACGCTTTGGACGCCCATCGTTTGTCAAGGACGGAGTGTCTTCAACTAACTGGAACTGCAGCACGTTTGCGAAGAAGTGAATGGCAGGTTCGTAGTCCCGCACAATTAGCGTCCGGAGTTCAAGATTCGCCATAACCCAAAAGCGACCCCGTAGGTATTTTCCCGACCGATCGTTGACGACAAATCACATCTCTTACAATGTCGGCGGTCGAGTTCCATTTGAGCGTACTACTCCGTGCACTCCGGAGAGCGCACATTTCGCTCTGAGTTGGAAGAAAATTGCCGGTGCCAACTAGGGCTCGCTTTGCGATATACGGGGATTTGTCAACAACAATCGGGGTGAGGTCTTTCGTCTACGCTACGCGGCCCTTCATTCTTGCCATCTGGATGATTGTCCGCGGAATGCGGACTCGTCTGAACTGACCTGATTTCCGTTCCACGGCGTCCACAAACACGAAATTTTCGCTCAGGATAACCGGGTCAGATACCAAGTCAAATACCTGTCCATAAAGTCTCACCTGATTGTCATGAGCATATCCAAGTCGTTTTAGGGTTTCACAGAGTGACGGTTGGTCTCGCCTGCGGTGCTCTTCGGGCGCTTCGTCGATCGTGAAGTGGTCAGCATCGAATTGGGTACTTCTCAAGCGATGAACCCTCGGATATTTCGGGCGGTCCGAGCCAACCACGTGTTCGCCGCCAAGATGTTCCTGGATGCTAAAGCGTCTGCCGCGGACAATATCACTGAGAGAACTTACAGGCCCGAGACTCAAAAAGAGGTAGTCGTTGGAATCAGGCAATCCCGCTATTTTGTGCATGCGACGCCGAGGGATGATGAGGGATTTTGCGTCGGCTACCGAAGAACTCGGTTGCAGTTCGATTGGCTCCCTCCTCGTTTGTTAGCGATTTATCGTGTTGTTTCGATACTGCTTCATCTTTCGCAAGCAGAGCTTCCAACCTCTCAAGCAGATTCGATTCCACAATTCTGTTTGTCACTTGGGGTAGTCTCCAAAACTTGGCGATTGTAGCCCACAGAGCTGCGCCGATAATTAGCACGGCTGCTGCTACTTCTATGATGTCCTCAATCTCTGACCACATAGTTGTACCTCGTGAACGCTCACTCCGATACAGCTTGCGAAAACCCCAATTTGTATTCGGAAGTAGACACTATATCTTTCGCGTCCAGTCGCAGCGGAAACGCAGGATATTTCCCGCAGAGGTTCCCCAGTCCAAGATCAGACCTCCCGCGCGGGAGCTCCGGCAACAAAGTCGGGGAGGAGAACGCCACCGAGGTAGTGCCGGTCGAACTCACTCCGCCCCAGCCCTCTCACCCCCACCCTGAAAAGAACTGCCATGCTGTGCCACCGCTAAACGAAAGTTTCGCCGGGCAGAGCAGTCAGTGTGCGACTGGCAAGGGTGTTTTGAACCGCCCGCCTCGGCAGCTCAGACGATCGAGGATCAAACTGCTTGCGTTCCATTCGAAGCTGAAGAGTACGCTCGATAGCTCTTAGGCCCATCATCTCGACTGGAGTGAAGATGGTCGAAGCGCAGCCTTGCGATCCCGCGCGTCCAGTACGTCCGACCCGGTGGATAAAGTCTTCGGCCAACGTAGGCACGTCGTAGTTGATGACGTGAGCTACATCGTCAACATGCAAACCGCGCGCTGCAATATCGGTCGCAACCAAGACTTGGTATCGCCCTTCCTGGAATCCATTGAGTGCGTGGTTGCGCTGAGACTGGGAGCGGTCTCCATGGATCATCGCTGCGCTGAAGCCTTCAAGAATGAGCTCGCGAGCGACGCGTTCAGTGCCGCGTTTCGTGCGAGTAAAGATCAGCGTCTGTCCCATTTCGGTGCCCAGCAGTTCGCGGAGCAGTTCCATCTTCTGGTTGGGACGGGTCTCGTACGCTCTCAATTGGACTGTCGTCGCCGGCTTTAAGACCGAGCCCAGGGCGATGCGTATTGGCTGGCGAGTGTACTCGTTCACCAGGTGGGCAACCGACTGCTCCATCGTCGCTGAGAAACACAAGGTCTGCCGATTGTCGGGAAGCACGGCTACGATGCGCCGGATTGCCGGAAGGAATCCCATGTCCAGCATGCGATCTGCTTCATCAAGCACGAGGACTTTCGTTCTGCGCAAATTGATCAACTGGCGATCAATAAAGTCCTGCAGCCGTCCCGGCGTTGCGACAATCAGGCTCGCTCCATTGCGGAGGGCCTGAATCTGCGTCTTCTCGGAAAGCCCACCAACGATCAGCGCTGCTTTCTTGAGCCGCTTGCCGCGCAGCCGCTCGTATTGCTCCTCTACTTGGATCGCGAGTTCGCGTGTAGGCAGAAGCACGAGCGCACTCGGCGGTGGCGAAGCCTCACGGTTCAGCATCTCGATCACGGGGATCAGAAATGCCAGGGTTTTGCCGGTTCCGGTTTGGGCGGTACCGATGATGTCTTTCCCTTCGAGGGCAGGGGCTATGGCCTGCGCCTGGATTGGAGTTAAGGTTCTGAATTGGGATGCTGCCAGCTTCTGCTGCAACGCAGCAGAAAGCGGCAGTTCTGTAAAACTGGTCATTCGATTTTTGTCTTTCTTGAGGGGCCTTTTGTCACGCACTCACGCAGGAGTTCCCTTGCCGCTCACGTCTCATTTAGATTTGGCTCTGAATTTATCGGAAGGCAGGAAAGGCGGAGGTGAGGCTGATCCGAAAGAGAGGATCCCGCATGAACAAGCAAACCGTACAAAGCTTCCCTAACAGTATACCAGATCAGGCTTCAGGCGCTTGCCCGGACTTGAATTCACAGCGGCCCGCTGTTTTCAAATGGTTTCTGGTCTCAAGATAGGGTAAGGTTAAGGTATTCAATGTTGTAGAGAGGTGATTCATTGGCAGAAGTTCGAGTGCAAGAAGGTGAGTCCATTGACAGTGCTTTGCGGCGCTTCAAGCGCAAGGTGCAGACGGAAGACATCATTAAGGAAGTGAAGCGTCACTCCTTCTACTTAAAGCCGGGTGCAAAGCGCCGAGTAAAACAAGCTCTGGCGCGAAAGCGTGCCCGAAAAAAGATCCGCAGAGAGCCGGACTAGGCGTTCACTTCGCGCTTTAAGCGGGTTGGTTGCGAAGTTTCTCCCATCACACTTTGGGCTTGCCAGGTCGTTCCCGCATGTTCGCAAGCTCCACTTTGATCGGCAGCAGTCGATAAGCTTCCCCAAGGTTTCTAGACTCTTACTTCCACTTCCCCTCCCCTTCGACGATCGTGATATAGCGATCGATAGGGAGATCCCGAAATCGCTCGATCCGGCCACTCGGCTCGGGCCATTTCACTTCCAGTTGGTCGATCTTTCCGTGCCCCCCAATACCCAGGACCATTCGCGGATCATGCGAGGAAAGATAGCTGCCTCCGCCAACTTTGAATCGATGCCGCTCGAAATCCCCAGCGCGCCAGGTGACTTTCGCGCCAATGGCATCGATATTCGCTTTCCTTCCCACCAACTTCACTCCCAGCCAATGATTCCCCCGACCGGCACGGTTGCGCAGCAGAACCGGCTCACGATTGTTTTGCGTGACCAGCACATCTACCGAGCCGTCATTGTCAAAATCTCCCAACGCTAGACCACGCGAAGCCAGGGGCCGCGAAAATACCGGACCACTCTCGCGGCTGACATTCTGAAACGAGTTGCTGGTTCGGTGAAACAACAGTAACGGCTCAAGAAACGTCACTCCCTGAATTCTTCCGTCTACCGTATCGTCGGGATGGCTATTGGCAAGCAGCAGATCGAGATCGCCATCGTTGTCGTAGTCGAAAAACTTCAGGCCCCAGCCGCTCATCAAGCGGGTGGCTTCACCGATGCCAGTCGGGAGCGAAAGGTCGCTGAATGCCTCGTTCCGTTCGTTGTGGTACAGCGAATACATCTCGTGATCGACATTGGCTTCGAAAAGATCGATCCAGCCGTCCTGATCGTAGTCCGCCGCATCAACCCCCATTCCCGACCGGGGCTTGCCGAAGACATTCACGCCAACTCCGGCCAGCATTGCGATCTCTTCAAACTTGCCCTTCCCGCGATTGGCAAAAAGAAAATTCGGCGCAGTGTCGTTGGTGACGTAAAGGTCCATGCGCCCATCGTTATTGATATCGGCGGCAACCACTCCCCAAGCCTTTCCGAACGATTGCGCAATTCCCGATTCCTTGCTTACATCTGTAAAGGTTCCATCGCCGTTGTTGTGAAACAGCCAGCAGGGCATGGGATCGTAAATACTGGGAATGCAGAAGTGCCGCTCACCGGTAAGCGTATCGCCGCAGAATTTTAACTTCGCCTTGCTGTAGTCGACGAAACGGCAAATGAAGAGGTCCAGGCGGCCATCGTTGTCATAGTCAAACCAGACGGAACTGGTCGCCCAACCCGGAGCCCCCACACCGGCCTTGGCGGTAACGTCCGTGAAAGTGCCGTCGCCGTTGTTGTGATAAAGAATGCTGTTCGGATATTGCGTGACGTACAGGTCAGTGAAGCCGTCTCCGTCATAGTCGCCCGCCGCTACCCCCATGCCGTAGGCGTTTCCGCCGACGCCGGCCCTAAGGGTGACATCGGTGAACGTGCCATCGCGATTGTTGTGATAAAGAGCGTTGCGAAGCCCCGGCTCGGGCCGGTAAAAGTCGCATGGCCCGCTGTTTACCAGATAGAGGTCCATCCAACCGTCGTTGTCATAGTCGAGGAAGGCGCAGCCGGCGCCCACTGTTTCCGGCAAGTGAGCCATAGCCGAGCGCCCGCTTACATGCTTCCAGGTAATTCCCGAGGCGAGTGCAGAAATTTCTTCAAAGGCGGGCGAGGATCCCATGGTCGGAACCTGAGCGGAGTAACCCGCCCTGGGAAATAGCGCGGCCGCAGCCGCGATCAACGATTGCTCGAAAAACCTTCTTCGCGAAACCACATGCCTCACAGCGTCGTCGAATTTCGAACTCACCAGCCTTTGGTCAGGGTTCTTGGGTTCGGGAGGTTTTTGCCGTTTCATGCTGCAAGGCTATTTCGCGGTCTGCTTCTGCTCGCCGCCCGGTACGCGCAAAGGCGGTTGCGAGCTGATAGTGCCCGGCCGGATCCCCTGGCTGCATTTTCACGTATTGTTCGAGAGGCCGAACTGCATCGGGAAATTTGCCGGCGGCGTTCAAAGAAATTCCCAACGCGAGATAAGCTTCTGCGAAACCTTCGTCCAACTTCACCGCGCGTGAAAAATGATCCACCGCTTGATCCCACTGACCGGCCTGGCGTGCGGTTTCTCCCAGCATGAATTCCGCCGAGGCGTTACCGGGATTGATCTTCAACTCCTCCTCGAATTCCTTCTTGGCGTTTTCCGTATCAGGCGGGGTTCGCGAGAGCAGAATTCGCCCCAACCTAAAATGGATCTCCCCTTGGGTTGGATCTTGCGCAAGAATCTTCCGGTACTGGGTCGCGGCTTTTTCCCAGTCCCCTTGGGATTCGAGGGCTTCCGCCTCCAACTTTTGAGCCTGCGCGGAGTTTGGCGCGGCAGCGGCAAGTTGCTGAGACGCTCGCGATGCCAGTTCGGAATAGAAGTGCGCAGTCGTATAAAGCACTTCCGGGTCGTTGGGAAATTCCCGGTTCAGCAACAACAAGGCTTCGACCGCTGGCTGCGCCTGATCAAGACTCATTGCACAACGCGCAAGCAGCATCGAGGCTTGAAACTTGGCTTGCTTGTCGGTGACCCGGCCCATGGCGGATCTGAGAAGCGGGATGGCCTCTTTGCACCTACCCTTGTGGGCGAGAGCGATCCCGCGTTCGGCCTTGTTTTCTGGAGGAACGGCCTGCTGTGCGAGCGAGGATGGCCTGCTGACGACCATCATGAAACCTATAAGAAAGAGAGAGTTGTACCGCCGAATCATCATCGATTGCCCTGAAATATCATGACTATAGACCCATAAGTCTCTATATGAGCATGGATCCCATTCTTTTGAACTATTGTGGAAAAATGCTGACACGCAGTATTGTATACAATATCCGCCTCGGACTTTCAGCAATCTCGGGCGGCAAAGGGTTTAGGAGCTTCCAGTGACTTCATCTCGAAGATTTTCCCGCAGAGACTTCATAGCTACTGTGGGTGCTGCTGCCGGTGCAACCCTGATTCCCCGCTCGGCCCTCGCCCAAGACCCGGTTGTGAACACTACATTCACGGACGGAAAACCCGTCCACCGCGAGCAGGTTCACTGGAAAGTTCGTCCCTTCCCGATGAAGCAGGTCCGCCTCGGCAAGGGTCCCTGCACGACCGCAATGGAGGCCAATCGCCGCTATTTGCATTCCCTTCCACCAGACCGCCTGCTGCACACCTTTCGGATCAACGCAGGACTGCCTTCCTCCGCTCAGCCCCTGGGTGGATGGGAAGCTCCCGACTGCGAGCTCCGCGGCCACTTCGCTGGGGGTCACTATCTCTCCGCCGCAGCGCTGATGTATGCCAGCACGGGCGATGAAGATATCAAAAAGAATGGCGACATGGTTGTAGGAGAACTCGCAAAGTGTCAAAAGAGCCTGAACAACGGCGGATACCTGAGCGCGTTCCCGGTTGAGTTCTTCGATCGCCTGCGTAATCGCGAGCGCGTATGGGCACCGTTTTACACCATCCACAAAATCATGGCCGGTAATCTCGACATGTTTGTTTACACGGGAAATCAACAGGCTCTCGAGGTTGTCGAGAACATGGCGAACTGGGTTGGCGGCTACAGCGGTCCGCTCAGTTATGACCACATGCAGCGCATTCTTGGGACCGAGTACGGCGGCATGGGGGAGGTGCTTTCGAATCTTTATGCCGTGACCGGAAAAGAGTACTACCTCCACATGGCAAAGCGCTTCGACAAGAAATGGTTCTTTGACCCGCTTGCCGCGCACCGCGACGAACTAAAGGGGCTCCACGTCAACACGCATATCCCTCAGGTGATCGCTGCCGCTCGATACTATGAGCTCACCGGAGAGCCCTACTATCGCAACATTGCTGAGTATTTCTGGGAGGAAGTGGTCGGAGAGCGATGCTACTCGACTGGCGGTACCAGCAATCACGAGTCGTGGAACACTGATCCCGGCAAGCTTTCGGGCGAGCTGAGCACTACGACGACCGAAGACTGCTGCGCCTACAACATGATGAAGCTCACCCGCCACTTGTTCGGCTTGTCGCCCCAGGCTCGCTACATGGACTATTACGAACGGTTGGTCTTCAATCACCGGCTGGGCACCATCAACCCCGAAGACGGCGCCCTCATGTACTATCTGCCGCTCGCTTCAGGCTATTGGAAGACCTTCGGCAAGCCGTTTGATTCTCTCTGGTGCTGCACTGGAACCGGCGTCGAGGAATACGCCAAGCTGACCGACACCATCTACTTCCACGATGATGATTCGCTATACGTGAACCTCTACATCGATTCGAATCTGGAGTGGCCGGACAAAGGTCTGAAATTGACGCAGGAAACGCGCTTCCCTGAGCAGCAAGGCACGACGCTCACGGTTTCCGCAAAAGCTCCCGTCCAATTGGGGATGAATCTCCGCATTCCGTACTGGGCGGAGGGTGGCGCTGTGAAGATCAATGGCCAGTCATTGCCCGCGTTTGCCAGTCCTAGCAGCTACCTCACGCTGAACCGGGTTTGGAAGAGCGGCGACAAGATCGAACTGAGCCTTCCCATGGCACTGCACGTCGACTCGATGCCCGACGACCAAAGCATGCAAACGATGATGTATGGCCCGCTTGTACTCGCCGGCAAGTTTGACGCGGTCTCAAAAGACATGCAGTACGGCGACTACGAACCGAAAGCCAGTGATCAGTACAAGGTTCCGGAAATCATGGCTGATGCGAACAAGCCAACCGCCTGGGTCGAGGTCGACAGTAAGCAGCCTTTGAGCTTCAACTCCGTCGGTCAATCGCAATCGATCAGCCTGGTTCCGCTGTATCAGGTCATTAACCATCGATACGCGGTGTACTGGAAAGTGAACAATCAATCGGTATAAGGTGGCGCGTTTCGACTCGTTTGCATTTCCTTCATCTGTGTTTCGTGGTGCAGAGAATTTCATCAGGGAATCCTTCATGATCTTTCGGTCAGTCACGGTCTTCATGCTCCTCTGCATCCCATTTGCGGCAGCTCGCAGTTCTGGCCGAGTGGCGAAGACCGATAGCGTCTCCCAAGACCCCGCACACGAGCTCCATTCTCTTTTTGATGAAGAATGGCAATACGAACTTCGTACCAGCCCCGAGACAGCCACCGCCCTGGGGGACAACCGTTACAACGATCGCCTCAGCGATTACTCCGCCGAGTTCTATCGGAGCGACCTGGACGAAAGCCGCAAATTCCTGGCGCGTTTCGAAGCCCTCCCTACCGCCGGCCTTTCGCGCCAGGACCAACTCAGCCGCGAGCTTATGATTCGCAATCTTCGCGAGCAGATTGAAGGCGCCCAATTCAAGACCTGGGAAATGTCAGTCAGCCAGAACGGCGGCCCCCAGATCGAGTTGCCTGACCTCGTCACCATCACGCCATTCAATTCGGTCAAGGATTACGAGAACTACCTCTCTCGTCTGAAGCAAATTCCCCGTGTCTTCGAGCAGGTCACGGCGAATTTGCAGCAAGGCATGAAAGACCACCTGATGCCGCCGCGCTTTTTGCTGGAGAAAGTTGCGCCGCAAGCCGAAGAGGTCTACCAAAAAACCAGCGAGAACAATCCATTCTTCGGCCCGCTCGAGAAATTCCCCAGCAGCATTTCCTCCGCAGATCAGGACCGGTTAAGGAAAGAAGGGCTGTCGGTCATCAACGACCAGATCATCCCCGCCTATCAGCGGTTTGCCGATTTCATACGCAAAGACTACGCGCCGCAGGGCCGCTCCGAACCTGGTATTTGGGCTTTGCCCGAAGGTGACCAGCGCTATCGCTTTGCCGTCCGCCGCATGACGACGACCGATCTCACGCCCGATCAGATTCACGAAATCGGGTTGAAGGAACTGCGTGCAACCGAAGCAGAGATGCTGGCGGTGGCCAGGAAATTCGGCTTCAGCGATCTCTCGAGTTTCAACGAACATATCAAGAAGGATGGCAAACTCTACGCGGCTTCCGGGCAACAGTTGCTGGAGTTCTATGCCAAGTACGTGCGGGAAATGGAACCCAAACTCCCCAACTATTTCGGCCATCTCCCAAAAGCGAAACTCGTTGCCATCCCAATGGCACCCGCGCGAGAGAAGAACGCCGTTCCCGCCGACTACACGCCCGGAACTTCCGACGGCTCGCGTCCCGGGCACATCAACGTCAATGAATACGATCCCCAGCATCGCTTGCTGTTGAATGTTGAGGCGATCGCATATCATGAGGGCATTCCCGGACACCACCTTCAGATTTCTCTGGCCCAGGAACTGAGTGGCCTTCCCGAATTCCGCAAGCATGCCGGTTACACGGCCTTTGTCGAGGGGTGGGCCTTGTACTCCGAGCGCCTCGCCAAGCAAATGGGCTGCTATCAAGATCCCTACAGCGAATACGGCCGGTTGGAAAACGAGATGTGGCGCGACATTCGCTTAGTCATCGACACTGGCGTTCATGCCAAGCGTTGGTCGCGCGATCAGATGGTCGAGTACTTTCACAAGTACACGGCCATGGATGAGCCCAACATCCAGACCGAAGTCGACCGCTACATTGCATGGCCGGGACAAGCGCTGGCTTACAAGCTCGGTCAGCTCGAGATTCTCAAGCTCCGCCAGAGAGCGCAACAGGAACTCGGTTCGAAATTTGACATCCGCGCCTTCCACGATGAAGTGCTCGGCAACGGCGCCTTGCCACTCAACGTTCTCGATGAGCAGGTAGGGGCCTGGATTTCATCGCAATCGTCAAACTGAGGCACCGATTTAGGAAGTGGATCAGGCAGGTCTCGAAACTCAGGGGAATCTGTGACTGTCCCATTCCTGGTGCAAAGCGCTGACACCTGCGTCAAGCGCTCGCTTCAGGACCCATTTGCAAAGCTTATTCACAAGCAGTGTTGAAAACCTGGAGTCGCAAGGGAAAACTTTGGGCGGGAAAAATGGAAAAGGCTGTGACATTGGTTATGCTCCAGAAATCAGCTCCTGCGAGGAAGCTAACCACGTGGATACATGCACCGTCACAGCCCTTGATGTAATCACTGCTTTCGCA